>Ga0160492_100044_pt1 | contig 165118 bp, 172 predicted proteins | sample DID2MG_FD_108258 | JGI IMG/M metagenome (GOLD analysis project Ga0160492, IMG submission 108258) | Enriched soil microbial communities from UW Madison campus, WI, USA - DID2877_E24_FP2 MG | ecosystem: Environmental > Terrestrial > Soil > Unclassified | place: USA: Madison, Wisconsin | collected... | reverse complement strand
TGAGCTGACAAGGGGAAGACTAGCGTAAGGACAAGGGTTTACGGGTTATGGGAACGGTTTACGGTCAGAAACATTGTGGCGGTAAATATCCGAAATGGACGTTTCGATACCGATAAACTTCTGGATGACAATTCAACAAACACCGCTTATCTATTGGTTCCCACAAACCAGTAGAGGAGCGGTGTTTTTATTATGACTGGATGATGAGCGGACCAACAAATGTTCTTCTCATTCTAGCATGAAATATAGAGCCCTTAGTAATCTAGTAGTGGTGTAAGTAGCATATACGACCTAGAAAATGTCACCAAACGAGTAGGCCTATGGTATAATTTGACCATCTATGACCAAATCAAAACAACACCGGAGAAATACCAGAACGATAAGGCAAATGCATATGATTTGTCCGAAAAAGATATGTATGATATTGCAATTTTATTAATAAGATTGAACTCTCCAGTGGATATCAATTTGATTGCAAAGTACCAGCTTGTAAATAACGACTTTCAAAAAAAGGAAGCGACGCAGCTTTGTGAGGAATTAACATTATACAGACTCCACACGTCAAGAGCGGAGAACATTAAGGCCTACTATATTTTTAACAATAATGAAATGGAGGATATGATAGCGAGATATCCTAGAACGGAAGAGGAGTTACTTGCTGTCAAAGGTTTCGGAAAAGCGAAATTGGAGAAGTATGGCGCTGCAATTTTAAGTATATTCAATAGGTAACCCCATATGAATGTGATTTATCTTTAATGCATTTTCCTTAATAGCATAAGGAATGCCTTCTCATTAGGGGAGAACCTTGAGAGTGTCGAGAAGCCGGGGGGCTTGATGCAAGGCGTCGAGGTTAGATCGCCCCCGTGCCTCATTTGAAATAAGAGTGTAGTATAGCCTCTTATTTCACTAGCTAACGATTCCATTTCCGATTAAGTGTCTCCCACGGACGTCTAATTTACAAGCTAACGTTACTTTCAGCACACAGCGAGCGATTAAGCGACCTTGCGGAGCGCCAATTCGACTGCGTGCAAGGTGCGAACGAAAATAAGCGCCCGTCAAGGGCGCTTATTTTCGGTTTCGCCCTCAAGCTGTCGAGATTTTCTCGCCAGCTTGAGGGTTGTTCCCCCACTCACGGGGGACAAGCCTTTTCTCTACTCCACGCGAGTCGTCGGCTTAGGCGGACGGGGGCGCTTCTTACGAAATCGCGGCGCGACGTAGTTGTGCTTGCGGTCGCGGAAAAAAATCCAGCCGCCGATGAACGCGACGCCGATGGCGAACAAGACGAATCCTCCAATAAACGTGAGCCACGCGAACGATGGCGTCACGTCCTCGTTGCCGAACGAAATAAAATAGTGGAACAATGCGTCCTTCATGAGAAGGAAGCCGTAGGTTGCGGCGATTCCGGGTATGACCAGAATGAGAATGGCGATGAATCGGGCGGTGACGACGCCGGGTTGTGCTTTCATGCGTTACAATTCCCCTCACTGTATAGATGATGCGAATGCGGTTCTTGAGCCTCGCCATATTGCGGACGGCGCATATGGTTCTATCATACCGCACTACAATTATGCTGTCTATTTTGAAGGAAGGAGCATGTTTTCTGCGAAGAAAAAAGGTACAATAGAAGCAGAGGCTGGATAAGTCTGCTTCACTTCGGCGGACGCTCCGGCATATCGGGAGACCAGGAGAGGGTGTACGAACAATGGCAATTGAAGTGGATGTAGCCGTTCTAGGCGGAGGTCCGGGCGGCTATACGGCAGCGATTCGCGCGGCTCAGCTTGGCAAACGCACGGCAATTATCGAGATGGACAAGCTCGGAGGAACTTGTTTACATAAAGGCTGCATACCTAGCAAATCGCTGCTTCGCAGCGCCGAGGTGTATGCGACGCTATTGAATGCAGCTTCTTACGGTATCGACGTTGCGGACAACGCGGTATCCGTCAATTTCGACCGCATCCAACAGCGCAAGGAGCAGACGGTCGATCAGCTATACAAAGGGCTGCAGTCGCTCATGCTCAAGCATGGCATTACGATCGTGAAAGGCAAGGGGCGGGTTATCGGTCCTTCGATTTTCTCTCCGCGCAGCGGAACGGTGGCGGTTGAGCTGCTGGACGGCGAGATGGAATCGGTCGTATCGAAGCATCTCATTATTGCGACCGGCTCGCGGCCGCGGCAAATTGCGGGATTGGAGCCGGACGGCAAGCTGATTCTGACAAGCGACGATGCCTTGCAACTGGAGCGGTTGCCGGAGTCGATGCTGATCGTCGGCGGCGGCGTCATTGGCGTGGAATGGGCGTCGCTTCTGAACGATTTCGGTGTCAACGTAACCATCGTAGAAGCGGCGGAACGGCTGCTGCCGACGGAGGACGAGGACGTATCGAAAGAAATGACGCGTCTTTTGCGCAGACGGGGTGTGACGATCCATACCGGCGCATCCGTTCAACCGGAAACGTATGCAGGCGGAAACGGCGGCATCTCCATTGCGGCTGCGAGTGCGAGCGGCGAGCTGCAGCTTACGGCGTCGTGCATGATGGTCAGCATCGGACGGGTGCCGAACACGGAAGGACTTGGACTCGAAAATACCGATATTCGCACTAACTCGAACGGTACGATCGCAGTGAATGCGAACGGCCAGACGAACGAGCGTCATATATACGCCATTGGCGATGTCATCGGCGGCGTTCAGCTTGCCCATGCCGCTGCGCACGAAGGGCTGGCGGCCGTCGAGCATTTGAACGGCGGCAAGCCGGAATCGGTAGAGGCGCACCGGATTCCGCGCTGCGTCTACTCCCGGCCGGAGATTGCTTCCGTCGGCTGGACGGAGCGGCAGGCGAAGGAGAAGGGGATCGAGGTCCGCACCGCCAAGCTGCCGTTTCAAGCGATTGGCAAGGCGATCGTCGCGGGCGAAACGGAAGGCTTCGTGAAAGTGATTGCCGACCAAGAGACGAACGATATCGTCGGCGTTCATATCGTCGGGCTCCATGCGACCGATCTGATTGCAGAGGCTTCGCTTGCGCAACTGCTCGATGCGACGCCGTGGGAGATCGGCCAATCGATCCATGCGCATCCGACGTTGTCCGAAGCGTTAGGCGAGGCGATGCTTGCCTTGGACGGCATGTCCGTCGCATTCTAGTTTCGCTTGCGCGGCAATTCGGGTAATTCATAAGTAATTCCGTCAGGGGATCGGCGATCGATGAAGAGACAATTGTTTCTTCGTTGCCGTTTCCTTTTTTGCGGCGGAACGGTTATAATGAATATGACCTAGTATTAGTACCTGGTTTTAATAACTAATCCTAATGAATAAGGTAAGTAACAATACGACGCATACGCCACGACCGTAAAGGAGGGTTAGCTGCATGAATGAGATGGAATCGAAACCGATGACGGCACGTCATCACGAGGCCGGTCTGACGGACGAGCAGGCGATCGATATGTACCGTACGATGCTGCTCGCTCGCAAATTCGACGAGCGCGTTCTTCTGCTGCAGCGCGCAGGCAAAATCAACTTCCACGTTTCGGGGATCGGACAAGAGCCTGCTCAAGTTGCGGCGGGGTTCGCGCTGGATCGCCAGAATGACTACTATTTGCCCTATTATCGGGACTACGGACTCGTGCTCAGCGTCGGCATGACGGTGCGCGAGCTGATGCTGTCCGTCTTCGCCAAGGCGGAAGACCCGAACAGCGGCGGACGGCAGATGCCGGGCCACTTCGGCAGCAAAAGACTTCGTATCGTAACGGGCTCAAGCCCGGTGACGACGCAAGTGCCGCACGCCGTCGGCTTTGCCCTTGCGGCCAAGATGAAGAAGCAGCCGTTCGTCAGCTTCGTCACGTTCGGCGAAGGCTCGAGCAACCAAGGCGACTTCCACGAAGGCTGCAACTTCGCAGGCGTTCATAAGCTCCCGGTTATTATTATGTGCGAGAACAATCAATACGCGATTTCCGTTCCGATGCATAAGCAGCTTGGCGGTCGTATCGTCGATCGCGCGTCCGGCTACGGCTTTCCGGGGTTCCGCGTCGACGGCAACGATCCGATCGAAGTGTACCGCGTCGTGAAGGAAGCGCGCGAGCGCGCGGTCGGCGGAGAAGGTCCGACGCTGATCGAAGCGATGATGTACCGAATATCGCCGCATTCCACCTCCGATAACGACCTCGCTTACCGGACCAAGGAAGAGGTGGACGAGAATCGGGCGAAGGACGGCATACCGAAGTATAAACAATATTTGATCGAGGCTGGCATTTGGTCGGAGGAGCAGGACGTACAGCTCCAAGCGGAATTTCGCGCCATCATTGACGATGCGACGAATTATGCGGATAAGGCGCCTTTCCCGACGCCGGAAAGCTCGCTTCTGCATGTTTACGACGGTGACGAGGAAGGGAGCCGATAACGATGCCGGTAATGGAATATATTGATGCGCTCAGGCTCGCCATGAAGGAAGAACTGGAGCGCGACGAGAACGTATTCGTGCTCGGCGAGGACGTCGGCGTCAAGGGCGGCGTCTTCACGACGACGAAAGGGCTGCAGCAGCAATTCGGGGAGGACCGCGTGCTTGATACGCCGCTGTCGGAGTCTGCGATTGCGGGCGTAGCGATCGGCGCGGCGATGTACGGGATGAGGCCGATTGCCGAGATGCAGTATTCGGACTTCATGTTCCCCGCGGCGAACCAAATTATTAGCGAGGCGGCGAAAATTCGTTATCGCTCCAATAACGACTGGAGCTGTCCGATCGTCATCCGTGCGCCGATCGGCGGCGGCATCTTCGGCGGTCTGTACCATTCGCAATGTCCGGAGTCGGTATTCTTCGGAACGCCGGGCCTGAAGATCGTTGCGCCTTTCACTCCGTACGATGCGAAAGGATTGCTGAAAGCGGCCGTTCGCGATTCGGACCCGGTTCTGTTCTTCGAGAACAAGAAGTGCTATACGCTCATTACGGGCGAAGTGCCGGAGACGGACTACGTGGTCGAGATCGGCAAAGCCAACGTGCTTCGAGAAGGCAGCGATATTACGGTCATCTCGTATTCCTTGCCGCTTCATTTTGCGATGGAGGCGGCGGCGGAGCTGCAAGAGGAAGAAGGAATCAGCGCGCATATTCTCGACCTTCGGACGCTGCAGCCGCTGGACAAAGAGGCGATCGTGGAAGCGGTTCGCCGTACGGGCAAAGTGATGATCGTTCATGAGGACAACAAAACGGGCGGCATTGGCGCCGAAGTGGCGGCTATTATCGGGGAAGAACTGCTCTACGAGCTGGATGCGCCGATTATGCGCGTATGCGGGCCGGACGTTCCTGCTATGCCGATCAATCCTCCCGGCGAGAAGTTTTTTATGCTCAATAAACAAAAAGTGAAAGAGGCCATGCGGCAGTTAGCCTTGTATTAATCCAACAATACAAAAGCGGCGGGCAGTTGGGAGATGAGAAGCCATGAAATCGTTAACTGAAGTCGTTATGCCGAAGCTTGCGGAATCGCTCGTATCGGCGACGATCGACAGGTGGCTGAAGCAGCCGGGCGATGCGATCGGCATGTACGAACCGATCTGTGAGATTATTACGAACAAAGTAAACGCTGAAATTCCTTCGACGGTGAACGGCAAGCTGGTTCAAATTCTTGTCGGCAACGGCGAAGAGGTGCCGGTCGGTACGCCGATCTGCATTATCGAGACGGAAGGCGAAGCGGACAAGCCGGCAGAGGCGGCGCAAGCGGCGGCCGAGCCAGCGGGAGCCGCGCTTCCGGTGTACGGGTCGCAGCAAGCGGCCGCGCCTACGACCGTAGTAGCCGCGCCAGCGGCAGAGGAGCCGGCGCAGGAAGGCGATATGCGCCACCGCTATTCGCCGGCCGTGCAGCGCATCGCTGCCGAGCAAGGCGTTGATCTGACGGCCGTGCGCGGAACGGGCCTCGGCGGCCGCATTACGCGCAAGGACGTGCTTGCTTACGCGTCCGGCAGTCCGAACGCGGCGACCGCTTCGTCAGCAACTATGGCTCCACAGCCGCTCTCACCGGCTAGAGCCGAGCAGTTGCCGGTCCGCACGACCGGCCTGCATCTGTCGGAGACGCCGCGCATTCCGCAGATCGAGGTGGAATCGGAAATTCCGGGTCGGGGCGAATATTTTATCGACATTACGCCGATTCGCAATGCAATTGCCCGCAACGTGAAGCAGAGCGTAACGGAAATTCCGCATGCCTGGATGATGATCGAGGTCGATGTGACGAATCTCGTGCAGCTTCGCAACAAGCTGAAAGAAGAGTTCAAGAAACGCGAAGGCGTCAATCTGACGTACCTCGCATTCGTGTTGAAGGCAGTTGTGAACGCCGTCAAAGATTACCCGATCATTAACTCGACATGGGCAACGGACAAGATTATCGTCAAGCGCGACATTAACATTTCGCTTGCGGTCGGGACGGAAGATTCGGTTGCAACGCCGGTTATCAAGAACGCCGATCAGAAAAATATTGCCGGGCTCGCCCGCGAGATCGACGATTTGGCGCGCCGCGGCCGCGAAGGCAAGCTGACGCTAAACGATATGTCGGGCGGTACGCTGACGGTGAACAACACCGGCTCCTTCGGATCGATTCTGTCTTACCCGACGATCGTATATCCGCAAGCGGTCAATCTGACGTTCGAATCGATCGTGAAGCGTCCCGTCGTCATTAACGATATGATCGGCGTCCGCTCGATCGCGAATATGTGCTTGTCGCTCGACCACCGCATTCTGGACGGCGTCATCTGCGGACGGTTTTTGCAGCGCGTGAAAGAAAACCTGGAAAGCTTCTCGACGGAAACGAAGCTGTATTAATACCGCAAGGCGGATAACGAAACGAGGCATTGGACGATGGCGAAGATTGAACAGACGAATCGGGCGCTGGACGCACGATACATCCCGCTGATCGGCTATGCGGAAGCTTGGGATCTGCAAAAAGCATACGTGAATCAAATCGATAAGGAGGAGCGTTGCGAAACGCTGCTCCTTCTTCAGCATTCGCCAACGTATACGCTTGGAACAGACCGGCATCCGGAGCATTTGCTGCTCGATGCGGAGCAATTGAACAAACGGGGCATATCCGTGTTTGAAATCGACCGCGGCGGGGACATTACGTATCATGGGCCGGGCCAATTGGTCGGCTATCCGCTGCTGTATCTGGAAGCGGCGAATTTGGATTTGCACGGCTATCTGCGCGATCTGGAGCAAGTGATGATCGACTGGCTGGCGCAATACGGCATCGAAGGCGGCCGGAAGGAAGAGTATACGGGCGTGTGGGTCGGCGATTTGAAAATTGCGGCGATCGGCGTCAAATTCAACAAGGCGCGCAGCCGAAGGGGCTTCGTTACAAGTCATGGTTTTGCGCTCAACTTGAAGGCGGGCATCGGAGCGGAAGGCTTTCAGGGTATTGTTCCGTGCGGCATCTCGCAGTACGGCGTAACGTCGTTCGAGGATTTGACGGGGCTCGAGATGAAGCCGGAACGGGCGGCGGCGGAGCTGCTGCCGCATTTTTGCCGCCGGTTCGGCTTCGCAATGCCTGCGCTGGAGGGGCTACAATAACCAGCTTACGCCGGAGACGACGACGGACAAAAGCATCGCGGCGATCATAAGCCAGACGACGATTTTGACAATGCGGTTGCTGTACATCCGGTAACACTCCTTTACGAATAGGGTCTGCGGTTGAACCGTTCTTCTCTATATCCTATCATATATAGCAGAGGAAGAGCATCTATTAGATTGCAGTCAGCGAACGAGGAACGACGATGAAACGGAGGGATTGCACATGATTGAGCGCAATCGGCTTATTCAAGAATTTATGGAGCTGGTTCAGGTAGACAGCGAGACGCGGAACGAAGGACGGATCAGCGAGGTGCTGAAGCAGAAATTTACCGCGCTCGGCTTGACGATCGAGGAGGACGACGCGGCCGCCAAGACGGGACACGGCGCGAACAATCTATTCGCGCTGCTTGCGGCGACCGAAGGCTCGACCGCGCCGGCGCTGCTGTTCACCTCCCATATGGATACGGTAACGCCCGGCAACGGCATTAAGCCGCAACTGGATGACGACGGCTACATCCGGTCGGACGGAACGACGATTCTGGGAGCGGACGACAAGGCCGGGCTGGCGGCGATGTTCGAAGCGATTCGGGTGCTGCAAGAGCGGCGCATCGAGCACGGCCCGATTCAGTTCGTCATTACGGTAGGCGAGGAGTCCGGTCTGCTTGGCGCGCGCGCGATGGACCGCGCGAAGCTGAAGGCATCGCTCGGTTACGCGCTCGATTCCAACGGCGCAATCGGCGATATCGCGGTAGCCGCGCCTACTCAGGCGCGCGTGACGATCAAGCTGCACGGCAAGTCCGCTCATGCGGGCGTCAATCCGGAGGACGGCATCAGCGCGATTCAGGTTGCTGCCAAGGCGGTCGCGAGAATGCGACTCGGCCGAATCGACGAGGAGACGACGGCCAATATTGGCCGGTTCGAGGGCGGCGGCGCGACGAATATCGTATGCGATTTCGTGAAGCTGGACGCCGAGGCGCGCAGCATCGTGCAGGATAAGCTCGACAGGCAGGTTGACGCGATGCGCCAAGCGGTAGAATCGACGGCAGCCGAATTCGGCGCAAGAGCGGAGTTCGAGAGCGAGATTATTTATCCGGCGTTCAATTACGGCGACGGCGACGAGGTGGTCGAGCTTGCGAAGCAGGCCATTCGTTCGCTCGGCTTGACGCCGCGCACGTTCCATTCCGGCGGCGGCAGCGATGCGAACATATTTAACGGTATGGGCGTCCCTACGGTCAATCTGGCCGTCGGCTACGAGCATATCCATACGACGAAGGAACAGATTAAAGCGGACGATCTGGTGAAGACCGCCGAGCTCGTCGTCGAATTGGTCAAGCAAGCGGCGAATCGCAAGTAATCTTTCGTTTCGTTCGGCCTTGCGCCGGCGATCGACAAGCGAAAGAAAGCCTGCCGTACGGAGCAGCGCTGCGAATGCGGCTCCAAGCGGCAGGCTTTTTGGGTCGAATTGCGTGTTATCGTCTCGGGCTGCGTCGTTTCAAATAGTCGGCCAGCGAGGCAGGCCCGGCGCTTTGGCGCGTCATTTCCTTCAGCATGCGGCGGATTTCCCACCCTTTGCCGACCATTCTGAAGCTTTCATGGGAATAATAGGATTTCATCCTCAACGCCCCTTCCGCGCGAGCCGATTTTGGTATAATGATACATATGCAGGCAGAGCTTGCCTTATGACAAGCTCTCCAATCCGAAGGGAGACCGAGAGAATGAGCAATCAACAACCGGATCAGTGGCGGGAGCGTACGCTTCGCACGGAGCCTATCTTTGAAGGAAAAATTATAACGCTTCAGGTCGATACGATCGAATTGCCGGACGGTAAGACCGCAACCCGCGAAATTGTCCGGCATCCGGGCGCGGCGGCCGTTCTCGCGCTGCTGGACGACCGGATGCTCGTCGTCGAGCAGTACCGGAAGCCGATGGACAAGTTCCAGATCGAAATTCCGGCCGGAAAGCTGGATGCGGGAGAGGACCCGATCGTCTGCGCCGCGCGCGAGCTGGAGGAGGAGACGGGCTATAAAGCGGCTTCGCTCAAGCCGATCAGCGCGTTCTATACGTCGCCGGGCTTTGCCGACGAGAAGCTTTATTTGTACCTTGCGGAAGGGCTGACGGCCGGTCAGGTCAATCCCGACGAGGACGAATATTTGCGGGTGGATGCGATTACGCTGGAGCAAGCGCTAGCTTATATCGAAGAGGAGCGTATCAGCGACTCGAAGACGATCCTGGCCGTTTATGCATGGCGGCTGTACAAGCTTACGGGCGAGCTGTAGCTCTCTTGCATCTGAAAGGCGCGCAGGTGCCAAGTTTACGCATATGACGTCTTGTCCATTCATAGAGTAGCTATGAAACGCTATGGGACAAGAGGTGAGCACGTGAACGCGACATTATTGAAACGACGGACGGCGGATTCGGTCATGCTGTACGTTTTCGTCGGGGTGTTGTTTGCGGTCGGCGTCGTGTTCGGCGCGCTGTCCGTGCACGCGCTGACGCTGGAGCAACAGCAGGATTTGTCCGGGGATCTGGACCGGTTCGTCAAGACGATGGAAGCGGGGATGTTCCCGGACGAATCGGCGGCGTTCTGGGCACGGCTGTTCTTCTATGCCAAATGGATCTTGCTGATCGGCGCACTCGGCATGACGGTCGTCGGACTGCCGTTCGTATTGGCGCTCGACTTCCTCAAAGGGGCGCTGGTCGGCTTCGCCATCGGCACCGTCGTCAGCGAGCACGGCTGGAAAGGGATCGTCTTCTCGCTGGCCTCCGTCGTGCCGCCGAATCTGATCGTCGTTCCCGCCTTTATGATTGCGAGCGTAGCGGCCGTCACGTTCGCGCTGCACGTGATCCGTTACCGGTTGCTGCAAGGCAAAGGGAGACTGATGCCGGCCTTCGCTTCGTTATGCATGATGCTGACGCTTATGCTGCTTGCCGTCACGGCCGCTTCGCTGGTCGAGGCGTACGTTTCGCCGGCGCTGATGCGCTGGGCGGCGCCGATGCTTAGCGGCTCGTAACGGCTGTCGAACGGTGCAAATCGTTTGACTTTATTCGTATTTAACCCCTATAATGAAAGCAAATGTTCCGGCAATGGGCGCAAAATGTGTGCGAGGGGGGAAACCATGGAAGCCCGGATCGAGAAAATTAAACAGCAACTGCAATCGCAGGGCTACAAGTTAACCCCGCAGCGCGAAGCGACCGTACGGGTGCTGCTGGAGAACGAAGAGGATCATTTAAGCGCGGAAGACGTGTTTATGCTCGTGAAGGAGAAGGCGCCGGAGATCGGTCTGGCTACCGTCTATCGAACGCTGGAGCTGCTGAGCGAGATGCACGTCGTGGAGAAGATGAATTTCGGAGACGGCGTTGCAAGGTACGATCTGCGAACGGACAGCAACAAGCATCATCACCATCATCTGATCTGCGTGCAGTGCGGCTCGATGGATGAGATCATGGATGATTGGCTGGGCCCGCTCGAAGAGCGGCTTGAACAGGAGTTCGGATTTATCGTCGTCGATCATCGGCTCGATTTTCAAGGCGTATGCCGCCGCTGTCAGGAGAAGAACGAGGCCGCTGGCATCGAGACCGTTCAATCCGGCAGAACGCCATAACATGACCTATAGGAACAAGCAGGGCTGTCCTTATCGCCGAATGGCGAGGACAGCCCTTTTTTGGCGTTGCGGCCGCAGCCTCATGCTTTCGTTTTCCGTTTCTTGACCGTTCTGCGCGGCCTGCGCTTGACCCGTCCCGACCGCCCTGCGGCGGCGGCATTGTCGATTGCGCCGATCTCGGCGAGCTGCAGCAGGCCGGTCCCTTGCGCCAGTTCGTTGTATCCGGCCAAGCTCTTCGCCCACGCTTGCAGCTTCGCGGACACTTCGGCAGGCGCAAGCGACGACTCCGCGGCGAGCAGCAGCGCGGCTCCGCCCGCCACATGCGGGCAAGCCATGCTTGTGCCGGACATATACTGATAGCCGTTATGCAGGACGGTGGAGCGGATAAGCGAGCCGGGCGCCGTAATGTCGATGCCTTTGCCGCGGCTGCTGAACGACGCAATCTCGTCGTTGCGGGTCGACGCCGCCACGGCAATCGTCTCGGGAAAGCAGGCGGGCTCGTCGATCTCGCCGCTGTCCGAACCGCTGTTCCCCGCCGAAGCGACGATAACGATCCCTTTCTTGTACGCCTTCTGTATCGAATCCTGAAGCGCCGCGCTTTGCTCGCCCGGCATCAGACCGAAGCTCATATTGATAATATGGATGTTGTTGCGAATGCACCAGTTGATGCCCTGTACGATGTCGGAAATATAGCCGAGCCCCTCTTTGTCCAGCGCCTTAATCGCGAACAGGCTTGCTTTCGGCGCCACGCCGGTCTGCATCCCGCCGTCGCCGGTCGCCGCAATAATGCCCGCCACATGGGTGCCGTGTCCGTTGTCGTCGTAATAAGAGCTGCCGTCTGTCGTATTGACGCCGCCTGCGATGGTCAGATCGTTATGCTTCGCAATGCCCGTATCGATAACGGCGACGCGAACCCCGCTGCCTTCCGTACGCTTCCAGGCATCGGGCGCTTGTACGCGGCACACGTTCCAAGGCGCATTGTCCGGGCAAACAGCGGCGCTGCGCGTGCGGACGCGACCCGTTCGGCCGGCCGGCGCGAGAGCGTGCGCGCGCACTTTTGCATCCTTCTCGATAAATTTAATGCCGGCAATGTCCGATGCCGCCCGCACCTTGCTCCTAAGCTGTCTGGCATCGACGTAGCAGCAGATGACGCGGCTTGAACGAAGCGCCTTGACCGGTTTAATACCTTTGCGCCGCAGCAGCCGGATAAGACGCGCATACGACTTTTGACCGCGAAAACCGATGAGGTGCCGGGTCGTATATTTGGCTGCGGATGTGCGGACGCATTGTCCGAACAGCTTTTCCAAGCGGATTTTGGCCAAGTTGACGTCTCTCCTTCGGTCGGTGCATAAAATAATCTACAGTCATGCGATTACATCTATAGTATGGAGGGCTCCTTCTCACGGGTTGGACGCGTGCCGATTGGCGCACATATTTTTGCATGCCGGGGAGAAACGTACTTTATAGGACTGACGGAGGTCGCTGCCGCATAATACAATTCAAGTATAAGGATGCAAGCGAAGAAGGAGTGGGAGCATGCGTATTGGGGTGCCGAAAGAAATTAAGAACAGCGAATTTCGCGTCGCGCTGACGCCTGCCGGCGCGAGCATGCTGAAATCCGGCGGCCATCGCGTCATTGTGGAGCGCGGCGCGGGAGCCGGAAGCGGATTTACGGATGAAGAGTATAGGGCTGCCGGTGCGGAAATGGCCGGGAAGGCGAAGGACGTATGGAATGAAGCGGATATGATTATGAAGGTAAAAGAGCCGCTGCCGGAAGAATACGACTATTTCCGTCCGGGGCTGCTGCTGTTCACTTATTTGCATCTTGCGGCCGTTCCGCTGCTGGCGAAGGCGCTCGTCGCGGCTAACGTCACCGGCATCGCCTACGAGACGATCCAGTTGCCCGGCGGCGGCCTGCCGCTGCTTACGCCGATGAGCGAGGTTGCGGGCCGGATGTCCGTACAGCTCGGCGCTCAGTATCTCGAATCGTTCTATGGCGGCAGAGGCGTGCTGCTCGGCGGCGTACCCGGCGTGCCGCCTGCCGACGTCGTCATTATCGGGGGCGGCATCGTCGGGACGAATGCGGCCAAAATCGCTTTGGGCATGGGCGCGAGCGTCGCGGTCTTGGAGAAGAGCATGGAGCGGATGCGTTATTTGGACGATGTGTTCGGCGGGAGACTGCGTACGCTTGCTTCGAATCCGCAAAATATTGCCGCCGCCGTTCGCAAGGCGGACCTGCTGATCGGCGCCGTTCTTATTCCCGGAGCGAAGGCTCCCCATCTGGTGACGGAGGAAATGGTCAAGACGATGAAGAAGGGCGCCGTCTTGATCGACGTTGCCGTCGATCAAGGCGGCTCGATCGCGACCGTCGACCGTCCGACTACGCACGAGAATCCGATATACGTCAAGCACGACGTCATTCATTACGCCGTCGCGAACATACCGGGCGCCGTGCCGCGTACTTCCACGCTTGCGCTGACGAACGTGACGCTGCCTTATGCCCGGATGCTGGCGGATCAGGGGCTGGCTGCGGCTATGAAAGACCCGGCGCTGCGCAAAGGCGTCAATACGCATAACGGCTCGGTGACGAACGAAGCGGTGGCGGAGGCTGTAGGACTGCCGTTTGCCGCATTTTAATTGCGCGGTCATCTTGCCCGGATCTGAATGAACAAGCCAGCCGCCGCATATGGTGAACCAATGGGACAGCTTGCCGTGAAGCGGCTGCGGCCGCTGCGCCGTATGCCGGAGATAGCAAGCCTCTTCGCACATTCGTAAGAGAGCGGGGACGAAACAATGGTACTGTCGGTGCGCAAATGGTTCGGGCGGCTGCTGTTCGCCGCATTGTTCGTTATGCTTACCACGATGACCTTCGGCGGCTATCGGTGGCTGATCGGAGTCGTCGCTCCGGTCGATCCGTACCGGGTTCCGCAAGGGAACGCGCTCAAGGTGAACGGTCCCGTCTATTCGCCGCCCGAAGGCGGCACGATCGGAGACCGGCTGCGCTGGTTCTATTGGTACGGGGAATAGCGGCGGGACCGCAGACATAGGCGAAGGACGCATTCGCCTGCGTTCGTTCGCGCATATCCGCATCGGTGTGACGGGAATCGTCAACGAGAGGCAGGAAATTGCCCGTCGATTGTGGAATAGGTAAGGGCACGTCTTTTCGACTGCGGAAAGGAAAGCTGGTAATGGAGACGGAACTGCACTCGTTTCTGCAGGAAATGGCAGTGGAGCGGTCGCTATCCGACAACACCCTTGCCTCTTACGAACGGGACTTGCGGCATTTTATCCGGTTTGCGGCCGATTCGGGCGTCGATCGGCCGAATCAGGTCATGAAGCACCATATGGCCCGTTATTGGCTGGCGCTCAGGCAGGAGGGCCGCAAGAATGCGTCCTTGTCCCGCTACCGGGTATCGCTTCGCGCTTTTTTCCGTTATTTGCTGGACAAGCGTCTTGTCGACCACGATCCGACCTCGGATATGGACGCGCCGAAGCCAACGAGCCCGCCGCCGAGCATTCTGTCGGCCGAGCAGGTCGAACGGCTGCTCGCCGCGCCGGACAAGACGGATATTGGCGGCATTCGGGATGCGGCCATTCTCGAAACGATGTATGCGTGCGGTATTCGCGTGTCCGAGCTGATCGCGCTCGATCTGGACGATGTCCATGCGGGGCTCGGCTTCATTCGATGCCAGGCGGGCGCCAAGGAGCGTATCGTCCCGTTCGGCCGTTCCGCGGCAGCCGCCATCGAAGCTTATCTATCGGTCGGGCGAACGCCGTTGCTTCGCGGCAGGCAAGAAGAGATGGCGCTGTTCGTTAACCGAAGAGGAGAGCGGATGACGCGGCAGGGCGTCTGGAAGATTGTCAAAAAGTATGCGTCGGCCGCCGGCTTCGACGGCGAATTGACGCCGCACTCGCTCCGGCACTCGTTCGCCGCCCATCTGCTGGAGAACGGCGCCGACGTTCGTTCCGTTCAGGAGATGATGGGACACGCCGGACTAGCCGCTACGCAAAAATATGTTCAATTAACGAAATCGCGTATAAAAGAAGTATATGAACGGACTCATCCGAGAGCGAAGTAAGGCGGGCAACGCTCGCTTGCCGCTTATCGGTTAGGGGAGAAGGGGGGACTGCCGCATGCGGTTTCAACGGATTGCGCTGATCGTGCTAGACAGCGTCGGCATCGGAGAGCTTCCGGACGCGCCTTCGTTCGGCGATGCCGGCTCGCATACGCTGGGTCATATTATCCGGGAGGCGCCGGATTTGCAGTTGCCGAGGCTGCGGCGGTGGGGATTGGACCGCATCGCCGAGCTGCCGGGCTGGCAGCCTAGCCAAGAGCAGCCGGCAGCCCATTACGGCAAAATGTCGGAGGCTTCGGTCGGCAAAGATACGATGACCGGCCATTGGGAAATTGCGGGGCTGAGGGTAACGATTCCGTTCCAGACGTTCCCCGGCGGATTCCCGGATGAACTGATCTCGGCTTTCGAGGAGCGGACGGGACGCAAAGTGATCGGCAACAAGCCGGCGAGCGGGACGGCGATTCTGGACGAACTCGGCGAGGAGCAGATGCGTACGGGAGCCTGGATCGTCTATACGTCGGCGGACAGCGTCTTCCAGATCGCGGCGCACGAGCAGGTCATTCCGCTCGACGAGCTGTACCGGGCTTGCGAAATCGCGCGCGAGCTGACGCTGGACGAGCGGTACGCGGTCGGCCGCGTCATCGCCCGGCCTTATATAGGCTCGCCGGGCGCCTTCACGCGGACGCCGAACCGGCACGACTACGCCCTGAAGCCGCCGGAGCCGACCGTTCTGAACGCACTGAAGGACGGCGGCTACGACGTGATCGGCGTCGGCAAGATCAGCGATATTTTCGACGGGGAAGGCATTACGGAATCGATGCCGACGAAGAGCAACGAGGACGGCATCCGCAAGACGCTCGACCGACTGGAGACGAGCTTCGAGGGATTGCTGTTCACGAATCTGGTCGATTTCGATTCGCTGTACGGCCATCGCCGGGACCCGGCGGGCTATGGGAAGGCGCTTGAAGCGTTCGACCGGGCCGTGCCGGAGCTGGAGAAAAGGCTTGGTCCGCGCGACCTGCTGATCGTCACGGCCGATCACGGCAACGATCCGACGCATCCCGGCACCGATCATACGCGCGAATATGTGCCGCTGCTTATTTACAGCCCGGCATTCGTGACGCCGGGAGCGATCGGCGTCCGGCCGACGTTCGCGGATATCGCCGCGACGATCGCGGACAACTTCGGCGTCGCGATGCCGCCGAACGGCGAGAGCCTGCTGGACCGATTGAATTAGAACATAGGCCCATGAGGCCATAGGGGAGAGGAGCACTGCAATATGACGAACCAATCAACTTCGATTAGCGGCCAAGCCTACGAGGAGGCTGCGGCTTATATTACGGCCCGTACTTCGATCAAGCCGGAGGTCGGGCTCATTCTCGGCTCCGGGCTCGGCGTGCTGGGCGATCATCTGACGGATGTGACGACGATTGCATACGAGGAAATTCCGCATTTTCCGGTGTCGACGGTTGAAGGCCATGCCGGCGAGCTGCTGCTCGGCCGCTTAAACGGCCGCCCGGTCGTCATGATGAGAGGCCGGTTCCATATGTACGAAGGCTACGGCCCCGAGCTGACCAGCTTTCCGGTACGCGTTATGCGGGAGCTTGGCGTATCGAAGCTTGTCGTGACGAATGCCGCCGGCGGCATTAATACCGGCTACGAGCCGGGCGATCTGATGCTCATCTCCGACCATATCAACCTGACGGGACGCAACCCGCTGGTCGGACCGAACGAGGAGCGGTTCGGCGACCGGTTCCCGGACATGTCCGAGGGCTACAGCCGCAAGCTTCGCGAGCTGGCGCACGAAACGGCGAGGGAGAACGGCTTCGAGCTGCGAGAGGGCGTATACATCGGGGTGTTGGGACCATCGTACGAGACGCCGGCGGAAATTCGGATGATGCGCATTCTCGGCGCGGACGCCGTAGGCATGTCGACCGTGGCGGAAGTCGTGGCGGCCCGGCATTGCCGGATCGAGGTGCTCGGCATCTCGTGCATTAGTAACATGGCCTCCGGCATTTTGGACCAGCCGCTGTCGCATGCGGAAGTCATCGAAACGACAGAACGGGTCAAATCGCGGTTTTTGAAGCTTGTATCGGAAGTCGTTCCGAAGCTGTAGCGGTCATTATTTGTCGTTTAAAAATTTTACTTCACCGACTCAATCTGACAGACTTTACGTTGCGCAAGACGTACAATGTCCATGATTATACGAGTGGAGTGAAGAAGAGATGAACAATTCGCTGAATACGCGAGTAGAGGAATTGCGGGGCATTATGATCGATGCCGTGCTGAATCGTCAAACTTTTCAACATCGCGAGGTTCTATTCTTGAGTCAAATGCTCGACACGCTGATCGTAAAGGCGCAGACAGAGCAGCACAATCGCTGTCGAAGCCACATCAAACCGTCGACTGAGGAGGAATGACAGCTATTGCGTGCGGTTGATCTTATTCAGAAGAAACGAAACGGCGGTACGTTGTCATACGACGAGATCGCCTATCTTATAAACGGTTATTGCAAGGGCGACATTCCGGATTATCAAATGTCGGCTTGGGCGATGGCCGTATATTTTCGAGGCATGAACGCCAAAGAAACAGCCGATCTGACAATGGCGATGGCGAATTCCGGCGACACGGTCGATCTAAGTCCGATTCGCGGCCTGAAGGCGGACAAGCACAGCACCGGCGGCGTGGGAGATAAGACGACGCTGATCGTGGCTCCGCTCGTTGCGGCGATCGGCGTTCCCGTCGCGAAGATGTCCGGCAAAGGGCTCGGCCATACGGGCGGCACAATCGACAAGCTGGAGTCGATTCCCGGCTTGCGAACGGAGCTGGCGCGCGAAGATTTCTTCCGTCAGGTGAACGACATCGGCATTGCCGTCGTCGGGCAGAGCGGCAACCTTACCCCTGCGGACAAAAAGCTGTACGCGCTTCGGGACGTGACGGCGACGGTGGAGTCGATTCCGCTTATTGCCAGCTCCGTCATGTCGAAAAAAATCGCCGCAGGGGCCGACGCCATCGTGCTCGACGTGAAGACGGGCAGCGGCGCTTTCATGAAATCGCTTGAGGATTCGGAGACGCTGGCGAAGGCGATGGTCGACATCGGGACCGAGGTCGGCCGGAAGACGGCGGCTGTCATCAGCGATATGGATCAGCCGCTCGGCTATGCGATCGGCAACGCTCTGGAAGTGAGGGAAGCGATCCTGACGCTGCGCGGCGAAGGCCCGCAAGATTTGGAGAAGCTGTGCCTGACGCTCGCTGCGCATATGGCCGTATTGACGGGCCGGGCGGCGACGACGGAAGAAGCGGAAGAACTGCTGTGGGAGGCGCTTCGTTCGGGAGCGGCGCTTGCGAAGTTCCGGGCGTTCGCTGTCGCGCAGGGCGGCGATCCGGCTGTCATTGACGATCCGGAATTGCTCCCGCAGGCAGAGGAGACGCTCGATATTCACGCGGAGGCAGACGGCTGGGTCGCGGCGATTCAGGCGGAGCAGCTCGGTCTTGCCGCGATGAAGCTCGGCGCCGGCCGCGCGGCGAAGGACGACCCGATCGATTACGCGGTTGGCATTACGCTGCGCAAGAAGGTCGGCGACCCGGTGCGGGTCGGAGAGACGCTTGCCGTGCTGCACGTACGGCACGGAGCGGCCGGGCTCGACGCGATCGCGGAAGAAACGCGCCAAGCATATACGATCGGCAGCGAGCCTCCTGCGCTAAGGCCGCTGATGCTGTCGATTGTGACGGCGGATGGAAGCGTACGGCTCGCTTAAATTAGGGATGCACCGCGAAGAGGCGGCACAGGAGATACCTCTGTGCCGCCTCTTTATGTGGAAAGAGCCGTTTGTTCGCGGCTGGACGCTGGCTGGCGCTATGCTTGCAAGAGCCCCTTGGGGGCTCTTGGCAGCGCAGCTCGACGTCAACTGCTCGCGCGAGAACTTCACAGCGTCGCTTAGGTGCACGGTTGATGCGATGGCGGAGGATACGGAGCTCGTTAAGTTACTTGTTGAGCCGTTTGTTCGGGGCTGGATGCTGGAGCTATGCTTGCAAGAGCCCCTTGGGGGCTCTTGACCGTGCAGCTCGATGTCAACAGCTCGCGCAAGGGCTTCACAGCGTCGCTTAGGTGCACGGTTGATGCGATGGCGGAGGATACGGAGCTCGTTAAGTTACTTGTTGAGCCGTTTGTTCGGGGCTGGATGCTGGCGCCATGCTTGCAAGAGCCCCTTGGGGGCTCTTGACCGTGCAGCTCGATGTCAACAGCTCGCGCAAGGGCTTCACAGCGTCGCTTAGGTGCACGGTTGATGCGATGGCGGAGGATACGGCGCTCGTTAAGTTACTTGTTGAGACGTTTGTTCGGGGCTGGATGCTGGCGCTATGCTTGCAAGAGCCCCTTGGGGGCTCTTGACCGTGCAGCTCGATGTCAACAGCTCGCGCAAGGGCTTCACAGCGTCGCTTAGGTGCACGGTTGATGCGATGGCGGAGGATGCGGCGCTCGTTAAGTTACTTGTTGAGACGTTTGTTCGGGGCTGGATGCTGGCGCTATGCTTGCAAGAGCCCCCTAGGGGCTCTTGGCAGCGCAGCTCGACGTTAACTGCTCGCGCAAGGGCTTCACAGCGTCGCTTAGGTGCACGGTTGATGCGATGGCGGAGGATGCGGCGCTCGTTAAGTTACTTGTTGAGCCGCTTGTTCGGGGCTGGATGCTGGCGCTATGCTTGCAAGAGCCCCCTAGGGGCTCTTGCAAGCGCAGCTCGACGTCAACTGCTCGCGCGAGAACTTCACAGCGTCGCTTAGGTGCACAGTTGATGCGATGGCGGAGGATACGGAGCTCGTTAAGTTACTTTCTGAGCCGCTTGTTCGCGGCTGGACGCCGGGCGTCCCACAGCGCTGCACAAATAACGGCACAGGAGACGATCCTGTGCCGTTATTTTTTATTGCGCTCTTCGTATCTCTCTTGAACTGGAATAATTTGTTTTGCGGCTGTCCATAATATAAAGGAAAAAGATGGCCGCTGTCTGTTTCGTGCCGGATGTTCCGCTTGTCGGCGGATCGTCTCGGCAATGGCAGAGCGAGGCCGCATCAAGCTCAGGAGGGATCGTTCTTGTCTAAGTCCGTCTGTACCAAATTTCTCGCATGCGCCTTGGCGCTCTTGCTTCTGCTGCCGGCCGTATCCGCATCTGCGGCAGAGCCGGGCGCCGGGAAGCAGCCCGCAGCATCTCCCGCGGCCAACCTGGCGCCGTCTGCCCGCTCGGCCGTTCTGATGGATGCGGATAGCGGAACGGTAATATTCGATAAAAACAGTCACGACAAGCTGCCGCCGGCGAGCATTACAAAAATTATGACGATGCTGCTCATTATGGAGGCGCTGGACGACGGCCGGCTGAAGCTGACCGATAAAGTGACGGCAAGCGAGTACGCGTCTTCGATGGGCGGCTCGCAAATTTTTCTCGAGCCGGGCGAAGAGATGAGCGTCGACGAAATGATTAAAGGCATCGCGCTTGCTTCGGGCAACGACGCTTCCGTGGCGATGGCGGAGAAGCTCGCGGGCTCGGAAGCGCAATTCGTCACGATGATGAACGAGAAGGCGAAGCAGCTTGGCATGAACGATACGCATTTCGCCAACTGCAACGGGCTGCCGGTAGCCGATCATTACACGTCGGCCTACGATATCGCGATTATGTCGCGAGAGCTGCTTAAGCACACGGAAATAACGAAATATACGGGCATGTACCAAGACTACCTTCGCAAAACAAGCGATAAGCCGTTCTGGCTCGTGAACACGAACAAGCTTGTCCGGTTCTACTCGGGCGCGGACGGGCTGAAGACGGGCTTTACGAACGAAGCGAAATTTTGCTTGTCGGCAACGGCGCGCCGCGACGGCCTGCGCGTCATCGCGGTCGTCATGGGCGAGCCGAACACGAAGACGCGCAATGCGGAAGTCGCTTCGATGCTGGATTATTCGTTCGCCCAATATACGAATTACTCCATTTTCAAACAAGGCGATACGATCGGAACGGTACCGGTTCAGAAAGGGCAAGTGGCGAAGCTGGAGCTGAAGGCGACGCATCCGTACAGCGTGCTGATGCGCAAAGGCGCTTCGACAGGCGATATTCGCCACGAGCTGCAATTGAGCGGCCCGATTAAAGCGCCGATCAAGATCGGCGATAAGATCGGCCGGATCGTCGTCTATCAAGGCGATCAGCAGCTTGCCGAATTTGAAGTCCAGTCGCCGATCACGGTGAAGAAGGCGAGCTGGTGGACGCTGATGAAGCGGACGGGCGCCGGTCTGTTCGGTTAAGCGACAACGCACAACGGATAACGGGTGCCGAAGAGGAACGCGCCGCACGATGCCGTCTGCCCGGTTATGGGCAAGGAGAGGAGAGACATCGGGCATGGCGCGTCTTCAGGCATTTTGTCGGCTCATAGCGCTGGGCTTCTAGTTTTGTCGGGAGGCAGGAAAGGCGGGGGCCGGCGGAGAAACTTGTGTTCATTACGGGGAGGAGTGAACAGGCTATGAGTCTTCAAGTAGAGTTGGAGCATCAACGCAATGTGTTGATCGTCCGTCTAAAAGGAGAGCTCGACCATCATACCGCCGATATCGTCCGGTTCCGGATGGAGGATGCGATTATGAGAGGGACCGTCGATCATGTCGTGCTCAGCATGCGGGACTTGAACTTTATGGACAGCTCCGGTCTCGGCGTCATCCTTGGCCGTTACAAGCAGTTGAAGGCGAAGGGCGGCAAGATGGCGGTGTGCGACGTGAACAAAAACGTATATCGGCTGCTGGAGCTATCGGGATTGTTCAAAATTTTGGCTGTTCACGATAACGAGCGAAGCGCGCTCACCAGTCTGGAGGTCGTATCATGAACGAGACGTACACTGCCAATTCGATGAGTATGGCGTTCTCCGCCCGCAGCGAGAATGAAGCTTTTGCCCGCATTGCCGTCGCCGCCTTTATTTCGCAGTTGGACCCTACGCTCGACGAACTGAACGACCTGAAGACGGTCATCTCGGAAGCGGTGACGAATGCGATTATTCACGGGTACGACAGCAATCCGGAGCGGATGGTGAAGATCGAAGCGACGATTCAGGACGAGACGGTTCACCTGGTCGTAAGCGACGAGGGCAACGGCATCGAGGATTTGGAGCTGGCGCGCCAGCCGCTGTATACGTCCAAGCCCGAGCTGGAGCGTTCCGGCATGGGGTTCACGATTATGGAAAACTTCATGGATCGGTTCGAAGTAACGAGCGAGCCCGGCCGGGGAACGCGTGTGGAAATGACCAAGCGGATCGAATCGAAAAAAGCGCTGTTCAACTAGCGCATAGGGGTTGGACCTCATGGAAGTCGATTTGAAGCAAACGGCGCAGCCGTATTTGGACGACGCGGAAGTGAAGCGTCTTATCGCCTTGAGCCAGTCGGGGGACAGCGTGTCGCGCGATACGCTCGTGCACTGCAATATTCGGCTCGTATGGTCAGTCGTGCAGCGGTTCATGAACCGCGGCTACGAGCCGGACGATCTGTTTCAGATCGGCTGTATCGGACTGTTGAAGTCGGTCGACAAATTCGATCTGTCTTACGACGTCAAATTTTCGACCTACGCGGTGCCGATGATTATCGGGGAAATTCAGCGTTTTCTCCGCGATGACGGTACGCTGAAGGTAAGCCGCTCGCTGAAGGAGACGGCGAACAAGGTGCGCAAAATGAAGGACGAGCTGTCCAAGACGCTCGGTCGGCTGCCGACGATCAAGGAGGTGGCGGACGGTCTTGGCATATCGCCGGAGGACGTCGTGTTCGCGCAGGAAGCGAACAAGCCGCCGACCTCGATCCACGAGACGGTGTTCGAGAACGACGGCGACCCCATAACGCTGATGGATCAGATTGCCGACGATACGCAGGAGCGCTGGTTCGACAAGCTTGCGCTCGCCGAAGCGATCGAAGGATTGGCGGAGCGGGAGCGGCTGATCGTCTATCTTCGGTATTTCCGCGACCAGACGCAGTCGGAGGTCGCCAGCCGGCTTGGCATATCGCAAGTGCAAGTATCGCGGCTCGAGAAAAAAATATTGCAATTAATCAAAAACCAAATCGCCCAATAAACGGCGGTTTGGTTTTTTTGCTGCCTGCACAGCCATACTAAGCTAGAAACTGTACCCTGCTTGTGCAGATATGGAGGTGAGACGGATTGGGGAGCGATAAACCGGGGCAATCGGTGCTCTATATGCGGCTCAAAAAACGCGTTCATATTAAAGCAGAAGAAACGGTGACGCTTGGCATGACGGCAAGGCTGCTGGCTCACGAGGGGATCGAGGAGGAGATGGCGGCGCTGGAGCTGTACCGCCATCGGACGGCGGACGGCAACCGCGTCGTAATCGATCTGCTCCAAATCATTCGCGTCATCCGTGCCCGGTTTCCGGACATGTCGATCGAGACGTACGGCGATCCGCAGGTGCTGCTCATGGTAGGCGAGAAGGCGGAGCGAACGCGCATGCCGGTGCTGGTGGCGGCGTGGCTGCTGCTTTTTTTCGGAGCGGGCCTCGCGATTATGAATTTTCATACGGACGTCAGCATGAAGGAAGTGCATATCCGGATTGCCGAGCTCGTAACGGGCCGTCGGAGCGAGCATCCGCTCTGGTTCCAAATACCGTATTCGGCCGGCATCGGGCTCGGCATGCTGCTGTTCTTTAACCATTTGTTCAAAAAAAGGTTCAACGAGGAGCCGAACCCGCTTGAGGTGGAGCTGTACTTGTATCAGGAAAATGTAAATGCATACGTCGTCGCCGACGAGATGCGCAAAAAGCATGGGCGATCAAGCGACCGGGCGATCGGTGATGCCGATGATTGAGGAGGTTATGCGCGGGCTGTTCCTCGCGCTGCTCGGACTCGGCGGCGGATTGGTGGTCGGCTCGGGGCTGGTGTCGCTGCTCATTATTCTCGACCTCATCCCGAGACTCGCCCAGCTTGGCGGCGCGTACCGCAAGGCGGTCTGGTTCGAGACGGCGGTCATTGCGGGCTCGCTGTTCTGGACGTTCGCCGATTTCATGAACTGGCGGCTGTTTCTGACCGGTCCCGTCGCCTTGCCGCTGGCAGGCTTGTTCGACGGCTTGTTCGTCGGCATGCTGGCGGCGGCGTTGACGGAAGTGATGAACGTGCTGCCGATATTGGCGAAGCGGATTTCGCTCTCCCGCCATATCGCGGCGCTCGTATGGGCGATGGTGCTCGGCAAGACGGCGGGCTCGCTGTTTGATTGGCTCTATTATCAGTGGTAGCAGGAAGCAACGCGAAGGAGGGCGCTATGAGAAATCGGGATAAGCATTCGAACCCGCATGACGAACAGCCGTTTATTATTCCGGAAGTTATCAGCATGCTGGAGACGCTCGAATCGAACGAGGACGAAGCGAAGGCGGGCGAGCGGCACCGGCAGCCGAGTTCTATCGCAGACGTTAAGCACGCAAGCGGCGACGAATGGGTGGAGGAGCTGCTGGGCTCTCCGGATCGGGGGGCTGAACGGCAGCGGAAGCCGGAGCCGGAGCAGATTAACGCCGAAGAGCATAAGGACGAACGCAAGGGCGGGGAGCGCAACGAGCGCGAGGACGAGCATAAGCTTGATGCGGAGCATATCGAAATGCTGTCCATTCTGAAGGATAAGGAGCGGCTGCGGCAGTTTCTGTCCGCCGAGCTCACCTCCAGAGAGCCGAAAGCGCACGAAGGCGCGGAGTCGTCCTCTCGCAGCCGAAGCGAGGGGGAGGCTAGCGAGAACGAGCGCAGGGAAGACAAGACGGCGGCGCAAGCAGGCGGGGGGGCGTCTTCGCGGCAAGAGCAAGCGAAGCTGAAGCACGGCCGGCTGCATCGGTACGGCGGTCAACGCGCCGGCGCGGGGGCAGACGGCAACAATCGGCGGCAAGAAAAGTCCTCCGGGGACAAGCCCGAGGAGGAACGCAAGCATAAGGAGCCCATTCCGCAGCGCATCGAGTCGTTTCTGGAAAAGCTCGAGAAGGAGGCCGGCTACAAAACAAGCTTCGATGTTGTCGTCCGCGAAATGACGTTCGGCGAGAAGCGGACCGTGCTGTTCTTCATGAACGGACTTGTGAAGGATACCGTATTGACCGACGTGCTGACCCGGCTTACTTATCTGCATCCCGACACGATGTCGTCGGATGGGCTGCATGCGTTCCTGCACCATTACGTTCCCGCCGCTCAGGCGAAGCCGGTCGACGACTGGAACGATATGGTGCTCGAAGTGCTGGCGGGCGCTTCGGCTCTGTTCTTGGAAGGCGAACGGAACGCTCTAATTATCGACGCGAAGAGCTTTCCCGCGCGCGGTCCCGAGGAGCCGTCGCTGGAACGGGTCGTCCGCGGCGCGCGGGACGGCTTCGTCGAGACGATGCTCGTCAACGTGTCGCTCGTTCGGCGCCGCCTCCGCGACCCGCAACTGCGGTACGAAATTATGCGGATTGGCGAGCGGACGCAGACGGATATTTGTATCGCCTATATCGACGATATTGCCGATACGGAGCTGGTCGAATCGATCCGGGACAAAATCAAGCAGGTGAAGCTCGACGGCTTGCCGCTTGCGGACAAGCAGTTGGAGGAGGCGACGGTGAAGCGGGGCTGGAATCCGTATCCGCTCGTTCGCTATTCGGAACGTCCGGACGTTGTGGCCGCCCATCTGCTGGAGGGCAGCGTCGCCGTCTTCGTCGATACGTCGCCGAGCGTCATGCTGCTGCCGACGACGTTCTTCGATCTGGTGCAGCACGCCGAGGAAAACCGCCAGACGCCGTTCATGGGCACTTACCTGCGCTGGGTCCGGTTCATCGGCATACTGGCGTCGCTGTTCCTGCTGCCGGTCTGGTTCCTGTTCGTGCTGCAGCCGGATTTGAAGCCGCTGGCGCTCGATTTTATCGGTCCGACCAAGACCGGTAAAATTCCGATGGTCGTCCAGTTTTTGATCGCCGAGCTCGGGGTCGATCTATTGCGGATGGCGGCGGTGCATACGCCGACGCCGCTCGCGACGGCGATGTCGCTGATCGCGGCGATATTGATCGGCGATATTGCCGTATCGACCGGCCTGTTCGTTAACGAGGTTATTCTGTACATGGCCGTTGCGGCGATCGGCATGTTCGCCACGCCGAGCTACGAGCTGGGGCTGGCGAACCGGATCGTCCGGCTGCTGCTCATCGTCTGCGTCTGGGCGTTCAAGGTGCCGGGCTTCGTCGTAGCGACGACGCTCGTCATGCTGATGCTCGTTATGTCGCGTTCGTTCAATCGTCCGTATATGTGGCCGTTCATTCCGTTCGACCTGAGGGCGGTCATGAACATCATTATCCGGCCGCCGGTGCTGCACAACCGGACGCGCCCGAATCTGCAGCGGCCGAAGCAGCGGGACAAAATGCCGCGCAATAACTGATTTCGCTCTCATAGCGCAGCGTACGGGAGCGCCCGCCAAGGCTCCGCTTTCTTACGCTGCGCTTGTCGCGTTCCAAAAAAAAGTGCAAACGAAATGTTCAAAAATACATTTCTCCGTTAGAAGGTTTACGGTATACTGTTGCCATTGGGTACAAATGCACTGATATGCCTATAATTTTTGTTTTCTAATCGGAGGGGTATTGTTCATGTTTCTGCACGGTACGAGCACAATTAACGATAAAGGTCACCTCGAAATCGGCGGGTGCGACGTCACGACTCTGGCGCAAGAATTCGGCACGCCGCTGTATATTGTCGACGAAGCGCTTGTTCGCCAGCGGGCGCGCGAATATGTAGAAGCGTTCAAGGCAACCGGCCTCAAATTCCAGGTTGCTTATGCAAGCAAAGCGTTCAGCGTTATGGCGATGTGCGCGGTCGCGGAGCAGGAAGGCCTGTCGCTTGACGTCGTATCGGACGGCGAGCTTTACACGGCGCTGCAAGCGGGCTTCCCTGTCGAACGCATTCACTTCCACGGCAACAACAAGACGCCGGAGGAAATCATGATGGCGCTTGACGCCGGCATCGGCTGCTTCGTTGTCGACAACTTCGCGGAGATGACGCTGCTGAACGCGCTGGCTGCGGACAAAGGCAAGACGGCCAACGTGCTGCTTCGCATTACGCCGGGCGTCGAGGCGCATACGCACGATTACATCTCGACGGGTCAGCAAGATTCGAAATTCGGCTTCGATCTCGGCAACGGCACGGCATTCCGCGCCGTGGAAGATACGCTGAAGCTGGCGAATCTGAACCTGCTTGGCGTTCACTCGCATATCGGCTCGCAAATTTTCGAAGTCGACGGCTTCGGCATGGCGGTCGACAAAGTGGCGAAATTCGCCGTTAAAGTGCGCGACGATCTCGGCAAAACGTTCTCGGTCATCAACGTCGGCGGCGGCTTCGGCATCCGTTACGTCGAAGGCGACAAGCCGCTTCCGCTTGCGACATACGTGAACGCAATCGCGGACGCGATTATCTCGAACTTCACGGCGGCGAACTACGCAACGCCGGAAATCTGGATCGAGCCGGGCCGCAGCATGGTCGGCGACGCCGGCACGACGCTGTACACGATCGGCACGAGCAAGGACATTCCGGGCGTACGCAAATATATCGCGGTCGACGGCGGCATGACCGACAACCCGCGCCCTGCGCTGTACGGCTCCAAATACGAAGCCGTCCTCGCGAACCGCGCGAACGACAAGAACGAAGAGACGGTATCCGTAGCGGGCAAATGCTGCGAGAGCGGCGACATGCTCATCTGGGATCTGGAGCTGCCGAAGTCCGAAAGCGGCGACCTGCTTGCCGTATTCTGCACGGGAGCGTATAATTACGCAATGGCGAGCAACTACAACCGGATTCGTCGTCCGGCTGTCGTATTCGTCAAAGACGGCGAGGCATCGCTGGCCGTTAAACGCGAATCGCTTGAAGACATCGTCGTTAACGACGTTATTCCGCAGCGCCTGCGCAAGGTGACGGTATAACGGATTCGCATAACGCCATCGCTGCAATCGCGTATTTATAAGGGAGTTGGACGATAATGGCTAAACAAGCACACATCACGCTGGCGAACGGAGCAGTCGTTAAGATCGATCTGTTCGAGAAAGACGCGCCGAACACGGTTGCGAACTTCGAGAAGCTTGCGAATGAAGGCTTCTATAACGGACTCGTATTCCACCGCGTTATTCCGGGCTTCGTCGCGCAGGGAGGCTGTCCGCAAGGTTCGGGCACGGGCGGCCCGGGTTATACGATCAACTGCGAAATCAACCCGAACAAGCACGAGCGCGGCACGCTCGCAATGGCGCATGCCGGCCGCAACACGGGCGGCAGCCAGTTCTACATCTGCTATAAGCCGCAGCCGCATCTGGACGGCGTACACACGGTATTCGGCAAAGTGGTCGAAGGCATGGAGCAAGTCGACGCATTCCAAGGCCGCGACAAGATGGAGAAAGTAGAAATCGTAGAAGTATAAGGCGCGAAAAGTGCCGCGGACGAATCGGCGACAGGGTCGCAATTCGTCCGCGGCTTCTTGCGCTTGCAAGTCATCGCCGATATGAATGCAATGGTTCGGCGTTCTTGCAAAATGGCGGTCATGGTGGTATAGTTCAGAACAAGATAACAATCGGTTGAGCGATCATTCGTCAGCCGATACGAATATAGGCGACTTTCCTTCGGGGCTCGGTGAAATTCCGAACCGGCGGTGATCGCTCGGAAGCGAGATATGCTACCGTTCGCGCGGTGCATGCTTCCGGCGTCAGTCCGTGACCCGAAGCCTTGCGGTCCTTTCGCGATATAAGCGTAGGGAGGCTTCGGTGGACCTGGTGCAAATCCGGGACCGACAGTATAGTCTGGATGGGAGAAGGGGAACGCATTCAACGAGTACGAATTCGTACGGGTGTCTTTGTTGCGCGCTTTTTTGAGGTGGAGCTCAGAATGGACCCTTGTATTGCGTATGCGTATTTTTGAATGTTTTTCACAGTTTCATGAGCGGATGCGCGTCAAGCGCACGTCACCCATCCCCCCGTCGGCAGTCAGCCGGTTGGGGGTTTTTGTCGTGAGCGCCATTATGAACGATGAATTTTATATGCGTCTTGCTCTCCAGATGGCGGAGAGCGCGAGCGGCCAGACGAGCATCAACCCGGTCGTCGGCTGCGTTCTGGTGAAGGAAGGGAGAATCGTCGGTCTCGGCGCCCATCTGAAGCGGGGCGAAGGGCATGCGGAAGCGAATGCGCTGCGGATGGCCGGAGAAGAGGCGGAAGGCTCGACGGCGTATGTGACGCTGGAGCCGTGCAGCCACTACCGCAAGATGACGCCGCCATGCAGCGATCGATTGATCGAGGCGAAGGTGGCGCGCGTCGTCGTGGCGGCGCAGGACCCGAATCCGCAAGTATCCGGCAGCGGAATCGCCAAGCTGCGCGAGGCGGGCATCGAGGTGACGGTCGGCTTGCTGGAGCCGCAGTCGCGTGCGATGAACGAGGCGTTCAACAAATATATCGTCACGAGGCTGCCGTATGTGACGCTGAAAACGGCCTCGACGCTCGACGGCAAGGTGGCTGCCCGAACGGGGGACAGCCGCTGGATATCGGGGCCGTCTTCGAGGGAGGCTGTTCATACGATGCGTCATCGGCATGACGGCATTATGGTCGGCATCGCCACGCTGCTGGCGGACGATCCGCAGTTGACGACGAGACTGTCCGTGCCGGCGCTGCATCCGACCCGCATTATCGTCGATTCGCAGCTACGGATTCCGCTGGATGCGCGGGTCGTGACGGACGGCATCGCGCCGACGATCGTACTGACGACGGCGGGAGCGGACGCCGACAAGCGCGACGCTCTCATTGCCGCAGGCGTAGAAACGGTCGTATGCGGCGAAGGCACGCAAGTCGATCTGGCCGTCGCGATGCGGCTGCTGGGCGAGCGGGAGATCGGCTCTATTCTGCTCGAAGGGGGCGGCCGGTTGAACGGTGCGATGCTGGAGGCGGGCCTCGTCGACAAGATTGCGCTGTTCATCGCGCCGAAGCTGATCGGCGGCGGCGCAGCCGCTCCCTCCGCCTTCGAATTTGCCGGCTTCGACAAGATGGCGGATGCAATCGGGCTCGAAGCCGTCGTCTACGAGCAGTACGGCGACGATATCGCAATTACCGGCTATCCGTCGAACCGGTTCAAGCCGTAAGGAAAGGAGCGGATCGAATTGTTTACAGGATTGATTGAAGAAGTAGGCAAGCTGCGCGGCGTTTCCCGCGCCGGCGAAGCGATGGTGCTGACGATCGAAGCGAGTCGCGTGCTGGAAGATGCAGCGATTGGCGACAGCATCTCCGTCAACGGCGTATGCTTGACCGTCATTTCGTTCACGCGCGGCTCGTTCCAAGCGGACGTGATGCCGCAGACATACCGCCACTCGGACCTAAAAGATTTGAAGCCGGGCGCTAAAGTCAATCTGGAACGGGCAATGGCCGCGGGCGGACGGTTCGGCGGCCACATCGTACAGGGCCATATTGACGGCGTCGGCGTTATCGTGTCCCGAACCGTCGATGCGAACGCCGTCGTATTCGGCATTCGTACGGAGGACGAGGAGGCGTTCGCCAAGTACGTGATTCCGAAAGGGTCGATTACGATCGACGGCATCAGCCTGACCGTCATAAGGGCGGAAGGCGGGACGTTCGCCGTCTCGATCATACCGCACACGTTGGCGCAGACGGCGCTGAATGACAAGCAGCCGGGCGATACGGTTAATCTGGAGGCCGACATTATCGGCAAGTATGTCGATCATTTGCTGAACTACCGGTCTGCGGAAGCTTCGCCGGCCGGCGCGAAGCGCTCCGGCGTTACAGCCTCCTTCCTGGCGGATAACGGATTTATGTAATTTTAATCTTATAGAGAGACGGATAGGAGGAATTGCGATGATGGAGCATGCTAACGCCGCCGCACAGACGGCAAGCGAGGAACCGGTTCATTTTGATTCGATCGAGTCGGCAATCGCAGACTTGATGATCGGCAAGCCGATCATCGTGGTGGACGACGAGGATCGCGAGAACGAAGGCGATCTGATCGTCCTGACGGAGAAAGCGACGCCGGAGGCGATCAACTTCATGATAACGGAAGCGCGCGGCCTGGTCTGCGTGCCGATTACGGCCGAGCGGGCCGCGGAGCTTAATCTGCCGCCGATGGTCAATCACAATACCGATTATCACGGAACGGCCTTTACGGTCTCGGTCGATCATATTTCGACCTCGACCGGGATCTCGGCCTACGAACGCTCCCAGACGGTTCTGGGGCTGATCGATCCGAACGCGAAGCCGGAGCATTTTCGTCGGCCGGGCCATATTTTCCCGCTTATTGCGAAGGACGGGGGCGTGCTGCGCCGCGCCGGCCATACGGAAGCGGCGATCGATCTGGCTCGCATGTGCGGCGCGAAGCCGTCCTCGGTCATTTGCGAAATCATTAAAGAGGATGGCACGATGGCGCGGTTGCCCGACTTAATCGAGTTCAAGCAGAAGCATCAATTAAAGCTGATTTCGATTGAAAATTTGATTAAATACCGGAACGAGAAGGAGCGTCTTATCGAACGGGCGGTCGAAGTGAGCATGCCGACCGAATACGGCGACTTTACCGTGTTCGGCTATGTGAATCAGATCGACGGCAAGGAGCATCTCGCGTTCGTGAAAGGCTCGATCTCGCCGGATAAGCCGACGCTTGTGCGCGTACACTCGGAATGCTTGACGGGCGACGTCTTCCATTCCAAGCGCTGCCATTGCAGCGACCATCTCGAGGCGGCGCTGCGCCAGATCGAGGAGGCGGGCAGCGGGGTGCTGCTTTACATGCGCCAGGATGGACGCGGAGCCGGACTCTTGAGCAAATTAAAATCTTATCGACTTCAGGAGCAGGGATTCGACACGGCCGAGGCGAATAAGAAGGTTGGATTTTATCCGGATTTGCGGGAATATGGCATCGGGGCGCAAATTTTGAAAGACCTTGGCGTGCGCCAAATGAAATTGCTGACCAACAACCCGCGCAAGATCAAAGGGCTGGAAGGCTACGGGCTTGAAGTGGCGGAGCGCGTTCCGTTGAACGCGATCGCCCAGCCGAAGTAATTCTCGCGAATCGATGCAGGAAGAGACGGCGCCCGGCGCCGTCGCCCAATACTATCAGATAGATGGAAGGAAGAGACACGATGAAACATTACGAAGGACATTTAGTATCGCAAGGCTTGAAATACGGGATCGTCGTCGGACGGTTCAACGAGTTTATTACGACGAAGCTGCTGTCGGGCGCGCTGGATGCGTTGAAACGCCACGGCGCGGACGATTCCGAGATTGAGGTTGCTTGGGTTCCGGGCGCGTTCGAAATTCCGTTCGCGGCGCAGAAGATGGCGGAAAGCGGCAAATATGACGCCGTTATTACGCTCGGCGCGGTTATTCGCGGTTCAACGCCGCACTTCGATTTCGTCTGCAACGAGGCGGCCAAAGGCGTAGCGGCAACGGCGCTCAAGACGGGCGTACCGACGATTTTCGGCGTGCTGACGACCGATTCGATCGAACAGGCAATCGAGCGCGCAGGCACGAAAGCGGGCAACAAAGGCTACGAAGCGGCGGCTTCCGCGATCGAGATGGCGAATTTGACGCGTCAACTGCGGGGCTAATGGCGGTCTTGCAGGAGAGCTTCATCGTTCTCCGGATAAGACGATAACCGACTAACAGCCGGGAGGACAACGCCGTGACGGTGACGTATAAGCTGGAATCGTTCGAGGGACCGCTCGATCTGCTGCTGCACTTGATTGACAAGGCCGAGATCGACATCCACGAAGTATCGATCAGCGAGATAACCGATCAATATATGGACTATTTGCAGGCGATGCAGGAGATGGAGCTTGAAGTGACGAGCGAGTTCCTTGTCATGGCCGCGACTTTGCTGTCAATCAAGAGCAAGCAGCTTCTTCCGAAGCCGCCTGTCATTGAGCTGGACGAATACGAGGAATGGCGGGATGACGGGCCGGACCCGCAAGAAGAGCTTATTCGGCGGCTCTTGGAGTATCGCAAGTATAAGCTGATTGCGGCCGAGCTGCGGGACAAGGAATTCGCGCGCAGTCTCGTCTTCGCCAAAGAGCCGGAGGATTTGACGCCCTTTATGCAGGAGCAGCCGTCGAATCCGGTGGAAGGGCTGCACGTCTCCGATTTGGTGCGGGCGTTCCAGAAGGCGCTGCGCAAAGCGGCGCGGCGCAACGTCGTCGCGACGGTTCGCCGGGACGAAATATCGGTCAAGGACCGAATCCGGGACATCGTCGAAGTGTTGAAGCAGTACGAAACGGTTCGATTCTCGAAGCTCATCCGGGAAAATATGGATCGACACGAAATCGTCGTCACGTTTCTGGCGATCTTGGAGCTGATGAAAATGAAGCATATCCGTTGCCATCAGCATCAATCGTTCGACGACATCGTCATTCATTGGAGAGGAGAATCGTCGTTCAATGGACTATCAGAGCTACAAGACGATTATTGAAGGCTTGCTGTTCATGGCGGGAGAGGACGGCTTGAACGCCAGGCAGCTTGCCGACATTTTGCAGATCGATACGGATTTGTCGGCAGAGCTTGTCTACGACTTGCAATGCGACTTGAAGCGCGAAGGAAGAGGCGTGCAAATTACCGAGGTTGCCGGCGCCTATCGAATGACGACGCATCAGGAGCATGCGCCGTATTTCGAACGAATGGCTTATTCGCCATCCCGCGCCAGCCTGTCGCAGGCGGCACTGGAGACGCTGTCGATCGTCGCATACAAGCAGCCGATTACGCGCGTCGATATTGAAGAAATACGCGGCGTGAAAAGCGATCGCGCCATTCAGTCGCTCGTCTCGAAGGATTTGATTGAAGAGGTCGGCCGCGCGGAAGCGATTGGACGTCCGATTTTGTACGGAACGACCAAGGCGTTCCTCGACTATTTCGGCCTGTCGGCGCTCAGCGCGCTGCCGGAGCCGGCGGACGATTTGGACGAAGGGACGAACATGCTGTTCGAGAAGTACGACGGTCGTCAGATGACGTTCGACGAGCTGCCGCCCGTGCCGCCGATTCCGTCGTTTCCGCCGGAAATTGCGGCATCGGACGAAAGCGAAGAATAGTGCAGCCGAATGAGATTGGCCTGCCGGGTCATACTATAACCAACTAAGCGCAAGCTTTCCAGTGAAGGAACGGAGGAACCGCGAATGCCGGATTTTCCGAACGGTTGGATATGGGTGATCGCGGCAGGCTTTTTTATTGTGCTCGGAATCATGCTATGGGTTTCGCCAATCGTCGTAACGACCGAAATGAAAAAAATGAATCTCGAAGACGATCTGGAAGTCCACGTCAAGGCGCTGTACGGGCTTGTCCGGCTGAAATGGCGAATGCCGGTCATCGAATGGACGAACCGGGGAATCAAGCTGCGAAGCGAGAGCGACAACCACAGCGGGCACGAAGAGAAGGAAGAGCAGTTGAACGCGGATAAAATCGTCGGCCTGACGAATCGGCTTAAACGGATCGTCAGTCACATCGAAGGCGTGGCCCATCTGGCGAGGCAGGTGCTGAGGCATGTGAAGGTTCAGGAATGGAAATGGACAACGGTGGTCGGGACGGACGATGCAATGTGGACCGCGATGGCGACGGGGATGCTCTGGTCGGTCAAAACGACGGCGGCCGGCGTCGCCTCGCAAATCGTTCATCTGTCCGCCCTGCCCGTTCTCGATGTCAAGCCGGCGTACAATCGATCCTGTATCGAATCGGAATTTCGGCTCGTTGCGCATATCCGGTTAGGACAAGCCGGCAGAGCCGGCGTCCGGTTCGTGCTCGGCATGCGCAAGCTGCGCGCGGGGACGGACAGTCTGGGACGATTGGCAGCGAAGGTGAACGATTAAGCTGCTGTCGATCCTTGTACAAGCCCGGCGTTCGAAGAAGGTTTCGTTTAATATCGCCGCGTGAATCGATACATACTCCTCTCCGGGGAGGGCACAATACAAAAAGCGTACGGAAGTCCTTATCCATATCGCGCAGAGGAGGAGCAGCAATGACAAATCATCCGATTGAAGGTCTGATGCAGACCGCAATGGAAAATATTAAAGAAATGGTCGACGTCAACACGATCGTCGGCGATCCGGTGCAGACGCCGGACGGCAGCGTAATTATGCCGATATCGAAAGTCGGATTCGGCTTCGTCGCAGGCGGCAGCGACATCCGATTGGACAGCTCTAACGGGGCGCATTCGTCGACGGCGCATGAAGGTCAGACCGCATCCGTGCAAAGCCCGTTCGGCGGCGGCAGCGGCGGCGGCGTATCGATTACGCCGATCGCATTCCTCGTCGTCGGCACGCATGGGGTAAAAGTCGTCCCGCTCGATAACAACACGCATCTGATCGAGCGTGTCATCGATTCGGCTCCGCATGTGTTCGATCGGATTCAAGGCATGCTGAAGCGGGATCATACGCACGAATCGCTGTCGGACGGCCCGATCATCTGACGGTAACGGTACGCACACGCTGCCAAGCTTCTTACGCCAATCCAAGCCCGTTTCGATATGTTATCGAAACGGGCTTTTTATCATGCGCTGCCGGTGCTCCTCGTCCTCCATATGACATTTGTCATTCGAAAGAGATGACATCGTCGTCTACCGGGGGAGCATAGGGTTCGATATGATGTTGTTGATAAAGCAGCGAGGCGATCCAAGCTTGAACATCATAAATGAACGATCGGAGATGAGCGTATGAAAGAAGCGGCTATTGAGCTTCATGGCGTGACCAAAATATTTAAAGGAAAAAAAGCGGTCGACAATTTGTCGCTGACCGTTGAGAAAGGCTCGGTCGTTGCGCTTCTGGGACCGAACGGCGCAGGGAAGACGACGACCGTGTCGCTTATTCTAGGACTGCTGCAGCCGACGAGCGGCAGCGTCAAGCTGCTCGGCGGCGATCCGCAGCATCGCAAAGTGCGCGACCGGATCGGCGCGATGCTGCAAGACGTCAGCGTTATCGACAGCTTGACGGTAGCGGAGACGATCAACTTGTTCCGCCATTATTACGAGAAGCCGCTGCCGCTTGAGCAGTTGCTCGCCATTAGCGGACTGCAGGACGAGCGAGGCAAAATGGCGACGGCGCTGTCTGGCGGCCAGAAACGGCGGCTCGGCTTCGCGATGGCGGCGGCCGGCGATCCGGAGGTGCTGTTTCTCGACGAGCCGACGGTCGGCATGGACGTTACGTCCCGGCAGTTGTTCTGGGATACGGTAAAGGCGATGGCGGTCAGAGGACGCACAATCGTGCTGACGACGCACTATCTGGAGGAAGCCGATCAGATCGCCGACCGCATCATCGTCATTAACGGCGGCCGGCTGATTGCGGACGGCACGCCAAGTCAGGTGAAAGCGACCGCAATCGGCAGGACGATCGCGTTCACGGCAGGGGACGGCGTAACGGACGAGACGCTGCGGAGCGTACCGGGCATTGCCCAGACGGAATGGAGCGGAAGGCGAGTGAAGCTGTTTAGCGGCGATACGGACCGGTTGATCGCGGAGCTTATTCGGCGGCAAGTGCCGATGAAAGATATCGAGATTCAAAGCGGCGGCTTGGAGGAAGCTTTCCGTACGCTTGTGAGCAGTTCGAAGGAGTAAAGGAAGTCGGCCGGACTTGCGGCGGTGAACGAAATATTTTGAACGCAAAGGGGTAAATAAACGATGGATCTTACTATACGACGAGCGGCGCTCGCTCAATTCAAGGCGGAATTGCTCCGCACGATGCGCAACAGACGGTTTGTCTTCTTCACGATTGTCATGCCGATCGCCTTCTACTTCATCTTCACCTCGTCGATGGACTCGAGCATGCAGGTGGGCGGGATCGATTGGAGCGCGTATTATTTAATGTCGATGGCGGCATACGGCGTTTCGGGCTCGGGCATTACGACGCTCAGCCAGAAATTTTCGAAGGAGCGCTCGCAAGGCTGGGCCCGGCTGCTTCGGATTACACCGCTCCCGTCGTGGGCGTTTGTCGTATCGAAGGTTGCGGCGCAAGCTGTTGTGAACCTGTTCATGATTGTCGTGCTGTTCGTTGTGGCGGCGACCGTGAAGGGAGTCGATCTCAGCCCTTCGTTATGGATCGAGAGCGGGCTATGGATTTGGTTCGGCAGCTTCTCGTTCATGGCGCTGGGCACGCTCGTCGGCACGATCCGCAATTCGGACGTCGTTCAAGTCGTCGGCCTGATCGTCTACATGGGCACTTCGCTCCTTGGCGGACTGTGGATGCCGGCCGAGACGATGTCGAGTACGATGCAGACGATCGCGCATGCCATGCCGACGTATTGGCTCGGATACGGCGCGCGCAATCTCGTTGGCGGCGGCGCTTTCGACTGGATGGGCGTATGGGTGCTCGGCGCATATATCGTCGCGTTCGTGCTAATCGCTTCGTATGTCATGAAAAAACAAGAAGCGGTCTAGTTTCTGGCGGTGAGGGATAGCGTTGTCCGGTTCATCCAATGAAGCGTTCATGGTATTATTTCTTATGTTATAACTAAACCGGGCTATGGACGCTGGCAGACCGATTGTCGATACCGAGGCGGATGAATAAGAGAAGCCTGCTAAAACCTATAGAAGGCCCTGCAAGTATAGTAACCGGCGGAGGAAGCTTTATGTTTAAATTAAGCGCGCGGTCTCAACGGAGGCCGCCTTTGTTCGTCTCCTTCATATGGCTGCTCTATTTATCCTTCCCGCTGCATGTCATTATTCAGCGTAAGGCGGAAGATATTGCGATCGGCTTGACGGTACTGCTGTTGTTCGCAGTCGTCTACGTATACAGCTTTCTGTTCGAACGCGGCCGGTTTCTGCTTGTGTTTGCGCAAATCGGGCTCATCGGCTTTTTTGCGTTCCGTTACGACGCAAGCTTCTTGTTCATGGGCTTCTACCCGACGCCTGTGATTGGCATGCTTCGTTCCAATCGGCAGCTTATTGCCGCTTGGCTGGCGCTGCTTGGGCTGGCGGCCGCCGTGTTTGCGGCGTATCGAAGCGAGGTCGAGATGGATGATTTGTATTATACGCTTCCGACTGTCATCGTCATGCTCTGCATGCCGATCTTTATCCGAATCGGCCGCCGCTCGAAGGAATTGAAGGAAAAGCTGAACATGGCGAACGAAGAAATCGCAAGGCTGTCGGCGAGCGAAGAGCGGGCGCGCATATCGCGCGATCTGCATGACACGCTGGGACATTCCTTGTCGCTCATTACGCTGAAGAGCGAGCTGGCCGAGAAGCTTATCCCGAAAAATCCGGATCGTGCCATTCAAGAGATTCGCGATATTCAATCGACCTCGCGAGCGGCGCTGAAGCAAGTTCGCGAGCTTGTGTCGGGGCTGAACATGGCGACTGTGGAAGATGAGATTATTCACGCGAAGCAGTTGCTTTCAATGGCGAATATTACGCTTAAGCTCGAAGGAGAATTTGGCCCGAATGCGGCTTCGCCCGTTATGAATAACATTTTGGGCATGTGTCTGCGCGAGGCGGTAACCAATGTCGTCCGGCATAGCGGCGCCCAGAGCTGCGTTATTGAGAGACGCGGAGAGGACGATCGTTTAATGCTCGTTATTGCGGACGACGGCTGCGGCATGATGGAGCATTCGGCAGGCGGCATGGCCGCGGGTCACGGCTTGCTGGGAATGAAGGAACGGTTGAAGCTGGTGGAAGGCTCGGTTCTGATCGAATCCAAGGAAGGAGCGGGAACGCGAATGATTGTTGCGGTGCCGCTCGTAGCCCGCTCATAAAGGAGGGATGACGGCGATGAAAGTCATTATTGCGGAAGATCAAGGGATGCTTAGAGGCGCGCTTAGCGCGCTGCTCGATCTGGAAGACGATGTCGAGGTGATCGGCCAAGCCGATAACGGTCAGCAGGCGCTGGAACTAATCGAGACGCTGCAGCCCGATCTGTGCCTGCTCGATATCGAGATGCCCCGCATGACGGGGCTTGACGTGGCGGAACGGATCGCGGCGAGCAAGCTAAGCTGCAAAGTCGTCATTCTGACGACGTTCTCCAGAGCCGGCTATTTTCAGCGAGCGATGCGCGCAGGCGTGGGCGGCTTCCTGCTGAAGGATTCGCCGATCGACGAATTGAGCGCCGCGCTGCGCAAAGTATACGCCGGCGGCCGCGCCGTCAGCCCGGAGCTTGCGATGTCGCTCTGGGAATCGGAGAATCCGCTGTCGGAGCGGGAGCGGGAGGTGCTCCGGCTGGCGGGGGACGGCTTGTCGGCCCGGGATATTGCGGCTCGTCTGCACTTGACGGCAGGCACGGTTCGAAATTATCTGTCCGAAGCGATCCGCAAGCTGAATGCGAACAATCGCATCGATGCGCTCGTCATCGCGAACAAGAACGGCTGGTTGAGTTGATCCCGATAGCAGCGATCGAAAGACATTGGTTCGCGCAGTGAGCTGGGTTGAAGAGAATACGGAATACGGTTTAATACAAGGGCTCTTCCGAAGTCATGAATATGACGTTGGGACAGCCCTTTTGGCGTGGACGGGATTACGGCGGGCTGCGGGAGCGGAGCATAAAGAGCGGCCGATAGGCATAAGCTGTACAAGCAGGCAAATTACACCTAAAGCGTTATGGGAGGTACATGAGCATGAGCTTGTTATCGCTGCGCCGTCCGCACTTTCGCCGGCTTTCGATTGCTGCCGCTGCGCTTGCGCTGCTCGCCGGGGCAATCGGCTTTCAACCCGCGGCCGTCTCGGCCGCCGCAAAGCCGGAGCCGCTCGGTACGCATGCGAGGGGCGCGGCCTTGATCGATGTGGCGTCGGGGCGGGTCTTGTATACGAAAAACGGGGACGAGCCGATGCGAATCGCGAGTCTGACGAAAATAATGACGGCGATCGTTGCGATCGAGCAGGGCGATCTGAACAGCAAAGTGAAGGTTAGCGCCCGAGCCGCCGGCAAAGAGGGCTCCTCCATCTATTTGCGCGCGGGCGAGGAGATGAAGCTGGAAGACATGCTCTACGGCTTAATGCTCCGGTCGGGCAACGATGCGGCGACCGCGGTTGCCGAGCATGTCGGCGGTACCGTCGAAGGCTTCGTCAAGCTGATGAACGAGAAAGCCGAATGGATCGGACTGACGCATACCCAGTTTATGAATCCGTCCGGCCTCGATCAGGACGGGCATTATTCGACCGCCAACGATTTGGCCAGGCTGACCGCTTATGCGCTGCATAACCCGACGTTCGCACAAATCGTCAAAACGCGGGTGAAAAAAGCGCCGAACCCGAACGACCCGTGGGATTACGAGTGGACGAACAAGAACAAGATGCTCGCGCTGTACGAAGGGGCCGACGGCGTCAAGACCGGCTATACGAAGGCGGCGCTGCGCTGTCTGGTCAGCTCGGCTACGCGCGGCGGCCAGCAGCTCGCCGCCGTGACGATCAACGACAGCGACGACTGGTCCGATCACCGCAGCATGCTGGATTGGGGCTTCAAGCATTACGCGCTCACCGTCGTCGCGAAGCAGGGCCAGCCGATCAGCGGCTATCCGCTCGCCGCAGGCGGCACGTTCCGCTACGCGCTGGCCGACGGCGAGGCGGCGGAGCTGCGGTCGAAGCTGACGCTGATCGAGCCGGGCAGCACCCGGTATTTGCTCGGGGAGCGCGGGACGCTCGAATGGGAGCTTGCCGGCCGGACGATCGGCTCGGTGCCGGTCTACGAGACGGGAAGCGAGCGGCTGCAATGGCAGGAGAGGCGTCCTTATCCGGCATCGGATCGTACGACAGGGGCGGCGGCGGCCGGTTATTCGTTCCGGCATTCGCTGCAGTCGGTCGTCAGGGCGCTATTCGGGGGAGGAGCGTGATTCTTGAATGGTGAACTGGATCTGGTTGTTCATGATCGTTGTCAGCGTCGTCTCGGCCGCCGTGACGGGCAAGCTGGAGGCGGTCACCGAAGCGGCGTTCGACGGCGCCAAGACCGGCGTAACGGTCAGCTTCGGATTAATCAGCATCCTCGTCTTCTGGCTCGGATTGATGCGGATCGGCGAAGATGCGGGCTTGCTGCGGGTGCTGTCCCGAATGATGGGGCCGGCCGTGCGTTACTTGTTCCCCGACGTTCCGCGCCGGCATCCGGCGCTTGGCTACATTATGAGCAATATGGCGGCGAATTTGCTCGGACTTGGCAATGCGGCGACGCCGATGGGCATTAAGGCGATGCAAGAGCTGCAGAAGTTGAATCCGGACCCGGACACGGCGACGCCGGCCATGTGCACGCTGCTGGCGTTGAACACGTCCAGCATTACGCTCGTTCCGACGACGCTGATTGCGATCCGGCTCCAGTACGAATCCGCGAACGCCGCGGAGATTGTCGGCTCGACGATCGCGGCTACCGCCGTTGCCACCGCCGCTGCCATCGCAGCGGACCGGTGGTACAGAAGCCGGGCGACGAAGCGGCCGCCGGTGCCGCCGTACGCTGCGCCTCCGCCAACCGGAAAGGGTGAGGCCGTTGGTTGAATGGCTGTCGATGCTGTCGGTCTGGATGATTCCCGCACTTATCGTGTTTATTCCGCTATACGCCGCTTTTAAGAAAGTTCCAGTGTACGAGACGTTCGTCGAAGGCGCCAAGGAAGGCTTCGGCACCGCGATCGGCATCATTCCGCATATCGTCGGCATGATGGTCGCCATCAGCATGTTCCGGGCATCCGGCGCGATGGACGTCATGCTGACGGCATTCAAGCCGCTGCTCGGCTCGCTCGGCGTCCCGGCCGAGGTGCTGCCGCTCGGACTGCTTCGTCCGCTTACCGGGGCGGGTTCGCTCGCTTATACGACCGATTTGATCCGAACGTACGGACCGGATTCGCTCATCGGGCGCATTGCCTCGACGATTCAAGGCAGCACGGATACAACCTTATACGTCATTACCGTTTATTTCGGCGCCGTCGGCATTCGCCGTTCGAGATACGCGCTGAAGGTCGGATTGTTCTCCGACCTGGTCGGCTTCGCCGCTTCGATTGCCGTCTGCCTGATTATGTTCGGCTGAACGGCTTAACGATGGGCCAAACAAAAGCACAAGTTCGCGGATGGAGTCGATTCGGCTCGATTGCTGAACTTGTGCTTTTGTCTGCTTGAAGTTAATATGGAGGTTGAGGTGAAAAAGTTGGAACGTTTACAAAAGATTTTGGCGCAGGCGGGCATTGCCTCCCGGCGCAAATGCGAAGAGCTGATCCTATCCGGAAAAGTGGAAGTGAACGGGGTTCCGGTTACGACGCTCGGGGCGAAAGCCGACCCGCAGGAAGACATCATTACGGTGGACGGCAAGCCAATCGAATCGGAAGTCAAGCTGTACATTATGTTGAACAAGCCGAAGGGCGTCATTACGAGCGCATCGGACCCGCAGGGCCGCAAGATCGTGTCTGACTTCTTGACCGGCATCGAGCAGCGGGTGTATCCGATCGGACGTCTCGATTACGATACGGAAGGACTTCTGCTGCTGACGAACGACGGCGAGTTCGCCAATCTGCTGACGCATCCGAAGCATCACGTGCCGAAGACGTATCTGGCGACCGTCAATGGCGTGCCGCACGGCGACAAGCTGGAACAGCTAAGACGGGGCATCGAGCTGGAGGACGGCATGACGTCGCCGGCCGAAGTGGAGTATCAGGACGTGCAGCCGGATCATAAGGAATCGACGATCCGCATTACGATATACGAGGGCCGCAACCGACAGGTGCGCCGTATGTTCGAAGCGATTTCCCACACGGTCATTCGGCTTAAGAGGGTTAAGTTCGGCGAGCTCGGTCTGCAAAACTTGAAGCGGGGCGGCTGGCGTCCGCTGACGCCGAAGGAAATCGCCGAGCTTCGCGCCGAGGCGGCGAAGGCCGAAGGCAGACAGCCTCACGCTGCATCGGATAAGCCGGCGAAGAAGCCGGAGTGGAAGCCGAAGCCGAAACCGAAGCATCTGTCGGACAATAAGGAGAAGGCGGAGACGAACGGACGGAAGCCGGCATCGCGCAAGAAGCCTTCGGCGGCAGTTAAGGTTGCCGGAAGCCGTTCGCGCGACTCGTATGCGAAGTCCATGCTGTCGCCGATTATAGCCGAGGGCGAGAAGCGCAATGCGTCCGCGGCCCGTCAGCAAGCCAATGCGGCGCAGGGCGGCAAGTCGCAAGGCCGCGCAGATGCTGCGCGCAAGCAGCGTACGGAGCAGCAAGGGCAGGCCGGCAAAGGAAGAGATGCGTCCCGGAAGCCATCGTCCGGCAGATCGGAACGAGGCGGCGGCAAGCCGGCGGAATGGACATCTTCGCGGCCGGGCCGCAGCAGCGGGGCGACAGGCGGCAGAAGGTCACATAAAGTTCATAAATGATCGTCGACGGCATTTATAAATGCCGTCGAATTTTCGTTATAATAAGTAAGAAATCGACGTATAAGCAATGGACTTGAGGTGATAGGCTTGGGCAAGTATCGGAAGCCGATACAAATCGTAATCATGCTCGGCGTCTTGCTGCTCGGCGGATATGCGATCGGCAAGGCGCTCTTTGCGTCGTCCGAAACCGATCGTCCCGAGGTCGGAGGCGCGGCACCCAATTTCACGCTGCTCGATCTGAAGGGGCAGCAGCATCAGCTTTCGGAATATAAGGGAAAGGCTGTCGTCCTTAATTTCTGGGGTTCGTTCTGTCCGCCTTGCGTGAAGGAGATGCCGGAGTTCGAGCGGCAGTATGTCAAATGGAAGGACAAGCCGTTTGAGATACTGGCGGTCAATTTGAGCGAAGGGGATTTGACGGTCAACAATTTCGTCAAAGATTTTCAATTGTCGTATCCGATATTGCGGGACGCCAACCGGGTCATTGAACGGCGATACGGGCTAGAGCAGTATCCGTCGACTTTTTTTATTAAACCTGACGGTACGATTATGGATATCTTCGTCGGGGGCATGACAGAGCAGGACATCGACCGGCGAATCGAGAGGCTGCTGCAAACCTAGCTCGTACGTCCAGTAAGGAGGCTGTACCTTTGTTTCAGAATACGAAGTGCGAATGCGGCCACCAGAATCCGCCGGATACGCTGCTATGCGAATCGTGCGGAAAGCCGCAGACCGAGATTGCCGCAGACGCGCCGCTCGAGATGCGTTACGACGGTATGGCGCGCCGGTCGCAGAAAAGAAATCCGAACCCGATCGATCTGGTATGGAATTTTTTCTCGTCGGTCAAGATCGCTATTATTCTCATTATCATTACGCTGGTAGGCGCGGCAATCGGCACGATCTATCCGCAGGGCAACAGGGCCGATTATTACAAGCAGACTTACGGCTGGAGCGGCGAGCTGTATCATCGACTGGGCCTGTCCTCCATGTATGATTCGTGGTGGTTCGTCGGCTTGCTGGTCATGATCGGGACGTCTCTGGTCGTCTGCAGTCTGGACCGCGTGCTGCCGTTGTATCGGGCGCTCAGCAAGCAGCAGATCCGCAAGCATCTTATGTTTATTACCCGCCAGAAGACGGTCTATACCGGCCCGGTTGAAGACAATGCCGAGCAATGGGTGCAGGAACTGGCCAGCCATCTGAAGCGTCGCCGCTATCGCGTACATACGGACGGAACCGCACTGCTGGCGGAGAAGAATCGATTCAGCCGCTGGGGGCCGTACATTAACCACATCGGTCTTATTATTCTGCTGCTCGCGCTGCTGGCCCGTACGATTCCGGATTGGAAGGTGGAGGAGACGATTGCCGTTCGCGACGGCGAGACGGTGCAGGTGCCGCAGACGGACTACTACGTCAAGAACGAGAAGTTCACCGTCGAATATTACGATCAGAACGATCTGCCAGACCGGCTCAAGCAGCAGGAGCGGCCGAAGCTGTACAAGACCGAGGCCGTATTGTACAAGTGCGTTGCGACATGCGGCGAGCCCGGCATCGATCCGGTGCTGGAGCCTGTGAAAAATTACGATATCACCGTTAATCATCCGCTTGTATACAAGGGCGTCAAGCTGTATCAGATCGGCTATGACGACACCCCGCTGCTGAAAGCGGTTAAGCCGGTTATCGAGGACAAGCGGAACGGTCAGGTATACGGACCGTTCGATCTGACGATGAAGGACCCGCAGACCGAATATACGGTCGGTCCTTACAGTCTGTCGCTGAAGGCGCAGTATATGGAATTTGCCCTGAACGACGAAGGCAATCCCGTCACGCTTTCGCGCGATCCGAAGGCGCCGGCGTTTATTTTTGTGGTGAAGGGTCCGGGAATCGACGATGCGGGCGAGCCGTACATGTATTTCCCGCTGCAGAAGGACAAGCAACGGTTCAGCCAGGATCTGATTAACCGCGATCTGGTGTCCAAGATGGAAATCCGGGTAGACGGAATGGAGAATGTATCGTTCACCTCCTATTCGAGCTATTTGCTTATTCGAGTCGATCGGGCGCTGACGTATGTGTGGGTCGGGCTCGGCATTTGCATGCTCGGGTTGCTGATGGGCGCTTATTGGCATCATCGCCGCATTTGGCTGCGCGTGGACAATGGCGTTCTGTCGCTTGGCGCGCATACGAACAAGAACTATTTCGGCATGCGGTCCGACGTCGCTTGGGCGCTGCAGCAGATGAATATAGAAGTTGAGAAGGATAAGCTCGATAACGGGGGTTATAATTCGTGAGTTGGGTCGATTTTAGTGGGCATGCTTATTTAGTCGCTTTTATCTTATATTGCGTCGCTTTTATGTTTTACGTTATTGCGATTGCCGGGCAAAAATGGAGCAATCGGGAATCGAAGCATCATATCGCGCGCTGGGGCAAAACGTCCTTCGTCGTATCGTCGGCGGGCTTGGCCGCGCATCTGACGTTCTTCTTCACGCGGTGGTACGGCAGCGGACAGATTCCGACTAGCAATATGTACGAATTTATGTCGTTTCTGGCAATGGCGGTTATGATTGCCTTCACGATTATTTATGCGATCTACCGCAAGCCGCTGCTCGGCATGTTCGCTACGCCGCTTGCCGTCATTATCGTCGCTTATGCTTCCGTATTCCCGAAGGATGTGCAGCCGCTCATCCCGTCGCTCGATTCGTACTGGCTCAAAATCCATGTCACGACGGCCGCGCTCGGCGAGGCATTCTTCGCGGTCGGCTTTGCGGCTGGACTTATGTATTTGCTTCGGGTTGTCGACTATACGCGTAAGGATGCGCAAGCTCGCAAGCAGCAGCGCTGGATCGAATATACGCTATACGTCATCGTTGTCGTCGTCGGCTTCATCAGCATCGTATTCGCTTTCCGCGGCGCGGGCTATGAAGCGCACTTCACGCAAGAAAATATTAGCATCGACACGCAGGGGCAGACGATTACGAAGACGGAGCAGGTCGAATATAACTTGCCGCCGATCTTCAAGCCGTATAACAGCGAGGCCGTGTCGGCCGACTCGTTCCTCGGCCTGGAGAAGCTGCAGATCGAGACGCCTTCGTGGATGGACGGCGTTAACGCCGGTCGCAAGCTGAACACGGTTATATGGTCGATTATCGCGGGCTCGTTGCTCTATGGCGTGCTTCGCCTTATTTTCCGCAAGCCGCTCGGGGCAGTCATTCGACCGCATATGGACGGCGTTAATCCGAACGATCTCGATGAAATCAGCTATCGCGCGATCGCGATCGGCTTCCCGGTCTTTACGCTCGGCGCGCTTATCTTTGCGATGATATGGGCGAATGAGGCGTGGGGACGCTTCTGGGGTTGGGATCCGAAGGAAGTGTGGGCGCTTATTACGTGGCTCTTCTACAGCGTCTACCTGCATTTCCGGCTGTCGCGGGGATGGCAGGGACTCCGGTCGGCATGGCTGTCCGTCATCGGCTTCGTCATCGTCTGGTTTACGCTGATCGGCGTCAACCTTATTATTGCCGGTCTGCATTCGTATGCTGGGGTATAATCGCAAGTCCATTATACGCAAAGGGGCTGTGACCTTATGTCAGAGGCAGCGCATCGCATATTGGTCGTAGACGACGAGGAACGCATTCGCCGTCTGCTAAAAATGTATTTGGAGAAGGAAGGCTACGAGATCGAGGAAGCCGAGGACGGCGAGACGGCGCTTCGCATGGCCGCAAGCAAAGAATACGACTTGATTATGCTCGACGTCATGCTTCCGGGCATCGACGGCGTCGAAGTATGCTCGCGGCTACGGCAGGTGAAGGCGACGCCGGTCATTATGCTGACCGCGAAGGGCGAAGAGATGAACCGCGTGCAAGGGTTCGAGGCGGGAGCGGACGATTACGTCGTGAAGCCGTTCAGCCCGCGCGAGGTCATCTACCGGGTCAAAGCGATTCTTCGCCGCTCGTCGGCGACCGCTTTCCTGACGAAGGAATCGAACTCGAGCAACAATATCGTATTGCCGCATCTCATTATCGAGCATGACGCGCACCGGGTGTCGGCTGGCGGCCAAGAGGTGAGCTTGACGCCGAAGGAGTACGAGCTGCTGCACTATTTGGCCGTATCGCCGGATAAAGTGTTCTCGCGCGAGGAATTGCTGAAGGACGTATGGAATTACGAGTTTTTCGGCGATCTGCGCACGGTCGATACGCATGTGAAGCGGCTGCGGGAGAAGCTGAACAAAGTGTCGCCGGAGGCCGCGTCGATGATTACGACGGTGTGGGGCGTCGGCTACAAGCTCGAGGTGTCCAAATAGCCGATGAAGCTATGGCTATGGCGCAGTGTTGTAGGCAAGCTATGGATGACGATTATTGTGCTCGTAGCGGTCGTGCTGCTCATCCTCGGCATGTTTCTGCTGCAGTATATCGACATCAGCTTTCAGGATGCTACCTCTCATCAAGTGAAGGTGCTGTTCGTATTTACCGGCGTGTTCGGCTTTCTGCTGTCGACGTTTTTCGCGTTCTTCCTCTCGTCCAAAATTACGCAGCCGCTTATTGAGCTGAAGAAAGCGGCCTCGTCGATCTCGATGGGCAATTATCAGACGCGCGTCCCGATCCGTTCGACGGACGAGCTCGGCGATCTCGCCCATGCGTTTAACCGGATGGCGGGCGATCTCGATTCGCTTATTAAAGATTTAAGCCACGAGAAAGATCATCTGTCCAGCGTGCTTCGCAGCATGTCCGATGCGGTCGTCACGTTCGATGCGGAAGGCTGCATTACAATGTCCAATCCGCCGGGCGAGCAGTTGATGGCGCGCTGGAATGCGCTGGACTGGGCGGAGGAAGACGAGGAGCCGGACGGGAAGGCCGGCGTTCCGGGACCGCTGCGCGAGCTGTACAACCGTGTCACGGTGGACGGAATCGACGACAGCGACAAGATTCATGTCAAGAACGGCGTATGGTCGGTTGTAATGGCTCCGCTGAAGTCAAACGACTCGGTGCGCGGCGCCGTTGCGGTCATGCGGGACGTCACGGAAGAGTTTATGCTCGAGAAGCTGCGGCGCGATTTTGTCGCGAACGTCTCGCACGAAATTCGTACGCCGCTCTCGATGCTTCAAGGTTACAGCGAGGCTTTGCTGGACGGGCTGGCCGATTCGAAGGAGGAGCGGGACGAGCTGGTGCAGGTCATCCACGACGAATCGGTACGGATGGGCAGACTGGTGAAAGATTTGCTCGATCTGGCCCGTATGGAAGCGGGTCACAGCGAGCTGAAGCTCGTTCCGTGCGATATCGATTCGCTCGTCAGAAGGGTACATCGGAAGTTCCAGGCGTTCGCGAAGGAACGCGACATTCGGCTCGTATGCGAGCTTCCGGAGTCGCCTCCGCTGTCCGTGCAAGCGGCAGACGAGGACAGGCTTGAGCAAGTGCTGACGAACCTGCTCGACAACGCCTTGCGTCATACGCCTTCCGGGGCGGCTATCAAGCTGTCCGGCCAATGGGCGCAGACCGATTCGGACTGGAACTTGCCGAGCCATATCGAGCTGCGTATTTCCGACGAGGGCGAAGGAATTCCCGAGGACGATGTGCCGTATATATTCGAACGGTTCTACAAGGCGGACAAGTCGCGCAAGCGGGGAACGTCGGGCGGAACCGGCCTCGGGCTTGCCATTGTCAAAAATATTGTTGACGGCCATCACGGCCGCATTCTTGTCGACAGCAAGATCGGCAAGGGCACGACGTTTACGCTGTTGCTGCCTGTCGATTTGGAGCATCCGCTGTCATAGCGCTCATCTTGATGAGCGCTTTTTTTGTTGGAAAAGCAGGACTAATCTTGTTCAACGTGGAACAATCGGAGCGGCGGGAGCGGGTGGCTCGCACAAATGTAGAACGTTTGTTCCGGCGATGCTTCTCTCCATATATATCGCCGGAGCAGGACGAGAGGGGAAATAAAAAAAGCCTAACGGTGTGAAACCGTTAGGCTTGAAGCGATTAAGTCAGATGAATTTCTTTCGCACTGTTCAGATCCGCAAGCTTCGCGACTTCTTCCAGCACCGACTTCGGAGCGAGCTTGTCGACCGTAAGCACCATAATTGCGGCGCCGCCGATCAGCGTACGACCGACTTGCATCGTAGCGATGTTCACGTCGTTGCTGCCGAGCAGCGTACCGACGCGGCCGATAATGCCCGGTTTGTCCGTATGCGATACGAGAATAAGGTTGCCTTCCGGCGCAACGTCAACCGGATAGTTGTCGATCTGAACGATGCGCGGGCCATAGCCCGTCAGCAGCGTGCCTGCAACGGTACGCTCTTCTTTCGACGTACGGAGCGTGACCGTAACAAGGTTCGTGAAGTCTTTCGCCGTATGCGACTTGTTCACGACGATGTTCACGCTGCGCTCTTTCGCCAGATGCATCGAGTTGACGACGTTCACTTGCTCTGCGCCAAGATGATGCGCCAGCACGCCGCGCGTAATGTAACGCGTGAGCGGCTGCGTGTCGACGTCCGCAAGGTCGCCCGAGTAGCTGACGACGATTTCTTTCACAGCGCCTTCCGCGAGCTGCGAGATGAAGTTGCCGAGCTTCTCGCCGAGCGTGAAATAAGGCTGAAGAACGGCGCGGACGTTAGCCGGAATAGGCGGCATGTTGACCGCGTTGATGAACGGCTCGTCGCGCAGAATATGAAGCACTTGCTCCGACACGTCGATGGCGACGTTCTCCTGCGCTTCGACCGTCGAGGCGCCGAGATGCGGCGTTACGATAATCTTAGGATGCGTCAGGAAAGGATGGTCCGCAGCGGGAGGCTCGACTTCGAATACGTCGAAGGCGGCACCCGCAACGATGCCTTGGTCGATCGCTTCAACAAGCGCTTGCTCGTCGATGATGCCGCCGCGCGCGCAGTTGACGATACGCATGCCCGGCTTCATCACTTCGAACTGCTTGCTGGAAATCATGTGGCGCGTCTCCGGCGTCAGCGGCGTATGCACCGTCATGAAGTCGGCGTTGCGTACGATCTCGTCAACCGTCGCAAGCTTGATGCCCATCTTCTCGGCGCGCTCTTCCGTCAGGAACGGATCGTAGCCGAGAATGTCCATGCCGAACGCTTTGGCGCGTCTCGCCACTTCGCTGCCGATGCGGCCCATGCCCATAACGCCAAGCACTTTGTTGCGCAGCTCGACGCCGACGAACGATTTGCGGTCCCATACGCCGCCGACCGTCTTCAGATAAGCTTGCGGAATGTGGCGGGCAACCGCCATCATCATGGCGAAAGTATGCTCGCAAGTCGTAATCGTGTTGCCGTCCGGCGCATTAATAACGATAATGCCGCGCTGCGTTGCAGCGTCCAGATCGATATTGTCGACGCCAACGCCTGCGCGTCCGACAACTTTAAGCTTCTTGCCTGCGTCCATGATGCGGGCCGTTACGCGAGTCTGGCTGCGAACGAGCAGCGCATCGTATTCGCCGATAATCGCTACAAGCTCATCCTCGCTGAGACCAGGCTTCTTGTCGATAGAAACATCTGCGGCATCGACCAGCTTCTGAATGCCAAGATCGCTGATGGGATCCGATACTAACACTTTAAACATGCGTTGATTGCCTCCTGTCTGATCGTTACAACGTAATGCGAATCAATGAATATGTAGGAAAAACTCCTGTTAAGGAGTCGTTCGACGATGGGAAGCGGCAAAATGCCGGTCGTTAAAAAACATCGTCCCGATACCGAGCTGCAGCATCGGGACGAATGGTTGTCCGATTTAAAGCAGATATTCCTCAATTGGATATAACGTCTACTATTTTATAGCAATGGGCAGGTGGATTGCAATGCCGAAACTTGCCGATATGTGAATTTTTCGTTATGATTCATTGCATGCAGGAGAGGGGGAATCGCTGTGAATCAGTGGAAAGATATCGAGGCGGAAGCGCTTCTTCGCTTAATGGCGGACGGCCGGGTGAAGGCGGAGCAGATTATCGACGTGCGCGAGCATCACGAATGGGAATATTATCATATGGAAGGCGCGCGGCACATCCCGATGAGCGTCTTTCCGGACAGGATGGCGGCCCTCGGCAAAGAAGAGACGCTGTATATCCTTTGCGCGCACGGCGTGAGAAGCCAGGCGGTGTGCCGGTATATGCAGGACAACGGCTACGAAGCGCTCCTCAATGTAGAGGGCGGCATCGCAGCCGTCGCTGCATGTCAAGGATTTCAGTACGACTGAGCGCCTTGCCGCTATTCGCCGGGCAGGAAGAACGGAAGCTGCGGGAGCACCTGATTCGAATAGAGCCGGCTCATATTGCTTTTGTAATCGCCGCTTCGCACCGCTTTCGTATCGGACAGCAGCTCCGAGATGGGGCCGATAAGCCCCAGCTTCAGCTTGTCCGCTTGACCGGAGCCGATAAACTCGTCGATCCGGCTGGACAAATCCTGCGGATAATAATTGACGAGCGAGCCGCCGGCTGCGACAATGTCGGCGCTTAATTTATTTTTCGCGACAAGCGGGAGCTTGTTCCATGCCGCGATCTTCATATCCTTCGGCATGACGATCTCGCCCGGAATGTCGGGGTTGGTCCCGGCCGCCCATTTCAGCATGGCGTCGTAATAGGATTGCTGGCCGTGCAGAGACAGGCTGACGGCTTGCGTGTAGAGCTGATCTTTGCGCATCGACGCAAGCAGTTGATCGACCGATTGGCCTCCGCCGCCGGCAAGCTTCTTCGATTCCGACTGGAAGGCGGACAGGCTCTTGAGCAATTGCTGCTGCGCTTGGTCGAGCAGCGACGACGAGGGAACTTTGATCGCCGATATTTCGTTGAACTTCTGTTGGGCAAGCGACGACATTCGCTTCATATCGGCCGGCATATCGGCCGTCTGCTTCACGTTGGCTTGCTCGATCGCTTCGATCCATTCCAATTGGAATTCGCGATATGGCATAAATACCGTATGGTAGAACGAGACGAGATCCTGCTGCTGCAAAGCGGCGGTCACCGCAGGCTTGCTGTTGAGCTGCTTCTGAACTTCAAAGTTGGCCGTGGTACGGTCCGTTCCGACTCGGATGCCGAAGAAGAAAGCGCCAACGGTACATACGAGCATAAACAGAAAGCCTAGACTAATCAGCATTTCTGTCCGTGATAAATGTTTGTTCATAGTTATGGAACCCCTTCTCGCGAATATTAGTATATATATTTGGAAGAAATTCATCGAAGTCAAGATGATTTCGAAATGATAATATCGAATTATGGCGAATTATGTATTATGGTAATAGTATAGGCCATTAAAGGGAAAAAGGAAATAATACGTTTCCGGACAGGCGGTAAGACATGAAAAAATTCGACATCAAAAAAATTCGGTTCCGTCAAGTGACCGTGGACCAGTTGGATGACCGGCTTCTCTTGATTAACCTATATGCAACGCAAGCTCTTACCCTTATTATCGGAATCATATGGATTTTATTTCAGCACCGAAATCCGATTCGTTTGCTGCAGCCTCCGGACAACGACCGGTTCTGGATGTTCGGCATCGGTCTTGCGGTTGCCGTTATCGTCGTCGACCTGCTTATTTCGCGGTTTGTGCCGGATGACGTATCGGACGACGGGGGCGTGAACGAGCGTCTGTTCCAGGCGAGGCCGCTGTGGCATATTATCGTCATGTCGTTCGTTGTAGCCGTCTGCGAGGAAATGCTGTTCCGCGGCGCCGTTCAGCATTCGTTCGGACCGTATTGGACGAGCATTCTGTTCGCGGCCATTCACGTCCGCTATTTGCGTCACTGGATTCCGACGGGGCTCGTGTTCGCAATCAGCTACGGACTCGGATGGATCTATATACAGAGCGGAACGCTGTGGGCGCCGATTATGGCGCACTTTCTGGTCGATGCCACGATGGGCATGATTATTCGGTTTCGAAGGAATGATGAACGATGAGTCGAATGGCGAAGTTTGGATCGCGAAGCGGGAGACAAGTCAGCAATACGGAGCCAATCGAGCAAGCGGATGCGGAGGACGACATAAAAGGCCTGCCGCCGAGACGGAAGAAGCATCCGTCCAACAAGCAGCAGACCGCGCAATGGTTTTATAACGTTTTGTTCCTATTATTCCTCATTCTTATCGTCGTGCTGTTCTTGTTCGGGAAACGGTCGATTGCCGAGTCCTGACAAGGACGTTTTTTTTTGCCCTTTATTGGGCGGCCGGAGCGTCCGTTACCGTCTCGATCGTGGCGGGGTCGATAAAGCCGTAGCCTTTGGCCTCCAGCTTCGTCAGCAGCTCGTCGAGCGCTTTATCGGTCCACGGCAGCTCGTGCATCAGAATATTCGCCCCCGGATGAAGCTGCTCCAGCACATTGGCGATGACGGCGTCCGGCTTGTTCTTATTCTTCGTATCCCAGTCCAGCGATCCGTTCGACCAGGTCATATACAGCATGCCGCTGTCCTTGACGAATTTTTTGACGCCGTCGTTGCCCGAGCCGAACGGAGGGCGGAAAAATTTCGGCGCCTCGCCGATCGTGTCTTCCACGATCTTGCTCACGTCTCCGACTTGCTTCTCGACCGACGCCTGACTTTCTTTTTTCAAATCGATATGGTCCCACGAGTGGTTGCCGACGGTCTGGCCGCGCTCATGGATGAGCTTCAGCAGTTCGGGGTGGGCTTTGACCCGGTAGCCGTTGACGAAGAAAATCGCCTTGGCCTTATGCTTGTCAAGCGTATCAAGCATGCTCGTCAATTGCTCCAATTCTTTCGGTCCGTCGTCGAAGGTGAGCAGCACGACCTTGTCCGTCGTCTTCTCTTTGTCGATCGGAACGAACCGATACACTTTGCTCATTCGGTACAGCTTGACGGGCTTCTCGTCGACTTGCGCAGGCTGATCGGTGCCTTCCGAAGAGCCGGCTGCCTGCCCGGCGCCGCCGTTCGTACCGTTCGCTGCGCCGCCTGCCGTCGGTTCGACCGGCGCCGTCTTGGGATCGTCCGAAGCGGTATCGGTCGGCTTGTCTGGCTTCGGGGTCTGGTTCGGATTGTCTGCTGTGACGGACGCTTCGGGCGGCTTGCTCTCGCCCTTGCCGGACGAGCCGCAAGCGGTCAGAGCGGCGGCCAGCGCGAGCAGAACGGATGCTTTCAACATGCGATTCATGGGGTAGACCTCCGTTATACATAATATGGTTTAATGCGTGGCCATTAAGGGATGGAACACGCCATCATTGTATCATATTTGCCCGGGACCTATGTATGCGTCTTTTCCTGTTTTTCACGAGGATGGCTGCGGCGGACAAGCGCAAACTAAAGACGGAACGCTGTATCCGGCAGCGGCGCTCCGGCTAGCACGATGGAGGCGCATATCGAAGCAGAAAGGAGTCGGTCATCGAGATGAAAATGAGCGGTTTTATTATTGGCGGCTTGCTTGGCATGGCGGCAGCGATGTACGCTTCCCGCAAGCGGCCCGGCATGACGGCCTGGGCGGTTGACGCAGCGGGAGAGGTGATGTCTTCCGCACGCAGCCGGCTGTTCGGCAAGGTGATGGAACGGAAGCTGAATCATTGGAGCAAGGAGGCGGCGCATGAGGCCCCAAAGCCGTCCGCCGCTTCCGTACACAATTCCGCAGAAGCATGGCAGCAAATCGGCGCGCTCGTTGAGGGCGATCCCGAGCTGAAGCGGGAAACGGAAGCGATACTGCAATCGGCTTCGAACGACGGCTTGAATGCGAAGCATCATTGATCGAAACGATAGGAGCGGCAGCGTCGAAGAAACCTTGTTCGACGCTGTTGTTCCTATTTTTTTGACTGATAGTGCATTCGCCGGGCGGACATGGTAACATAGGTATATGGCATGAGGGAATCACACATCATTGTTGTTCTCATACCTTGTTATATCAGATGCTGCATAGGAGGATCCTGTCATGAAAATCGAACGGCTGAGCCAAGACAAAATACGCATATTTCTGACGTTCGACGACCTGCTGGAGCGGGGGATTCAGAAAGAGGACATGTGGCGGGAAATTCCGAAGGTGAATGAGCTGTTCAGCGAGATGATGGATCAAGCTCATACTGAACTCGGTTTCGAGGCCAGCGGTCCCCTTGCTGTAGAAGTGTTCGCACTTCCGGCTCAAGGCATGGTAGTGATCGTCACCCGCGGCAAAGTCAATCTGCATGCCGATGATTCCTTGCATGAGGATGAGGAGACGGACGAGGACGTCTACGAACTGGAAGTAACGCTGGAGCAAAGCGATATTGTCATGTACGCATTCCGTGATTTCGAAGACGTTATATCGGTCAGCCGCCAGTTGAAGCAGTCGGCACTGACCGAAGACGGACGGCTATTCGCGTATAACGGCAAATATATACTGGCTATCGACCCGTCCTTTATCGATCCGCCTAGACACAACGCGCTTATCGCGCTGCTGGCCGAATTCGGCGAAGCAACGTCTGTGACGGAAGCGGTGCTCGAAGAGTACGGCAAGACGATATTGAACGAGGGCGCAATACGCCAATTGTGTCAGCATTTCTCATACTGACGCGGCAGCGGATTGAAGAGCATCTTGCGCGAGGATAGAGCGCAGATGCTCTTTCTTATTCCTCCGGCGGCGCGCCTGCATACGCGATGGCGGGGCAGATCATACTATTCGTTGTTTGTTGGCTACAGATCCGGAATATAGGGGGTTCCAAGCGATGGCTTCCACGGATACGCACGATGTGCTGGAGTCTACACAAGTCGTCATCGAGCAGGCGTTGCGCAAGCTCGGCTACAACGATAGTATGGTGGAACTGCTGAAGCTGCCGATGCGGATATTGACCGTCCGCATTCCGGTGCGCATGGATGACGGGACGACGAAGGTTTTTACCGGCTACCGCGCGCAGCATAACGATGCCGTCGGTCCGACGAAAGGCGGCGTGCGCTTCCATCCCGACGTTAACGAGAACGAGGTTAAAGCGCTTTCGATATGGATGAGCCTCAAATGCGGCATCGCCGATCTTCCGTACGGCGGAGGCAAAGGCGGCATTATATGCGACCCGCGCCAAATGTCGTTCCGGGAGCTGGAGCTGCTCAGCAGAGGATACGTCCGCGCGATCAGCCAACTCGTCGGCCCGACGAAAGACATACCCGCGCCCGACGTCATGACGAACGCGCAAATTATGGCATGGATGCTGGACGAGTACAGCCGCATCCGCGAGTTCGATTCGCCCGGCTTCATTACGGGCAAGCCGCTCGTGCTCGGCGGCTCGAGAGGCAGAGAGACGGCAACCGCCCGCGGCGTGGCGATTATGATTGCCGAGGCTCTCCGCATGAAAGGCAAGGATATTAAAGGCTCGCGGGTCGTCGTGCAGGGCTTCGGCAACGCGGGCAGCTATTTGGCCAAATTTATGTATGACGCAGGAGCTTTGGTAATCGGTATTTCCGATGTGAACGGAGCGCTGTATAATAAAGATGGGCTCGATATTCCGGATCTGCTCGATAAGCGCGATTCGTTCGGAACGGTGACGAACTTGTTCCGGAATTTAATATCGAACGAGCAATTGCTGGAGCTGGATTGCGACGTGCTGGTGCCCGCCGCGATCGAGAATCAGATTACGGAGGAGAACGCTCCCCGCATTAAAGCGCCGATCATCGTCGAAGCGGCTAACGGACCGACGACGCTGGAAGGGACGCGCATCGTAACGGAGCGGAGCATCCTGTTAGTGCCGGACGTGTTGGCAAGCGCCGGCGGGGTGATTGTGTCCTACTTCGAATGGGTACAGAATAATCAGGGGTATTATTGGAGCGAGGAAGAGGTCGACAGAAAGCTGGAGGCGATGATGCTCCAAGGCTTCCGGCATGTCTACGAGATACACCGGACGCGCGGCGTCGATATGCGGCTCGCCGCCTATATGGCGGGCGTTCGCAAGATGGCGGAAGCGGTTCGGTACAGAGGATGGATCTAGCATCGACACGAATGGGGGTGAGGGGACAACATGCTGTTTTCCGTATTGACGGCGGCCATTGCGCCGGGCGTTTTCCTGCTCACCTATTTATACTTGAAGGACAAATACGAGGCGGAGCCGATTCATATGGTCGTTCGCATGTTTCTGATCGGCGTTCTGATCCTGTTCCCGATCATGATCGTACAGCGCGGGCTGGAGCTGTGGCTCGGCTCGCATCCGTTGCTGGACGCTTTCGGATTGTCGGGCGTCGTCGAGGAATGCGTGAAATGGTTCGTCTTGTTTCATATTATTTACAACCATACGGAATTTGACGAGCCGTACGACGGCATCGTGTATGCGGCGTCGATCTCGCTTGGCTTCGCCACGCTGGAAAATGTGCTGTACGCCGTCACGCAGCCGTCCGATTTCGGCTCGCTGCTGTTCCGCGCCTTGCTGCCGGTGTCCGGCCATGCGTTGTTCGGGATTACGATGGGTTATTATATGGGAAAAGCGAAGTTCGCGTCCGAAGCCCGCTGCCGTCAATATTTATTGATCTCGCTGGCCGTCCCCGTCTTGCTGCATGGGCTGTACGACTGGATTTTGCTGACGTTCGAGAAGGGCTGGGTATGGATCGTTCCGCCGTTCATGGCTGTTATGTGGGTATGGTCGCTTAAAAATATGCAAAGAGCAAGCAGTCGTTCGCCGTTCCGCTTCCTGCCGCGCGAAGACGAGGTTAAGCTCTGATCTTTCGGTCTATACTGGATAAGAATGGATATCCGGGAGGGACATGCGGCATGATTGGCGAACGCGTCAAAGTAAGAATTAGATGCAATGTGTGCGGTGAGAAATTCGTTCTTCGCGGCAAGCGCGACAAGGAGAGGATCGACACCGGCTTCAAGCAGTGCATCTGCAACAACAGCGACGACTTCGATATCGAAGAGCATCCGGTTTGAATCCCCGGCCGATCGGCAGGGAAATTCAGGCGGATGCGGTGAATAAAGCTTCTTTCGGTAAACCAAACTAACGTCAGGTTTGGGACCAGAAAGGAGCTTTTGTCATGTATAAACGGCTTAGCGCGGTAATGTTCCCGATCGTCACCCTATTGTGCATCGGCTCGATTTATTGGGGGTATCAGGAGCATCAAGAAAAAAACTCGATCCTTATCAAAGCGGAAAACCAATATCAACGGGCGTTCCACGATTTGAGCTATCACGTCGAGCAGGTGCACAGGCAGCTTGGCAATACGCTCGCCGTCAACTCGAAGTCGCAAGCTTATCACCGCAAAGGGCTGATTAACGTCTGGAGGCTAACCAGCGAAGCGCAGAACGAAGTGAACCAGCTTCCGCTGACGCTGCTGCCGTTCAACACGACGGAGGAGTTTCTGTCTCGCATTTCGAACTTCGCCTATAAAACCGCAGTCCGCGATTTATCGAAAAGTCCGCTGACGGACGACGAGTTCAAAACGATGAAGACGCTGTACGCGCGATCGGACGAAATCTCGAAAAACTTGCAATCGGTACAGCAGAAAGTACTGCAACACAATTTGCGCTGGATGGACGTGGAGGCGGCGCTCGCCACCGAGAAATCGATGCGCGACAACTCGATTATCGACGGCTTCAAAACAGTCGACAACAAGGTAGGCGAGTATCCGGAAATCAACTGGGGCCCGTCTGTCGCCAGCATGTATCAGAAGCGGACGGTCAAAATGCTCAGCGGCAACATGATGACGCCCGAAGAGATCAAGCGCAAGACGGCGCAATTCCTCGATTTGAAGTCGGATGAAGGCATTCGCGTTGTCGAGAACGGCAAAGGGACGGAATATGCATCGTTCTCCGCGACCGTGGAGCGGAGGAAGGGCGAGACGATCCAGCTCGATTTCACGCAGAAGGGCGGACAGCTCATCTGGTACATGAATCCTCGGGATGTCGGGGCGAAACAAATCGACATGAGCGAGACGAGGAGGGTAGCGGACAAATTTCTGGATGCTCACGGATATAAAGGGATGAAGCCGAGCAGCTACGACGAATATGGCAGCGAAGGCGTATTTACGTATGTAGCGACGCAGGACGGCGTTCTGATTTACCCGGAGAAAATAACGGTCAAAGTCGCGCTCGACAACGGCCAAGTGATTGCCCTCCAAGCGTCGGATTACGTATACGAGCATCATGCGCGCAAGCTGCCGAAGCCGCGTATTTCCAAGGCCGAGGCGCGGAAGGCGCTTAATCCCGACATGAAGGTGTCGTCCGAAGCGATGGCGTTGATTTTAAACGATATGAGCGAGGAGACGCTGTGCTACGAATTTGTGGGCAAAATTAACGGACATGCGTACAAAATGTACATTAACGCGGAAACCGGCGTAGAAGAAACGATCGAGGAAACGCCGGAGACGCGGGAAGCGCCGGGAGCGGGCGAAGCGGCGACAAAGCCGGAACCGGCCCGTACGCGGTAACTTAAAACGCAATAAGAGGCGGCATCGAAGCCCGGTTTCGATATGGCTCCCCATCATTCGACGTGATATAATCGCCGTATGGGAGGGGAGCCTTTTGCTGCCGAAAATTAATCAGACTTTGTTTTATTATGTCGTTTCGAGCGGAGATGAAAATGCGGAGGGGAAATTCGATTGCAAATCTCGAATCGCCGACGAACGGGACGACGAGCTGTACATGGAATGGCCTTATCACGAGGGTACCGGAAGAATCAAGAAGCTCTCGTTAGGCGACGAAATTGCGGCATTCTACATAACGGAAGACGGCGTCAAACATTTCTTCAACTCCTATGTAACCGGATTCATTGACGATAATATCAAGCTTGTCCGTATTCAGAAGCCCGATCCGCAGTCGATTACGAAGACGCAGCGCCGCCATTTCCTTCGCGTCGATGCGATGCTGGAGATTGCGGTGCTGACTCCGCTGGGCGACCGGTTCAACGCATTGACGGAGGATGTCGGCGGCGGCGGCATTTCGTTCACGAGCGACGTCTCGATTCAACTGAACGTTGGAGAAGAGCTGGAATGCTGGCTGCTGCTTCCGTACAAGAACGGCTCGATCGAGCATGCGTTCTTCAAAGGAGAAATCGTACGTTTGGCCGACCATGCGACGGGGCGCAATCATGTTATGGTCATGTTCGTCGGAATCGGCGATTACGAGCGGCAGAAAATTATCCGGTACTGCTTCGAGCGGCAGCTCGAATTCCGCAACCGATAAAATTCGAAACGCCATCGCGCGGGCCGCAAGCGACGGACGTCGCGAATAATTCATTGCGCCGCCGGACATGCTACGTCCATCCGCCAAATATTAGGGAAGGATGATGGCAGATGGCGACGGGTCGCCGGCATGACAACAAAGATACGAGACAGCAGCGGGAGCGGGGGGCGTCCGAAGCGGCGCAGCAGCCCGACCGGTACGGCAAGCTTTCCGAAGAGGTGAGCCGCGTGCTGCGCAACATCGTGCTGACGCTTCTCGTTCTTGCCGTTTTATCGCAATGGGCGCTTCGCTCGGATACGGTTCGACAGCACTTGACATATGCCGATAAACTGGAAGGAACGCCGCTGCGGCAAGGCAGTCGAGCTTTGCATTGAAGGTTTCGGTGTGGTATAATTTTCACGTTCGCAGGCTGAGCCTGCTTTTTTCTTGACAGGTAAACGGGAGCAGCAATCGAATCGTATGGCTGATCTCAGTAGGGGGGTTCGCTGTTGGCATCGCATCAAGACGGCGGCCGGGACCGGATCAACATCGCGATTGACGGACCCGCGGGAGCCGGCAAGAGTACGGTAGCCCGTAATGTCGCCGAGACCTTGCATTACATTTATATCGACACCGGCGCCATGTATCGGGCGGTAACGTTAAGCGCGCTTCGCTCCGGCATTTCGCCAGACGACGCCGAGCAGATCGGCAGACATGCGGAAACTATCGATATTACGCTTAGACCCGGACCGACGGGGCAGGTTGTTCTGCTGAACGGCGCCGACATTACCCGGGATATCCGTTCGCGGGAAGTCACGCTGCATGTATCGCAGGTTGCGGCCGTCGAGCGGGTCCGCGTGAGGCTCGTCACGATGCAGCGTCTGCTTGCGCAGAGCAAGGGCGTCGTGATGGACGGCCGCGACATCGGATCGCATGTATTGCCGGACGCGGAATTGAAGGTGTTCCTGACCGCATCGGTCCAAGAACGGGCATTAAGAAGATTCAAGGAACTGGACGGGCGAGAGGATATTACGCTGTCGCAGTTGGAGCTTGAAATTGCAGAGCGTGACCGCAAAGATCAGCAGCGGGATATTTCGCCGCTTGTGTGCGCTTCGGATGCAATCGTGCTCGACAGTACGTCGATGACGATCGATGAAGTGGCGGACAACATCGTCAATTTAAGCAGAACCAAATTGGCGGAGGCGAAGTAAACTATGATATATGTCTTTAGTCGCGCCGTGCTGCGTCTTCTGTATGGGCTCTTGTTCCGGTTGAAGGCGGAGGGCATGGACCATGTGCCTTCTACGGGTCCCGTTATTTTATGTTCCAATCATCTAAGCAATTTCGATCCGCCGACGATCGGCATCAAGCTCGACCGTAAAGTGCAGTTCATGGCGAAGAAGGAATTGTTCGATATCCCTTTGTTCGGTCGTCTTATTAGGGCGCTGGGCGCTTTTCCGGTTAAGCGTGGAGGCGTCAGCAAGGAAGCGATTCGCTCTTCGATCGAGCTGTTGACTCAGGGCGGCATGATGGGGATTTTCCCGGAGGGCACGCGCAAGAGCAACGGGGAAGCGGCGAAGAAGGGAGCGGCAATGATCGCGCTCCGCAGCGGTGCAGCTATTATTCCGGTTTATATCGACGGAAATTATAAACTTTTTCGTAAAACGATCGTCCGCTACGGACCGCCGGTGGATTTGTCCGATATTATTGCCGAGCCGTCGTCCGATTCGCTGGATCGCGTAACGCAGCGGATTATGGACCATATCCGGGCGCTGCGCAAATAAAGTTTTAAACGCTGCGACGTACCTGTTTCAATGGGGGGCGGGCAGGTTTAAATAAATGTTGGGGTATGAATTGAGGAGGTATTTTCGATGTCAGAAGAAACGAAGATTGAAGAAACGAACCAGGAAGCAATGGACAATTTCGTGTCCTTGAAGAAAGGCGATACGGTTAAAGGAACGATTGTCAAAATCGAAGACAACCAAGCTACGGTTAGCCTTGGATATAAATATGACGGCGTGATTCCGCTTCGCGAATTGTCGTCTGTACAACTCGACAACGCTTCCACGGCAGTTCAGCTTGGTCAAGAGGTTGAACTGAAAGTCGTCAGCATCGACGACGAGAAAGAAAAGCTCGTTCTTTCCAAGCGTGCGATCGACGGAGAGAAAGCTTGGGACGAATTGCAGCGCAAATTCGACGAAGGCGAAGTGTTCGAAGTGACGATCGCCGACGTCGTGAAGGGCGGTCTCGTCGCTGACGTAGGCGCGCGCGGCTTCATTCCGGCATCGATGGTTGAGCGCCATTTCGTAGAAGATTTCAAAGACTACAAAGGCCGCTCGATCCGCGTGAAAGTGAAAGAAATCGACCGTGAGAACAATAAAGTGATTCTGTCGGCGAAAGAAGTGCTTGAGGCGGAGTTCGAAGCGAACAAACAACGCATCATGGCATCGCTTGAGCCAGGCCAAGAGCTGGAAGGCACGGTTCAACGCCTGACGCCGTTCGGCGCATTCGTTGATATCGGCGGAATCGACGGACTCGTACACGTATCCGAAATTTCGTGGCAGCACGTCGCGCATCCGAAAGATGCCGTATCCGAAGGTCAAGCGGTTCGCGTGAAAGTGCTTAAAGTCGATCCTGCAGCAGGCAAAATCAGCTTGAGCATGAAAGCTGCTCAGCCGGGGCCTTGGGAATCCGCGCAAAACAGCTTCAACACGGGCGACATCGTAACGGGTACGGTGCGCCGTATCGTCGACTTCGGCGCGTTCATCGAAATCGCACCGGGCGTTGAAGGTCTCGTGCACATCTCGCAGATCGCTCACCGCCATGTGGCAACGCCGCATGAAGTGCTGAAGGAAGGTCAAGAAGTTCAAGCCAAAATTCTTGATTTCAACCCGGCACAAAAACGCGTCTCCTTGAGCATCAAGGAAACGGAAGAAGCACCGGAACCGGCTCCGCGCGCTGAGCGCTCCGACCGTCCGGGACGCGCTCCGAAAGAAGATCACAGCGCAGCGATCGCCGCGAACAACCAAAGCCTGAGCTTCACGCTCGGCGAGCGTTTCGGCGACAAGCTGAGCAAATTCAAATGATCGCGATCCGGCATTAGCCGGACAGCGTCACCGATACAAGCCCGGAAGCAGCGACTTGCTGCTTCCGGGCTTGTTGTATTTTCAGATCGATGAGACAGTTGAAGCGATTACGCTGTTCGCCAACAGAGCATAATACAGGCATGCGAGGTGAACGCTTCAAGATGAATGCTGGATTCGTAGCGCTATGGGTCATCACAATTGTCGTCATTCTGCTTGCGACGGGCTGGCGAGAGCTGGTTGGGGATCAGGTAAAGCCCGGAATGCTGCTGCTGATTATTGCAGGATGTGCAGTGCTGTGGCCTTTCTCTATTACGCTGCATAAGGAGTGGCTGCCGCCGGCCGGCGGCACGGTCCGGTTAAGCGTGTGCTGGCTGACGGCATGGGCGGCTGCGGCGATATTGGCCGACCGGTCGTACCTGACGTTGCAGCGATTCTATATGATCGTTGCGGCATTGCTGTCCTCCTTCATGGGCGGCTGGCTTCGTCTGCTCTATATGAACGATCCCGTTATTATTATCGGTCACGCTACGTTGGATGCGGCCATACTGACCGGCGTTGCGGCCGCGCTCAGCGCGCCGGTTCAAGCCGCATCGCTCTTCGCGGTCGTCACGATCGCTTCCGCCCTGCAGCCGGTGTTCATGGGCTGGTTCGCGCCTGCGGCGATGTGGCGCCCGTTCGCAATCGGCTCGTTGACCTGGTGGGACAGTTATATGACCGCGCTGCTGACGGCCCGGCTTGTTGGCTGGTGCATCCGCGTCATGAAGTCGGCGGCATCCAAATGGTTCTATTCGCCCGAAGGCGAGCAGGAAGGAGGCGTATAAGATGATTCATTGGCTAGACGTGTATGCGAAGGAGCATCGTTACTTGATCGGCGTGGCGCTCGGCGTCGCTTTTGGCCTGCTGTCGCGACTGCTTATGCTGCGAACCGATTATCGGCAGTACCCGACTTATCCGCACGGACGCATTATTCATATCTCGCTCGGCATCATTGCCGCCGCGCTCGGCGCCATTGCGATCCCGTCCCTGTACAAGAAGGACTATACCGCCATTACGTTTTTAACGTTGGCCGCGCAGCAATTTCGAGATGTGCGCAAGATGGAGCGGGATACGCTGACGAATATCGACAGCATGGAGCTTGTATCGCGCGGATCCACATATATAGAAGGGATTGCGATGGTATTCGAAGGTCGCAATTATTTGGTCATTTTTACGTCGATGCTGACCAGCTTGTTTGCCATTGCGATCAATAGTTGGGCCGGCGCGGCGGCCGGCCTCTTATCGCTGATCGCCGTTCAATTTCTGAAATCCGGCAAATCGATATCGCATATTGCCGAAGTACAGGAGGCGCCGGTGCGCGTCGAAGGTCCCGATCTGTATGTAGGCGACATTTATATTATGAATGTCGGCTTGCAGGATGACCAGCGCATTATAGCCGAGAGAGGACTCGGACTTATTTTACGGCCCTATAATCCTAACGGCAAAGCGACGTTGTCGAATCTCGGCCAGCGCCAGGCAATACTGTACGACCTGTCGACGATACTCGGCGTATTTCGCGACAGCGGAGAGCCGTCCCTTGTCCCGATGGCTAAGCTCGACATGGGCAACGGAAGGCTTGCGGTGCTACTGCTTCCGCATGATCGCAACGCAGCGAAGGCGATTGAAGTGGCCAGACGAGTCCCCATTCTCGAATCCGCCGTCCGGATGCCTACGGAAGCGTCTGTCAACAAGGAAGGAGGGAGTTGAATGTCGCGTATATTGGCTGTCGTCTCGACTCGGCCGGAGCAGGTGACGGGGGGAGGAGCGCCGATTTTTATCGAGAAGGACGCTCATTCGGTACAGCAAACCGCTTTTTTGCTGGAAAAAATATTGGACGCGAGCGCGCATGATTTGAAGAACGGAAGCTTTATTCTGGTCGATCATCAAGCGGAATGAAATCATGAAATGTTAGCCAAGCCGTTTGTTTTTTGTTATAGTGGTTATCGTGAGTATTTTCGAAGGAGTGGAATCTTATGGCAAGACCCGTTATCGCTATAGTTGGACGGCCGAATGTAGGAAAGTCGACCATCTTTAATCGGGTCATCGGCGACCGGCTGGCCATTGTGGAAGACAAGCCGGGAGTAACCCGCGACCGGATATATGGCACCGGAGAATGGAATGGCAGAGCGTTCAGCATTATCGATACAGGCGGTATCGAAATCGACGGAGAAGACGAAATCATGAAATCGGTTCGGATGCAAGCGGAGCTTGCAGTCGAGGAAGCCGACGTTATCATATTCATGGTAGATGCAAAAACCGGGATGACTCATGCCGACGACGAGGTGGCACAGATGCTGTTTCGCTCGCGCAAGCCTGTCGTTGTGGCGGTTAATAAAGTGGATAACTTTAACCGGATGGATGACATTTATGAATTTTACGGACTCGGCTTCGGAACGCCTGTGGCGATCTCCGGTTCGCACGGCACCGGCATCGGCGATCTGCTCGACGCCGCGGTCGAGAAGCTGCCCGAGCAAGTGGACGAGGAATACGACGAGGACGTTATTCGCGTCGCGCTGATCGGGCGTCCGAACGTTGGCAAGTCGTCGCTCGTCAATGCGCTGCTCGGCGAAGAGCGCGTTATCGTCAGCGACGTCGCGGGTACGACGCGCGACGCGATCGATACGCCGTTCGAGCGCGACGGACAGCGTTATGTGCTGATCGATACCGCCGGCATGCGCAAGCGCGGCAAAGTGTACGAGACGACGGAGAAGTACAGCGTCATGCGCTCGCTGAAAGCAATTGAACGAGCGGATGTCGTCCTGATTCTCATCAATGGCGAAGAGGGCATCATCGAGCAGGATAAGCATATCGCCGGCTATGCGCACGAGGCGGGGAAGGCAAGCGTATTCGTCGTCAACAAATGGGACATCGTCGAGAAGGACGAGAAGACGCTGCAGGCGTTCACTCAAAATATTCGCGACCACTTCCTGTTCATGCATTACGCGCCTGTCGTATTTTTATCCGCAAAAACGAAGCAGCGGCTGCATAAGCTTCTGCCGATCGTCAACCACGTCTCCGAGCAGCACTCGCTGCGCATTCAGACGCATGTGCTTAACGATGTTATTTCCGATGCGGTCGCGATTAATCCGCCGCCGACGGACAAGGGCAAGCGTCTGCGTATCAACTATGCGACCCAGGTGGCTACGAAGCCGCCGACGATCGTCATTTTTGTTAACGATCCCGAGATTATGCACTTCTCGTACGAGCGTTACCTGGAGAACAAAATCCGGGCGGCGTTCAACTTCGAGGGGACGCCAGTCCGCTTGTTTACGAGACGTAAATCCGATTCGGACTAGAGTCTGTCTCGAACCGGTGCACGTATAATATCGACTAGTCGAGTGGCTAGGCAAGTAGGGGAGAACGAGCTTGTTAAACGCAGTCATCGCCGTCATTATCAGTTATTTGTTAGGATCCGTTTCATTCAGCATCGTCATTGCGCGACTGGTCAAGGGCATTGATATCCGCCAGCACGGCAGCGGCAACGCGGGCGCTACGAACACGCTTCGCGTGCTTGGCAAAGGGCCGGGAATTGCGGTGTTCGCGCTCGATATCGCCAAAGGGATAGCAGCCGTGTTGATCGGTTATGCGCTCGGCGGCGACCATGAAGGCTGGACGCCGGTGCTGTGCGGCTTTGCGGCGATCGTCGGCCATAACTGGCCGGTCTGGTTCCGCTTCAAAGGCGGCAAAGGAATTGCGACAACGGTCGGCGTCGTTGCGACGCTTGCTTTCGTGCCTGCTCTTATTGCGGGCGTCATCGCCATTATCATTATTGCCGTTACGCGTTATGTTTCTGTCGGGTCGCTTGTATTCGCAGCTATGCTGCCGTGCGGGATCGCTATTATGAGCGGCGCGGGTCCGCTTCTGTGGACGAGTCTATTAATTTGCGTGTTCGCTTTCGTACGGCATCGTTCCAATCTTGTCAAGCTTGTACAGGGGAAAGAGAACAAGATTGGCGCGAAGAGAGGGTAGATGGAAGAGATGACGAATGAGAATGCAACCGGTCAGCGCAAAGCGGCCGTGCTCGTCGCCGGCAGTTGGGGAACCGCGCTGGCCGCGGTATTGTGCGACAACGGCTTCGACGTATCCGTATGGACGAGAAGCGAGTCGCAAGCATCCGATATGAACGCAACGCATATTAATGCCAAATATTTGCCGAACTGTACGCTTCCGGAGACGCTTGTCGCTACAACCTCGATGAGCGAAGCGTTACTCGGGGCGGAACTGGTGCTATTCTCGGCGCCTTCCTCCGCTATGCGGGAGGTTGCGCGTCAAGCGGCCCCGCATATAATGCCGGAAGCTCTTATCGTGCATGCGACCAAGGGGTTCGAGAGCGACACGTTGAAGCGGATGACGACCGTCCTGTCCGAAGAGCTTGACAGACCGGAAGAAACGCTTGTCGCGTTGTCCGGGCCCAGCCATGCCGAGGAAGTAGCCAAGCGTCAGCCGACGACGGTCGTCGTCGCTTCCTCCGATCAGCAGAAGGCGGAGCAGGCGCAGGATGCTTTCATTAACTCGTATTTCCGCGTCTATACGAATCCCGATCTGATCGGTGTGGAAGTCGGCGGCGCGGTCAAAAATATTATCGCGCTCGGCGCAGGGATGTCCGACGGATTAGGCTTTGGCGACAATGCGAAAGCGGCTCTGCTGACGCGCGGACTTGCCGAGATAAGCCGTCTCGGCACCGCAATGGGCGGCAATCCGCTCACGTTCGCCGGCCTTGCAGGCGTAGGCGATCTCGTCGTCACATGCACGAGCAAGCATAGCCGCAATTGGCGTGCCGGACATAAGCTGGCGCAAGGACTTCCGCTGGACGACGTGCTGACTCAAATGGGCATGGTGGTGGAAGGCGTACGGACGACGAAGGCGGCTCGCAGGCTGTCGGAGACGTACGGCGTCGAAATGCCGATTGCGGATCAGTTGTATCAAGTATTGTTCGCGGGCTGCGATCCGTCGACGGCCGTAACCCGTCTCATGGGACGGGGACGGACGCACGAGAGCGAGCAAGTCGCTCGGGACTGGGGCCTACACCAAAGCTAAACCGCCCTCATATGATGCTAGCAGCGTCCGATTTCGCCACAATGGAATCGAAGTTGCTGCGCATAGAGAGGAGGCGGCGGATCGATGAGCAAAGACAAAAACTTGTCCAAAGACGTATTGAGTGCCGTCAACAAGAAAACGGGCAAACACATTACGGAATCCGAAGTCAAGAAGCTGGCCAGCGGCGTAACGAACGATACGATGCAGAACGAGGCGGAATTGACGAAGTTGATTAAGCAAGTATCGGCTATGGCGAAGGTGCCGGTGTCCGACAAGACGATTAACGATATCGTTAAAGCGGTCAAGGCGAGCGGCATGAACATGAGCAACATGGAGACGATTATGAAGATGATGATGAAGAAGTAACGGCGGGCTGCCGCCGTTGCGCACAGTTATGATCTTCGCGAGAAACGGCGCCGTCAAGCATACGACGGGACGCCGTTTCTTTATGTCGCTTCGCTCGCAAGAGCGGCTCTTGCGCCGGTAGGACAATCGTCTTCAATTTGCTATAATAGATGACAAGATAATTAGACAATCCGGCAGAGCACGTACTGCCGATCGGAAGCAGAGCGGAGAGTGGGCGTAGTCATGGATCCTATGATGAAGATGTGGGTTTCGTTTGTCGGACTTGGTTTGATGGCCGTATCGGCCGTATTGATCTCATTCGCAAGATATAAGACGAAAGGCGCGCTGCGTGGCGTATTGTCGCTTGTAGCCTTCGTGATGCTCTTCGTCGGCTTTATTCTGGGAGCCTTTATCGTACTTACATAGTGTTCATAGTTCGCATTGCAAGATAGCGCAGCATAGAACGGGAGGAACGGAACCAATGCTGGAGTTGAAAGGCAGAACGAAGTCGGCGCAGATTGAGCCTGTCACCGGCCACTCGCTGCTCGATATGGCTTTGAAGGCGGATGTGGACTGGCAGTTCTCCTGCTCGCGCGGAACTTGCGCGCGTTGTAGATGCCAGATCGTCGAAGGCGCGGAATTGCTCGGCGACATTACGGATGAAGAATGGGATCGGATGGAGCCGGAAGAGTTCGATGAAGGATTCCGACTCGGCTGTCAGGCTGTCATTCGTTCCACGGAAGGCCGGATCGTCGCCGTAAATAAGCCATATTTCTAAGCGTGATGAGGAAGGCGGGAAGCTTGCGATGAACGGCAGCTATGAAGTGACGTTTCTGCCAAGCGGGAGACGCGCGAGAGTAAGGCGGGGAACGACGGTGCTGGACGCCTCGCGGCGAGCCGGGCTGTCCGTGGCGACGCGCTGCGGCGGCAAGGCGGCTTGTCTCATGTGCAAGGTTCGCGATGCGAGCGGCAGCCAGGCGGGCTTGTCTCCAGTGGCGGACAACGAGCGCTATAAGCTGGGCGGGCTGCACGAGCAGGGCTTTCGTCTCGCGTGTCAGGCCAAAGTGACGGGCGACGCGGCGGTCGAGCTTCCGGAAGACCCTCTGCGGGCCGCCGTTCGCAAGCAGTTGGAGCGGCAGCGCGAGGAAGAAGATTCGTTATGGTAGAAAGGAAGTTGGAAGACGATGCAACAATTGAATAGATGGCAGGCCAGCCGCGCGGTTCTCCGTAAAGGAGCAGCCGCTTTGACGCTGCTCGTTCTGATGGGCGCGCTATCCGGCTGCTTATATCCGAAGGACCGGCTCGTTCAGAATCAGATGCCGGCCAAGGATGCCGTGCTGAATGTGCAGACGGTTGTCAATCAATATTTTACCGACACCGGCATGCTGCCGATTGTGACGCCGGGTGCGGATACGCCCCGATATGAGAAGTACCGGATCGACTTCGCGAAGCTGAAAGGGCGGAATTACATATCGAACCCGCCGTCATATGCATTTGAGGGCGGCGGTCACTATTACTACTTGATTATCAACGAAGAGACAACGCGTCAGGTGAAGCTGATGGACATCGCCGTGTTTCAGCAGGTGAGCGATATTCAACGCGAAGTCGATAAATATTACAACGGCGACGCCAAGACGGTTTCGCTGAGCGACGAGCAGATTTATCCGGGCTTTTATCGAATCGATTTCAAGCGATTGGGCATGAAAGAGCCGGAAATCGTATCGATCTATTCGGGCAGAGCCATCTCCCCGATGATCGACGAGAAGGGACGCGTCTACCTCGACTACGCCGTAGATATGATGCAAGCGGTACAAAAGAGCGGCGCGGAGCCGAAAGCCGACGACGATTTGCGCGAGCTGCTTGCGCAATCGTCGGATTTGGTTCCGGTGAAATCGCCTCCGTATCGCTATGTGAACGGCGAGCCGCAGGCTCGGCAAGAGAACTGAACAGGACTGGAGCAGCAGAAGAGCTTTGCCTTCATCGGCGCGTATGCGCGGGCGACGGGCGAAGTTCTTTTTTTGTTCGGCGGGGCATATAACTCATTCTTGGAAGGCCGGGCGCGAAGTGGACGGGAGAAATGTTCGCAAGCAATGTGCATATTTGTCCTCGTCTCGCAATATGATGTTACTAGTCCAAAACGTTGTACGAGTAGAGTCGCTAGCCTGCCCCTCTTGTCCGGTGGAGATGGCGGCGTACCGGAATATCAATTGGGAGGGATATTGAGTGGAAAAAGTGGACATTTTTAAAGACATTGCCGAGCGAACAGGCGGAGATATCTACCTCGGTGTCGTCGGCGCTGTCCGCACCGGCAAATCGACTTTTATTAAGCGGTTCATGGAGACGGTCGTGCTTCCCAATATTACGAATGACGCCGACCGTGTCCGTGCCATCGATGAACTGCCGCAGAGCGCGGCCGGCAAGACGATTATGACGACGGAGCCGAAATTCGTCCCGAATCAGGCTGTGAAGCTGAAAGTGGCGGAAGGACTTGAGGTTAACGTTCGTCTGGTCGATTGCGTCGGCTACGCCGTTGAAGGGGCGAAGGGCTACGAGGACGAGAACGGTCCTCGCATGATAACGACGCCTTGGTTCGAAGAGCCGATCCCGTTCCAGGAAGCGGCGGAGATCGGGACGCGCAAAGTAATTCAAGAGCATTCGACGCTTGGCGTCGTTGTGACGACGGATGGCAGCATCGCCGAAATCCCGCGCCAGTCCTATATCGAAGCGGAGGAGCGCGTCGTCGGCGAGCTGAAGGAAGTCGGCAAGCCGTTCGTGCTCGTCATCAACTCCACTCGTCCGCGCAGCGAAGAAACGCAGCAACTGCGCAGCGAGCTGCAAACGAAATACGATATTCCGGTCATGGCGTTAAGCGCGGCTACAATGGGCGAGGACGAGGTCGTATCGGTGCTCCGCGAGGTGCTCTACGAGTTCCCGGTACACGAAGTGAACGTCAACCTGCCGAGCTGGGTCATGGTATTGAACGATAACCATTGGCTGCGCGCCAATTACGAGAATTCGGTCCGCGATACGGTGAAGGATATCCGCAGGCTGCGAGACGTCGACCGTGTCGTTGCCCAGTTTATGGACTACGATTTTATCGCGAGAGCCGGACTCAGCGGCATGAATATGGGGCAAGGCGTCGCCGAGATCGACCTGTACGCGCCGGACGAACTGTACGATCAGATCTTGATGGAGGTCGTCGGCGTCGAGATTCGCGGCAAAGACCATCTGCTCCAGCTCATGCAGGAGTTCTCGCATGCGAAGCGGGAGTACGACCGGTTCGCGGAGGCGCTCGAGATGGTTAAGACGACCGGCTACGGCATCGCCGCACCGTCTCTTGCCGAGATGGCGCTCGACGAGCCGGAGCTGATCCGTCAAGGCTCGCGGTTCGGCGTCAGGCTGAAAGCGACGGCTCCTTCGATTCATATGATTCGCGTCGACGTCGAATCGGAATTCGCGCCGATAATCGGGACGGAGAAGCAGAGCGAGGAGCTCGTACGCTACTTGATGCAAGACTTCGAGAACGACCCGATCAAAATCTGGGAGTCCGATATTTTCGGCAGGTCGCTCCATTCCATCGTCCGCGAAGGCATTCAAGGCAAAATCGCGATGATGCCGGACAATGCGCGCTACAAATTGCAGGAAACGCTCGGGCGCATTATTAACGAAGGCTCGGGCGGCTTAATCGCCATTATATTGTAATTAAATCCAATCAATACCGTCTCCTGAGGCTGCCGGCCGGCCCAGGAGGCGGTTTTTTGCGTAAAACGGTTGTCAAAGCGGACGAACGGGCATATAATCGTTGTTTGTCTGGACAATATTCGATTTCGTTCGACATATCACGACATTAAATTAATTAATTCCGATTGACATACTAGGATAAGTGATATAATATAATCCATAAAATCAGTCACGAAGGGGAAGAGCAACATGAAGAAATTGGGAAAATCCGCTCTGTTTGCGCTTATTGCCGTTATTCTGCTTGTTACGGCGGCTTGCGGCAACAGCGGCAAAGAATCGAGCAAGGACGAAGGCGCCAGCAAAGAGCCGGCGCAGACGACGGCGGAAGGCGCCGATCTGGCTTCGCTGAAAGGCAAGAAAATCGCACTTGTTATGCAATTCAATACCGGAACGTTCTCGGCGCAATACATAGAGGGCGTCAAGGAGCAAGCGGAGAAGTTCGGCGGCAAGGTGCAGGTATTCGCCTCGGACAACGATTTGGCGAAAATGTCGGCTAATCTCGATGCGGCGATCAACCAAGGGTTCGACGGCATTCTGATCGACCACGGACAAGCCGCGGCGCTGAAGCAAGGCGTTAATCGCGCGCTGGAGAAAAAGATTCCGGTCGTCGCGTTCGACGCCGATCTGAACGTGCCGGGCGTAACGGTTCTGTCGCAGGACGACCAAATGATGGCGACGAAGACGCTTGAGCTGCTGAAGCAGGATGCAGGCGGCAAAGGCAATATCGTTAAAATTTGGGTAGCGGGCTTCGCGCCGATGGAACGTCGTCAAGTCGCTTACAAAGCGTTCCTTGACAGCAACCCGGACATCAAAGAGATTGCCGCATTCGGCAATGCCGGCAATCCGGCGCTTGACGCGCAATCCCAGATGGAAGCGATTCTGAAGCAGAATCCGAACAAAGGCGACATTACGGCCGTATGGGCGGCATGGGACGAATTCGCCAAAGGCGCAACGCGCGCCATTCAACAAGCCGGACGCAATGAAATTAAAGTGTACGGCATCGATATGAGCGACGAGGACTTGCAGATGCTTCAAGACCCGAACGGTCCGTGGGTCGCTTCCGCTGCCGTCGATCCGAAAGATATCGGCCGCGTGCAAGTGCGCTATCTGTACCAGAAGCTTCACGGCGACCAGACGGACGATTCCGTCGTGCTCGACGCGGTGCTCGTCAAGCGCGACGATCTGCCGAAGGAAGCGATCAACACGACGCAGCTTGGCGAATCCGTCCCCGGGTGGAGCGGCAGAACGCAAGGCATCGTCGACTGGATGAAAGAGCTTGAGCAAGCGCAATAATATCGTGCAGGCCGGCCGCTTACGACAGCGGCCGGTTTTTGACGCAAACGGACTATTGCAGGAAGGTGAGACCATGAAGCAGCTTACGATGAGCGGCATCGTCAAGTCTTTTTCCGGCGTTCCCGCATTGAAAGGCGTCGACTTCGACATTCGCGGGGGAGAGGTGCATGCGCTTCTCGGCGCGAACGGAGCGGGCAAAAGCACGCTGATCAAAATTTTATCCGGCGCCTATAGCAGCGATGCCGGCGCGATTGCAATCGACGGAAAGCCCGCCGCCATCCGGACGCCGTCCGATGCCAAGGCACAGGGCATCCATTGCGTGTATCAGGAAGTCGATACCGTTATTGTGCCGCAGATGACCGTAGCCGAAAATATACTGCTCGACCGAATCGCCTCGGCCGGCGGTTCCCCGTGGGTACGATGGGGACGTATCGAGGAGGAGGCCGCCTCGATACTGAACCGGCTCAATGCGGATATTCCGGTGCGCAAGCTCGCCGGATCGCTGTCGCTCGCCGAGAAGCAGCTTGTCGTTATCGCCCGGCTGCTTGCCGAGGACGCCAAGTTCGTCATTCTGGACGAGCCGACGGCGCCGCTTAGTCTGGAAGAAGCGGAGCGTCTCTTCCGGGTCGTCGATCAGTTGAAGCGCGACGGCATCGGCATGGTGTTCATCTCTCATCGGCTGCCGGAAGTGTTCCGCATCAGCGACCGGATAACGGTCATGAGAGACGGCGAGAAAGTGATGACTTCGCCGGCAGCCGAGACGTCCGCCGACGAAGTCGTCGCCTCGATGCTCGGCCGGTCGTTCGAAGAGGAGTTTCCGAAGGCGGAGACGACGATCGGCCAACCGGTGCTCCGGGTCAATGGCGTAAGCCAAGGCCATCGTGTGCGCAACGTTAGTCTGGAAGCAAGAAGCGGTGAAATCGTCGCCATCGTCGGGCTCGTGGGGGCCGGCAAGACGGAGCTGTCCCGCGCGCTGTTCGGCGCCGACCCGCGCAACGGCGGAACGGTAAGCGTCGGCGGCAAGACGGTTCCGCCGGGCGATCCGGCTGCGGCAATTGGCGCGGGTCTTGTGCTCGTGCCGGAGGAACGGCGCAAGCAGGGCATTCTGGTCGGCGAAACCGTCATGCGCAACCTGAGCCTGCCGTTTCTGCAATCGCTCACGAGGCTCGGCTTCATCTCCGGCTCCCGGGAAGCGGAGACGGCCGATTCGCTTATTGCGAGGCTCGGCGTCAAGACTTCGTCGCGGCACGAGCGGGCGGCGCATCTAAGCGGCGGCAACCAGCAGAAAGTATCGATCGGCAAGTGGCTCCCGACGAATGCCGACGTCTACCTGTTCGACGAGCCGACCAAAGGGGTAGACGTCGGCGCGAAAAGCGACATATTCCGCATTATCGGTGAGCTTGCGAAGAGCGGCAAGGCAATCGTCTACTTAACGTGCGAATTCAGCGAAGCGATAGGCATTGCCGATCGGATTCTCGTCATGTGCGACGGGCAGATCGTGAAAGCGTTCGACCGGTCCGAAGCGACGCAAGAGGAGCTGCTGCTGCACGCAAGCGGCGGAAGAGGAGAGAAGGCGTAATGGAACGTACGATGAACTTTATTTTTAAATATGGCGCATTGCTCGTCATCGGCTTCGTCATCATCTTTTTCTCGTTATGGGACAAGCATTTCTTTACTTACAACAACATCAGCGACATTCTTCGCTCCATCTCGATCGTCACGTTCATTGCGATCGGAGTGACGTTCTCGCTGACGGTCGACGGGTTCGACCTGTCCGTCGGCTCGACGGTTTCGCTTACGACGGTAGCGGCCGCCGCCATTATGGTCTGGTACGAAATGCCGCTTATTGTCGTCCTTACCGTTCCGCTGCTCATCGGCGCGCTGATCGGCTTGCTTAACGCCTTTCTGATCGTCAAGGTCCGCATTCCCGACCTGCTTGCTACGCTTGCCGTCATGTATATCATCTCGGGCGTTCAACGGACCTACACGAAAGGCTACTCGATCTACGACAACATGCAGCTCTCCGACGGCTCGACCGCTCCCGGCGTATTCACCGACTCGTTCTTGCAGATCGGACAAGGCAAATGGCTGGGTATTCCGGTTCCCGTCATTCTGATGGTCATCGCAGTCGTTCTCGTGCATCTCTTCTTCAAATATACGCGTTACGGCCGCCAGATGCAGATGACCGGCGGCAACGAGGAAGCGGCGAGGCTGTCCGGCGTGCGCGTCAAACGCATTCGTACGGCCGCCTACGTTATTTCGGGCGTCTTCGCCGCAATCGGCGGCATTCTGTTCGCGGCGCGGACCGGCACCGGTCAGATCGATGCGGGAGCGCCGATGCTCATGGAAGCGGTCGCGGCCGTATTCGTCGGCTATTCGGTGCTTGGCGCAGGACGGCCGAACGTCATCGGGACGTTCTTCGGCTCCGTGCTGATCGGCGTGCTGCTCAACGGCATGACGATGATGCACGTTCCGTATTATACGAACGATATTATTAAAGGCGGCGTTCTTGTGCTCGCTCTTGCCGTAACGTTTATCCACTTGGCGAGACGCAGGGCGTAGCGCAATTGTATGCAAACTTCTGAAAATCGTTCACAGACTTGTAATTAGGAAACGACTGTATTACTATAAGTTTGTTCGCTTGCAGGTATATTTTTGAAACAATCGGCAAAACAGAAGATAACGAACCGTCTCACGCTGCCACTAGGGGAGGTGAAACCATTGAACAAAACGGAACTGATTGCTAAAGTAGCCGAATTGACGGATTTGTCCAAGAAAGATGCGACCAAGGCGGTTGATGCCGTGTTCGACGCGATTTCCGATGCGCTTCAAACGGGCGATAAAGTCCAGTTGGTCGGGTTCGGCAACTTCGAAGTACGCGAGCGCCAAGCGCGCAAAGGACGCAACCCGCAGACGGGCGACGAGATCGATATCCCGGCAAGCAAAATGCCTGCCTTTAAACCGGGCAAGTCGCTTAAAGAGCTTTGCTCCAATTAATATCGGCTTCATGCCGCGAACGTCCGGACGGTAGACTGTCCGGACGTTTCTCATTATGCGCAAGCATTCGCAAGCGGTTCTCTTGACAGCTTGCGCCATGTTCTGATAGAGTCTATGCACGTTATTCAGGTTATTATAGAGGACGAAGAAGGGAGGCTTCCGGCGTGGAATTGAATCAAGGCGAATATATCGTCGTCAAGGCGAAAGATCAAGGCGTCGTCGTCATTGGGCTTACGAGAGGGACGGATACGAAATTTCATCATACGGAGAAGCTGGACCGCGGCGAAGTGCTTATCGCTCAATTTACCGATCATACCTCTGCAATCAAAATACGCGGCAAAGCGACGATTATGACGAAATACGGCACGATCGAAACGGATACATAACGATTGCAGGCGGTTGCAGCAGGCCCCGCCTGCTTTTTTTGTTGTCCTGCGCATTGGAATGACAAGCGGCTTTGCTTCGTACAATAAGAGGAACAAGCAATCGGCGGCCGGGCTGCTCCCCGGCTGCGAAAGCGGGGGGCGCCAATGCCGATCGGACGATCGTTCCTGACCGCGTCAGCGTTAACGGCTGCGCTGACGGTCATCCTCTTACTTATTCATCCGCGCGATGCGGAGCCTGTTATGCATAATGTGACCGGAGAATTAGCCGAGCAATCCAAGCGGCTGAACAATTCGAATCTGGTCGACTGGCTGGTCGGACTGCCGCTTGACACGAAGCTGATGCGCGTGGAATGGCGCGCGCCGACGCTGTCGCTCGATATGGTGATGCCGTCGGAGCGGCGGCTGGACGGCGATGCGGTGCAGGCTTTCCTGCGCGATGCGGAGCAAATATGGCGGATGAGCTTTATTCGGATCGACAATATCGACCGCGTGCTGATCCGGTTCGGCGAATCATCGCAGGCCGGCTCGGCATCCGGGCTGTTCGCGAATGCGGACGGGCAGCCCGCGTTCCGGCTGCTGCTTGCGGCGGACGTGCGGCGTTCGGACCGGTGGATGGCCTCCGGCGAAGCGGGCTGGTACGGCATTGAGCATGCCGATACGGACCCGGTATGGCGGCAGCGGCTCCGCTTGTCGTTCACGCCGTTATGGGAATCGAAGCGCAACGCGGCGTTCATCGACGGCCAGCAGCCGTCTTCTTCGTCAACGTACGGACAACCGCAGGAATAGGGTGCGAAGGCCTCTGTAGCAATATCGTGAACAACAAGCACACGCGTAGGCGATCACGGTCGATTGTGCTATAATAGTTTAGATAATTGGACAGCAAGCACTGCTGCCTGTTCGGAGGCTTTCCAGATGATACAAGACCGAATTGCACTTATGATAAGCAAATACACCGAGCATGACATGATTGTGCGGCATACCGGGCTTCCCGCCTTTCCCGAACTGCGGATTCGCTTGCTTGCCGCATGCCTCGAAGGCAGCGGCAAGCCGGATTCGATCCGCGATTTGTACGCTTCGGTCGTTGCGCTTATTCAGATCGGACTCGATACGCACGATCAGATCGATACCGATCCAAGCCCGCCGTCCGAACGCCATATGCGGTCGAGACAGCTAAACGTACTGGGCGGCGACTATTTCAGCAGCCGCTTTTACCATTTGCTCGCGCAGGCCGGCGAGATCGATATGATTCGGCAGCTCAGCGAAGCGGTATGCGAGGCGAATCGGCTGAAGATGGATCTGTACAGTCGGACGCTCGCCAAGCGTCTGAATGCAGACCAGTATCTCGATTACCGGGCCGCGATCAAGGCGGAGCTGTTTCGCGGGTTCGCCGCGCATATGGATGAGCCGGCAGCCCGCATGTGGGAGGAATTGCTGGGCGGCGTCACGCGCTGCGAGACCATTATCGAGGAATGGAGACGCTGCGGCGGCGCGGAGGCCATTCACGAAGGCTGGGCTTACTGGTATATTGGCCAGGAGGGAACAGAAGAGGATCGCCGTCTGCTCGACGAGCAGGCTGGCGCTAGCGGCAGCAGTCCATCTGCTGCCTCTATTTTGGACAAATACAACGTTCATCAGCAGCTTAAGAGCATGCTTGAGCAGCAAGCCGGCCGACTGGCCGCGTCCGTCAAGCGGCTGGAAGGCGCGAAGAGGGCCGAAGAGCTGAGCGGAATTGCGGCGGCGCTTATGCATGCAATGTCCGAGCCGGCGCTGCATAGCGAGATGAGGTGACAGAAGTGAACAACATCCAACAATCGAAAGAAACAAAGGTTCATTCCGTATTTCAGAAGATCGCTCCCGTCTACGACGCGATGAATACGGTCATCAGCTTCGGGCGGCATAAGGCATGGCGCAAGAAGACGATGAAGAGAATGAACGTCCAGCCGGGCAATACGGGCATCGACCTGTGCTGCGGCACTTGCGACTGGACGATTGCGATCGCCAAGGCAAGCGGCCGCGGCCGCGTCGTCGGACTCGATTTCAGCCCGAATATGCTGGAAGTCGGAAGAGAGAAAGTGAAGAAGGAAGGGCTGGACAGCCAGATTGAGCTGGTGCAAGGGAACGCGATGCATCTTCCGTTCCCGGACAACTCGTTCGATTATGCGACGATCGGCTTCGGCTTGCGCAACGTACCCGATTACACGCGGGTTCTGCAAGAGATGCAGCGCGTCGTGAAGCCGGGCGGACAAGTCGTCTGTCTGGAAATGTCCAAGCCGACCTGGCAGCCGTTCAAGGCGATTTTTTATTTCTACTTCGAGCGGCTGCTCCCGCTGGTAGGGCGGATCGTCGCGAAGAGCTACGAGCAGTACAAGTGGCTTCCGGAATCGCTTAAAGCGTTCCCGGGCCGAGAACAACTCGCACAGATGTACAGAGAAATCGGCTTGCAGAACGTGCAGGCTATCCCCTTTGCGGGCGGCGTAGCCGCTCTGCACATCGGCACAAAGGGGCAGGCGGAGAAATGATACGCAAAATTCGCATTTTCTTAGAGATGATTAAGTTTGAACATACGATATTCGCGCTTCCGTTCGCTTTCATGGGCGCTATACTCGGCGGCATCGTCGAGAACGGCGAGCTTCCTTCGTGGGCGCAGATCGGCTGGATCGTGCTGGCGATGGTCGGCGCGCGCAGCGCGGCAATGGGACTGAACCGGCTGATCGACCGTTCAATCGACGCTTTGAATCCAAGAACCGAGAAGCGGGCCATCCCGGCCGGACTGCTGAAAGTCGGCGAGGTCGTGCTGTTTATTGCCGTCTCGTTCGCCTTGCTTATGTACGCTTCAACGCAATTGAATCCGCTATGCGTGAAGCTGATGCCGATTGCGGTATTTATGCTCGTTATTTACTCTTATACGAAACGCTTCACTTGGCTGTGCCATGTCGTGCTCGGCCTGACGATCGGACTGTCTCCGCTTGGCGCATGGGTAGCCGTGACAGGGAAATTCGATCCTGCCGCATGGGTGCTGTACGGCACCGTTGCGTTGTGGCTGGCCGGCTTCGATACGGTATATGCGACGCAAGACTTCGAGTTCGACCGCAGCAACAAGGTGCACTCCATTCCGTCGCGATTCGGCCTTGGCCCCGCGCTCTGGATTGCACGCGGCTTCCATGCGCTGACGGCGGTCGGCTTCGTTCTGCTGTTTGCGATGACCGATCTAAGCTGGGCTTATTTGGCCGGCACGATTATCGCGATTGCGATCCTGTTCTATCAGCATTGGCTCGTTCGTCCGAACGATCTGAGCCGCGTCCTGTTCGCGTTCTTCCCGATGAACGGAACGCTTAGCGTCGTGCTGTTCGCCTTTACGCTCGTCGACGTGCTGGTGCTTCGCCAATGGTAGCGGACATGCGGGACGCCAAGGGGGGCCGGCGGCCCCGCTGGGTCGTCGGCATTACCGGCGCGAGCGGCTCCCGTTACGGCATTCGGCTGATCGAGGTGCTGCTTGAGGCCGGCATAGACGTTCACGTTGTCGTAACGGATGCGGGCTGGCGGGTGCTGAAGGAAGAGCTGGGCTGGGAAGCGAGTCGCCGGCAGAGCGCCTTCGAGGAGCGATTCGGCGGCGTTGCCGGCGGCTCGCGCGTGACGTATCATCCGAATGCCGATATCGGCGCTTCGATTGCCAGCGGTTCCTTCCGGGTCGAAGGCATGATTATTATGCCTTGCTCGATGGGAACGCTGGCTTCGCTGGCGCACGGCATCTCGGACGATCTGATGACGCGGGCGGCCGACGTGATGCTGAAGGAAGGGCGCAAGCTCATTATCGTCCCTCGCGAAACGCCGCTCCACGCGATTCATTTGGAAAATATGCTTGCTCTGGCAAGACTGGGCGTCAAGCTTGTACCGGCTATGCCGGCTTTTTATTATGGCCCGCAGACGATCGACGACCTCGTCGATTTCTTGGTTGGCAAAGTACTCGACATCATGCCATTGGACCACAGCCTATTCAAGAGATGGGGAGGTGACTCGAATGCCGACTAACCATCCGCTTGCCGTTGGCCGCATCGATTATGCGAACGCTTGGCCGTTGTTTCACTATGCGGACGAGGAGACGCTATCGCCGTATGGCGTCCAGATCGTATCGCGGAAGCCTGCCGAGCTGAATCGGGCGCTATCGAACGGCGAGCTTGCGATGTCGGCCGTTTCTTCGTTTGCTTACGCATGGCATTCCGAGCAGTACGTGCTGCTGCCCGATCTGTCGGTCAGCACGGAAGGAACGGTGCATTCGATCCTATTGTTTCTGAAAAAGCCGCTCGATCAGGTGCGCAACGGCGTTATCGCCTTGACGAACACGTCGGCTACATCGGTCAATTTGCTAAAGGTGCTTATGTCCGTTTATTTGGAAGGGAATCCTTCTTACATCACGATGGAGCCCGATCTCGATACGATGCTGGAGCAAGCGGACGCCGCGCTGCTAATCGGCGACACGGCGATTCAAGCGTCGTGGCGGGATACCGGTCTGCAAGTGATCGATCTAGGCGAAATGTGGCACCGGTTTACCGGCCTCGGCATGACTTATGCGGTCGTAGCCGTTCGGAAGGAAGCAGCCGAGCGCCATCGCGAGGCGATTGCGGCCGTTCACCGGGCAATGGTTGACAGCAAGAGAAGAAGTCTGGCCGAGCTGGAGCCGCTTGTCGTGCAAGCTTGCCGGACGCTCGGCGGCGAACCGGCGTATTGGCGGCGTTATTTCCACACGCTGCAGTACGATTTCGGGGAACGCCGTCAGCAGGGATTGCGCCTGTACTTCCATTACGCCGCGCAGCTCGGCCTGCTTGAGCGCGAGCCCGAGCTCGCCTTCTTCGAATAGAAACGTTATGCTTACGATGCCGGTTTTTGCATACGCAAAGGCCTTGGGGTGAATAACCGATGAAATTAATGGATCTATATGCCAAAATGAAAAACGATTTGAACGAGATCGAAGCGGAGCTGGAACGCACCGTAACGTCTGACCATGTACTCATGACCGAAACGGCCGTCCATCTGCTGAAAGCCGGAGGCAAGCGGATTCGCCCGGTGTTCACGCTGCTGTCGGGCAAGTTCGGCAGCTACAGCCTCGACGTCATGAAAGGCGTCGCCGTACCGCTGGAGCTTATCCATATGGCGTCGCTCGTGCACGACGACGTCATCGACGACGCGAAGACGCGGCGCGGGCAGCTTACGGTCAAAGCGAAGTGGGACAACCGGATCGCCATGTATACGGGCGATTACATACACGGCAAAGCGCTGACGGTAGCGACGCGGCTGCACAATCCCCGCATTCATCAAATTCTGTCCAAAGCGATGGTCGAGATGTGCATCGGCGAGATGGAGCAAATTCGCGATTTTTTCAACACGGATCAGACGATCCGCAATTACCTGCTTCGCATTCGCCGCAAGACGGCGCTGTTGATCGCGATAAGCTGCCAGTTGGGCGCGGTCGCGGCAGAGGCGCGCGAGGAATACGCCAACGCGCTGTACCGATTCGGCTATAACGTCGGGATGACGTTCCAGATTCGGGACGATCTGCTCGATCTGTGCGGAACGGAGAAGCAGATCGGCAAGCCGCCGGGCTCCGATATTCGTCAGGGCAACATCACGCTGCCGGTACTGCTCGCGCTGCAGGAGTCGCATTTGCGCGATCCGCTGCTGCGCGAAATCGCCATGATCCGTCGGACGAACGGCGAGGGGGATACGTCGGAAGCGCTGCGCTTGATTCGCGGAAGCCGCGGCATCAAGCAGGCGGAGGCCCTTGCCGACCGATATACCCGGAAAGCGCTCGCCGCATTGGAAGGACTTCCGGATATTTCGGCGAAAAAGAGCTTGAAGGGTATTGCGCATTTCGTAAACAAGCGCAATTACTAATCGTTGCAGCCAAGCTGAGAAAGGGGGGAGCAGAGTGGAGAGAACGTTTCTGATGATAAAGCCGGACGGTGTGCAGCGCGGGTTGATCGGCGAAATCGTCGGCCGCTTTGAGCGCAAAGGGCTGCAGCTTGTGGCGAGCAAGCTTATGCGGATAGCCCCGGAGCTGGCGGAACGCCATTATGCCGAGCATAAAGGCCAATATTATTACGAGCCGCTCATCGCATTCATTACGTCCGGCCCCGTATTCGCAATGGTATGGCAAGGGGATAACGTCATTGCGCTGACAAGATCGCTGATTGGCAAGACGGATGCGGCGGAGGCGCTGCCCGGCACGATTCGATCGGACTTCGCGATACATACGCGGTTTAATTTGATTCACGGCTCCGATTGTCCTGCGAATGCGGAACGAGAAATCGGCCTGTTTTTCGAGCCGGATCAATTAATCGATTACGAGCACACGATTCAGAAGTGGATCTAATTCGGTTGTCATGACGGGGAGGGCGCCTTACGCGTGGTTGATGCAGATTACGAAAAGTTTATCGAGCAAATAAAAAAAAGAACTTCGATCGATCTGGCGCAATATAAAGAAACGCAAATGAAGCGGCGGCTGACGACATTGCGCCAGAAGCACGGCTATGACAGCTTTGCCGACTATATGGATGCGCTGCTGCGCATCCCGGCGCTGATGGACGAGTTTCTTGACCGAATGACGATAAATGTATCCGAGTTCTGGCGCAACCCGAACCGGTGGGACATGCTGGAACGGCGATTTTTGCCCGAAATGTTCGCCGGCGGCAGCCGGGCGTCGATCTGGAGCGCCGCTTGCTCGACGGGCGACGAGCCTTATACGATCGCGATGATTCTGGATCGGATGGGGATGCTCGACCGGTCGACGATTACGGCCACCGATCTCGATCACAACGTGCTGGCGAAGGCGCAGAGCGGCTTGTATCAGGAACGCTCGGTACGGGATGTGCCGAGGTCGTATTTGCAAAGCTATTTTACGGCAGACGGCGACGTCTATGCGGTCGACGAACGGATCAAGCGGTCGATCCGGTTCAAGCAGCACAATCTGCTGTACGATCCGTTCGGGGGTCCGTACGATCTGATCGTATGCCGCAATGTCATGATCTACTTTACGGAAGAGGCAAAGCACGGGCTGTACCAGCGGTTCTCGGACGCGCTGAAGCCGGGGGGCATTCTGTTCGTCGGCAGCACGGAGCAAATTTTTTCGCCGCAGCAATATGAGCTGGAGACGGCGGAAACGTTCTTTTATCGGAAGAAATCGTCCGTATCCCGTATCGGTTAAGTTTTTTCTGCCCGTGCGGCGCGTATGTCCCGAATGGCTTGTTGCAATACTATGGTAATGGAATCGACGCCATATGGAGGGACAAGATGGACAAGCGAAAAGCGATCGCCGCTTATCGGCGCGGATGGCTTACGCTGCACGAATGCGCGCAAATACTAGGCATTCAGAGCGAGCAGTTGCGGACGATCGCGGACGGCAATCCGGCGTACGGGACGGTGGCCGCCCAAGCGGAGAAAGCGACACAGTATAGATAACGCCGCAACGCAGCCGGCTGCCGATTGGCAGCCGGCTTTTTGTGCTGCGCTACGACCGGCCAATCGAGCGGCCGAACCGCTCTGAAACCGCGTGCGGCCGCGTCTGACGTTTCTTGTCAAACCGGCAGTGCTGTACTATAATGAGCAAAGATGTTTCGGGCATATACATAGCCTGGCGCTGTTCAGCCGGCGAAGGGAGCGTTTTAGCTTGAGTTTACGTTATTTGACCGCAGGAGAGACGCACGGTCCTCAATTGACTGCCATTATCGAAGGATTGCCCAGCAACCTTCAGCTTAATTTCGAGGAATTGAATTTTCAATTGCATCGCCGTCAGAAAGGCCACGGCCGCGGACGCCGGATGCAGATTGAGAAAGATACGGCGAACATCGTCGGCGGCGTAAGACACGGCCGCACGACCGGAGCGCCGGTAGCGCTTATCGTCGAGAACAACGATTGGAAGCATTGGACGAAAGTGATGAACATCGAGCCGATCGAAGGAAGCGACGAAGAGAAGCGCCGCGTCCATCGTCCTCGTCCGGGCCACGCCGACTTGAACGGCGGCTTGAAATACAACCTGAAGGATCTTCGCAACGTACTGGAGCGCTCGAGCGCTCGCGAGACGGCTGCCCGCGTAGCGGTTGGCGCTGTAGCGCGTCAGTTGCTTGCAGCGTTCGGCATTAAGGTTGCCGGACAAGTCATTCGCATCGGCGAGATCGAAGCGCCGAAGAACGATCTGCCGGTCGACGAGCTTATTCGTCTGACGGAGGAATCGCCGGTACGCGTCGTCGATAAGGAAACGGAAGAGAAGATGACGGCTTACATCGATCAGATCAAAGCCGAAGGCGACTCGATCGGCGGCATCGTCGAGTGCATCATCGAGGGCGTGCCGGTAGGTCTGGGCAGCCACGTTCAATACGACCGCAAGCTGGACGGACGCATCGCGCAATCGGTCATGTCCATCAATGCGTTCAAGGGCGTCGAGATCGGCATCGGCTTCGAAGCGGGCCGGATTCGCGGCTCGCAAGTGCACGATGAGATTATGTACAACGAGGATCGCGGCTATCACCGCAGAACGAACCGTCTCGGCGGCTTTGAAGGCGGCATGACCAACGGCGAGCAGATCGTCGTCCGCGGCGTTATGAAGCCGATTCCGACGCTGTACAAGCCGCTGCAAAGCGTCGACATCGACACGAGGGAGTCGTTCACGGCTCAGGTCGAGCGTTCCGACGCATGCGCCGTTCCTGCGGCGAGCGTCGTCATGGAGCACGTCGTCGCTTGGGAAGTGGCGAAGGCGTTCCTGGAGAAATTCGGCGGAGATTCGATGGAAGAAGTGCGTCGCAATTACGAATCTTACCTCGAGCAGATCGGCAGGTACTAGAGATGAGAGAGCTCACTGTCGAGCTTGGCGAACGCTCGTATCCGATTTATATAGGGGAGGGCCTCCTGCAGGAGGCCGCTTCTTATTTCGACAAGCATGGCATTAGCAAGAAATCGCCGCTCATGATCGTAACGGACGAGCATATCGGACCGCTCTACTTGGAAGCGCTTGAAGGCGTACTTGCCGTGGCGGGCTACCGCGTTGTCAGCGCGGTCGTGCCGGCCGGCGAAAGCTCCAAGTCGCTGGCCGTGTTCGAGCAGCTCGTCACGAAAGCGCTCGAAGGCGGTCTGGACCGCAAATCGGCGATCGTCGCTCTCGGCGGCGGCGTTGTCGGCGATCTGGCCGGCTATGTGGCGGCGGCTTATATGCGCGGCGTCCGGTTCGTTCAGATTCCGACGACGATTCTGGCGCATGATAGCAGCGTCGGCGGCAAAGTCGCGGTCAACCATCCGCTCGCGAAGAACATTATCGGCGCGTTCCACCAGCCGGCGTTCGTCCTGTACGATCTGCTGACGCTGCAATCGCTGCCGCTGCGCCAAGTGCAGTGCGGGCTTGCGGAAGTTGTCAAGCACGGTCTGATCTGGGACGAGTCGTTCGTCGCCTGGTGCGACGCAAACATGGATAAGCTGCTGGCGCTTGATTCCGACGCGCTAGGCTATGCGCTGCATAAAGGCTGCGGCGTCAAAGCGGCTGTCGTGTCCGAGGACGAGACGGAGAACGGCTTGCGCGCTATTCTGAACCTCGGCCATACGATCGGTCACGCGCTCGAGGCGGTTGCCGGCTACGGCGAGCTGACGCACGGCGAAGCGATTTCGATCGGGATGATCGGCTCTGCGCTCGTAGGCGTCAAGCTTGGCGCGCCGATTGGCGTGTACGAGACGACAAGGCGCGTGCTCGGCAAGTCCGGCCTGCCGGTGCGACTGCCGGAGCATATGGACACCGATGCGATTATGAGCGCCATGATGCACGACAAGAAGTTTACGGAAGGCAGCATCGTCTACGTTGTTCCGACGGCGATCGGCCGCGTGGAGGTTCGCTCCGACGTGCCGGTATCGCTCGTGCGGGAGACGGTGGAACTATTGAAACGGGAGGCGGACTGGCAATGAGTGTACGCGGAGTTCGCGGCGCCATAACGGTTGAGCGGAATGATGAGAAACAAATTTTGGACGCGACGGTCGAGCTGCTGAATGCGATCGTAACGGAGAATGGCATTGTTCCCGACGATATTTGCAGCGTAATGATTACCGTTACGGGCGATCTGGATGCGGCATTCCCGGCCAAAGCGATTCGCGTCATGACGGGCTGGGAGCTCGTTCCGCTCATGTGTGCGCTGGAAGTGCCGGTCAAAGGCAGCCTGGAGCGCTGCATTCGGTTCATGCTGCATGTGAATACGACGAAAACGCAAGCCGAGATTCATCATGTCTATTTGCGCGGAGCGCAAGCGCTGCGCCCGGATTTGACGAAAGCGTAATTGCATCGTTGACGTGCCGGTAGCGACGGTGTATAGTTATACCAAGTTAAGCGTTTGAGACTGCAATATAGACGAGGCAAGCGGCTAGACATACCGTGAGCAGCAGGCAATCGGTAGAGATGAGAAGAGCTTAGACGAGAAGAGAAGAGCTTTAGCTGAGGTATCGGATGAAGATCGGACGTATGGATGGACGCAGGCTCTATTGGAGAGCCGGGGCGCTTTCTTTACTGTACGCGTCGTCTGTTTCCTCATGAACTCTCCTTTAAGTATGTAGCACTCATCTTACATGTAGAGCTCCTGCCGCTGGCAGGAGCTTATTTATTTTCGGTGAGATTAAGGAGATGGTCCGCGATGAACAACGAACTTCAACAAGTGATCCGATTGGCCGGCACGTACAACCTGATTCCGATCGTCCGCCATATGATGGCCGATACGGAAACGCCGATCCGGGTGTTTCAGCATTTCTATAAAGAACGGAACGCTTTCCTGCTTGAAAGCGTAGAGGGCGGCGTCCAATGGGCTCGTTATTCGTTCATCGGCACGGACCCGTTTCTTCTTCTATACGGCAAGAACGGTACGATGATCCTGGAGCAGAACGGCGTGAAGACGGAGCTTCGGGATCAGCCGCTGGAGCTGCTGAAAGCGAAGCTGCGCACGTACCGCAGCCCGCAGTTGCAAGATTTGCCTCCGTTCACGGGCGGCGCGATCGGCTACTTCGGCTACGACTTGCTGCAATATTACGAGAAGCTTCCGGCGCATCGCATTGACGATTTGCAGATGAACGATTTGCAGTTCATGTTCTGCGACCAAGTGATCGTATTCGACCACGTGAAGCAGCAAATCCAAGTAATCGGCAACGTGCATATTCCGGAGGGCGCATCCGACGCCGACATCGAACAGGCGTACAAGGCGACATGCGCCCGCATCGATGCCGCTATCGAACGGCTGCAACAGCCGCTGCCGCTGCAAATAACGGCCGGCGTCCCCGTTCCGGCCGATCCGGATCTCGGAGAAGTGCAGTCGAACGTCACGAAGGAGCAGTTTCTGGCGAATGTCGAGACGGCGAAAGAATATATTCGCGCGGGCGACATTTTCCAAGTCGTATTGTCGCAGCGGTTCAGCATCGAGACGGAGGTCAATCCGCTTCATGTGTACCGCGTGCTTCGTACGATGAATCCGTCTCCTTATATGTATTATTTGAAGCTGGACGACGAGATTATCGTCGGCACGTCGCCGGAGGCGCTCGTGAAGGTGGACGGCGACAAGGTCGAGACGCGTCCGATCGCCGGCACCCGTCCTCGCGGCAAGACGCCGGAGCACGATGCGGCGCTGGAAGTCGAGCTGCTGGCCGACGAGAAAGAACGGGCGGAGCATCTGATGCTTGTCGATCTGGGCCGCAACGACATCGGACGGGTGTCCGAGTTCGGCTCGGTCAAGTGCGACACGTATATGGAGATTGAACGGTATTCGCACGTCATGCACATCGTTTCGAACGTCAGCGGCAAGCTGCGCAAGGATAAAGACTTTTTCGATGCGTTCATCTCCTGCTTGCCGGCCGGCACGGTATCCGGCGCGCCGAAGCTTCGGGCGATGGAAATTATCGCGGAGCTGGAGAACGAGTCGCGCGGCGCGTACGCCGGCGCAATCGGCTATCTCGGCTTCGGCGGAAGCCTCAACACTTGCATCACGATCCGCACCATTGTTTTCAAGAACGGCAAAGCGTACGTACAGGCGGGAGCCGGCATCGTATGGGATTCCGTTCCGGAGAACGAATACGAGGAGACGGTCAACAAAGCGAAGGCGAGCCTGAAGGCGATCCGTACCGCAGAATTGCTGTTCGCGGGCGGCAAGCGGGCATCGGTCCAAGCGGGAACGACCGTCAATACCGATTACGAAATGATCGCGAAGCAGGAGGCGAACGTATAATGTCGACGGTTCCGGTAACGAACGATACGATTACGCTGCAAGGCGCAATGAACAAGCTGGTTGCGGGCGAGCACCTGACCCGCGGCGAAGCGCAGGAAGTGATGGGCTATGTCATGCGAGGAGAGGCGAGCGGCGCGCAAATCGGCGGCATCGCGACGGCGCTGCGCATGAAAGGCGAGACGCGCGACGAAATCGCCGGCTTCGCGCTGGCGATGCGGGCGTACTCGAACCATGTCATTACGGAGCAATCCAATCTGCTCGATACTTGCGGAACCGGCGGTTCGGGCATTCATAAATTCAACATTTCGACCGCGTCGTCGATGATTGCGGCCGCATCCGGCGTACGGGTGGCGAAGCACGGCAACCGCGCCATGTCCGGCAAGGCCGGCAGCGCGGACGTGCTCGAAGCGCTCGGCGTCAACATTACGCTGTCGCCGGAGCAGGCGGCGCAATGTCTCGACCGGATCGGCATCGTCTTCATGTTCGCGCAACTGTATCATCCGTCGCTGCGCCATGCGGCGGCGCCTCGGCGCGAGCTGGGCTTCCGGACGATCTTCAATATGCTGGGGCCGCTGACGAATCCGGCCGGCGCAGACCGGCAGTTGCTCGGCTTGTACGACCGCTCCCGGACGGAGACGATTGCCGAAGTAATGCGCGAGCTCGGGCTTAAGCGGGCAATGGTCGTCAGCAGCTACGACGGTCTTGACGAAATCAGCATCTCGGCATCGACGCAAATTTCCGAGCTGAAGGACGGCGTCGTCCGCACGTACGACCTGACGCCGGAGGAGCTTGGATTGCGGCGTCACTCGCTCGATTCGATTATCGGCGGCGACCCTTCGGTCAACGCTTCGATCATCCGCTCGATCTTCGACGGCGAAGAGCACGGAGCTTACCGGGATATCGTACTGGCGAATGCGGGAGCATGCATCTATGTCGGCGGCGGCGCGGATACGCTCGTCGAGGGCGTGGAGCGGGCGGCCGCTATGATCGATTCCGGCGCAGCGAGAGCGAAGCTGGAGCAGCTTATTCTAACGACAGGAGAATTGGGCCATGTTTCTTGATAAAATCGTAGAGACCAAGAAGCAGGAAGTGGCGGAGCTGTCCGCTCGCTTCTCGCTGAACGTATATGAACGCCGCATTGCCGATATGCCGTCGACGCTCGGTTTCGAGCGCGCCGTGTCGGCAGCCGGGCGCAAGCGTCCGATGGGACTCATTGCGGAAGTGAAGAAGGCTTCGCCGTCCAAGGGGCTGATCCGGGACGACTTCCATCCCGTCGAGCTGGCGAAGGCGTATGAGGCGGCCGGAACGGACTGTATTTCGGTGCTGACCGATCGCGATTATTTCCAAGGCTCGAACGAATATTTGCAGGCGGTTCGCGAGGCGGTCAACGTGCCGCTGCTTCGCAAAGATTTTACGATCGATTATCGTCAAATCTATGAAGCGCGCGACATCGGCGCCGACGCGATACTGCTCATCGCCGCGATTTTAACGAAATCCGAGCTGTCCGAGTTCCACGATATCGCGAAATCGATCGGGCTCGACGTGCTGGTGGAAGTTCACGACCGCCGCGAGCTGGAGACGGTGCTGGAGCTGGACAAAGCGACGCTGATCGGCATTAACAACCGCGATCTGCGCACGTTCGTCACCGATCTGAAGACGACGGAAGCGCTGATCGGCATCATCCCGCAAGGACAAGGCATTACGATCATTAGCGAGAGCGGCATTGCCGGGACGGAAGATATGGCGTTCTTGCAAGCGTCCGGCGCTCACGGCGTGCTGATCGGCGAGCACTTCATGCGCAAACCGCATGTCGGCGAGGCGATCGAGCAGTTGATGGGCCCGGCAACCGTTCGATGAGCGGGCGTATGGAGGAGCGGCGGCATCCGAATCGTCCCGCTAACGGCAGCGGGAACACGCGGATTAAAATATGCGGCCTTCGCGACCGCGCCACGATTCGCGCGATGCATGGGCTCGACGTCGAAGCGATCGGCTTCGTGTTCGCGCCAAGCAAGCGCCAAGTTACGCCGGAGCAGGCGGCGGGGCTTATCGAGGAGGTGCGTGCCTGGCCGTCCTCCGCCTCGTCCGGCCGCTCGGTTCCGTTGGCAGTCGGCGTATTCGTGAACGCGGACTTGGAAGAGCTGCGCGGCACGGTTGGCACCGCTTCGCTCGATGTCGTTCAGATGCACGGGAACGAGTCGGCCGAGCAGTGTGCCGAGACTAGGCGGCAGCTTGGCGTTCAGGTATGGAAGGCGCTTCCGATCGGACGGGGAGCGGAGGGCGAATCATTGGACCCGGCAGAGCGGCTTGCGCCGTATGCGGGCTCGGTCGATGCGTTTCTGATCGACGCGCCCGGCGGTGGAACGGGACATGCGTTCGACTGGTCGGTCATCCGGCAGTATAAGGAAGTCGCAGCCGCGATCGGCGTGCCGTTGTATGTAGCGGGCGGACTTCATCTGGACAATGTGCAGTCTTTGATTCGAGATTATGACCCGGACGGCGTCGATGTATCAAGCGGCGTCGAGACGGACGGGGTTAAGGATATCGATAAAATTACGACTTTTGTGAGAAGGGTGTTGGAAGCATGACCCGGTTACCGGACGAGAGAGGACGGTTCGGCCAATTCGGCGGGCGTTACGTGCCCGAGACGCTGATGAATGCGCTCAACGAATTGGAGGAAGCGTACCAGAAATATTCGCAGGACCCTGAATTTCAAGCGGAGCTTCGGTATTTGCTGGACAAATATTCGGGGCGTCCGACGTCGCTCTATTATGCGGAACGTCTGTCGAAGCATCTTGGCGGCGCCAAAATCTATTTGAAGCGCGAAGATTTGAACCATACGGGCGCTCATAAAATCAACAATACGCTCGGACAAGGCTTGCTCGCCAAGCGTATGGGCAAGACGAAGATTATTGCGGAAACCGGCGCGGGTCAGCACGGCGTCGCATCCGCAACGGTCGCGGCGCTGCTCGGCTTGGAGTGCAAAGTGTTCATGGGCGAGGAAGATACGAAGCGGCAGCAACTGAACGTATTTAGAATGCAACTGCTCGGCGCGGAAGTCGTGCCGGTCATGTCGGGCACGCGTACGCTGAAGGATGCTTGCAACGAAACGCTCCGCTATTGGGTCAGCAACGTGGACGACACGTATTATATTCTCGGCTCGGTCACGGGCCCTCACCCGTACCCGATGATTGTACGCGATTTCCAGCGCATTATCGGCGACGAAGCGCGGGAGCAAATGTTGAAGGAAGAAGGGCGTCTGCCGGACTACGTCGTCGCCGCAGTCGGCGGCGGCAGCAATGCGATCGGCATTTTTTATCCGTTCGTGGAGGACGAGTCCGTGAAGCTGATCGGTGTAGAGGCCGCGGGCAAAGGCGTCGATACGGAGGAGCATGCCGCGACGATGACGAAAGGCCGTCACGGCGTATTCCAAGGCTCGCTCAGTTATGTTTTGCAGGACGAGTACGGTCAAGTGCAGCCGGCGCATTCGATCTCGGCCGGTCTCGACTATCCGGGCATCGGACCAGAGCATGCTTATTTGAAGGACAGCGGCCGCGCGCAATACGTGCCGATTACCGATGCGGAAGCGCTCGAGGCGCTGCAACTGCTGTCGCGCACGGAAGGCATTATTCCGGCGCTGGAATCGGCGCATGCGATCGCGCAGACGATCAAGCTTGCGCCGACGCTTCACGAGGACGAGATCGTCGTCGTCAGCTTGTCGGGACGCGGCGACAAGGACGTCGAAGCCATTATGGGCTACTTGGGAGGGAACGGCAATGAATCTCATTGATGCGGCTTTCGCCAAATTGAAAGAGCAAGGCGGAACGGCGCTTATTCCGTTCCTGACGATCGGCGATCCCGATCTTGCGACGTCGGTGCAAATTATTCGCAGGCTGGAACAAGCCGGCGCGGACATGATCGAGCTGGGCGTTCCGTATTCCGACCCGCTCGCCGACGGTCCTGTCATTCAGCGGGCCTCGGAACGTGCGCTTGCCGCAAAGCAAGTGTCGATTCTCAGCGTGCTGGACGTGGCGGAGGAGGCTCGCGCCGCTGGCGTGAAGCTGCCGTTCATTCTGTTCACGTACTTCAATCCGGTGCTTCAGCTTGGATTGGAACGGTTCTTCGAACTGTGCATGGATAAAGGCATCAGCGGTCTAATTATTCCCGATCTGCCGATCGAGGAGGATGCGGATGTACGTGAAATGGCCGAAGAGGCGAACATTCACCTTATCCCGCTCGTCGCCCCGACGTCGAAGGAGCGCGTTGCCCGGATCGCCGCCAAGGCGAGAGGGTTCGTCTATTGCGTATCCTCGCTTGGCGTGACCGGCGTACGGAGCGATTTCCACACCGGCATCGACGAGTTTCTGGAAGATGTGCGCCGCGCCGCGCCGGTGCCGATTGCAGTCGGCTTCGGCATCTCGAGCCGCGAGCAGGTCGAGCGGTTCGGCAAGCAGGCCGACGGCGTCATCGTCGGCAGCGCGATCGTCCGCAAAATCGAAGAGGTGCTGCCGCAACTGAACAGCGACGCCCAGCGCGATGCCGCGCTCGAAGAGATCGGCAAATTCGTCGAGAACTTGAAAATCGGTTAATTGTACTTAAAGCCCGAACGTACCCGTCGATGCTGATGCCGGTGCGTTCGGGTTATTTTTGTGCAGAAGAAGGGGAATGGAAGGCTGTCTGCGTGCAGTGCGCGGTTATGTCATCTTGGTGTCTTGGCCAGCAAGAGCAGGAGCAAGAGAAAGAGTTGGAGAGAGCTTTCACTGATACAGGTTTCCTGCGAGCATGGAGAACGAATCGACAGCCTGCGAACATGACGAAATAAGTGCCGATAGAGTCACTTATTTCATTCGAAATCTCGCACGCAGTCAAATTTGAGCTCCGCAAGGACGCATAATCGCTCGCGGTGTACCAGAAAGTAACGTTGGCTTAAGGATTAGGCGTCCAAGCGATGCGCTTAATCAGAAAATCGTTGGCGAGTACAATAACAGTCTGTGTTGGACTCTTATTTCACGTAAGGTATGGGGACGTCCGACCGATCAGTAGGCGTAGTTTCATTCTGCCGCGTTCCTTTAAGCCTCCAACCAACAGTGAAACCCGGATATCCTACAGTTGTCCCAAAAGTTTGGATAAAATCGCTCTTTGATCCATTCGTGCGGGAACGCGATAAAACATAACAGCGTTGGGCCGTTGCCGCGTTATTACTACTTTGCAACCTGACGGATATATGAGACAATGATTGATATGATGTTAATACAAGAAATGTCGATGAGGTGAATGGATTCATGCAACCGAAAAGCAATATCGTCCATCTTCCCGTTTACCAACCGGGCAAACCAGTAGAAGACGTGAAACGGGAGCTTGGTCTGGCTGAAGTCATCAAGCTCGCTTCCAATGAAAATCCGTTCGGATGCTCCGAGCGTGCCAAAGAAGCGGTTATCCATGAAATAACGAACAATGCCAGCATCTATCCGGACGGCGCAAGCGTCGAACTGACGAAAGTGCTCGCCGAGCAGCTTGGCGTCAGCACGGACAGCATAATTTTCGGATGCGGATCGGATGAAGTTATTCTGATGCTCGCGCGCGCGTTCCTCGTTCCCGGCGACGAGACGATTATGGCGGATCAGACGTTCAGCGTGTACAAACATAATGCCGAGGTCGAGAACGCTCGCGTTATCGAAGTGCCGCTCAATGACGGCAAGCACGATCTGCCGGCGATGCTCGCCCGCATTACGGACCGTACGAAGCTTGTATGGGTGTGCAACCCGAACAATCCGACCGGAACGATCGTAACGAAGGACGAATTCGAATCGTTTATGGCGCAGGTGCCGAGCAGCGTGCTCGTCGTGCTTGACGAAGCGTATGTCGAGTACGTGACCGATGCTTCGTTCCCTGACGGCATCAAGCTGCTGTCGGCTTACAAAAACTTGATCGTGCTGCGTACGTTCTCCAAAATTTTCGGCCTCGCCTCGCTTCGCATCGGCTACGGCGTCGGCCATCCGGACGTGATTCACTTCATTAATCAGGTCCGCGAGCCGTTCAATACGTCGCGCGTCGCGCAAGCCGCTGCGCTGGCAGCGCTTGAAGATACGGCGTTCCTGAACGAGTGCCGCGATCGCAACTCGGAAGGACTGGCGTACCTGCGCGAGCAGTTCGAACGTCTGGGACTGCATTACTTCGACGCACACGGCAACTTTATTATGTTCGACGCAAAGCTGCCTTCCCGCGACGTGTTCGACGCGCTGCTGCGCAAAGGCATTATTTCGCGTGCAGGCTGGCAATTCTACCCGACCTACGTCCGGATTACGGTCGGCAGCCGCGAACAGAACGAGAAGTTTATCGCCGCGCTGGAACAGGTATTGAAAGAAGCGGCGGTGCTTGGATAGGATATGGTCAAAATTGCGATATTCGGCGTCGGGCTGATGGGAGGCTCGCTTGCGCTGTGCTTTAAGGGCAAGCCGGACCTGTATGTGATCGGCCACTCGACACGCCAATCGTCCGTCGACAAATATATCGAGCGAGGTGTCGTGGATCACGCCACGACATCTTTGCGTGAAGCGGCGGAGGACGCCGATTTTATTTTCTTGTGCGTGCCGGTCGGCAGCCTCGACTCTTATCTGGAGCAGCTTGCGGCGATGAAGCTGAAGCCGGGCTGCATCATTACCGACGTCGGCAGCACCAAATCGTCCGTCAACGCCTGCGCGCGACGGCTCGATCTGGGCGAAGCGGTATTCATCGGCGGGCATCCGATGGCAGGCTCCGAACGGTCCGGCGTTGAGGCGGCATCCGTCTATTTGTACGAGAATGCGTTCTATGTGCTGACGCCGGAGAAGACGGCGCCGCCGGAAGCGTTGGAGCGGCTGAAAGAGCTGCTTAAGCATACGAAGGCGAACATCGTCATCGTCGATGCGGACGAGCATGACGACATTGTCGGCGCAATCAGCCATTTGCCTCATATGATCGCCGTTGTGCTGACGAATCAGGTTCGACGGTATAATGAAGACAACGAGCTGTACTCGCTGCTGGCGGCAGGCGGCTTCCGCGACATTACGCGGATCGCATCGAGCGATCCGAACGTATGGCGCGACATTTTGGTGAATAACCGGGAAGTGATGCTGAAGCTCATTGACGATTGGAATCGCGGCATCGACGAATTCGCGTTAATGCTTCGCGACGGCGACATTGAAGCGATCGGCGAAGCGTTCCGAACGTCTGGCGAGTTCCGCAGCAGCTTGCCTGAACGCCGCAAGGGCATCATTCATTCGATCTACGAATGTTATGTCGACGTGCCGGACCATCCGGGCATTATCGGCCGGATTACGACCGAGCTTGGCAACCGGCGCATCAACTTGAGCAATATTCAAATTATCGAAAGCCGCGAGGACGTCCCAGGCATTCTCCGCTTGTCGTTCCGCAAGCAGGACGATCTGGATCAGGCCGTCGCAGCGCTCGGCGAGCTTCAATACTCGGTGCACTTCTAATAGTAGTCCCGCTTGCAGCATGCTCTTTAGGCATACTGCGAGCGGGATTTGTTTATTATTTAGCAATGGATGCGTCGTATGGTTAGGCGTCCGGACTCTCGTGGAGGGGGCCAAGAGAAGGGAAAACCTCGGATTAATAAAATCTCATTGACAAAATGAAAACGTATACATATAATAAAAGTACAGTATGGTTTCTCTCCACTCCTATCCAAAAACTTCGCACACTGTGCGGACCACCTCTTCGTGAGGTGGTATTTTTTTTGTCATGAAACTCCAATCGCTTGCGATTAATAGCACTCGACCGTCAGTGCGTTCCATCGGGTGCATGATCCCCAAGTAATTTAAAGCAATTAGCTTGCGTGCGGAGCATTAGCTCCGCACGAATAAGCTCCCGCCCGTTGAATCGCTCCGTCTGGTTCCAGACAACGAATCGTAACAACGTTATTTGCTCGACAATGTCCGTTCTGAGAATCTAACGAACTCCGCTCACGTTATTCGGTCGGAATGCCATCATAATTCGTTAAAAACAAACAAATAGCGTGCTTGGAGTTCGTTCGTTTTATAGGAACTCAGAGATGCGCGGAATAGCAATTGTACGATTCGTTAGCGTTTCTAGGCTCGGTTCATACCGAAACGGAATTATAATCGGTCGAGCGCATGAGAGTAGAGCGTTTCCCGGAGTGGGTAGAAGTTTTGCAGGAAGGAATCCGGTAGGCGTCCCCACTTGATTTTGACAAATATTTAACCACGTTCCATTCGGGCTGTGTTACAATACAGAAGCATTTGGGTATATAAATTTGTTATAGAAATAAGAACGCGCAATGTCGAAAGTAGCAGGAATTTAGACTCATTAGCCGAATTTGTACACGTATAGTCCCAAGTTTTGCTCGGTTTTTATTCATTTTTTTAATGTACACCGCAACTTTTTGCTTCCGGTCCGGTACAATAAGTAGGCCGAACCGAGAAGACTCCGCAGGTGGGGAGGTTCGCCTGTCGTGACCGACACCCAATTGATACGAGAAATCAAGGACGGCAATGTCCAGATGTATTCGGAACTGATGCGGCGATACCAACGCAAGATTCTCGCTTTTATCTACCATATGCTGAAGAGCGCAAAGCTTGAGCTAATGGCGGAGGATCTATGCTCGGAAACCTTCTATAAGGCGTACCGAAGCCTGCATTCATTCCGAGAGCTGGACGCGTCGTTCTCGACTTGGTTATATACGATAGCCCGCAACACGGTGCTCAGCGAGCTGCGCAAGCAGAAGTCGGGCAACGTGCCGCTTGACGAAGCGGGCATTGTGCCGCTGGCGCCGCCCGATGCGGTGCCCGAATTAAGGCTGCTGCGCAACGAACGAATGACGATGGTGCGCGATGCGATTAACAACTTGCCGGAGAAACAGCGTTCCGCCCTCATCCTGAGGGAATACGAGCAGTTGGAGTATCAGGAAATCGCCAACATTTTGGGACAGACGGTCAGCTCCGTCAAATCGTTGCTGTTTCGTGCCCGAGCGAGCGTAAAGACGCAGCTTGAGCCTTATTTTGATGAAGCAGCAACCTCTATGGAACCATATGAAGGGATGAGAACGCGATGAGATGCGACGAATGTCAGGAGAAGCTCGGCCTGTATTGGGAACTGCCCGATCAGGATACCGATAAGGTAGCTATTGACCTTCATCTCTTGGACTGTCCTGCATGCGCGGAGCAATTTCGGTTATGGGAAGAAAGCGATTGGATGATCCGGTCGTTATCCGAGGTAGAAGAAGCCGATCTTGAGGATCGGACTTTTCAATTGAATCGAAGCGTCATGGACCGCATCTATGCAGACGACGAGTATCTTCGTCCCGTGCATGATCGTACATATCGGTTCACGTCGTCGTTCCGGTTTCGAAGCACTTTATTAATTGCTGGCTGTCTGGCTATATTTATTAGCGGTCTTATTTATGCCGTCATGGGCGATTGGGGGGCGAGCGTCCATAACGTCGAACCGATGACCGGCCTGCTGGAGACGGCGAATGCGGGCAGCGACGGCGTTATTATAGGCGGCGAGTTTTACGCCGAGGTGCCGGTTGCCAGCATTAGCGATCCGTTCGTGCTGAAAGTCGTGCCGACGGTGCCGCAATATTGGATTGTGTTCTCGTTGTTCGGCGTTATCGCTACGCTCCTGCTGTCGAACTGGTTCGCCCGCACGAGAAGATAACGGCGTTCGAGCCGGTTGAACCGATAGTTTGGAGTTGAATGCAAGTGATTATGGGCTTAGTGAGACATGGACAAACGGAATGGAATGCGCTCGGCAAGATTCAAGGCCAGACCGATATTCCGCTTAATGAGGAAGGCATTCGTCAAGCGCAAGCGTTAGCCAGACGGATTGCGTCGGAAGACCGGCAGTGGGACGCAGTCGTCGCCAGCGATTTGTCCCGCGCAGCGGAGACGGCCCGTATTATATCAGAGACGATTGGAGTCCCGCTGCTTGCAGGGGATTCGCGGCTGCGCGAGCGCTATTTTGGCGAGATTGAAGGCACGACGACTTCCGAACGCCTCAAGCGATGGGGCGATAATTGGCCGTTGGAAGCGGCAGGAGCCGAGAGCGACGAGTCGGTTAACGCCCGCGCGAGCTCTTTTATCGAACAGTGGAAGCGGGAAAGTCCGCGTATATCGCTGCTTGTCGTGTCGCACGGCAACTTTATGGCTTCGATGCTCCCGCTTATGTGCAGCTCCGCCCTCGATGAGCATATCGGCAATTTGTCGTATTCGATTTTGCAATGGGATGAAGAAGGCTGGACGCCTCTACTTTATAATTGCACCGCGCACGTACAGAACGATTAATAGCCGCTATTGCAGCAGCGGGCGCATAGGCAGCCGCTTATAGGTTTCGAAGAAACGCATGTCCCGGTTCGGGGCATGCGTTTCTTTGTGCTGTAGAAGCAACTCGTTCAAGCCTGGATAGCGGGTAACAGGCCATGATTGGCTGCATCGTTTACGGCGCACTGAAATTCGGAACCGCTCCGGTACATCGCGATTGGTATCGCAAGAGCGTCGGCTTCAGATTCCGTAATCCTGTATCGCTTTTCCGTAATGCGGCGAGTGTATGGCAAGTTGCGGTTATCCGAACGAACAGGTTTTTATGCAGAATGAATGCGGAAATCAGGTTAGACACGTTTTAAATGTCAATCTTCTTCCCATAATGATAGTACATTCAAAAGGAAAGGGGGAGGGAACGCGGATGAATCTGGCCGAAATGCTCGGATATGCGGATATCCAGCAGTTGAGTCGAATTGCAAACGAATATCGGTGCGAATGCAATGGAAATTCCAAGAACGAATTGATTCAGACGATTCTCTCCGCCGTGAGCCGCAAAGACATGATTGACGAACAGATTGGGCGAATGGGACTGGAAGATTTGCGCTTCTTGAATTCGCTGCTGTTCGATACGAGGTCGTCGTTCAGCATGGAAGATTTAACGGCCCGCATTCAGCAAAGCCGATTCGGAGAAGAGGAGACGCAGAGCGCGGCGGCGCCAGCCCCGCAAGGAAGGGCGCAAGCTGCAAAAGCGGCGGCCAAGGACAAAAGCGCGACGGGCGGCAGGAAGCAGGCTAAATCGGTCAAACCGAAAGAGCTGACGCCGCGGGACATCATCGCGAAGTTCAAGCATCAGGGCTGGCTGTTCAACGGGCTGACCGGACCGAACCGGTATATGTTCCATGTGCCCAGCGACTTGAAAGCCAGACTGCGGGAAACGCTTGAGCGCCGATTGTCGGCGACGATCGTCCCGGCCGACGAGCCGCATGCTTACCGGGACGAGCAAGGACTGCTGACGGAAGACTTGTACCACCTGATGCGGTATGTCGAACGCTATGAGGTGCCGACGGCAGCGGACGGTTCGATGTACAAGCGGAACGTGCAGCAAATTATCGAGCACCTTGGCGTTCGCGAGACGCTGCCGGCGAAGGGAGAATGGCGGTTCGGCTATGGGCGCAAATTTCATGTCTATCCGAATCGGTTATCTCTATTATATGACTACGCCGTGGATAGCCTGCTGCTGAAGGAAGAGCCGGAACGGCTGACGTTATCGGCCGCGGGGCAAGAGAAGCTGTCTCAAGAGCCGACGGACGACACCGCGAGGCTGTACAAGTACTGGCTAAGGCTGTATCGGACGGCGATTCCGAACCTCGTGTCGCTCGTACACTGGATCGATAGCTTGGCCGGCCAGTGGGTAACGGCGGAATCGCTTCAGCGGACGCTGCTGCCGTATATCAAGCCCTTCTATTACGATACGGCGGAGTCGGTGTTCGCCCAGCGCATCGTTGCGATGCTGCTGCATCTGGGCTTCGTGCGCGTCGGGGAGCATGAGCGGCTTGGCACCGTGATTCGAATGACAAAGCTGGGAAGCGCAGTCGTCAGGGATTCCATTAAGGACGGCGGCGGCTTGCGGTCTGTTCGTTGACACCCCTGCTCCCTCTTGATAGACTAGCACCACAACTGTCGGGGAGGGGCCGAGGGCGATGTGGATTCCCTATCAAGGAATTATGCCGGTATTCGGCAAAGAAGTGTATGTGGCGGAAGGCGCGAAAATTATCGGAGACGTGAGCGTTGGCGACGAGGCGACGGTCTGGTTCAATGCCGTGCTGCGCGGCGATCTGGCTCCTATCCGAATCGGAGCGAGAACGAACATTCAAGACGGCGCAATCGGTCATGTGAACGCGAATCAGCCGCTCATTCTGGAAGAGGAAGTGTCGGTCGGACACGGGGCTATCGTGCACGGCTGCCGGATAGGCAAAGGCACATTAATCGGAATGGGGGCCATCGTACTGAGCGGCGCCGAGATCGGTGAATATGCTTTAGTAGGAGCCGGTTCAATCGTAACCGAGAATAAAAAGATTCCACCCTATACTCTTTCTCTCGGATCACCCGCCAAAGTCGTCAGAGAATTGACCGAAGACGATTTGCAGCGCATGAGAAAGACGATGGAAAGCTACGTGGTGAAAGGAAAAGAATATAGGATCTCTTAACCCCGGTTGGAGGTGTATCCTATGGACAAAATGAAAGCGACGTATGAAACGATGCTAGGATTGGCAGCAGAGATGGTACTGGACGACGCGGTCTTGAAATTTCGCACCGAACGAATTTATCGGGACATTGATCTTGCGCTTGCAAGCGGAGACGAGGATACGTTCCATCGGTTAGCGGAACAACTGAACGCGCTCCGTCTTTCTCATTGAGCAGGCTGCAAATCGTATGGCTCGTATCGAATAGCCTGATTGCCGGTTATGGCGTTTCAGGCTATTTTTGTGCTGCCCGGGTTGGCAAACGGGTGGGTCCGCGTTAAGATGATGGGAGCGACGAAGAGGAGTGGATCATAAATGAAGTTTAGCGATATCGAAAGCGGCCGGTGGGCGGAGCTGAAGCCGTATCTGGACACCTGCCTGCTGCCGGTTACCGGCTTGACCGGGCTGGAGCAGCCCGACGAAGCGACGCAAGCGCTGGAGCAATTGCGGGATGTGATGGACGCGATCGAGATTCCGTTCACGGGAAGAGTCGTTACGTACCCGGCCTGCCATTACGTCGGAGACCCGGCGGGCGGCGAACTCGTCGAAGCGCTGTGCCAATCGTTGAAACGGGCCGGCTTCCGCTACGTCATTGTCGTGAGCGCTCGACTCGGACAACTGAACCCGCCATCCGCCGATTTGAGAATCGTCCCCGATTCGACAGGAAGTGCCCCGACCGGCGCCGAGATCGGACAAGCGGTGCGCGACTTGTGGACGGCGAACATCAATTTCTAATAGGTGTAATCATGCATAATAAATTCCTATTATGGGGAAAACAAAGCCGATACGATGAAAACATGTATCGCGTTTCCGGGTAATTGTGACAATTTCATAACAAAAAATGAAACGCTTTTTGCATCGGTCAAATTACATCTGCCATATTCTTGACGCTCCCATACACCTAGGATATTATAGGAATGTCTTAGTTCGTCCACGGTTTTGTCACAATGGACAAGACGGGAGATATGGTTGGCAAAGGGGGTAGAACAGAAGATGAGCAACCACGAGGGTCAAAAACCGGTGCGCAAAGAAATGTCCCGGCGTCAATTTTTGTCGTATACGCTCGGCGGTACGACCGCTTTCATGGCTGGCGGCGTCGTACTTCCGATGGTTCGGTTCGCGGTAGATCCGCTCTTGCAGAAGAAAGAGAAGAGCGCGTTCATAAAAGTCGTTGAAGAATCGAAGATTACGAACGATCCGGTGGAATACAAATTCAAAATCCATCAAGTCGACGGCTGGTACGAGAGCGAAGCGGAGCTCGTCGCATGGGTTTCGAAAGGTCCCGACGGCAAAATTTTTGCGCTATCGCCGGTGTGCAAGCATTTGGGCTGCACAATCGGCTGGAACACGGAGCAAAGCGATCAATACGTATGCCCGTGCCACGGCGCGCACTATGACAGAGATGGCAAAAACTTGAGCGTTGCGCCTAATCCGCTCGATGAATACGAAGTGCAGTTGAAGGACGGCTTCGTATATCTCGGACCGATTATGCCGAATACACGCGTATAAGGAGGGCGTAAAGTCAGATGTTTAAAGCTGTTTATAACTGGATCGACGAACGTCTTGACGTTGCGCCGTTGTGGAGGGACGTTGCGGACCACGAAGTGCCGGAGCACGTTAACCCTGCTCACCACTTCTCCGCATTCGTGTACTGCTTCGGCGGCCTGACGTTTTTTATTACCGTTATCCAAATTTTGTCCGGCATGTTTCTGACAATGTACTTTGTTCCGGACATCAACAACGCATACGCGAGCGTCGACTACTTGCAGCATAAAGTTGCGTTCGGCGGCATCGTTCGCGGTATGCATCACTGGGGCGCGAGCCTCGTCATCGTTATGATGTTCTTACATACCCTGCGCGTGTTCTTCACCGGCTCTTACAAAGCGCCGCGCGAGATGAACTGGGTCGTCGGGATGCTTATTTTCTTCATCATGCTCGGTCTCGGCTTCACGGGCTACCTGCTGCCGTGGGACAACAAAGCTTACTTCGCTACGAAAGTCGGTATGCAAATCGCCGAATCCGTTCCTTACATCGGTGTTTATTTGAAAGAACTGATGCAGGGCGGCACGATCGTAGGTGCGCAGACGCTGACGCGCTTCTTCGCGATTCACGTCTTCTTCCTGCCGGGCGCATTGCTCGCTCTGATGGCAGCGCACTTCTTCATGATTCGTAAACAAGGCATTTCGGGACCGCTATAAGCGAAGGGAGGTTTTTTCAATGGCGCATGGACACAAATCTGATGAGAAAATTGTCTACGTTGGAGACTCCCGCGTTCGCAAACGGAGCAACAAAACGATTGTACCGCCGGACTATACGGCATTCCCGGGTAAATCGGAAGCATTTATTCCGAACTTCCTGCTGAAGGAATGGCTGGTCGGCTGCGTCGTTCTCGTTGGCTTTCTTGTATTGACGATTGCGGAGTCGCCACCGCTCGGTTATCCGGCGGACCCGACGAACACAACGTTTATTCCGATGCCGGACTGGTACTTCCTGTTCCTGTATCAATTCCTGAAATATCCGTACGCATCGGGCGATTACGTCGTACTCGGCGCGGTTGCCGTGCCGGGTATCGCATTCGGCGCGCTGCTGCTCGCTCCGTTCCTGGACACGGGCAAAGAACGCCGATTCTACCGTCGTCCTATCGCGTCCGCTCTTATGGTTCTGTCGTTGATCGCATGCGTATACTTGACGAAAGTATCATGGGATCACTATCAGCACGAGCTGGATGTGACGAACACGATTCCGGAGCATATCGAGCGTGAAGAGAAGGCTCGCGAGGCTCGCGAGCAAGGGCAATCGTTCAGCGCGGTCAAGAAAGAAGAATCGATTGAGATCGTCGAAGCGAACGATCCGGCAATGGAATTGGTCAAAGCGAACTGCATTGGCTGCCATGCGGTCGATCTGAAAGGTCAGAAAGCGTTGAAAGTGCCTGCGCTTCGCGGCGTTGGCGATATTTTGACGAAAGAAGAGCTTGTCGAGACGGTTACGAACGGCAGAGCGGGCGGAGCAATGCCTTCGTTCAAAGAGAAGTTGACCGCCGATCAGATCGATCAGATCGCAACGTGGCTCTCGAAGCAGAAGAAAGCCCAATAATAGACAGACTTCCGAGCAAACCTGACCGTATCGATTGCGGTCAGGTTTTTTCGTGAGACTGGCTGCATATTGCGTTGCGCGGCCGCATCTGCGGTCCGCCGATTGAGAGGAGTGCGGAGCTTGCCGATTCAATGGTTCTGGAGTCGAGAAATGTTAACATCGCGAGGCATGCTGTGGTTGCTGCTGATCGTTAATGGGCTGGGGACGGCTTACGGCTACCTGTGGTACGGGCAGCAGTTGGTCGAGACGGCTGCGAACAAGCCGCTGTGGATGCTGCCGTTCGTGCCGGACAGCCCGACAGCCAGCCTTTTCTTCTCGTTATCGCTCATTTATATGCTGCTTCCTAACGAGCCCGCTACGGCTATTGGCCGTTCCGTTCGATCAATTGTCGAGGCGCTCGGCGTCGTCACCTCCGTCAAATATGGCATCTGGGCCGTAGCGATGATCGTATCCGGCGCGTCTCTCGGCTCGTCTACGGGGTGGCAGGATTGGATGCTGATCGTATCGCATGCGGGCATGGCGATAGAGGCGCTGCTGTTCGTTCGTTTTATGTCGGTTGGAGCGTCTGCGCTCGGCGTAGCGACGGTCTGGCTGCTGCTCAACGATACGGTCGATTACCGGTTCGATGTATTTCCTTGGCTGCCTGCGCCGCTCTACGACTATCTGGCCGTCGTATGCGTCTGTACGTTCGCGCTTACCGTATTCAGTTGGGTCGTTGCGCGGGCCGCTATCGCATTGCGCGACAAATCGAACCGGACATAAAAGACGAGCAGACAGCTAGTCTAATTGGACATCCTTACTCATAAGCTAGAATGAATGGGCTCGTCGGCTGCGGGATCGGGCACGATTCATATCGATGAGGAGGGGTGTCCGTGAGGACGAGATGGCTGATTGCTTATATCCTATGCATCGTGCTGACAATCGCTTTGGCAGGTGCGGCAGCGGCTGCCTCTTCGGGCGACGCGGGACATTCCCGGGCCGGCACGGCTTCCTGGACGAGGCTGTACGATTCGGCGCAAGCGCTGTACGATGCGGCCACGGAGGGCAATCGCCAGGCCGCCTATCGGGCCGGTCAGCAAGTAGCCGTTCTGTTAAAGGACGCGTCTGCAAGAAACGGCGGAACGGTTCAAGGCTGGAGCATGGTTGACGGATATGCCGGCTCTTTGCTGACCAAGTTGAAGAACGGCGCGCCGGTAGGCAAATGGAGGCCCGACGCGGTGCGGATCAAGCTGTCGATCGATGCGGCAGCGGCGTCGGCGTTCGGTACGCCGCAGACGGCGCTGTGGCTTCAGTATAAGCCTGTCATAACGGAGGATATCGGCCGGGTCAGCATGGCGATGAATCGACAGAGCAAGGAAGCGTTCGCCTCGGGGCGAGCGGCGCTCGATACGCTGAGCGAGCATGCCGACCGTATTGCGGGTGCGGCCGCGATGGCGAATAGGCAGTCGGATATTAAAGCGCTGAACGACAGCATCGCTTACGCTGCGAGACTGCTCGATGCCGGTCAGCGGGGAGAGCTGGCAAAGCGGCTCTCGAATCAATTGCTTATGCCTGTCGAAGCGGCAGCGGCGCAATTGTTCGATGTCAAGTGGAGCGCCGGCGGCGACACATCCGTCATGGCTCCGATCGGAGGGGGCGTGCCGCACCGCTGGATATTCGGCTTGTCCTCTTTTATTTCGAGTCTTCTCGCCTATGTGTCCTGGCGGAAATATAAGGCTTCGCCTTACAACGTGCTGGCAAAGCCGAAGCCGGGGATGTCCCGTCCGATTATTATGAAACGAAAAATATAACAAGGAAAGCGGCGCGGGGTGATCCCGAGCCGCTTTTTTTGCCGTTTCTGAACCGCAGACGCGCCGCGGTCCGCTCCGCTTAAGCGTCCTCTTTAAAGCCCTCGCCCAGCACGTCGTGTACATCGCTGATGACGATGAAGGCGCGCGGATCGATCGACTTGACGATAGCCCGCAGCTCCCGCACCTCCTGCCGGTTCACGACGCAGTATACGATATGCTTATGGGAGCCCGAATAGGCGCCAATGGCAGGAATTAAGGTAACGCCGCGGTCGAGCTGCTTCGTAATTTGCGCGGCGATCGACTCGCCATCGTTCGTAATGACGGATATCGCTTTGGCCGCGTAGGCGCCTTCCTGAATAAAGTCGATCATCTTCGATGCAATAAAGACGGTAACGAGCGTATAAAGCACTTTTTCTTTCGGAATGTACAGCAGAGCCAGCCCGATAATCACAACATCGAACGCCAAAATAATCTGGCCCATGCTCCAGCCCTTCAGCTTGCTTATAATGCGGGCGACGATATCGACGCCTCCGGTCGTGCCGCCGAACCGAAACGTAATGCCAAGGCCGAGTCCGAGCGTTACGCCGGCGTACAGCGCGGCCAATATATAATCTTGCGACGTGTGGAACGGCACGATCCAGCCCTTCGCTATGGCCCCTTCAATCAGCGCCAGAAAAACCGAGAGCGATACCGTTCCGAATATCGTGTAGGCCATCTGATGCTTGCCGAGCATCCGGAGTCCGAGCAGGAAGAGCGGAATATTCAGGACGAGCGTCGAGACGGACAGCGGAAATTCGAAAACATAATTAAGCAGCACGCCGATGCCCGTTACGCCGCCTTCCATGAGCTGATTCGGGATGACAAAATAGCTAAGTCCGAACGCATAGACGGCGGTGCCTGCCATAATCGGGACGAGCGACCGCGCCCAGCGCCATAATCGGCTCATCGTGCGAATGCACCTCCTTGCTGTAGAGCGGACAATATGCTCTTGTTCGTTAGTATGCTGCTTTTGCATCGTTTGAAAACCATTGTTTTCACAGGCGCTTTAGGCTAACATATAGAATAATCCGCCAATGGCGTAATGGGAAAGGAAGTCCTATGACGAACAAGACGTTAGCCGACATCCAGCAAGAGGTGGATGACTACATATCGCAGTTCAAGGAAGGGTACTTCAGCCCTCTTGCTCTCGTGGCCAGGATGACCGAAGAGGTCGGCGAGCTGGCGCGGGAAATTAATCATCATTACGGCGAGAAGCCGAAGAAGCCCGACGAAGCGGACAATTCGGTCGAAATGGAGCTGGGCGATTGCCTCTTCATTCTATGCTGCTTCGCGAACTCGCTCGGCATCGATTTGACGCAAGCGCATGACGCCGTCATGAACAAGTTCAATACGCGCGATGCGAACCGGTGGACACGCAAGGAGGACTAACCGTAACGCTGCCGCTCCTCTCGACATATGCTGTACTATTCCTGTGTACAAGGGGGGTAGGCGTATGGAAGGGGACGATTGCCTTAAGCAGGCATACGGGTGCATCCTGCAAAGCGATTTCGAAGGAGCCATCCTATGGTTTGAGCGGGCGATTGCCGCCGAACCGGACAATGCCTCATACTATTATAAATGCTCCATTTCATACGGCAGAAGCGGCAAATGGGACCGTGCGCTGCATTATGCGGTGAAAGCGGTCGAGCTTGACCCCGAGCAGCGGGCGCATGTTTATCAGCTTCGGACGGTGCAGGCGAGCCTTCTCTTATTGAAGGCCAGACAAGCATTAGGACATCAGCCCGCTCAAACGGCGGAGGCCGTGCAATCGCTTCAGGAAGCGGTCGAGCTCGACCCGCTGAGCTTCGAAGCGTACGTGCTGCTGGCCGAAGCCTATGCGAAGCTGAATAAGCTGGACGAAGGGGTACGGTGCGCGCTGGAGGCGATTCGATTGAATCCCTCGGACGAATCCGCGCGGACTTTGTTTGCGGATATGAGCCGCAAGCGTCGCGCGATGCGGTATCGTCAGCAAAGAAGACAAAGAAGAAGGAACAGGTGAACGATTCGATGACTAGACCGATTCATGTAGCAGTAGCTGGCGCAAGCGGACGCATGGGCCGCGAAGTGGTAAAGATGGTACTAGAGGAAGCGGATTTCGTATTGGCTGCGGCGTCTGCCAGATCAGCAGGTCCGGTAGACGCCGGAACGTTCGTCGGCAAGCCGGCATGCGGCGTGACGTTCAGCGCGACGATCGAGGAGGCGCTGGAAGCCGGCCAAGCGGACGTTCTGGTCGACTTTACGGTTCCGCATGCGGTGTACGACAACGCGAAGCTGGCGATTTCCCGCGGCGTTCGTCCGGTTATCGGCGCGACGGGCTTGTCCACGGAGCAAATCGGCGAATTGGACAAGCTGTGCAAGGAACGCGGCATCGGCGGATTGATCGCTCCGAACTTCTCGATCGGCGCCATCTTGATGATGCAGTTCGCCGCGCAGGCGTCCAAATATTTTCCGCATCTCGAAATTATCGAATATCACGGCGACCAGAAGCTGGATGCGCCATCCGGAACGTCGATCAAGACGGCGGAGCTGATCGCCAACGTACGCGAAGAGCTTCGCCAAGGCAATCCGAACGAGGAAGAAACGATCGAAGGCTCCCGCGGCGGTTACTATAATGGCTTCCGTATACATAGCGTAAGACTGCCGGGCGTATTCGCCCAGCAGGAAGTCATATTCGGCGCGTTCGGCCAGTCGCTAAAAATCCGCCACGATTCGTACGACCGGGCCGGCTATATGCCTGGCGTTGCGGTTGCGGTTCGCAAAGTAATGGGCTACGAGGGCATGATTTACGGCTTCGAGCATTTGATGGACTAGCCGGCGAGGCTATCATTCTAATCCAGTAGGTCGAGCGGAGAGGGGAACGACACCGATGTTACATATCGCATTTATTGCTCACGATCGCAAGAAGGAAGAAATGGTCAACTTCGTGACCGCTTACGAGCACGTATTCAAGCCGTATCAGTTATATTCGACAGGTACGACAGGCCAGCGCATTATGGAGAAAACGGAGCTGCAAATTCACCGATTCATGTCCGGTCCGCTTGGCGGCGATCAACAGATCGGAGCGCTCGTAGCCGAGAATACGATGGACTTTATTATCTTCCTCCGCGATCCGCTCATGGCGCAGCCGCACGAGCCGGACATTATTGCGCTGCTCCGTCTGTGCGACGTGCAGGGCATTCCGGTGGCGACGAACATCGCGACGGCGGAAATTCTCGTCCGCGCGCTGGAGCGCGGTGATTTCGCATGGCGCGAGCTTGTTCACAAATATAAGCCGGAGACGATGCTTTAATGCTCCGGGACCGGTTTGCGGCTGAGCCGCTTGATATTCTCGTATTCGGCGCCCATCCCGACGATGCGGAGATCGGAATGGGCGGGACAATCGCGAAGCATGTCGCGGCAGGCTTGCGCGTCGGCATGTGCGATCTGACCGAAGCGGAGATGTCGTCGAACGGTACGGTCGAATCGCGGCGCAAGGAGGCGGCCGAAGCGTCGGCGGTTCTCGGACTTGCCGTGCGGACGAATCTGGCGCTGCCCGACCGCGGCCTCGGCCGAGAAGGGCATGTTGAAGCGATTACGGCCGAAATCCGGCGCTGGCGTCCCCGTCTGGTGTTCGCGCCGTATTGGAACGATCGCCACCCGGATCATAACCGGTGCAGCGCGCTCGTCGAGGAAGCGGTATTCAATGCGAAGCTGCGCCGCTATTTGCCGGATTTGCCGGCCGTACAGGTCGAGCAGCTTTATTTTTATTATATTAACGACGTCGAGGACGTTCGGATAGCGGTGGACGTGTCCGACGCATACGAGCGCAAGCTGGCCTCGCTTCGGGCGTACCGTTCGCAATTCGAAGCCGTCAAGGACGGCGAGGATCGCGTCGCCACGCCGCTGACAGGCCGCTATGTCGACAATGTGGAAGCAAGAGACCGGCTGCTCGGCACGGCCAGAGGCTGGACCTATGCGGAAGGCTTTACGTTGAAGAAGCCGCATACGGTTACGCTGTTCTAGCCGCTTGTCGAATAATGCTGAGAATGTACCCGGATAGATCGACATACATTAGAACCACATCAACACTCAATATGCGTTCCTAGGAGTTGCTAACTCGTGGCGAAAAAATTAAAAATCGGCATTACCTGCTACCCGTCTCTCGGCGGCTCGGGCGTCGTCGCGACCGAGCTTGGGAAGCTGTTGGCGGAACAAGGGCATGAAATTCATTTTATTACGCACAGCATTCCGTTCCGACTCGGCAAATTTCATAAAAACATTTTTTATCATGAAGTTGAAGTAAACGATTATTACGTATTCCGATATCCTCCTTACGATCTGGCGCTCGCGAGCAAGATGGCCCAGGTCGTACAGATGCAGGAACTTGATCTTCTTCATGTCCACTATGCGGTGCCGCATGCCATTTGCGCCCATCTGGCGAAGCAAATGGTCGGAGACCAACTGAAGACGGTAACGACGCTGCACGGCACGGACATTACCGTGTTGGCGCAGGACGAGTCGCTTAAGGATTTGATCCGGCTCGCTATCAATACAAGCGACGCGGTTACGGCGGTATCCGCCGATCTGATTAACGAAACCCGAGAACTGCTGGATATTACGAAGCCGATCGATCTGACGTATAATTTTGTCGACAAGCGGGTTTATTATCCTCGCGAATGCCAATCGCTGAAGCGCGATTACGCGCCGAAGGGCGAGAAGCTGCTCATGCATATTTCCAACTTCCGTCCGGTGAAGCGAATCATCGACGTGATCGATACGTTTGCCCGCGTTGCGGACGTTATGTCGGCAAAGCTGCTGCTCGTTGGCGAGGGTCCGGATCTGACCAAGGCGCAGTGCCGGATTCAGCAGCTCGGACTGGACGATAAGGTGCATTTCCTCGGCAAGCAGGACGACGTCGCGCAATTGATCTCGATCGCGGATCTGATGCTGCTCCCTTCCGAGAAGGAAAGCTTCGGCCTCGTCGCGCTCGAAGCGATGGCATGCGGCGTGCCGACGATCGGCTCGATGGCCGGCGGCATTCCGGAGCTCGTTACGCACGGAGAAACCGGGTTTTTGTCGCCGATCGGCGACACGGAATCAATGGCGGAGAACGCCATCCGACTGTTGTCGGACGACGAGATGTTCGCCCAATTCAGAAACGCTTGCATTCATCGTGCGCGGACCGAGTTTTGCAACGATTTGATTACGGCGGAGTACGAACGGATTTATTACCGGACGCTCGGAATCGAAGCGGATATCCCGGTGCCGGTCTGCTCGGAGTAGGGGCGGGCACACGATGTCGAAGCCGTATTGGGATGTCGGGATGGAGCGCGCGCTTCCGGTGCTGGGGACGCTTCAGGCTGCCGGGTACGAGGCCGTATTCGTCGGAGGCTGCGTGCGGGACGTCGCGGCCGGAAGATCGCTGAAGGATATCGATATCGCGACGTCGGCAACGCCGGACATCGTCATGTCCTTGTTCGAGCGGACGGTGCCGACCGGACTAGCGCATGGAACGGTTACAGTTCTGGCGGAAGGGGAGAGCTACGAAGTAACGACCTTCCGGACGGAAGAGGAATACGAGGATCATCGCCGGCCTTCGGGCGTATCGTTCATCGCGAATTTGGAAGGCGATCTGCTGCGGCGCGACTTTACGATGAACGCGATGGCGATTCGCGCGGACGGATCGCTTGTCGACTTGTACGGCGGTTTGAACGATATACGCAAAGGCATCGTCAGGTGCGTCGGCGACGCGGACGCGCGCTTCCGGGAGGATGCGCTTCGGATGGTACGGGCCGTTCGGTTCGCTTCGACCTTCGGGTACTCGATCGCGGTAAGCGCCTGGCGGGCTATCGCTCGCAACCGGGAACTGCTGCGGCATGTGGCGATGGAGCGGGTTAGCGCCGAATTGGATAAAATGATGGACGGCGCCGGCCCGCATCGCGGCGTCGTCTGGCTTGCCGGCAGCGGCTTGCTGGCGCATACGCGCGAGCCGCTGCCGCTCGGCTTCGCCGCTCCGCCAACGGCGCGGCGTCGCAGCGAAGAAAGCGGCGTTCCGCCGCTGCCGCTGGCGACGCTGGCGCGCTTGCAGAGCCGGGACGACCGCTGGGCGGCCGTCTTCCTCGCACTCCGGCTGACGCCGGACGAAGCCGAGGAGACGCTGCAGCGCCTGCGCTTCCCGATCCGCCGCGCGGCGGCGATCCGGGCGGTCGTCCGCGTGCACGGGGCGGCAGCGGCGCTTGCCGCCGGCGAAGAAGCGGCGGCGCAGCCTTCCGCCGCCGCCGTATGGGTCGACGCCGTGCTGAGCGCCGGCGCCGAAGCCGCCGCCGCGTGGCTGCGCGTCGCCCGCGTCTTCGCAGACGCGGACGGCGGCACGCTCGGCGGCGCGCCGTTATCGCCGCGCGGGCTCGGCCTGCTGGCCGAACGTCTCGCGGCAATGCCGTGCACGACCGTGCGCGAGCTTGCCGTGGGCGGCGACGATCTTGCGAAGCGGCTCGGCGTCAAGCCGGGGCCGCGTACGGGAGAGCTGCTGCAGGCGCTGCTGCGCGCCGCCGCGTCGGGCCGCATGCCGAACGAGCGGGAAGCGCTGCTGGCGCTCGCCCAATTCATGGAAGAGGAACGGATGAACGATGGATCATACACTTCTTGAACTGCTGGAGCGCGAGCCGGGACAACATGTGTCCGGCGAAGCGATCAGCAAGGCGCTTCAAGTGAGCCGAACGGCGGTATGGAAGCAGGTCCGCAAGCTCGAAGAGCGCGGTTACGTGATCGAAGCGTCGCGCAAGCTGGGCTACAAGCTGATTTCCAAGCCGGACAATCTGTCGCTGGACAAGCTGGCGGAGCTGTTGAAGACGAGCCGGTTCGGCCGCGAGATCAGACTGCTCGACGAGGTCGACTCGACGCAGAACGAGGCGCAGCGATGGGCGGAAGAGGGCGCGCCGGAGGGCGCGCTCGTCATAGCCGAACGGCAGCTTAGCGGCCGGGGACGCATGGGACGGGGATGGGTGTCGCCTTATACGAAAGGCATCTGGATGAGTCTTGTCATGCGGCCGAGCACGCCGATTCATTTTGCGCCGCAGTTGACGCTGCTGACCGCCGTTGCGCTATGCCGCAGCCTGCGGCGGATGACTTCGCTTGAGATCGGCATCAAATGGCCCAACGATTTGCTCATTGACGGCCGCAAAATTAGCGGCATCCTGCTCGAATCCGCCGCAGAAGACGAGCGGATCAAATATATCGCGGCCGGCACTGGCATCAGCGTCAATCTGGACGTGCTCGATTATCCCGAGGAATTGCTTGAACGCGCCACGTCGCTGTCTATTCAGGCCGGGCGCAAGTTTTCGCGGGAAGCGATAATCGCTGATTTTATGTTGGAGTGGGAGCAGCTTTACGATCTGTACCTGAAAGAAGGCTTCGCCACGTTACAACTGCTGTGGGAGGCGCTGTCCGTGACGCTTCATCAGGCGGTAACCGTGCAGACGCCGCAGGGCGATCTGGAGGGCCGCGCGATTGGCTTGCACGAAAGCGGAGCGCTCAAGCTGGAGCTTCCGACCGGCGAGCTGAAGCTGGTATTCTCGGGCGAGATGGGGCAGCCGAAGCCGGCTGGTAACTAAGATCCAATCAAGGATGGCGTCTAATTGCGGAATTCGTCTTCATTAAGGCGATTCCTAAATTTACGCCATCCTTGTTATTTGGTATACTATTGCATGCAAGGCGGTATCCGGCCGGAACTGCACTTGATGCAAGCTGATTGGCCTCGTTTATACGCAGTATTATTGTCCGCGCCTATGCGCAATCTGCTCTGAGCCGTAAGGGACCGAGACAGAAGGAAGCGATGTAATTTAACGTTCCTTTATCGTTAGGGACCTTTTTAGCAGCGGCTAAAAGGTTTTTTTGTGTTTATCCTATACTTTAAAGGGGATGAAGCAGCAATGGCACAACCTTTAACGATTACGAAGCTGAAAAAAATGAAGCAGGAACGGAACCCGATCTCCGTTCTGACCGCTTACGACTTTCCTTCCGCCAGGCTGGCGGAGGAAGCGGGCATTGACATCATCCTGGTGGGCGATTCGATGGGCAATGTCGTGCTCGGCTACGATACGACCGTGCCGGTAACGCTGGACGATATTGTGCTCCATACGAAGTCGGTTCGCCGCGGAGCGGCGAATACGTTCGTTGTCGCCGATATGCCGTTCATGACGTATCACATCGGCCGGGAGGCGACGCTGCGCAACGCGGCGCGCTTGATGCAGGAAGGGCTGGCCAATGCGGTCAAAATGGAAGGCGGCGCCGAAATCACGGACGAAGTCGCGGCGCTCGTCCGGGCGGGCGTACCGGTCATGGGCCATCTGGGTCTGACGCCGCAGTCGATTCATCAGCTTGGCGGCTATAGAGTACAAGGCAAACTCGAGCAGGAGGCCGAGCGGCTGCTTCAGGATGCGAAAGCGCTGGAAGAGGCCGGAGCTTTCGCAATCGTGCTGGAACTGATGACCGAGCCGATTGCGGAGGCGATCCGGGACGCGCTGTCCATTCCGACGATCGGCATCGGCGCAGGTCGCGGATGCGACGGCCAAGTGCTCGTGTATCATGATATATTGCAATACGCTTCCCCTTATCGGGAGAAACGGTTCGTGAAGACGTACGCCGATATCGGCACGACCATTCGCAATGCAATCGGTGCGTATGTGCAGGACGTAAAAACCGGAGCTTTCCCGGAACAGAAGCATGCTTTTCCGGCGGAATCGGGAAGCGCGGCGCTGCCGAATGTATATGGCTCCGGTACCGCAAACCCGCCCGAGCATAACAACGACGCAGCTTCGAAGGACAGAGAGGAGCGGCAGACGACATGATTTTATGCCGTACGAAGCAGCAATTGCGGCATGCGCTGCGCGAAGAGCGCGCGAAGCAGCCGACGATCACGACAGGCTTTGTGCCGACGATGGGCTATTTGCACGAGGGCCATGCCAGCTTGATCCGGCAATCGGCCCGCGATAACGAGATTACGGTATTGAGCATATTCGTCAATCCGCTCCAATTCGGGCCCAACGAGGATTTCGACCGTTATCCTCGCGACGAGCAGCGCGATCTTGCGCTGGCCGAGCGCAGCGGCGCGGACATTGTATTCGTGCCGTCGGTAGAAGAAATGTATCCGGTCAAGCCGCTCACGCGGCTTACGGTGGACGTCGTAACCGACCGCCTGTGCGGAGCGTCGCGTCCCGGCCATTTCGACGGCGTAGGCATCGTCGTCAGCAAGCTGTTCCATCTTATACAGCCGCAGCGGGCATACTTCGGTCTGAAGGACGCGCAGCAGGTAGCCGTTATTCAGCGGATGACCGACGATCTGGATATTCCGGTCGAAATCGTACCTTGTCCGATCGTGCGGGAGCCGGACGGTCTCGCGCTCAGCTCGCGCAACGTATACTTGAGCGCCGAAGAACGGATGCAGGCGCTCGTGCTGTCGCAGGCGCTGTCGGAAGCGAAGGAGCTTGTCGAACGCGAGGATATGACCGTAGAAGGGCTGCTGGAACGGCTGTCCGCGAGAATACGGAAGTCTCCGCTTGCCGAAATGGACTACATTGAGCTGCTGGCATATCCGGATTTGACTCCTCCGGACGGCGCGAAGCGCGTGAAAGAGTTGGATGGGAAGCTGCTGCTTGCGCTTGCGGTCCGGTTCGGCCGGACGAGACTCATCGACAATCGGATATTAAGCTTTGTGGAGGTTGAATCCCATGTTTAGAACGATGATGAAATCGAAGCTGCACCGCGCCACGGTGACGGAAGCGAATTTGAACTATGTCGGAAGCATTACGATCGACGAGGATCTGATGGATGCGGCCGATATGTGGGAGAACGAGAAAGTACAGGTCGTCAACAACAATAACGGCGCCCGTCTGGAGACGTATATTATTAAAGGGCCCCGTGGCAGCGGCGTCATCTGTCTGAACGGCGCGGCGGCACGGCTTGTGCAGCCCGGCGATCAGGTCATCATTATTACGTACGCGGCGATGGCCGAGGAGGAAGCGCGCCGCTTCAAGCCGACGATCGTCATCGTCGACGAGCATAATCGCCCGCTCGACTCGCTAACGGAAGAAATTCATTCCGTCATCCTGTAATTCAATCCGGACGTCTTCATGCCAGTGTTGTGTAACGGCTGGAGAGCGGTATGAAATCGGCCCTCGCTACAAAGAATGAGGTTACTCCGGTCAGTCCATCCGTCATGATCTATCGTACTTATTGACCGGCATCGTTCTACACTCATTCTTACGTAAAGGCGGGTGCCGTTATGTTTGCGCATCTGTTCGCGACGATGAACGACAAGTTGGACGAAATTATGCGCCTATATCCGAGAACGACCGGAGAACGGCGCGAGCATCTCGATAAGCAGCTTGACGTGTTGAAGGCGATGAGCGACTCCATCGTCGAGCATTGGTTGTTGTTCGAGGAAAAGATGGCCGATTTCTACGCATCGACGAAGGCTTCGCAGGCGCATGCCGATCCGGCGTCATCGGTTCCGCTCGCTTCGCATGTGCCGGGCGGTTCCGCGCAGCAGTCGGGGGACAGCCCGGCCGTTAAGGGAGAGCAGTCTGCCTGCGTGCAGCAGCAGGAGCAGAGCACCGCTTCGGCCATGAAGGCGTCGCAGGACGGCGGAGGCTTCCTTTACGACTTTAGCGAAGATACGGCTTTTCTGATCTCGAAAGGGCAGGGCTACTTCAAGCTGCATATGTTTGGACATGCGTCTTGCGAGCTTGGCAAAGCGATTGAGCTGTCGCCGGATTGCCAGCTTGCCCGATTGTTTATGGCGATGACGCTGATGCATATGCAGCAGTGGAACGATGCGGAGAAGCATTTCCAAATCTTAATTTCGCTGACCGAGCATGCCAAATGGCGGGCAATCGGTTATAATGCTCTCGGGTGCATTCAAGCGGTACACATGAATCTGGAGCTCGCGGAGCAATATTTCTGGAAGGCCCATCAGGTCGACCCGAGCTTTACCGATTCCATGATGAACTTGAAATGCTGCAAGGAAAGGAACGGGCAACTGTCGCTTCGGTTCGGAAGCGCGGAGTTGATCCGTTAGGAGAGGACCGAAAGCCGGATGAAATTCGCAATACTCGATTTGGAAACGACCGGTCATCAGGCCGAAGACGACATCATACAGATCGGTATCGTCATGTTGGACGAGGAGCTGAACGTAACCGATACGTTCAGCTCCTTCGTGCGGCCAGGGAAGGCGATACCGCCGTTTATTACGCAGCTAACGGGAATTACGGACGATATGGTCGCGGATGCGCCATCGCTTGAGGATATATTGACGGATGTGATCCGGCTGTTAGCCGAAGCCATCCTTGTCGCGCATAATGTCGGCTTCGACGCGCATTTTTTGAACCGGTCGCTTGATAGATGCGGCTATAGTCCGTTTACGGGCCGAAGGCTCGATACGGTCGATCTGCTTCGAATGCTGTATCCGACGCTTCCATCGTACCAGCTTGGCGCCGTGTCGGAAGCGTTCGGCATCGAGCACGAGCGCAAGCATCAGGCGGACAGCGATGCGGAAGCGACGGCGCTGCTGTTCGCGAACTGCGTGCATAAGCTTCGGGATTTGCCGCTGCTTAGCTTGCAGAGGCTCGGAGAGCTGTTCAATGGCTACGACGACATGAGCTGGTTTATCCAGCTTACGCTTCAGCGCAAGGAGCTGGAGACATCGCTCGATGCGAACAATCACGCATACTTCAATCAGCTTGCCATGAAAGCGGGAGATTGGTCGGATGTTCAGCCCGCGCGGGCCGATTGGAACGAAGAGACGCTGTCGAACATGACGTTCGAGCAGTATATGGACGAAGTGCGAGAGCGGTTCCGTCAGCTTATGCCGGATTACGAGGAACGGGAAGCGCAATCGATCATGTTCTCGGAAGTGCATGAAGCGCTTGACGGAGAACGGCATTTGCTGATCGAAGCGGGCACCGGCACGGGCAAATCGCTCGGTTATTTGCTTCCTTCGTTATATTATGGCGCGAAGCAGCAGAAAAAAATCGTCGTCAGCACGCATACGATCAATCTGCAGGAGCAGCTTCGCCAGCGCGATATTCCGCTGCTGCACGAGGTTTCGCCGTTTCCGTTCCGAGCGGCTATCTTCAAGGGCAGAGGCAATTATATTTGTCTGCGAAAGTTCGATACGAAGGTGCGCATGCGGGAATACGTCTCGCCGAACGAAGACTTAATGACGGCTGCGCAAATGATTATATGGCTCGGCGAGACGGAAACCGGCGATCAGGAGGAGCTTAATTTCGGCAACAAGGGAGCCGAATTCTGGGAGACGGTCGCCAGCGACGCCGATTCGTGCCTGAACCGGGCGTGCCCTTGGTTTCGCCGCTGCTTCTACCACCGGGCGAAGCATGAGGCGAATGTGGCCGATATCGTCATTACGAACCATTCGCTTGTCTTTACCGATATTCAAGCCGAGCATCGGCTGCTGCCGGGCTACGAGCAGCTTGTCGTCGACGAGGCGCATCATCTGGAGGAAGTGGCGGGCAAGCATCTCGGCTTGCAATTGTCTTATTTCTCCTTCGTTCATCCGTTCGGCCGGCTTGTGAAGGACAGCCGGGGAGGCGGGCTAATCAGCCAATTAATTGCGCTGCTGCACGGCGAATCGGAGGCCGGCGTGCCGGCGTGGATCGAGACGCTGGACGAACTGGGCCAATCGCTTACGGGCATTCGCGAGAATTGGGATAAATTATTTGAGCTGATGTATGCCCTTATGAGCGCTCAAGCCGGCGCGCAAGCGTCGCAGACGGAGGCGGGCCAATCGGTATTCCGTATTCGGCCGAAGGAGCATCCGGCCGGATGGCCGACCATCTCGGAAACGGAGAGCAACGTATACGCCGATCTGAACAAAGCGGTTCGAACGCTTGAGAAGACGCTGACGGATATGAAAGAGAAGCTCGACGATACGCCGATTGTCAATCTAATTACCGATTTGAACGGCGCGGTGAAAGATTTGGCCCGCGTTCGCGACGATATACGCGAGTTCGTTCGCGCCAACAAGCTCGATACGGTATACTGGATAGAGGCAACGACGCAGTTCAAAGCGAAGTCCATTCATCTATACGCCGTGCCCGCCGACGTGAGCGAGCAGCTTCGGATGCATCTGTTCGAGCCGAAGAAGAGCGTCATCTTAACGTCCGCTACGCTGTCCGTGCAGAAGACGTTCCAATACGCTTGCGAGCAGCTTGGGCTTGAGGGAATGGAGCAGGAGGGACGGCTGAAGACGGTCCAACTGCCGTCGCCTTTCAATTACCGGGAGCAGGCGTTAGTCATTATCCCGCGTAATTTCCCGCAGTTGAAAGGAGCCGGAGGCGATCCTCATTTCGTCAGCCTGCTGGTGCAATCGTTGACCGACTCGGCCGTGGAGCTGGGCGGAAGGATGCTCGTCCTGTTCACCTCTTACCGCATGCTGCGGCAGGTGTACGATCCGCTGAAGGAAGCGCTCGAGCGGCATCAAATTCAAGTGCTCGGCCAAGGCGTCGACAGCAGCAACCGGAGCAAGCTGACGAGACGGTTCCGCCAGCAATCGGCGTCCGTTCTGCTTGGCACGAGCAGCTTCTGGGAAGGCGTCGACATTCCGGGAGACGCGCTTACTTGTCTGGCCATCGTCCGCTTGCCGTTCCAGCCGCCGAACCACCCGCTCGTCGAAGCGAAATCGGAGATGCTGCTCGCTCAGAAGCAGAATCCGTTCATGAAGCTGTCGATTCCGCAAGCGGTCATCCGCTTCAAGCAAGGATTCGGCCGGCTTGTCCGCTCGACGAAGGATAGAGGAATCGTGCTTATTTATGATACTCGCGTGTTAGAAACGTATTACGGCAAATATTTTCTGTATTCGCTTCCCGGTCCCAAGATCGAGCACATGCATATCGGGCAGATTGTGCCTCGAATGCGGGAGTGGCTGGCGGTTGAGCAGGAAGGGGCGCGGCAATGAAGCAATTGAAAATATCGGAGGCGGTCGTCAGACGGCTTCCGGTCTATTTGCAAGTGCTGAGCGAGCTGAGCGTGCGGGAGGTGCAGACCGTCTCCTCGCAGGAGCTTGGCCGCAAGCTCGACTTGAACCCGGCGCAAATTCGCAAAGATCTGGCGTATTTCGGAGAGTTCGGGCGCAAAGGCATCGGGTACGACGTCAACTATTTAATTGAGAAGATCAGACAAATTTTAAATCTCGACACGACTCATTATGCCGTTCTGATCGGCGCCGGCAATCTTGGACATGCATTATGCAATTATAATACGTATCTAAGGGATAACGTTCAGATTACGGCTGTGTTCGACGCCAGCCCGGCGAAGATCGGCACGACCATTAACGGACTGACCGTACTGCCGATGAGCGAGCTGCGAGAGACGATAATCGGGCAGCGAATCCGTATCGGCATTATTACGGTGCCGGCGTCCGAAGCGCAGAACGTGGCGAACGAGCTGGTGTCGGCAGGCATCGACGGTATTTTGAACTTTGCGCCGGCCATATTGAAAGTGCCCGATACGGTGCGCATACATCATGCCAATTTTACGACGGAGCTGCTTAGCTTGGCATACTATATCGAGAAGGAAAGGTTGGAGCGCGATGAGTGAATGGTTAATTAAGAATGGCTTATTCGTCACGATGAACGATGCGCAGCCGGTCGTACGCGGCTATCTCCATGTCAAAGGCGACACGATTGCTTACATAGGACAGCAGGAACCGCAAGTGGCGGAAGGCACCGAAATTGTCGATGGCAATGGTTTGGTTTTTATGCCGGGTTTGGTCAATACGCATGGGCATACTCCGATGACGCTGCTTCGCGGCTTTGCGGACGATATGGTGCTTCAGACTTGGCTGCAGGATAAAATATGGCCGCTCGAGGCCAAATTCGACGATGCGTCGGCCCAATGGGGCACATCCCTTGCGCAGCTCGAAATGCTTAAGACCGGGACGACTTCTTTTGTCGATATGTACGACCGAATGGATATCGTCGCCAGTGTCGTCGAGCAGTCCGGCCTTCGCGGCTGCTTGACGCGCGGCGTCATCGGCTTCGGCGCCCCGGAAGAGATCGACGCCAAGTTCAACGAGGCGGTTCAGTTCGCCCGCGACTGGAACGGCAAGGCGAATGGCCGTATTACGACGATGCTGTCTCCGCATGCGCCTTACACCTGCCCTCCCGCGTTAATCGAGCGGTTCGTGCAAGCGGCGCACGACCTCAATCTTCCGTTGCATACGCATATGTCAGAGACGGCGGCGGAAGTCGAGCAGAACGTTCGCGATTACGGAGCCCGTCCGGTCGAGCATCTCGATAAGCTGGGCATGTTCTCGCGTCCGACGCTGCTTGCGCATGCCGTTCATTTGACGGATGACGAAATCGCCCTGCTTGCGGAGCGCGGCGTCGGCGTATCGCACAACGCGGCCAGCAACTTGAAGCTGGCTAGCGGTGTTGCGCGCGTGCCGGATATGCTCCGGGCAGGCGTAACGGTATCGCTCGGCACCGACGGAGCGGCCAGCAACAACAACTTGAGCACGTTCGACGAGATTCGTCTTGCGGGTCTGATTCATAAAGGCGTCTCGGGCGATCCGACGGCGGTGCCGGCGCAGGAAGCGCTGAAGCTCGGCACGCTGTATGGCGCTCGCGCCATCTGGCAGGAGTCTTCGTACGGCAGCCTCGAGGCCGGCAAGAAAGCGGATATCATTGCGCTTGATCTGAACAAGCCGCATTATTTCCCGTTGACGGACATCGTCTCGCATCTCGTGTACTCCGGTTCGGCTAGCGATGTCCTGCACGTCTGGATCGACGGCAAGCAGGTCGTACGCAAGGGCGAGTGCTTGACGCTGGACGAGGAGCGCATTGCCCGCGAGGCGCAGGCGGCATTCGAGAGGCTGCTGTAGACCATGCGCGCAACTCGTAAAAAGCGAACGTCCTACATGACGTCGAAGCGATGGACGGCGCTGTCGCTGGTACTGCTGCTCGCGGTGCTGGCGGGCATTAACATCTGGTATCAGTCCATCTTCGCCGATGCTTGGTCCGCCGAGGATCAGGCAGAGAAGCAGGCGGCGGAAGCGGCAGGGCTTACGGATGTCGAGGATGCGGTCAAATATGTATGGGACGAAACGGCTTGGGTCGTCGACGGTACGAAGGAAGACGGCGAGCGCGTATTCGTCTGGCTTCGCGAAGGCTCGACGGATACGGTGCTTGCATCCGATGCGGTCGGCAAAGACCAGATCAAGAATACGATGCGGCAGACCAAGCCGGACGCGCGCATCGAGCACATTCGCCCGGGCATCGCTTGGGGCCGGCATATTTGGGAAGTGTATTATTCCCGCATCGACGGTGGCCAGCGCAAATATATGTACGACTTCTACAGCTTCGAGAACGGCACGTTCATCGACACTTTCAAGCTCCCCGCCCAACGTCTGGCGGAATAATAATGACGCGACACAACGCCGCCGGGCCTGCGCCCGGCGGCGTTTCCTTTTATTACACGGCCGAATCGTATATCAACTGTGATATACTCATCATGTAGCAAACGAGACGCGGAATGATATTTCTTTTATATATTAAGTGAGCATCATCCGATTGAACGAAAAGTTGTCGCAAAGGACGAGTATGCGAAGAGATGAAGTATTCTGCAGGATCTTAAAGGTTATGCACGTTAGAGTAGAGAGGCAAAATCATTCCTGAGAAACGAAGTGGTTGCCTTTGTAGCCGGATTGTTTCCTCTTGCGGAGCTTATAAATTCTAGACAATTTGGCTGCAACAGCGATCGGAAGAATGATTTGCGCTCGCAGCGATCAACATGCATACCACTTTATCCGGAAGAATGCTTCAGTCACGAAGCATCTTATTTGCGACCCTTTTACTTTACAGTCACCAAGGAGGTTTGCGAACGATGCGATTGCGTATTGTACCTGCCGTCTTATCCGTTGCCGTTACGGGCGGCCTGCTGTTCGGGGGCTGGTTCGCTTACGATCATATGGCCGTGAAGGAGCCGCTGACGAAAGCGGTCAGCGGGCTGCCGGGCGTCGTCGACTCCGAATCGAGCGTCGAGAACGGAACCGTTCACGTATCGCTTAAGCTGGCGGATACCGCCGATCTTCGCACCGTCTACGAACGTCTTGCGAAGGAAGGCGAGTCCGTCCTGAAAGGACGCAAGCTGCAACTGGACGTAGCCGGCAATGCGGGAAGCGCCGAGCTGGACAAGCTGTGGTCGGCCGTCCTATTCGATGTCGCCGAAGCAATGGAGACGAAGGCTTATTCCAATATACCGGCCGCGCTGGACCGACTGACGGCCGAGCATGCCGGATTAACGGCAACGACCGATATGGACGATACGAATGTTTATGTGACCCTGCGGAAAGGGGAAGCGATTAAATACATCATATTGCCGCGCACGCCGGCAACGCTGGAGGTGTGGAACGATGCTTCGAAACTATAAGCTTGAGATCGGAATCGGCGCCGCTGCCGCGCTTGTTATTTTCCTGCTGTACAGAGGAGTGAACCTGCTGCCGCTTGCCGTCGTGGCCGGTATTTTCGCCGGATTGCTCTACGCGGCGAAGCTGAGAGGGCAAGGCCCGCTTGCCGCTTCAAGAGGCGTCGCGACGAAGAAGCAGAAAGTGTCCGAGACGCTGTCGTTCGAGCAGATCGGCGGACAGGAGCGGGCGAAGAAGGAACTGATCGAAGCGCTCGATTTTTTGGTGAAGAGGGAACAAATCGCCAAGCTCGGCATTCGTCCGATGAAAGGCATCCTGCTGACGGGACCTCCGGGCACCGGCAAGACGCTGCTTGCCAAAGCGGCGGCGCATTATACCGATTCCGTATTTCTCGCCGCATCGGGCAGCGAGTTCGTCGAAATGTACGTCGGCGTCGGCGCGAGCCGTATTCGGGATTTGTTTAACGAAGCGCGCCGCAAGGCCGAGAAGGCAGGCAAATCCGCCGCCGTTATTTTCATCGACGAGATCGACGTCATCGGCGGCAAACGCGACGGCGGTCAGCAGCGCGAGTACGATCAGACGTTGAACCAACTGCTGACGGAGATGGACGGCATTCATACGTCCGAGACGCCGCGCATTCTGCTCATCGCCGCGACGAACCGGAAAGAAACGCTCGATCCGGCGCTGCTTCGCCCGGGCCGTTTCGACCGCCATATCGGCGTCGAGCTGCCGGATGTCAAGGGACGCCTTCATATTCTGCGCATTCATGCGAAGAACAAGCCGCTTGAATCGCAGGAGCTGCTCGATCGGGCCGCGGCAGAAACGTTCGGTTTCTCCGGCGCTCAGCTTGAGAGCGTCATGAACGAAGCGGCTATTTATGCGATGCGGGAGCAATCGGACGTTATTGGCCGCGCGCATCTGACGATGGCGATCGATAAAGTGATGATGGGCGAGAAGACCGATCGGGAGACGACGGAGGAAGAGCGGATTCGGGTCGCAAGGCACGAACTGGGCCATGCGATTATGGCGGAGATTGTCGCGCCGGGCAGCGTGGCGAATGTGACGCTGTCGCCGCGCGGTCAAGCGCTTGGCTATGTGCGTCACCAGCCTCAGCGCGAGCGGTATTTGTACACGCAGGCGTTTCTGGAAGGACAGATTCAGATTGCGCTGGGCGGCGCCGCCGCGGAGGAAATCTTTTACGGCGGCCGCAGCACGGGCTCGCGGGGCGACTTCGAGCAAGCGCTTGGCATGGTGCGGACGATGGCGGAGAGCGGGTTGACCGAGCTTGGCATTATCGATCCGGGCATGCTGACGCCGGAGAAGCTGACGGGCATCGCTTCGGGCATGCTGGATAAGCTGCTTGAAGAAGCGAAGCGGCAATTAAGCGCCCAGCTCCACGTATTCGAATATGCGCTCGATATTCTCGTCCGCGAGGAAACAGTTGACGGCAGCAAGTTCCGCGACTTGCTCCGCGAAGCCGGAGAACCCGCTGTCGGCATCGTATAACATTGTGACAATAAGAAGTCAGACCTTGCGTCTGGCTTCTTATTTGAGTTGATTAACGTTATAATAATTACGCTGATATACAAACTGAATACAGCAGTGGATCGAGTGGAGGAGAACCAATTGACGGTAAGAAGAACAGGCGTAATCGGCATCGGAACGATGGGGCAAGGCATTGCGGAAATGTTGGCCTACAAAGGACTTGACGTATACGTGGTCGAGCAATCGCCGGAGAAGCTGGAGGCGGGTCTTGGCCAGATTGAGCTCAGCCTCGATAAGCAGATCGAGAAATGGGCGCTTACGCAGGCGGAGAAGAAGCTTGTGCTGAACCGTATTCACCCGCTGGAGCGGCTTGAGCAGCTCGCGGATTGCGATATCGTGATCGAGACGATTACGGAAGAGCTGGACGCCAAGAAAGAAATATTCGAGCGTCTGGACCAGATTTTCGATGCGAGCGTCATTCTGGCGAGCAATACGTCGACGCTCAGCTTAACGGAGCTGGCAAGCGTAACGAAACATCCGGAGAGGGTCATCGGCACCCACTTTGTATATCCGGTTTCCAAAATAGATATGGTAGAGATTGTGCGCGGCTTGAAGACGTCGGACGATACGTTCGAGCGGACGAAGCATTTTATCGAGGAAGTGACGAACAAGAAAGGCGTCATGGTGTTCGAGTCGCCGGGCTTTATTACGACCCGCCTTATTTGCTTGTTTATTAACGAAGCGCTGCATGTGCTGGAGGAAGGGGTCGCTTCGGCCGACGATATCGACAGCGCGATGCGGATCGGCTACTCGTTCCAGCACGGACCGTTCGAAATGGCCGACCGGTTCGGTCTGGATTCGGTATTGGCGGCGCTTGAGCGGATGTTCCGCGAATACGGGGAACTGAAGTACCGACCGTCCATCGTGCTGAAAAAAATGGTTCGCGCAGGCCATCGGGGCGTCAAGTCTGGCATCGGCTTCTTCCAATACGATAAGGACGGCGATCGGATATGAAAATATTAGTCATTAATGCGGGCAGCTCCTCGCTTAAATATCAACTGTACGACATGACGGACGAGTCGGTGCTTGCCAGCGGCCGCGTAGAGCGTATCGGGATGGATTCGTCGATCGTAACGCACGAGGCAACCGGCAAGCCGGAGATGCGCAGCGTCAGCGAAATATTGGAGCATACGATTGCGGTCCGGCGCGTGCTCGACATACTCGTCGATCCGGTGAACGGCGTTATCGGCAGCATCGGCGATATCGATGCGGTCGGGCACCGCGTCGTGCACGGCGGAGAAGCGTTCAAGCAATCGGTGCTGGTGACGCAAGAGGTGAAGCTTGAGATCCGCAGGCTGTTCGATCTTGCGCCGCTGCATAATCCGGCCCATTTGATGGGCATTGCGGCCGTCGAGACGAACCTGCCCGAAGTGCCGCAGGTTGTCGTGTTCGATACGGCGTTCCACCAGACGATGCCGCGCGAGTCTTATCTATACGCGATTCCGATGGTGCTCTATCGGCGGCATAAAGTGCGCCGATACGGCTTCCACGGCACGTCGCATGCTTATGTGAGCGCGCAGGCGGCCACTTATTTGCAGTCGCCGCTGGAATCGCTCAAGATGGTGTCGTGCCATATCGGCAACGGAGCAAGCTGCACCGCGATTAAGGACGGGCAATCGTTCGATACGAGCATGGGCATGACGCCGCTCGAAGGCTTGATGATGGGCACGCGCAGCGGCGATCTTGATCCCGCGGTCGTGCCGTTCGTCATGAACAAAGAGGATTTGAGCGTCAGCGAAGTCAATTCGATGCTGAACAAGCACAGCGGCTTGCAGGCGATCAGCGGCTTGTCCAGCGACATGCGCGAAGTTACGGAAGCGATGAGCGACGGCGACAAGAACGCGAAGCTGGCCTTCGATATGTACGCCTATCGCATTCGCAAATATATTGGCGCTTACGCGGCGGCGATGAACGGTATCGATACGCTTGTTTTTACGGCAGGGGTGGGCGAGAATTCGTCCGTACTCCGCCAAGCGGTATGCGACGGCCTGACCTTCCTTGGCATCGAGCTGGATGACAAGCGGAATAACGAGCGGCGAAAGGATGTGCGGACGATTTCGACCGATTCCTCCCGCGTCAAAGTGCTGGTCGTGCCGACGAACGAAGAGCTGCTTATCGCCCGCGATACGTTCGAGATTGTGCAGCGGCAGCTTCAAACACAATAATTCCGTTCGCAATCATAATCGATTGAATGGACGGTAAATATAGGAATAAGAGAACCAAGCTTTGACGATGAGAGGGTGAAGGCATGCAAACAAGCCAATTGACATCAATCAAAGAGCTGGACGGCAAAGTTGGGGAGACGGTCGTCATTGGATGCTGGCTGCAAGGCAAACGATCGAGCGGCAAAATACAATTTTTGAAGCTGCGCGACGGCTCCGGCTTCATTCAAGGGGTTATTGCGAAGAGCGAAGTCGATGAATCGGCCTGGGAGGCGGCGAAGAAGCTGACGCAGGAAAGCTCCCTCTATGTGACGGGCGTTGTACGGGAGGAGCCGCGCAGTCCGTCCGGCTATGAATTGACCGTTACGGGCGTGGACATTATTCAAATTACGGAAGATTTTCCGATTACGCCGAAGGAGCACGGCATCGATTATTTGATGGACCGCCGGCATTTGTGGCTTCGCTCGCCGAAGCAGCGCGCCATTCTGGTCATCCGCGCCGAAATTATTCGGGCGATTCAACAATTTTTCGACGAGCGCGGCTTTACGCTCGTCGATCCGCCGATTTTGACGCCTTCTTCGTGCGAAGGCACGACCAATCTGTTCCATACCAAATATTTCGACGAGGATGCCTACTTGACGCAGAGCGGACAACTGTACATGGAAGCGGCGGCAATGGCGCTCGGCAAAGTGTATTCGTTCGGTCCTACGTTCCGCGCGGAGAAATCGAAGACGCGCCGGCATCTGATCGAGTTCTGGATGATCGAGCCGGAGATGGCGTTCGTCGATCACGAGCAAAATCTGGAGGTGCAGGAGCAGTTCATCTCGCACGTGGTTCAGTCGGTTGTCGCGAACTGCCGTCCGGAGCTGGAAACGATCGGCCGCGACATCTCGAAGCTGGAGCAGGTGAAGGCGCCGTTCCCGCGCATGACTTACGACGAAGCGATCGAGCTGCTGCATACGGAAGGGTTCGACCTGCCTTGGGGAGAAGACTTCGGCGCTCCGCACGAGACGGCCATTGCGGAGAAGTTCGACCGGCCGGTATTTATTACGCATTACCCGGCCTCGTTCAAGGCGTTCTACATGAAGCCGGACCCGGCTCGTCCGGAAGTGGTGCTGTGCGCCGATATGATCGCTCCGGAGGGCTACGGCGAAATTATCGGCGGCTCGCAGCGGATCGACGATCCGGAGCTGATGGCGCAACGGTTCCGGGAGCATGAGCTGTCCGAAGAGGCTTATGCGTGGTACATGGATCTTCGTCGTTACGGTACGGTACCGCATTCCGGTTTCGGACTCGGTCTGGAGCGGGCGGTTGCCTGGATATGCGGTCTTGAGCACGTCAGGGAAACGATTGCGTTCCCTCGGACGCTGTACCGGCTCTATCCTTAATCGATCTAGACGTTTATACGCTGCTTGGGAGGGACATCGGTTGAAGGACGAAATATGGAAAGCGTATGCGCGCGGCTTAACGGACGCAATGAGCGGCGGAGGGGTATTCATCCCCTCCGCGCTTCTGCGTACATACCGCGCCTTGGGGCTTGAAGAAAGCGATATGATGCTGCTTGTTCATCTGATGGCGTTCCGCGAGGCGGAAGGCAACGATTTCCCGACGCCGGAGCAGTTGGCCGACCGGATGGGCATGCCGATTAACGCGGTTATGCAATCGATTCGCAAGATGATGAAGGAAGGGCTGCTGGCAATTGAAGAGGAAGCCGATCCGGTATCGGGCGTCCGCTTCGAACGATACGACTGGACAAGCTTTCTTCTTCGTTCCGGCCAGCAGTTGGCGGCAATGAGGCGGGAAGCGGGGGGGGCTTCGTCTTCTTCGCAAGCGGCCAGACAAGCGGCGGCCGGTTCCTTCTCAGCGCAGGCTGCCGAGTCGATCGATGCGGCGCCTGCCGCCGATAATTTATTTGCCGTATTCGAGCAGGAATTCGGAAGGCCGCTGTCTCCGATGGAATGCGAGACGATCGCGGCATGGCTTGACCAAGACCGCTATTCGGACGAAATTATCCGATTCGCGCTGAAGGAAGCCGTGTTCGCGGGCAAGCTGCATTTTCGTTATATCGATCGTATATTGCTGGAATGGAGCCGCAACCGAGTCACGAACACGGAGGAAGCGCGCGCTCATTCGCAAAAGTTTCGGGGCGGTCGAGGATAAGCAATAGCCACTTACAAGGACATTTCTCTATAGAGAGAAATGTCCTTTTTGTTGTTGGAGCAAGAACAGGTCGCCGTTGTTTATGCTAAGATTTTCTGCATCGCAATCCGGTTTGCCGGGTGCGGCTTGCAGAGGGGCGAACCTCTAATTGTTAAGGAATTATTGACAATGATATTCTTGTGAAAGAATGTATAACTTTTATAATAGATCTATCAATTCCCAATTTAGATAGTATAGTGTGGAGTCAAACAGAAAAGCGTTTCGCATTCGTATCGTACAGACTGACGGCGAACCGATGCAATATGTCGAGCCTTACGCCGATAAGGAAATCGAGTTTGTAGATTTCTCGAACCGTAACGACGGAAGAGGAGCAGAGGAATGGCTGGATCTTCGTAACCGCAAGCCAATCCCGCTGGCCGACGGAATATCGATGAATCTCGTCGGAAATCAGGTCACCCAATACTATATGGCGCTGACGAACGACACGTGGTCCGAATCGGATCAGGTGTATTCCTACATGGAGTACATAGACGTGGAACAGCAATATGCGGACTCGGAGCGCTATCGCAAGGATCGGGCGTATTGGCTGGACAAGTTCCAATCGCTGCCCGAGCTTACCGTGCTTAAGCCTTATAACCCTCTGGCGTCCAGTACGGTTGCGGCAAGGAAGCGCGTGACGATATCCGCCGATTTTTATCGCGCTTTGACGGCATTCTGCCGGGAAAATAAAATCGGCGTTTTTACCTTCTCTTATCCGCCTTTTATATTTACCTGCACAAAGTAACGAATCAGAAGGATATCGTTCTCGGAACCGTATATGCGAACCGTACAACGAAAAAAGAAAAAGAAACAATCGGCATGTTCGCCAGCACGGCCGCAACAAGATTATTCGTGGAGCCGGATTCGAACCTGATTTCTTTTATGCAGCAGGTGGCTAAGGAGCAAAGTGCGATCTTACGTCACCAAAAGTATCCTTACAATCAGCTAATATCAGCCGATTCATCTGCTCGACTTCGGTCGAATGAGTATGCAGAGCAAAGTAAATTTCTGCGGTCATGAAGGAAACGATCTGGTTCTTCATATTAAGGAAACATTCGACGGAGCGGCAATACGAGGAATACGAGGTGATCGGAGAGCATTTTGATTTGCTGGCGCCCGGATATGTCGAACATAACTCGAATATCATTCAACGTATTGTAAAAGCGATTATCGAACGAGGCCCTGCTCATCAGAACAATGCCGAGAAACGATTATACGGTCCGGAAAGCAAATAGTATATCAGCGGGAATGCCTTTATTTCACCAGTTATCGTTAACGGAGGCTTTAGAGAAAAACAAGGAGCAAGCTGCGTTTGCAGCTTGCTCCTTGTTTTTAATAAACGGAGGAAGCGAGGAACAGCCTAAATTAATCGATACGACCTCATCTTTTAACTTTCGTTTGCAACTTGCAGGCAATGGTATTACAATTAGTTTATAATCATTATAAAAGTAAGCCTTTTCATCGCAACATCGTTGTGTCAAGTTTGACGTCAAGATTGGAAGCCGATCGACGGCACTGTCGTTGGCGAAGGAGGTAACCGCAATGCAGCAAGTAGAAGCAGAAATCGAGAAAATCAATCGGCAAATGGCGGCCAAAGGCTATAAGCTGACCGTTCAGCGCGCCGTTACGCTGCGCGTGCTGCTGGAGAACGAACAGGATCATCTAAGCGCCGAGGAAGTATTCATGCTGGTGAAGGCCAAGTATCCGGAAATCGGTCTTGCGACGGTATACCGTACGCTGGAGCTGTTGACGGAGCTTCATATCGTCGAGAAGATGAATTTCGGTGACGGCGTTGCCCGGTTCGACCTGCGCAGCGAGGACCATGAGCATATGCATCATCATTTGATCTGCCATACGTGCGGAGCGCTTAAAGAAATTAAGGACGATTGGCTGCTGGAGCTTGAAGAGCGCTTGCTGCGCGAGTACGGCTTCCGTGTTACGGATCATCGGCTCGATTTCACGGGCCACTTCAAAGCTTGCAACAGCACGGAATGCAAACGTCAGCGGAAAGCGGTCTAACCAACGGTTCGAACCTTTATCGGGTTATCGGAGCGGTGATCGTTTCGGATATTACAGCCTTTCCGGCTAGCGGAAGGGCTGTTTCATTTTGAGTAAACGAGGGAGCTTGAGAAGGATGATGAAGTACAACATCTGTTTTATACGGCAGGGAGACCGCATTCTGCTTATTAACCGGGAGAATCCGAGCTGGATGGGCTGCTGGAACGGCGTCGGCGGCAGGCTGGAGAAAGGGGAGACGCCGCGGCAATCGATGGTGCGCGAAATCGGCGAAGAGACGGGCATTCCCGAGTCGGCGTTGCGGCTCGAATTCAAAGGAATCATTACGTGGTCGACCGACAACGTCGATTACGGCGGAATGTATACCTACGTGGCAGAGCTGGATGACGATTATCGCCTCGCAACGCCGATTGGGACGGAAGAAGGTATTCTGGATTGGAAAACGATCGATTGGATTATGCACCCGAGCAATCAAGGCGTGGCCAAAAACATTCCGCTTGCGCTGCCGGATCTGCTTGCCGACGGCCTTTGTATCGACTTGTGCTCGTTCTATGAAGGAAATACACCAATCGAGTTCGCGAAAGCGCCGGTCGATCCGTTGATCGAGACGGATGAAACGCTGCGCGACCGCTATTTGAGCCGGCGGCGCGATGAGATCGCGGCACGGCGCGCGCAGGCGATGGAGCCGGTGCGCGCATAGGCGTCCTGTGGCTGCCGGCAGCGCGTGGCTTGGAGCTGGCTGGGAGGGTAATACAATCTGATGATACGGAGAGAGAAAGCCGTAGACAGCGGAAATTCCGCCGTCTGCGGCTTTTTAATTCGGCTTAACCGCGTAGAGAAGCACGATCTTATCGTTCAACCGCTCGATTGCGACCTTGCAGCTTCGGCCGCGAAGCTCATTGGACAGCGAGGAATAGTCGATCGGATGAAGGCCGGAGGACGTCTCGCTCAATCCGGCGATGACGAGTCTTCCTCCGGGCAGCAGGACGCGGTCGATCTCCATTAATGCGCCCAGTTGTTGGTTATGCTCCAAATGATGAAGCGCGAAGGTGCAGCCTGCAAAGTGGTAGGCGGCCTCCGTCAACGGCAGCGCCAGCAAATTGCCGAGCTTGGCTTCTGCGTCAGCGAATCGGGAACGGTAGACGAACAGCATGTTGGCCGATTGCTCGACTGCCGTTATCCGAGCTCCTGCTGCGTGCAGAAGGGCTGTCAGATTGCCGGTTCCGGCTGCAAGGTCAAGTCCCGCCTCGCCTTCATGCGGGTCTAGCCATTCCACGGCGCGCCGAAGCGCTTGTTCGTATTCGGACGGGCCCAGATATTCGCCCCAATGGACGAGCGGCGCGTCTTGCGCATGTGCAGCCGCCAAATCGTCGAAATGCCAGCGGTCCTGCCACGACTCCCGCAAACGACGCCAATCGCGCAGCTTAATGGCGGCTTCCTCAAGGCGCGTTAACTCGGTCGTTCCGTTTCCTTGCCGCCAAGACGAGACGGCGTTATCGAACGCTTCGAGCGCCTGCGTCGCGGAACGCCATTCCGCGAACAACGCCGCTCTTGCGGCATCCAGCTTCGTCAGCAGGGAAGCGCGTTCGCCGTCGGCGCTTGTTTCCAGCGCATCCGCAATGGCCGCCAGCGGCAAACCCAGCTCTCTTAGCGCGACGACCCAGCGAAGCTTCTCGATATCGTCTTCTTCATAGACGCGATAGCCGTTCCCGGTTTCTTTGCGCGGGCTGACCAGCCCCTTCTCCTCGTAGAAGCGTATTGCCCTCGGCGTTACGCCCAGTCGAACGGCCGCCTCTTGAATTTTCATGCGAGCTCACTCCTTTACTTGCCCATCATGCCAGCCTTTCTATACGACCAATCGTTATATGCGAGGAGGGATGGGATGAAATAAGCGTCTCACAGGAGCGCTTGTTTCCTTAAGCGCGGGTGCTTGGACAAAATAAGCAACGGTGAAAGACGCTTGCGTCCGCCGACGTCCTGCGATAATGCGATGAGGGGAGCGAATAAGCGACGTCGAGAGCAACTTAAACAGGCGCCGATTACTCTTTCAACGCAATAAGTACTGTAAAAGACACTTATATCCGCAAAGCAGCCGTCGTATCTTTCCGATCATACAAAAGCACGGCATCGCGATCGCGAATGCCGTGCTTGAAGCAGCAGCTATTTTTTTAGCAGCTCCAGCCGGTAGACGTATTCGAAAATAAACTCGAACGCCTCCAGATGACGCTTCGCTTCGAACGCGTTCGCTCCCCAAGCGTAGATGCCGTGCTTGCGCAAAATAATGCCCGGCACGCCTTGCTGCAGCTTCGCCGTTACTTCCGGCACGATACGCGGAATGTCGGCGTAGTTCGGCACGATCGGGATATCGATATGCGCTTCTTCTTCCCAGTTGCCGAGCCCTTTAATAAGCTCCACGCCGTCTACCGGCACCGAGCCGCGCTCCCCAAAATGTTCGCTGATGACGTTGTTGAACACCGTATGCACATGAAAAATAGCGCCGGCGCCCGTCATCCGGTATATTTCGCAGTGGATCAGCGTTTCCGCCGAAGGCTTCAGCTTCGTCGGCTCGCTCGGCTTGCCGTCCTTATCGACGAACAGAAAATCTTCCGGCGTGTTGACCGTTTTGTCTTTGCCGCTCGCCGTAATGGCGAAGTGGAAGGAGGACGGATCGAACTCGCCGACCCGTACGGACAGATTGCCGCTCGTTCCCGGAAACCAGTTCCGCGAGGCGAACAGCTCCTTCGTGCTGCGAAGCTCCGAAAGCGCCCGCTGCTTTTCCTCCGTCGTCAGTTGGTCGAATTTCATTGTACCGTCGTCCTTTCTGTACGCAAAAAGCGAATAATATCGTGGAACGTCTCGAATTCCACATGCGGCAGTCCAAGCTCTCGGCACTTCGTCGTCAGTTGGGCGCGGGAGAACACGAGGTCCGCCTGCTTCGCGCCCTCGAAGTCGGTAACGCTGTCGCCGATGAGCAGCCGGTCGTAAGCGGATGCCGGGAACCGGCGCATAATCGTCGTCTTGCACATGCCGCAATCGTTATGGCAATGCTCGTCGCACGGATTCGGCCACGTAATCTCGATCCGATCGCCGCTGAAATCGCTGCCGTTGCAATAAATATGATCGACCGGGATACCGAACCGTTCCAGAACGGGGTAGACGAAAAAGTCGATGCCGCCGCTCGTGACATAAAATTCAATGTCCTGCTCCTTGCAGTAAGCGAGCAGATCCGCGAATCCTTCGCGAATGCGGACGTTGTTCACGCCGTAATCGACCACCTCGGCCCGCATGGAAGCCGGCAGCAGCGCGAACATCCGTCCGACGCCTTCCCGTATCGAGATGCGCTGCGCCAATACGTCCTGCACGATCGGTTCCCATCCGGGCGGGTCAAAATGTTTAATAATCGCGACAATGTTGTCGTTGATCGTGATCGTGCCGTCGAAGTCGCAAAAAATGACCCGTTTCCGTTCGTTTCCGCCGTTCACGCTTCTTTAACCCCCCAAGCCTCGATTGCCGCTTTCAACGCTTCGCGGCCGGGCAGCAGCGCGGCATCGCGCAGCGATTGGCCCGCGAGCGTCGCGTCGATCGCCTGCCGGAACGCTTGGCCGCCGGCTTCCGTGCCGAGCGGATGGCCGTGCACGCCGCCGCCCGCGTTGACGACGACATCGGTTCCGAAGTCGCGCAGAATAAGCGGCACAAGACCGGGATGAATGCCCGCCGACGGCACCGGGAAGCTTGTCCGCAGCGAGACGGACGGATCGAGCAGCACATCGCGCACCGCCATGTTCTCTTCCTTCGGCATGACGACCGATCCGTAAGGGGAAGGGAAGAGGACAAGATCGGCGCCCGCCAGCCGCATCAGCTTGCCGAGCAGCACGGGAGCGGCGATGCCGTAATATGGCGACTGATAGAATGCGCCCGCCATTGCCGGATGCGCCGCAATCGGGACATTAACGGCAGGATCGGCGCTTAGCTCATGCAGCGCGTCATAGCCGTAAGACAGTACGTTGAACAGCAGCGCATTCGCGCCCGCACCGATCGCTTTAAGCGCATTGTCCCGCAGCTTGGATGTCGGGCCGGTCAGGTTGACCGCATAGAGCAGCTCTTGTCCGGTCGCTTCTTTCGCTTTGCGAGCCGCGCGCATGCACGTCTCCACCCGTTTCTCCAGCGGAGTAAGCGGGTTCTCGAACAAAATCTCATCGTCCTTAATGAGATCGACGCCGCCAAGCGCTTGACGGTAGAATTGCTCCTCCAAGCCGCTCAAATCGTGTCCGATGACCGATTTGAAAATGCTCATCAGCAGCGGCCGGTTATGTACCAAGGCGAGATCGCGCACGCCTTGCAGGCCGAACTTCGGTCCGGGGAAAGCCGATTGAAATTCGGGCGATACGTCGATATCGATCAGCTTCACCCGTCCGTCCATCGACAGCTTGCCGAAGATGGTCACGAGCAGAGCGGGGATGTCGCGGCTGAAATTGACGTCCGGATAAGCGATCCGAATGTCCGCATACCGCTCGCCGGGAGCGGCATCATCCGGCTCATGCGCCGTAACCGAGACGACCTTGCCGAGATGCTTCTCCATCTCCGCTTTCTTCGCTTCCGGCAGCTCGGTCCAGCTTCCGACCGTCAGGCCGACCGCGATGCCCTGGGCCTTCTTCTGAAAGTCGGCTTTATCGTCGAATACGCGATAAGTCGCGAGGCAGTACCCATTCATTTGAGCGCGCTCCTTTCGATATCGGCGCCAAGCTCGCCGGCGCGCTCCGCCGCGCGGGCGACGGCGCGTTCGATGCCGGCCGAGAAGCCGCTTGCGTCCAGCGTCTCCAGCGCCGCTTGCGTCGTGCCGTTCGGCGACGTCACTTTGCGGCGCAGGTCGGCGGGCTGCTCGCCCGTCGCACGAACCATCTCGGCGGCGCCGAGCACCGTCTGAACGGTCAGCTCGCGAGCCGCTTCGGCCGTCAAGCCGAGCTTCTCCCCGGCGGCAATCATCGATTCCATCATGTAATAGATGTAAGCCGGTCCGCTGCCGGACACGCCCGTTACGACGTCGAGCAGCGGCTCGTCGACAACGGCCGTCAAGCCGACCGCTTGAAACATCGCTTCGGACAGCGCGCGCTGCTCCGAAGTAACGGCGGCCGAATAGCTGATGCCCGTCGCGCCGAGGCCGATCGTGCTGGACGTATTCGGCATCGTGCGGACGATAGCCATCGGGCGGCCGAGCAGTTGCTCGATCGTCCGAATGGAGAGTCCCGCAATAACGCTAACGATGAGCTGGCCTGACGAAAGAAGCGGGCGCAGCTGCTCCAGCGCGCTTGCGGCATCCTTCGGCTTAGGAGCCAGGAATACGATGTCCGCATTGCGGATCATATCTTGCTTGGCGGCGTCGTCGACGGCCGTCGCCACGCCGTAGCGAGCGTTCAGCTCTGTCAGGCGCTCGGCGTTCTGGCGATTCAGCATGCCGATGTTCGGGCCTTCGGTCAGTCCTTGGCCGATCAGGCCGCGAACGATGGCCTCCGCCATCGAGCCGGCGCCGTAGAAGCACAGCTTCAGGGAGCCGAGCGCGGCAGGGGATGAAGATGTATTCATAGCAGGAACCCTCCAGTCCATTATCTATTTATAAGTTTAGCCGCGAACTTGGCCGTTGCCTTTCACGCGGTATTTCGTCGAGGTAAGGGCAGGCAGCCCCATAGGGCCGCGCGCATGCAGCTTCTGCGTGCTGATGCCGATCTCCGCGCCGAAGCCGAACTCGAAGCCGTCGGTGAAGCGGGTCGACACATTGTGGTAGACCGCCGAGGCGTCGACGTCTTGCAGAAACCGCTCCGCGTTGTTCGCATTGTCCGTAACAATGCATTCCGAATGCATCGTGCCGTATCGGGCAATATGGTCAAGCGCTTCGTCCAAATCGCCCACAATCCGGATATTCAAAATATAGTCGTTGTACTCCGTCGCATAGTCTTGCTCCGTTGCCGGCTTCGCATCCGCGATCAGCTTGCGCGTTTCTTCGCATCCGCGAAGCTCGACGCCGGCGGCTCTCATCCGATTTGCGATGACCGGCAGACCGCTCTCGGCGGCGGCGCGATGGACGAGCAGCGTCTCCATCGAGTTGCATACGGACGGCCGTTGGGCTTTCGCATTCACGGCGATGTTGGCCGCCATCTCGATATCGGCCGACTCGTCGACGAATGTATGGCAGATGCCCGCGCCCGTCTCGATGACCGGAACGGTTGCGTTCTTCACAACGTTCTGAATAAGCGAAGCGCCTCCGCGCGGAATGACGACGTCCAGCAGCCCGTTCAGCTTCAGCATTTCGTCGACGGAGGAACGGTTCGAATCCTCGATCAGTTGAAGCGCTTCGACCGGCATAGCCGTCTTCGCGATCGCTTCGCGCAGCACCTCGACGATCCGCCGGTTCGATTCGAGCGCGGCGGATCCGCCGCGCAGCACGACCGCGTTGCCCGTCTTCAGGCATAAGCCTGCTGCATCGACCGTCACGTTCGGCCGCGCCTCGTAGATCATGCCGATGACGCCGAGCGGCACGCGCCGCTTCTCGACGTGCATGCCGTTCGGCCGTTCGAACGTTTCGAGCACATCGCCGACAGGGTCGGGCAGCTCGACGATTTGGCGCAGCCCCTCGGCAATCGCTTCGATGCGCTTGCCATTGAGCGCCAGCCGATCGAGCAGCGATTCGCTTGTGCCGATCTCGCGACCGCGCTGTAAATCGAGGCCATTCGCTTCTATAATGGAAGCTTGCTCGTTCAGGAGCGCGTCCGCCATCGCAAGCAGCGCTTCGTTCTTCTGGGCGGCCGTTAGCCGATTCATGCCGACTGCGGCGCTTTTGGCGAGCGTTGCTTTCGCTCTTACTTCGCTTACCGTGTTCACTTCACTCATATCCATTCTCCTCCTATGCTTTAAGCGTTATCCATTCATCGCGGTGGATCACTTCGATGCGCGGCACTTCGATCCGCCGTTTCACTTCGTCCGAATTCATGCCGGCAATCGCCTTGAGCTGCCAAGCATCGTAATTGACGACGCCGCGGCCGATTATATCGCCGGCAAGACCGACGACCTCGACGACGTCGCCGGCATGGAAGTCGCCTTCGGACTGCCGGACACCGGCCGGAAGGAGGCTTTTGCCGCTGTTGCGAAGCGCCAGCTCCGCGCCTTCATCGACGACGATTCGGCCAAGCGGCAGCGAGTGGAAGCCAAGCCATTGCTTCTTCACCGGCAGGTTGCCGTTCGTCGTCTCGAAATAGGTGCCTTTGCCAAGCCCGTCGACGGCGAGCTTCAAATCGCCGGGCTCCATCGCGCGGCCGACAAAGGCGGGGACCCCGCCGCGCATCGCAATGCGCGCCGCTTCCAGCTTGGAGCGCATGCCGCCGGTGCCGACGGACGAGCCGGAGCCGCCCGCAAGCTGCATGATTTCCTCCGACAGTTGCGTGACGCGCTCGATCCGCTTCGCATCTTGATTAAAACGCGGATCGGCTGTATACAAGCCGTCGGTATCGGTCAGAATGACGAGTTGATTCGCTTTGACAAGATTGGCGACGAGGGAAGACAGCATATCGTTATCGCCGAACTTGTTCAATTCTTCGGTTGCGACCGTGTCGTTCTCGTTAATAACCGGAATGGCGCCTTGGCGAAGCAGCTCCTCCATCGTCATCATCGCGCATTCGATGCGGCGGCGATTGGAGAAATCGGCCCGCGTAAGCAAAATCTGCGCGGCGATATGGCCGCTGCGGCCGAACGACTCCTGATAAGCTTGCATGAGCAGCGCCTGCCCGACAGCGGCGGACGCCTGCTTCTCGTGCAGCAGCTTCGGCCTGGATGCAAAGCCGAGCGCGCGGAAGCCTGCCGCTACGGCGCCGGATGTAACAAGCACGACGTCGTTGCCGGCTTGCTTCAGAGCGGACAGCTCGGCGGCGAAGAAGTCGAGCTTGCTCCGATTGAGACCGCCTTCGTCCGACGTCAGCGAGCTGCTGCCGATTTTCACTACGATACGATTACCCATGAAGATCCCTTCCTACGACGACAGATTAAATGAAAGCGAGCATAATTGCGGTTGCAATGTCGAACGATAAACAAAGAAAAGACTCCCGTCCTTCATTATAAAGGACGAAAGTCTGGGCTTCCGCGGTACCACCTTTGTTGACGGCAAGACGCGGCCTTCGCCCGGAAGGGAAGAAGGCTGCGGGAGCCGTCCCGCTCATGCCTCGTAACAGGAGGCGCTGTCCGGCTGTTCGCCGGCCGTTCGGGGGTAGGGTTCGGCGGATCGGTCGCGGTAAATTCTTGCAGCCTATCGGAATTTACTCTCTGTGCGCGGCGCTGAGATTCGCTTACTGGTCCCGTCATTACGCTTTCGATATTTCAATTAGCAACAGCATAGCATGATTGCCGGCGGCTGTAAAGAAACACAAACGCCCGCAAGGCGCATAGCCGCCGGCGATTGTCGCGACGTCTGCGGCTATGCTTGAGGCTGCCCGAACAGTCCGAGCGCACCGATCCGTCTTACCGCTTCCCTAAGCCGTTCCTCCGGCGCGAGCAGACCGAGTCGCACATAGCCTTCGCCGCTTTCCCCGAAGCCGATGCCCGGCGCTACGACGACGTCGGCCTGCTCCAGCACAAGGTCGGCGAATTCCGACGACGTGTAAGGCTTCGGCACCGGCAGCCAGCAGAAGAAGGAGCCGCCCGGCTTCGCCGCTTTCCAGCCGATTGCATCGAGCTCTTCGAACAGCGCGTTGCGACGGCTTTCATATACCGCGCCAAGCTCCTCGACGCATTGCTGAGGGCCGGTAAGCGCCGTCGCCGCCGCTTCTTGAATGCCGCCGAACAGACTGCAGTAATAATGATCCTGAATCAGGTTAATGAGGCCGACGACCTCGCGGTTGCCGAGCGCAAAGCCGACTCGCCAGCCCGCCATATTGTACGTTTTCGACAGGGTATAAAATTCGACGCCGACTTCTTTTGCCCCCGGCGTTTGCAGGAAGCTGACCGGACGCTTGCCGTCGAAGCCAAGTGCGCCGTAAGCGAAGTCGCTCGCCACGACGATATTATGCTTGCGAGCGAAATCGACCGTCGCTTTATAGAAGGGCAGATCGGCGACCGCGCCTGTCGGATTGTTCGGGTAGTTGACGAACATCAGCTTGGCGGCGTCCGCCGTCGTGCTCGGAATGACGGAATAGTCGGGCAGGAAGCCATTGCTCTCGCGCAGCGGCATGAACGCCATCTCCGCTCCCGCCAGCTTCACGCCGGACCAGTAATCCGGATAGCCCGGGTCCGGAACGAGGCAGATGTCGCCGGGATCGAGCATGCATTGAGCGATTTCCACTAGTCCGGTCTTGCCGCCGAACAGAATCGCGACCTCGGTATCCGGGTCCAGCTCGACGCCGTAATCCTGCGCGTAGCGGAATGCGACGGCTTCTTTCAGAAACCGATAGCCGCTGAATGGCGGATAACGGTGGTAAAGCGGGTTGTCCGCAGCATTTTTTAACGATTCCACGATATGCTCCGGCGTCGGGCGGTCCGGATTGCCTTGCCCAAGATTAATTACATCACGCCCTTTGGCGGTCTGGGCATTCGCTTTCGCGACGAGCGCGGCAAAAAATTGTTTCGGTAATCCGTTCATCCGTTGAGCGGGACGGACGGCTACAGTAGGATGATTGCTTGCCATACGATTGGTCACACTCCACCTATTCTGATCGACTTTATGACCTTACTGTAGCATGATGCGCCAGCAGTGTCGAGCGGACCGAAGCCGGTATAGATTTTTGAATAATGGCGATGCGTATGTAGTCCGCCTCCGGTAATGACGAAGATGCGGAGACGGTCTGTTGCCTTAAGGTTAAGAAGGAATGCCGATTCGCGTAATAAACGGCTGAATATCGGCTGTGAACAGGAGCAAATACGGATGGCGCTGTTCGTCGAACACGAGCAGCAGCGGCGGTTTCCCGTCGCATTTGAACAGGAACACTTCCCGAACGACTAGCTCGGTTTGCGCGATTTTGACTTTGGCCTGCTTCGTCAGCGGAATGCGATAAACATATTGGCAGTTATCGTCAGCCTTGAGCTGCGGCGCAAGACCGGTGACCGATTTGAGCCAGCTCCGAGCAAATTTTTGATACTGCTTGTCGTTGTCGACCGACTTGACGACTTTCTCGGCTTTGACGTCAAACACTTGGACCGGCTGATTGGGCGACTTGGCCTTTGCGTCGGCTGCGTAAGCGAGCGCCGGATTGGCGGCTGCAAGGAACATAAGCAGCAAAGCAATCGCGGCGGCGATACGGGAAAGCGAATGTGATCTCATGGACAATCTCCTTCACCTTAAAGTATGACTACGCCGTTCCGTCTTAACGTGCCCTGCTTGACACCGTTCCATGAGGGGGTATGATTAGGAAAATACAAACTGCACGCAAAGGAAGAGGAGCAATGGATAACGTGAAACTGAAGCTGGCTCTGCTGCAAATGGATATTCGGATCGGGGAGCCGGAAGCCAATTATAAGAAAGCGGAGCAAATGATGCTTGCGGCCATCGCCGCCGATCCGAAGCCGGATGTCGTCGTGCTGCCCGAAATGTGGAACACCGGCTACGCGCTGGATCGAATCGGCGAGCTGGCCGACGAAGGCGGGGCGCGTACGCGCGAGAAGCTGTCGGCTCTGGCGCGGGAGCATCGAGTCGTCATTGTCGGAGGCTCGATTGCGGAGAAGCGGGAAGAGGGCGTATACAATACGATCCATGCGTTCGGCCGAGACGGCGAGGAGCTTGGACAATACGATAAAATTCATCTGTTCCGTCTGATGGACGAAGAGAAGCATTTGCAGCCGGGAGGCCGGGACGGAACGCTGTCGCTTGACGGCATGCCGGCAGGCATGATGATCTGCTACGACATCCGATTCCCGGAACTGGCTCGCAAGCTTGCGCTCGGAGGAGCGAAGATGCTGTTCGTGCCGGCCGAATGGCCGAATCCGCGCCTGCATCATTGGCGGACGCTGCTGCAAGCGCGCGCGATCGAGAATCAGATGTACGTGATCGCCTGCAACCGGTGCGGGCAGAGCGGAAGCACCGTTTTCTTCGGCCATTCGATGGTTGTCGATCCTTGGGGCGAAGTGATCGCGGAGAGCGGCGAGCAGGAAGGCGTCCTGACCGTGGAAATCGATCTTGGACTCGTCGACGAAGTGCGCACGCGCATTCCCATATTCGAAGACCGCCGTCCGTCGCTCTACCAATAGCGGGCCGCGCTCACCCGTTGTAATGCTGCTCGACCGTCCGTTTCATCGTATTGATGAACGCATCGGCGGCGCGCGATAAATACCGTCCCTTCCGGCTTGCGATGACGAGCGTGCGGGAAGGGGCGGGATTGCCGAGCGGCAAATAAAGCGGCGTAAATTCGCTGTGCGTCGCGCGGGTAATCATATTCGGTACGAATGCGATGCCCATGCCGGCCGCAACCAGCGACTGCACCGTCTCGATATTGCTGCTCTCGAATACGATCGCAGGCGAGAAGCCGGCTTGCGCGCACAGGTCGAGCGTAATTTGGCGGAAGCCTTGTCCTTTCTTTAAGACGATGAACGGTTCGCCCTGCAGCTTGCGGATGTCGACCGGACCCGTATGCTGCGCGAGCGGATGCCGCTCGGGCACGGCAAGGCAAATTTCATCCTCAATTAATGGTTCCCATGCGAGCGTCGGATCTTCCAGCGGGAGAGACAGCAGGCTTATATCGGTTTCGCCGCTTGCGGTGAGCTGCTCCAGCTTGGAGGAGGAATCCTCGATCAGCACGACCTCGATTTCCGGATACAGCGAGCCGAAGACGGGAAGGACGAGCGGAAGAATGTGCGAGCCCGTAATCGGAAGGCTTCCGACGACGAGACGTCCTTTGCGCATAAGCGCCATATCTTCCATCTCCTGCTTAAGCTGCTCGGCCGCATCCAGAATCGTCTGCGCTTTATGGACGAACACCGAGCCGGCATGCGTCAGCTCGACCGAGTTGGTCGTCCGGCGAAACAGCAGCACGCCGATTTCCTTCTCCAGCTTGGACAACTGCTGACTCAGCGAAGGCTGAGCGATATGAAGCTTCTCCGCGGCGCGGGAGAAGTTTTTTTCTTTGGCGATCTGAATGACGTATTGGAGCTGTCTTAATTCCATTATTTATATCCTCCTGAAGCATCGGACGCAGCCGGTGCTCGTTTGCGCAGCTCATAGTTAATAACTATAGCGTTTATAGATATTATATCTTGGATCAATCAATCTTAACATGCTATTGTTAGTTTAAATTCAGTTCCTTACACCAAAATAGAATAGAATTTTACGGGGTGAAACGCGATGACGAAGAAAAGAACGATGTTTGAGAAAATTTGGGACAATCACGTCATTCATTCGGAAGAAGGCAAACCGAGCATTTTGTATATCGACCTTCATCTGGTTCATGAAGTAACGTCTCCGCAAGCGTTCGAAGGCTTGCGCATGTCCGGCCGCAAAGTGCGCCGTCCGGAATTGACGTTCGCAACGATGGACCACAACGTTCCGACGAAAGACCGTTTCAATATCAAAGACCCGATCTCCAAGCAGCAGATCGACACGCTGACGCAGAACTGCGCCGATTTCGGCGTACGCCTGTTCGACCTGAACGATATCGACCAAGGCGTCGTGCACGTTATGGGTCCTGAGATCGGCTTGACGCATCCGGGCAAAACGATCGTCTGCGGCGACAGCCACACGTCCACGCACGGCGCATTCGGCGCTCTCGCATTCGGTATCGGCACGAGCGAAGTCGAACACGTTATGGCGACGCAATGCTTGCAGCAATCGAAGGCGAAGACGATGGAAGTTCGTTTCATCGGCTCCCGCAAACCGGGCGTAACGGCGAAAGACTTGATCCTCGGCGTTATCGCGAAATACGGCACGGACTTTGCTACCGGCTACGTGCTGGAGTACACGGGCGAAGCGATCCGCTCGCTCACGATGGAAGAGCGCATGACGGTGTGCAATATGTCGATCGAAGCGGGCGCGCGCGCCGGTCTGATCGCTCCGGACGAGACGACGTTCGAATACCTGCGCGGCCGCGAGCATGCGCCGCAAGGCGAAGCGTTCGAGCAAGCGATTGCCAAATGGTCGGAGCTGCGCACGGACGAAGGCGCCGAGTTCGATACGGTTGTCGAATTCGATGTCGATTCCCTCATCCCGCAAGTAACGTGGGGCACGAGCCCGGGCATGGGCACGTCCATTACGGCATCCGTTCCGAATCCTGCGGACTTCACGACGGAGAACGAACGCAAAGCGGCCGAGAAGGCGCTTGAATATATGGATCTCAAGCCGGGTACGCCAATAAGCGAGATCGAGATCGATTACGTGTTTATCGGCTCGTGTACGAACGGCCGTATCGAAGACCTTCGCGCAGCGGCTCAAGTCGCTAAGGGCTACAAAGTAAGCGACCGCGTTACGGCAATCGTCGTTCCGGGCTCCGGCCGCGTCAAGATGCAGGCGGAGAAGGAAGGACTGGATCAGATTTTCACCGAAGCAGGCTTCGAATGGCGTGAAGCGGGCTGCTCGATGTGCCTCGCGATGAACCCGGACGTGCTTCAGCCGGGACAGCGCTGCGCATCGACGTCGAACCGCAACTTCGAAGGTCGTCAAGGCCGCGGCGGACGCACGCACCTCGTGTCCCCGGCAATGGCAGCGGCAGCGGCGATCATGGGCCGTTTCACGGACGTCCGCGATTGGACGCTGAAAACGGAAGTCGCGAACTAATCGTACCCGTTACTTGAGAGGAGAACTGCGAACTATGGAACCATTTGTTAATCATACAGGCATCGTTGCACCGGTTGACCGCGTCAACGTCGACACGGACGCTATTATTCCGAAACAATTTCTGAAACGGATCGAGCGCAGCGGCTTCGGCCAATTTCTGTTCTACGAATGGCGTTTCTTCGAGAACGGCGACGTAAACCCGGACTTCGAGCCGAATAAACCGCGCTACGAGGGCGCTTCGGTGCTGATTTCCCGTGCGAACTTCGGCTGCGGCTCGTCCCGCGAGCACGCGCCTTGGGCGATTCTCGACTACGGCTTCAAATGCGTCATCGCGCCGTCTTTCGCCGACATTTTCTACAACAACTGCTTCAAGAACGGCATTCTGCCGATCAAGCTGAGCGAAGAGCAAGTCGAAGAGCTGTTCCAGCGCACGGCGAAGCACGAAGGCTACAAGCTGAGCATCGACCTTGAGAACAAAGTGATTTCGGACGAATACGGTCTGAGCATCGCGATCGAGCTCGACGAGCACCGCCGTCAATTCCTGCTGCAAGGCTTGGACGATATCGGTCTGACGCTCCAGCACGAGGACAAAATTGCGGCATACGAAGCGAAACGCGCAGCGCAAACGGCGTAATCGATCTGCCGGCTGCAAGAACGGAAAGCCCCGTTTCAGGCGCCTTACGGGCGCCTGAAACGGGGCTTTCTTGACGTTAGAAGGGAAATTCATATTTTCGAAAGAACATTTCCCTCCGCACGCAACTTTTTCCGTCGAATTGCGTCTAATATTTCGTCTGTTTAAGGCGAACTGTGCTGTATACGGGCGCAATTCGCTGCGGGCAATCCAATTACATAGTCTTAGAGGTGAAAGATGAGAAAGCTAGTTGTCGCTGCTCTGTTGTTGTCGCTCATTTTTTCGCTGTTTCCGGCGATTGGACAAGCAGCATCCGCTGTCGTCACGCCCAAGCTGTTCCTGAACGGCAAGCAGTTGGAAACGACCGAAGAACCGCGTATTTATCAATCGTCGACGCTCGTCCCGGTCAGAGTGGTTGCGGAAGGTCTCGGATTTAATGTTGGTTGGAGCCAGTCGGACAAGCGGGTCGATATTAATGACGCATCGACTTTGATCTCGCTTACGATTGACAGCCCGATCGCTAATGTCAACGGGAATTTCGTGCAACTGGATACTACGGCCAAAGTGTTCAACTCGGTTACGCTCGTTCCGATCCGATTTGTAGCGGAAACTCTCGGGTTGCAAGTCTATTACGACAATCCAACGAAGTCGGTCCATCTGTACAAGTATGCGAACGAGACGTCGCCGTCCGAGAATACGGGAAGCGGCAACGAAGGAAGTGGCGCTGCGGATCCGAATGCCGGTTCCGGCAACTCGGGCACGCCGGAAATTCCCGCGAATGTACAAGGCTTTTTGACGAATGTGCAGTATGACGGAACATCCAGCGTTCTGATCGATTATGACGGCGTTATCAAACCGAATAAAGCGTTTACGCTGACAGGACCCGATCGACTCGTTCTCGATCTGCCGAATGCGGCGTTCGCTGCGGGCATGTCGCCAACGGGCAAAATTTATGTCGATTCCAATCCGAATTTATATCAGGTTCGTTACTCGGTCGGTCCGGACAGTCCGACGACGCTTCGCGTCGTGCTGGATTTGTACAAGCCGTCCACTTATGCCGTCACGGAAAGCGAAGGGCGCATCCAAATCGCGGTGCTGGGCGATGGCGGCGCTCCGTCAGAAGACAATACGACTCCGGCGCAGCCGGGTGATACAACGGGCTCGAATACGGGTAAAGTATACAAAGTCGTCATCGACGCGGGCCACGGAGGCAAAGATCCGGGAGCCGGGTACGCGGGCGCGTACGAGAAGACGTTCAACCTGAGCATCGTCCTGAAGATCAAGCAATTGCTTGATAAGGACAAGCGGCTTCAAGTGACGTATACGCGGATCGACGATACGTATCCCGATCTGACCGAGCGCGTCAAGATTGCGAACAACTTGAAAGCCGATGCGTTCGTATCGATTCATGCGAACAGCTCGACCTCTTCCAAGACGAACGGAACCGAAACGTATTATTACCGTCAAGACTCGAAGTCTTTCGCTGACATTATGCACAAATATTTAAGCAAGGCTACCGGCTTGAAGGACAACGGCGTTCGCAGCGGCAATTATAAAGTTATTCGTGAAACGACGATGCCGGCTATTTTGCTGGAATCCGGCTATTTGTCCAATACGTCGGATTGCAAAGCGCTGTTCGATCCCGCGGTTCAGGATAGGATCGCTGCCGCCGTTGCCGCAGGTATCAAGGAACAGCTAAAGCTTCAGTAAACGAGGTGATCGGAATGAGCCACATGCGTACAACGATTGGAATGTTGTTGGTTGGAGCCATGCTGATCGGCGCTGCGACAGGCTGCGGCGTGAAAGCGAAGAATGAAGCCAATACTGTCGCTTCGGACAACCAGACGTCTGCGGCCGGTCAATCCGCTCAACAGAGCGGCGAGCAGGACGACACGGCGAAGCGGAAGCAGATGATCCATATCTATCTGACCGACGAGGATTTAACCGTGCTCGTCGATCAAAGCCGCGAAATCGAATTTGACACCGATCAGGAAAAAATATCGGCGGCGCTGCAAGCGCTGCAAGCGCCGGGCGAAGGAGACGCGGTATCGCTATGGAGCCGGGTTGAGATTCTGTCCTCCGAGCTTGCGGACGGAGCCGTCACGATCAACATTCATCTGCCGGAGGGCTCAAGGCTCGGCGCGCCGGGCGAAGTAATGGCGCTCGAAACGTTGAAGAAAACGTTATTTCAATTCGACGACGTCGTATCGATCGATCTGCTCGTAGACGGCGAAGCGGTTGAAAGTCTAATGGGACATGAGGAGCTTCCGCACCCGATCGTGAAATAAACGGATCACATAACCGGCATCATGCCGATTTGCACTTATCGAGGAGGCTATCATTCATGGTTTATCATTCCAAGTCGTTCAAAGCGTCCGCTTGGCTGCTGGCCTTGTCGCTGGCAACGGGCGGGACGGTGTCCGCCGCTCAAGCGGCCGTTCCGTACGATACGGTCTCGCCCGTCAATGCAGCCGCTTCTGCGGCTTCGACGCCTTTCGCCGATGTGAAAGCAGGCCACTGGGCGGAGAAGCATATTGCGAAGCTTGCGCTGCAAGGCATTATTATCGGCAACAACGGCCAGTTCCGTCCTGCGGACAGCGTATCCCGCCAAGAGGCGATCGTCATGGCAATCCGGTTCGCCGGGCTGGAAGGCGAGGTCGACCGCGACGAGGCGGTCGTATTCCCGACTTCGTTCCAGGTGGACAAATATTTTATCCCTTATGTCGTATTGGCATTCGAGAAAGGGCTTATCGATCAGAACGAGCAATTCGGCATTGCCGATAAAGAGGCCGGTTCGCCTTGGGGCAGCAGCAAGGCGTCGCGGGAATGGGTGACGAAGCTGATTGTGAATGCGATCGGCAAGAGCGCCGATGCGAAGGCGCAGGCCGGCAAGCCGATGTCGTTCGTCGATGCGGCCTCCGTAGGCGAAGGGTACGGCGGGTATATCAATACAGCCGTTGCGCTTAATTTGGTTAATGGCGTTGCAGGCAACAAGTTCGATCCGAAGGGCATCGTGAACCGGGCGATGATGGCGACGCTGCTCAGCCGCGCGGAACCGCAATTTCCGGTCCAATACGCCGGACAGACGGAGGGCATTATCGCTTCCGCCGGCAACGGCGCGATTGCGCTCTATACTTCCTCGGGCGTTCAGACGTATGCGACAGGAGCCGATACGCTCTACTCGCATACCGGCTCGGAGCAATTTATGGCAGGAAGCGGCCTGATTCCTTACGCGCGCGCGTTCGTGATTGCGAAGGACGGCAAGGCGCTCTACGTCGAGCAGGTGAACGACGAGCAGAAAGTCGAGACGATCAGCGGCACGTTCGACCGGTTCGTTCCGGCCAGCCGCAAGATGTGGGTCTGGGTCGGCGATACGCCGACGGAAATCGTCTATGACGATACGCTGCAAATTAAAGATAAAGACGGCAACGCGATTGCAGCCTCGGCGCTGACGAAGGACGCCAACGTCAAAGTGGTTCGCGATACGTTCCGATCGTCTCCGATCGCTATATCGGTGCAAGTGGTCGACTCTCCGAACGCCTCGGTCAACAAGACCGGCAACGGAACGGTGAAAACGGTCGGCGCTTCGACGATAACGATTGCGAGCGGCGGAGTCGACGAGACGTGGAACGTCGCCGCGGGCGCCATCTTCGTTAACGGCAACACGCTGTTAAAGTCTCTGCAAGATATTAAGCCGGGCGATAAAGTAACGTATGAGGTGAAGAACAACGTCGTCGAACGGATCGACGTAAGCGGCGCCGCGGTGCAATTGACCGATTCGGGCATCTACTACAGGTCGGACAGCAGTACGATTACGTACATGAAGGATAAGAAGTATATAACGAAACCGGTCATCGATTCTACGGTCGTGAATATCGAGGGCTTGCCGTCGGCGGCGCTGACCGATTTGCAGTTGAACGATCAACTGGTGCTGTCGCTTAACGAATCGGATCAAGTGACGAAGATTGCGGTAACGAATCGGAAGGTCGAGTTGGCGGCCGGCGTTGAAATTTTGGATTACTCTTCGAAGTATGGCGTGTTGTCCGTCGTCGACGGCAAAGGAGAATTCCGTTCGCTGAAATTCGGCGCGAACAGCCAGATCGACTTCAACGGCGTTCCGTTCACGCTCGATGCGGCCGTTGCGGGCGGCCTGCTGACGAAAGGACGCAAAATAACGGTCAGCTATACCGGCGATACGATCGTGCAGGTCCAGCTATCCTATCGTTATAGCGGCACGGTCGTGTCGGTCAACTCGTCGACTTCGAAGCTGACGCTGTCGGTAGGCGGCAACCTGCTGACGCTCACGATGCAGAATCCGCTTGTCGAAGTATACGGCAAATCGACCGCGACGCTTGCCGACGTATTGACCGGCAGCGACGTCATCGCGATGATGAATCAGGATCAGGATAAAGTGAACGGCATTTACGTCGTCAGCAAACGGCAAATGACGGTTGTGTCGGCGAATCCGTCGACAAACCGGGTTACGCTGCGTGAAGGAAGCACAGGCACTTCCGAATACAGCGTGTCGGGTCTGGAGCTGTTGGACGATGCGGGCAACAAGCTGGCGCTTAGCAGCCTGCAAGCCAACAGCGTCGTAAACGTTCAATTCCAAGGCAAGACGCCGATCCGTATCCAACGCGTAGCCGTAACGGTCGGAGCTGTACGAACGGTCGACGGTACGCAGGTGATCGTATCGGATTATAACGGACGCACGACCTCGATTCCGCTTGGCTCCAAATATACGATTATCCGCAACGGCGGAAGCTCGAACAGCTATTCGGCTCTCCAGGCGGGGGACAGGGTAGAGGTTCGCAAGGATGCCGACGACAACGTCGTGGCCACCGTATTAAAATCCGAGCAGAAGAAATTCTGGAAATACGATGCGGCCACGAATACGCTGCAGACGAAGCGGACGGTCATTACCGATCAATACCAATATGTATTGAACGGCGTGACGTTGACGTCGGGCGGCTCGGCCATTACGGTACAATCGATCGCGGAAGACAGCCTGCTCGTATTGTATTATTACGACAATAAGCTGATCGAGATCGAGAAACGATAGAGCAACGTTATAGTGACGCCTCTCCGGCACGCCGTTTCAGACGATGCGCCGGAGAGGCTTTTTACTGTCCGTCGGTCGAAGCGGATCTGGAATATACCGGATATTTGGTTGCGCGCGGCGACATTTTTCGCTACACTTTTGTTCATTAGAGGTTTGATGCGATGGGGAGAGAGACCGGTATGAATGCGAAGGAGCGTATGGCGAGAATATTGAAGGAGACGACGGCGATGTTCCCGGACGCGCATTGCGAGCTGAACCACAGCAATCCGTTCGAGCTGACGATCGCCGTGCTGCTGTCTGCGCAATGTACGGACGAAACCGTCAATAAAGTAACGGCCGGTTTGTTCCGGAAATATAAGCGGCCCGAAGACTATTTGGCCGTGCCGCTGGAAGAGCTGGAGCAGGATATCCGGCGCATCGGCTTGTTTCGGAACAAAGCGTCGAATATTCAGAAGCTGTGCCGGCTTGTCATCGACAAGTACGGCGGGGATGTGCCAAGAGAGCATGAGCAGTTGACGGAGCTGCCGGGCGTCGGCCGGAAGACGGCCAACGTCGTCGTGTCGAACGCGTTCGGCGTGCCGGCTATTGCCGTGGATACGCATGTGGAGCGCGTCTCCAAGCGGCTTGGCGTCGCGAAGCCGGACGATTCGGTGCTGGAGGTCGAGAAAAAGCTGATGAAGCTTGTGCCGAAGGAGCTGTGGACGCAAACCCATCATACGCTTATTTTTTTCGGGCGGTATCATTGCAAGGCGCAGCAGCCGAAGTGCGATATTTGCCCTCTTCTCGACATATGTAAAGAAGGCGCCAGACGAATGAAGCCGGCGGCGGCCGTCCGTTCGAAAAAGCTGCCGAAGGCCAGCGCACGGTCGGCGGCAAAACAAGGCTGAGCGGGCGCAAGCTGGCGCGGAGTCGATGAAGCGGGATAGCGAGTATGTATAGATATAAGCGTTGGACTGGAGAACGGGGCCGCTCGCAGAAGCGGCGGCCGCACTGGAAAGTGGGAGAAACCGATGAGTCGTATGACGGAGACGAAAGCGAGCAAGTGGGTGGAAGCGATCGGGCAGCTAAGCCGCGCAATCGCACCATCCGGGGATGAAAGCACGGTGGAGAAATTAAAGGAGCTGGCATCGAAGCGGGAGAGCGGCAAGCTGACGATTGCGTTCTGCGGCCATTTCTCGGCGGGGAAATCGACGCTGGTGAACCGGATTTGCGGCGCGCAATTGCTGCCGACGAATCCGATTCCGACGAGCGCGAACGTGGTATCGATTGAAGGCGGAGAGAAGGCGTCCGTCACGATTACGCAGATGACGGACGACGGACGGACGGAAGCGGTCGAGCTGCCGACATCGGAGCTGGAGCATTTGAACCGGTACTGCATCGATGGGGCCAAATATATGACCGTTCAGATCGTGTACCCTTCCGAAGCGCTCGGAAGCGATATCGTGCTGCTCGACACGCCGGGCATCGATTCGACGGACGATGCGCATAAGCAGGCGACGGAGTCGGCGCTCCATTTGGCCGATGTGGTGTTCTATGTCATGGACTATAATCACGTCCAGTCGGAAATTAACTTTACGTTCGCGAAGGAACTGAAGGATTGGGGCAAGCCGCTCTATCTGGTCGTCAACCAGATCGACAAGCACCGGGAGCGGGAGCTTCCGTTCGCCGAATATAAGGACAGCGTGGAGCAGGCGTTCGCCAACTGGCATCTGGAGCCGGCCGGCATTCTGTATATTACGATGCGGGAGCCGAATAACCCGCATAACGAATACGAGTCGCTGCTCGGCTTAATGCGCAAGCTGGCGGAGGTTCGCGAGCCGCTTGCGGATTGGAGCATCTCGGCCTCGCTCCGCCATTTGACGGGCGTGCACGCGAAGCGGCAGGAAGAGACGGCCGAGCCGGAGCGCCAGCATTATATCGAGGAGGCCGGCGGCGAAGAGGGAGCGGCGGAGCTGCGCGATACGATCCAATCGCTCAAGGCGCGCGTGGAAGAGCTGCGCTCCGAGCCCGAGCGCATTCGGCTGTCGCTCCGGGCCGAGGCGCAATCGCTGCTCGACAGCGCGATCGTGACGCCGGCCTCGCTGCGCGATACGGCACATTCGTTCCTCGAAAGCAGCAAGCCGGGCTTCAAGGCGGGGCTATTGTTCGCCGGCGCGAAGACGGCGGCGGAGAAGGAGCGGCGGCTGGAGCAGTTCCGCGCCGAGCTCGATTCGGTCGTAAAGTCGGCGATCGAATGGCATTTGAACGAGCTGCTTCGCAAAGCGTACGACCGGGCCGGCGTGCCGGATGATGTTGTTGCGCAGCGGCTGAGCGGCATCGTATGGTCGCCGACGCCGGAATGGCTGACGAGCCGCGTCAACAAAGGCGCGTCGTTCGGCAACGAATATACGATGACGTACAGCCGCGATATCGCGGCGGACGTCAAGGCGGCGTACCGCCAGCTAGCGTATCCGCTGATCGATGATATCGCGGAAGCGGCGGCGGCGGACAGCGCAGCGGAAGCGCAAGCGGCGGAGGCGGAGCTGCGCGAGCTAGGCTCGCGCGCGGAGGCGCTGGCGAAGCTTGAGGCGCTCGCGCAGCGGCTTGACGCGGAAGCGGCCGCGCTGGCGGCGCTGCTGCCGCCGAGGCCTGCTGCGCCGCCGCTGCCGGCGCCTGCCGCGGCGGTACCGCGCAGCGCTAGCGCAGCCAGCGCGCCTGCCGCGCCGCAGCGCGCCGGCGCAGCGCCGGCGCGCGCTGGCGCTAGCGCTGCAGCGCGAGGCGCCGCGAGCGCGCCTGCCGCATCGGCAGCGGCGCTCGCCGGCGGCGCGGCGTTCGCGCCGCAGCGCGAGGCGGCTGCGCGCCTGCGCAGCGCGGCGGCGCTGATTGCGCCGCATGCCGCGCTCGGCGCGGCGGCTCGCGCGATGCGCGAGAAGGCGGACCGGCTGCAGAGCAGCCGGTTCACGATCGCGCTGTTCGGCGCGTTCAGCGCGGGCAAATCGTCGCTCGCCAACGCGCTGATCGGCTCGCCGGCGCTGCCGGTGTCGCCGAACCCGACGACGGCGGCGATCAACCGGATCGTGCCGCCGACCGAGGCGCAGCCGCACGGCAGCGCGAGGGTCGTCATGAAGCCGAGGGACGGCATGCTGGACGATCTGCGCTACTCGCTGGCGCTGCTCGGGGAGACCGATCTTCCGTCGGACGAATCGGCGCTGCTGCGCCGGATCGCTTCGCTGCGTCCGGAGGCGGTGCAAGCCGGCGGACGGCCGCACTACAGCTTTCTGAAAGCGGCGGAGAAGGGCTGGAGCAGCTATTCGTCCCGTCTCGGCGAAGTGCTGTCGGTCGACGAAGCGGAATATCGCCGGTTCGTCGCCGAAGAGTCCCGTTCCTGCTTCGTGGCCGAGATCGAGCTGTATTATAGCTGTCCGCTGACCGATGCGGGCATCGTGCTCGTCGACACGCCGGGCGCGGATTCGGTGAACGCCCGCCATACGGGGGTCGCGTTCAACTACATCAAGAACGCTGACGCGGTATTGTTTGTCACGTACTATAATCATGCTTTCTCGCAGGCCGACCGCCAGTTTCTTATGCAGCTTGGCCGCGTGAAGGATCAATTCGAGCTGGATAAAATGTTTTTCCTCGTCAACGCGGCCGATCTCGCATCGTCGCAGGAGGAACTGGACGGCGTGCTGAAGCACGTCGCGGACAACTTGCTGCAGCACGGCATCCGGTTCCCGCGCTTGTATCCGGTATCGAGCTTGCAGGCGCTTGACGCGAAGCAGGACGGCGACGGCGAGGCGCTCTCTCAATCGGGCCTGGCGGCGTTCGAGCAATCGTTCACGACGTTCATTCGCGACGATCTCGGCCGGATGGCCGTCGAGTCGGCCGACCGCGATATTGCGCGGACGGCCGCGCAAGTAGGCGGCTGGATCGAGTCCGCCCGCGGCAGCGCGGCGGAGCGGGCGGCGCAGCGCGAACGGCTCGCCGTTGCGGCGGACCGCGCGTCCGCGTCCGCCTTATCGCTAGGCGAGCTGGCGGAGCTGCAATACGATCGGCTGAAGCGGGAGCTTGAAGAGCTGCTGTTCTACGTTTTGCAGCGAATCGGACTGCGGTTCGGGGAATTTTACAACTTCGCGTTCAATCCGTCTACGCTGCGCGACGACGGCCGCGATCTGCGCAAAGCGCTGTGGACGTCCTGGCTGGAGCTTGACCGCCAGTTGGCGGTCGAGCTTGCGCAGGAGCTGCAAGCGACGACGCTGCGCATGGATAATGCGCTTAATGCGGTGCTCAAGGAACGCTACGAGCGGACGTCCGGCGAGCTGTCGGAACTGCTGAGCGGCTTTCAGGCAGCGGCTTACTCGCGGTTCGAGTGGGGCGCGGAAGAGCGGGGCGGCGCTTATTGGAACGCGGGCTCTGCCGATGTCAAATGGTTCTGGAGCCGGTTCAAATCGCCGCGCTATTTCTTCGAAGGCGAAGGCAAAGCGGCGATGCGAGCCGACATCGAGGCGATGCTTGCGGAGCCGCTGAAGAAGTGGTCCGAGCAAGCGGCCGCGGATTGGAACGCCGTCTATGCGGACCGTTTGCGGCAATCGGCTGCCGAATGCGGCGCGAAGCTGGCCGAGGAAGCCCGCTTGTACGCCGACGGCTTGCTGGCGTCGTTGCAGGACGGCAGCGATCTGCAGTCGCTGACGCAGTTGTTCGGGAGTCTGGGATCGCTGCGCGGAGCCGAAGCGGCAGCAGCGGAATCGGCGTCCGAGCATCCGGCGACGTCCGGCGTGTAATGCAATTCGATGGAATATCGTCTGTCCGTTCCGGAGGGAACGGGCAGACGATTTTTTTTGTCTCCTGGTAATCAAGAAATTGCTATGGAGGAATATGCAAAACGGAAGGGGGAAATATGCAAAAACGGAGAATTTGTGAGAATTTTAACCGGATTTCAAACGATTCCGAAGAATAACCCCCGCCTGGCGGCGCTCAGCCTGACGAAGCGCGACTAAACGGCTCATACGTTCGCATTCCCTGTTTGAACTATCGGAAAGTTGCTGGTACGATTCATTCGTATTTCCAAATTCAACCGGTGAAACAGAAGAGGGAGAGGGGTTCTTCGTGGACGTTTTTAAGCAGTTGAAACCGTTTTACTGGGTCGAGAAGAAGTTCATATTCGCATCTATTCTGTGCCTGATGGGCTCGACCGCGCTCGGCCTCGTCTATCCGAATCTGCTGCGGATACTGATCGACGACGTCATTATGAAAGAAAAATTCGAGAAAGTGCCGGCGATTGCATTGACCGTAGTCGGCGTTATCGCGGTCAAAAGCTCGATGCAGTTTTTCCACGGCTTCTTCGGCGGAAGACTCGGCAACCGCGTCGCGTATCGGCTGCGCAACGCCTGCTATGACAAGCTGCAATATTTATCGTTCAAATATTACGACACCGCGAAAACCGGCGATCTCATGTCCCGGCTGACGGCCGATCTGGAGGCGCTGCGCAACTTTATCGGTTTTGGCTTCGCGCAAATTTTGAACATGGCGCTGATGGTGCTGTTCGGCGGCATGATGATGATGACGCTTCACTGGCAGCTTACGCTTCTTACGCTCGTTACGATTCCGCTGCTCGTATTCTGCGCCTTCCGGCTGGAACGCCGCATCCATCCCGCCTTCCGCGAAATGCGTCTGGCGATGAGCCGGCTGACGACCATCGTGCAGGAGAATATCACGGGCGTGCGCACGGTCAAATCGTTCGCTCGCGAGCCTTACGAGGCCGATAAATTCGGCGTCAAGAGCTACGATTATCAGGTGAACCAGATCGGCGTGTCCCGCATTTGGGGCCGCTACTTCCCGCTTATGGAGCTGATCGCGAACTTAAGCGTCGTTATTTTGCTTATTACGGGCGGCATGATGGTCATTCGCCATTCGCTGTCGATCGGCGAACTGGTCGCCTTCTTCAGCCTGATCTGGTACATTATCGGCCCGATGTGGGGCATCGGCTTCCATATTAACAACTACACGCAATCGAAAGCGTCCGGCGAACGGATGCTGGAGCTGCTCAACGAATATGTTCATGTCAAAAATGCCGATCATCCCGTCGTGCTGAAGCCCGATACGATGAAAGGGCATGTCCGCTTCGAGCAGGTGACGTACGGCTACGGCGACGGGCATAACGCGCTCACGAAGTTCTCGCTCGACGCCGCGCCGGGCAAAGTGATCGGCCTGCTCGGCGGCACGGGCTCGGGCAAATCGACGGCGATTCAACTGCTTATGCGCGCTTATGACGTGAAGCAAGGCAAAATAACGATCGACGGCATCGACGTGCGCGAGCTGGAAATCGAATCGCTCCGCAGCGCGATCGCGCCGGTATTTCAGGAGACGTTCCTGTTCTCCGCTTCGATTCGCAGCAACATTGCATACGGAGCGAAGGACGCTTCGATGGACGACATTATACAAGCGGCGAAGCTGGCGAAAGCGCATGATTTCATTATGGAGCTGCCGCTCGGCTACGACACGGTCGTCGGCGAGCGGGGCATGGGCCTGTCGGGCGGTCAGAAGCAGCGGATATCGATTGCGCGGGCGTTGATCCGCAATCCTCGCATTCTTATTCTCGACGACTCGACAAGCGCGGTCGACATGGAGACGGAGCACGAGATTCAAGCCGGCTTCCGCGAGCTGATGGCCGGCAGAACGACGTTCATTATCGCGCACCGGATTTCTTCTCTGCGCCATGCGGACGAAATTATCGTGCTCGATCAAGGAAACGTCGTGCAGCGCGGCACGCACGAGCAACTGCTTGCGCAGGACGGCCCGTACCGCGACGTTTATCGCATTCAATACGCGGACCGGCCGGATCCCGATGCGGCAGCGGCATCCGATGTCTGGGTGCCGGGCGAGCCGGAGCCTGCGATGGCGCCGCAATCGGGCTTGCAGGCCGAGGGGAGGCTATACCATTGAGCAAACATCAGAATCGGTCGGCCGAGGAAATCGAGCGGAACGGTGGCGGCAAGCAGGAAGCGGCAGGCCGCGAACGTTTTGTATACCAAGACGACGAATTGATCGAGAAGCCGTTCAACTGGCAGCAGCTCGGCCGGCTTGTTATGTACTTGAAGCCATACCGAAAGCAACTTCTTCCCGTCGTGCTCGTCGGGATGGTGCTCGGCACGCTGACGCGGCTGACCATTCCGACGGTCATTATTATGGCGATCGACGAGGCGCTGAATCCGAAGTCGGGCGAGACGAGCGTGTCGAAGCTGCTGCTGTTCGCGGGGCTGATGCTGGCCTTGTATATCATTCAATGGGGTTCCAATACGTATCGGATCAAGCATACGAACATTGTCGGCCAAAAGGTGATTCACGACCTTCGCAGCCATCTGTTCTCGCATATTCAAACCTTGTCATTCCGCTTCTTCGACAAGCGTCCGGCCGGCTCGGTGCTCGTCCGCGTGACGAACGACGTCAACGCTTTGCAGGACTTGTTTACGAACGGCGTCGTCAACCTGCTGATGGACTGCGTGCAATTGGTTGGCATCGTTATTATATTGCTGCTGTGGAATTTCAAGCTCGGCCTTGCGGTCATGCTGACCGTGCCGCTTATGTTTCTCGTCTCGAGCGCGCTGCGCCGAAAAATCCGGTTCGCTTGGCAGGACGTGCGCATCAAGCAGTCCCGGATCAACTCGCATCTGAACGAATCGATTCAAGGCATTAAAGTGACGCAAGCGTACGTGCAGGAGAAGGAAAACATCCGCTTCTTCGAGCGAATGAACGGTGAGAACATTAAATCGTGGAACTATGCTTCGGCGATGAACCAATCGTTCGGTCCGATTATCGAGCTGACGAGCGCCGTCGGCACGCTCATTCTGTTCTGGTACGGCTCGCATCTCATTCAGACCGGCGCGCTCACGGTTGGCATGCTCGTCGGCTTCGCCAACTACATCGGCAACTTCTGGGAACCGATCAACCGGCTGGGTCAAATGTATTCGCAGCTTCTGATCGCGATGGCCTCGTCGGAGCGCATATTCGAATATTTGGACGAGAAGCCCGTCGTCGGAGAACTGCCGCAGGCGGCAGCGCTCGGACAGGTGCGCGGCGACGTCAAATTCGACAATCTCGTATTCGAGTACGAGGCGGGGCGGCCGGCGCTCAAAGGCATTACGATCGACGTGAAGGCGGGCCAATCGATCGCGCTCGTCGGCCATACGGGCTCCGGCAAAAGCACGATTATGAACCTGCTGTGCCGGTTCTACGATCCCAGCGAAGGCCGGGTGCTGGTCGACGGCACCGACATTCGCGACGTATCGCTCGACAGCTTGCGCTCGCAGATCGGCATCGTGCTGCAGGATACGTTTATTTTCTCCGGGACGATTCGCGACAATATCCGGTTCGGCCGGCTGGATGCGACGGACGAGGAAATCGAAGCGGCGGCGAAAGCCGTTCATGCGCATGAATTTATTATAAAAATGAAAGACGGCTACGACACCGAGGTGCAGGAGCGCGGCAACGTGCTGTCGATGGGGCAGCGTCAATTGCTGTCGTTCGCGCGTGCGCTGCTTGCCGACCCTCGCATTCTGATTCTCGACGAGGCGACAGCCAGCATCGATACGGAGACGGAGCTGAAAATCCAACAGGCGCTTCAAACGCTGCTGCAAGGCAGAACGTCGTTCATCGTCGCGCACCGCCTGTCGACGATTCGCCACGCGACATCGATTGTCGTGCTCGATCACGGCTCGATCGTCGAGCAGGGCTCGCACGAAGAGCTGATGCGCATTCCGGGTACGTATCGCGGCCTGATCGAAGCGCAGTATCGATTTTTGTCGGCTTAATCGCCGGAGCTACTTGATTTTTGGCTTGGTACCATCCACAATGGAAAGAAAACGGAAACGGCGGCAGTTTCGACGCGCTTACGCGGCGAAGCTGCCGCCGTCCGCATGCTTTCAGGAGGTCATCATGTCTAACTATGGTTCCCCGCTTTCATCCCGCGCCCGCCGTATCGTGCTGCTCGGCTCGGGCGAGCTCGGCAAAGAGGTCGTTATCGAAGCGCAGCGTCTTGGCATCGAGACGGTAGCCGTCGACCGGTATGCGAATGCGCCTGCGATGCAGGTCGCGCATCGTTCCCATGTCATCGACATGCTCGACGGAGAAGCGCTTCGCCGCGTGCTGGAGCTGGAGCAGCCGGATTTGATCGTGCCGGAGATCGAAGCGATCGCGACGGAGACGCTTGTCGAGCTGGAGAAGGAAGGACGTACCGTCGTGCCGACTGCCCGTGCCGCTCGTCTGACGATGGACCGCGAGGGCATTCGCCGCCTTGCGGCCGAGACGCTTGGTCTGCCGACGGCGCCGTACCGGTTCGCCGACACGCTGGACGAGCTTCGCGCCGCCGTCGCCGAGCTGGGGACGCCTTGCGTCATTAAGCCGATTATGAGCTCCTCGGGCAAAGGCCAGAGCGTGTGCCATTCCGAAGCGGAAATCGAGAGCTGCTGGAATTATGCGATGGAAGGCGGACGCGCCAAGAAGCAGCGCGTTATCGTGGAAGGCTTTATCCATTTCGAATCGGAAATTACGCTGCTGACCGTCCGTTCCGTCTCGGGCACGACGTTCTGCGCGCCGATCGGCCATGTTCAGAAGGATGGCGACTATATCGAATCGTGGCAGCCGCATGCGATGTCGGAGGAGCAAATTCGCGAAGCGGAGCATATCGCGCGGCAAATTACGGATTCGCTCGGCGGCTACGGCATTTATGGCGTCGAGCTGTTCCTGACGGGAGACGGCGTCCTGTTCAGCGAAGTATCCCCGCGCCCGCACGACACCGGCATGGTGACGATGGCGACGCAGGATTTGTCCGAGTTCGCGCTTCATGCCCGCGCCATTCTCGGACTGCCGATTCCGACCGTTCGACTGCTTACGCCCGGCGCTACGCATACGCTCAAGGCCGACCACGACAGCGAGTCGTTCCGCATCGGCGGCTTGGCGGATGCGCTGTCGCTGCCGAACACGCAGGTTCGCGTATTCGGCAAGCCGGAGACAAAGCAAGGCCGGCGTATGGCGGTTGCGCTTGCGAGTGCGGACAACGTCGAGGAAGCGCGCGATCTGGCTCGCCGCGCCGCGCAGTCGCTTCATATCAGCTACGAGTAACAGTTGTGCAATGCCTCGCCCGTATGAATGCGGGGACGGCCGCTCCGGCATCTTGCCGATGCCGCGAGCGGGTGTCTCTCGTTGCTCGTACGGGTTTTGTTTTATCGCCTTAGGACGGGTGCCGCAAGACAACGTTTCGAATGAGGTCGGCCGCTCGATTTGCAAAATATTTCCGTTCGATTTATCTTAGAGGGTAATCCAACCGTTATACAGGAGAGGAGCTGTCCCGAATGAAACGGGGGACTTTGTTATGGCGGACGATCGGCTTGGTATCGCTCGTCTCGACCTTGCTGTTCCTATGCGGCTTCGTCATCGCATTGAAAGACATGCTCGCGCCCGGCGAACGAACGCCTTTCATCGCCGATACCGGAGTGGAATCGGGCAGCGGACTCGGCGCCGCGCAGGAAATACGCATTACGGCGCTTGGCGACTCGCTGACGAAAGGAACGGGCGATTCGAAGGGCGAAGGCTACGTAAAGCAGGCGGTACGGCTTATGAAGGACAAGTACAACAAGCCGGTGAAGCTGATTAACAATTTGGCGATTAACGGGTTGCGCGCCGATCAGTTGAACGACAAGCTGGCCGGCGACAAAGGCGTTCGCCTGGCGATATCCGAAGCGGACGTCGTCTTGATGACGATCGGCGGCAACGATCTGTTCCAATATGCGCAAGGACGCGGCGAAGACGACGGCGATACGCAGCGCAGCGCCGGCAGCAACGGCGAGCTGTCGCTGGAGGAGCTGCAGGTCAACATGACCGAGGGCGTGAAGCGGCTGGAGCGTACGATCGGGCTGCTGCACGAAATCAATCCGGACGCTCGCGTCATCTACGTCGGCTTGTACAATCCGTTCTACGACGTGCAGGAGCTGCGCGACGGCAGTCTTCAGGTACAGGACTGGAACCGTCAAGCGTATGCGATCATTCACCGATATCCGAATATGCGGCTCGTCCCGACGTTCGACCTGTTCGAGGCCAATATCGGCCGTTATTTGTCGTCGGACCATTTTCACCCGAACCACGAAGGGTACGCCGCAATCGCCGAACGGATCGTGCAGACGCTCGATTGATAGATTACCGCTGCGCGTCTCCCTAACCGCTCGCCCTGCTTTTTCGGCTGCTCAGTACGACAGCTACGTCGCTGCATCACTTTTTGTGATGTAAGAGAGCCGATTGGCGGTGAAGGCGTCGTGCTGCATCACTTTTTGTGATGTAAGAGAGCCGATTGGTGGTGAAGGCGTTGTGTTGCATCACATTTTGTGATGTAAGAGCGACGACTGGCGGTGAAGGCGTTGTGGTGCATCACTTTTTGTGATGTAAGAGAGCCGAATGGTGGTGTGGGCATCGTGGTGCATCACATTTTGTGATGCAAGAGAGCCGATTGGTGGTGAAGGCGTTGTGTTGCATCACATTTTGTGATGTAAGAGAGCCGATTGGCGGTGAAGGCGTTGTGCTGCATCACATTTTGTGATGTAAGAGAGCCGATTGGTGGTGAAGGCGTTGTGTTGCATCACATTTTGTGATGCAAGAGAGCCGATTGGCGGTGAAGGCGTCGTGCTGCATCACTTTTTGTGATGTAAGAGAGCCAATTGGCGGTGAAGGCGTCGTGCTGCATCACTTTTTGTGATGTAAGAGAGCCGATTGGCGGTGTGGGCATCGTGGTGCATCACATTTTGTGATGTAAGAGAGCCAATTGGTGGTGAAGGCGTCGTGCTGCATCACATTTTGTGATGTAAGAGAGCCGATTGGCGGTGTGGGCATCGTGGTGCATCACATTTTGTGATGTAAGAGAGCCGATTGGCGGTGTGGGCATCGTGGTGCATCACATTTTGTGATGCAAGAGAGCCGATTGGTGGTGAAGGCGTTGTGCTGCATCACATTTTGTGATGCAAGAGAGCCGATTGGTGATGTGGGCATCGTGGTGCATCACATTTTGTGATGCAAGAGAGCCGATTGGTGGTGAAGGCGTCGTGCTGCATCACTTTTTGTGATGTAAGAGAGCCAATTGGTGGTGAAGGCGTCGTGCTGCATCACATTTTGTGATGCAAGAGAGCCGATTGGTGGTGTGGGCATCGTGGTGCATCACATTTTGTGATGCAAGAGAGCCGATTGGTGGTGAAGGCGTTGTGTTGCATCACATTTTGTGATGCAAGAGAGCCGATTGGTGGTGAAGGCGTCGTGCTGCATCACTTTTTGTGATGTAAGAGAGCCGATTGGCGGTGAAGGCGTCGTGCTGCATCACATTTTGTGATGCAAGAGAGCCGATTGGTGGTGTGGGCATCGTGGTGCATCACATTTTGTGATGTAAGAGAGCCAATTGGTGGTGAAGGCGTCGTGCTGCATCACTTTTTGTGATGTAAGAGAGCCGATTGGCGGTGAAGGCGTTGTGCTGCATCACTTTTTGTGATGTAAGAGCGAAGAACGACGGGGTCAGTTGGATCGAGTATCAGGTAATTTCGGATGTTGCTGCTTGGTTGAGAGGGCAAGGTTAACGGATAAGCATCTCAGTAGGACGCTTGCTGTACGTGTGAAAGTATGCTTAATGGATAAGTAACCAGAAAAGATGCTTAATGCTCAACGTTGGGCAAGAGAAGCGATTAGGTGAGACAGCAAGTATCTTTAAAAGACGCTAATTTCGTGAATTAGATAGTGTGCAGCGGTTTAAGTGTCTTTGCCGATCGTTTATTTCATTCAGTTCAATCGCGAACAAGCTTTGCATGTCATGGGAGATGTACTTTCACATTATGGGTAGCAACAGCTTGAGCGTGAGCACGGGTTAGAGGTCTGACCTACAAGCAACTGACGTTAATTAAACCCTATCCTAGTATCCTTAACTCATCGCGGAGCCCGAGAAGTTCGGGGCGGAGCAACCGATTGGAGAGCGCATCGATAGAGCGGGTCCCGAAGGGACGACAAGCGGGGATTAGGCACGGATGATGGCAGGGGCGTCGAGTAGCGGGGCGGGCGAGGCAGAGCGGCAAGATACGAAACAAGCGAGCGTGCCCCGCAAGGGGAGGAAAGCGCGGATTTGCTCTGGCGGAACGAAGTGCGGCTTAGGGGAGTCCAGAGGGCGGGAGCCCTATGGGGCCCTCCCTTGCAGGGAGGGTTTGGGAGGGTGACATAAGAGCGTGCCCCGCAAGGGGAGGAAAGCGCGGATTTGCTCTGGCGGAACGAAGTACGGCTTAGGGGAGTCCAGA
>Ga0160492_100043_pt1 | contig 165515 bp, 147 predicted proteins | sample DID2MG_FD_108258 | JGI IMG/M metagenome (GOLD analysis project Ga0160492, IMG submission 108258) | Enriched soil microbial communities from UW Madison campus, WI, USA - DID2877_E24_FP2 MG | ecosystem: Environmental > Terrestrial > Soil > Unclassified | place: USA: Madison, Wisconsin | collected... | reverse complement strand
TCAACGTAGGAAGCTGGTACCTTCTCAGGTGCCAACGTATCGTGTTGGGCAAATACTATTGCTGGCACCAGCAATAGCACTAATAGCAGGTGGCGCATCGGTGGATGGACGGTTGGTTGGTTTGGACTGCATGCCCGGCGATGGCTCAGGTCGCCGGACAAGGTTTATTCTTCTCAAATGCAAAACTCGGTTGTTTGCACAACAAATCCTGAACGACTTTCACAGAAGTTTTCCACGAAAGAATAAATTAACAAATAAGAAAAAATTAAAAAGTGAGAGACCCAAGGGTCGTTAATAAAGAAATGAACCATCGCTGTTTACTTACAACTTTTCACTCCCTATTACCTTCTTCATCACCACAATCTGGCCCAGGTGATAATGTGTATGCTCAATTAATCCGGAGAAGTTGCGGTAGTAATTACCATATTTCTGATCGGCAAAATTTTCGTTCAATTGTTCATCCGGTAACTGCTCCATCAGATCACACAATTCTTCGGCTGTTTTCCATACATCCAGTAAAAACAACTGCCACTCCTCTTCCGTTGCAATGGCCGGATGATCAAAACTGAATTTATCGTGCGCATCCAGCGGACCGCCACGCAGTACTCCACGAATCGTCACTACATAGTAGTGTATGTGATAGGTCAGTGCTAATATCGTATTGGTCAATCCGGGAATGGCCGTTACCGCTTCTTCACGACTGACATCGGACAGTTGATCTTTCAGGCAGGACGTTGTCCAGTTGCCTCCGAAATAGACTTGCCGGAAGTGCCCGGCGATTTGAGGAATCAGCATAATTCAAAAGTAAAAAAGTCAAAATTCAAAAAAACTTCAGGTTCTAAGATAACAAATATGTGAATCGCCTTCGCCTAAAGAAGATGCACCTTTCACGCAAAGCACAAAGGTGCAAAGGCGCCAAGCAACCATTCATATTCCTTACACCTTACGCCTTATTCCTTACGCCTTATACCTTACGCCTTATCTTCAAATTAACGCTCACTCCTACCTCCCGCAAAAACCATTCATCATGCGATACTACTAACAAAGTGCCTTTATAAGAGCGCACCGCTTCGGTGAGGATGGAAATATTCTGCAGATCGAGATTATTGGTGGGCTCATCCAGCACCAATAAAGATGGCGGCTCTTTCGTCAGCGTAAGACAACACAACAACAACCGCATGCGTTCCCCTCCACTCAATCCCGAGCAAGGCTTATCCCAATCCTCCGGATAAAAAAGAAAATGTGTAAGGCGGCTGTTGAGCTCGTGCGGCTGCAGGCCTGCAGTATTGTAAGCAGCGGCCAGTTGCTGCACCGTCTGCTTTCCACCGATCTGCGAATAGTCCTGATCGATGTACAGATAATTAAATTCTGCTCTTTCCACTTTCCCTTCACCGGGCTGTCGCAGTCCCATCAACAACTGCAGCATGGTTGTTTTACCGGAACCATTGTCACCGGCTATGGCAATGCGATCACCACTGAATACGTCGAGGAGAATTGGCTCTTCCCATAAATCCCTGCCGTTAATTTTTACCTGTATATCTTTCGCTCCGATCAGCCATTTGCCGCGGTGCATCGACGCTTCATCAAAGTCGAGGCGCATCGTGCCGCTATCGGGCTGCTCCTCCCGGAGACGTTTTACATCTCCCGATAACTGACCCGTTTTTTCTTCGTGAATGCCTTTTAGTTTAGCGGTACTTTTTTCTGCGTTGTTGCGGAATGTATTCATGGAAATAGTAGGCAGACCTGCGTTTTCCTGTTTCTTTTTCCCGCGTGCATCCTGCCGCTGTTTACGTTCTTTCGTTTCCCGCTCAAGCTCTTTTGCTTTGCGCAATGCTTTCTCCGCTTCTTTCAGCTCATGCAGAAGCGCCGCCTGCTCCAGTTCTTTTTGTTCTTTGTAAAAACTATAATTACCGCCAAACGCCTGCAACCCTTTTTCACTGAGTTCGTAAATAAAAGGCAGTTGATCCAGCAATGTTCGGTCATGACTTACCACCAACACCGTATCGCGTGTATCGTGCAGGTAAGCATACAGTTGCTCACGACTTGATTTATCAAGATGATTACTTGGTTCATCCAGCAATACCAAGGCAGGCTGGCGTATAGCGATACCTGCAAGCAAGACACGTGTTTGCTGCCCCCTGCTTAAACCCGCCATCAACTGATCCATTCGCACCTCTTTCAGCCCCCATGCTTCGAGTGCCTCAGTGCAGCGTTCTTCCAGTGTCCAATCGTCGTTGAGCGCGGTGAAATGAGTTTCGTTTACATCACCATTCAATATCGCCTGCAGGGCGTTGAGTTTGTCCGCTACACCCCACATTTCGGCAATGGAAAAAGAGGAAAACTGATCCGCTAACTGCGGCAGGTAATAAACCGGACCATCCACGCGAACCGTACCCGACGACGGCTTGAGCAACCCGGCAATCAGTTGCAACAACACAGATTTTCCAGCACCATTGACGCCGGTAATTCCTGCTTTTTGCTGCGGTAATATAGTTAAATGAATATCGCTGAATAACACATCGCCATTGGGATGCGTGTAGACCACATCTTGAAGAAACAACATACTTTTTTCCTTTAACTTGAAGAAACCAGGCAGGTGCCTGCTATTTATTTATCCGGAAAAAAGTAAGGTCTACATGTTCAGTGCTGTGTTTGAGCCACAAAGATAATAAAATGCTTCAAAAAAAATTAACGGCATTGCGAAGCAGATACGGCCGTTGCTTCCACCACCACAGCCGGCGCCGATAATGGCAAGCCTGTGCACACCATACAGACTTCCCCGTTGGTACGTGTTGTCTCTTTTAATTTCACATACACTGTTGCATTAGGCACTGCCCTGGTTACTTCGCGTATAGTACAGATGTTCAGGCAACTCACTACATTATCGTAACGTTCACCAGAACTTGCATCGTACCAATTATCCTCGCCCAGCGAATAATCTTCGCTCAATTGCAAGACGACCCGGTCGCAATCATATCTTATCACTGTTGCTTTACGGTAATCGCAATCCTTTGATTTGGAACAGGCAGATAAAACCATCAATGCGATGATAGCCAGCATCGTGTAAAATCTCATAACAATCAGTTTTCATCACTGACAAATAGGTTGGAATAAACGTTGCCATTTTTTATAAAAAATTTGCGCAAGCAAATAGTTGCACTTACTTTTGCAAGTAAATACTTGCGCTTTATGAAAGTCAGAAGAGATGTGTTCCAGGCCATAGCAGATCCTACGCGCCGTCATATACTGGAAACAGTAGCCCGTCAGCCTGTCAACCTCACGACACTGGCTGACAAATACGATATGAGCCGGCAGGCGGTGTCGCTGCATGTGAAGATCCTTTCCGAATGCGGATTGCTACAGATCACCAGGCAGGGACGCGAGCAATGGTGTGAGGCCAAATTGAAGGAACTCGATGAAGTAAGCCGCTGGGTAGATCATTGCCGCAAGTTTTGGAAAACACAATTCCATTCCCTTGAAAATTATCTCGACAAAGTACAAACAACTAAAAAACATAAGTAATGAGTACTCCTTCAACAAAAGAACCGCCGTTTAAATTGGTGCATGTATTCGATGCGCCGCGTGAACTGGTGTTTAACGCCTTTTCAACAGCCGAAGCGCTGGCGCAATGGTGGGGACCTGCGGAAACCACCAACTCCGTAGTATCATTGGATTTCAGGCCGGGCGGTGTTTTTCATTTCAAGATGGAATACAATGGCATTATCAATTATGGCCGTTTTCTATTTGGCACTATCCGTCCGTATGATGTGCTGGAGTTCAGCAATGCTTTTGCCGATGAAAAAGGAAATGTGATTCCCGCTCCGTTCGATATTCCCTTACCAAAGGAAATTCTTTACCGCCTGTATTTTACAGAGCATGCCGGCAAAACAACCCTCACCATTACAGGGGAACCGATCAATGCAACACCCGAAGAAAAGGCCGGCATGCTGCAGATCAACGAGGATATGCAACGCGGATTTACGGCTACCTGGGAAAAGCTGGAGCGTTATTTAGCATCCTGACCTAACAACAATTCACGACGGGCCAGATCAAATGTGAGCACCGGTCCCATCCAGTCGATGCTGATGATGCCATCGTAGATCAGACCGTCAACGAATGCTGCCTTGAAAGCTGTATGCGGCTTAGCGGTTGTATTATGGGGTTGTAATTTTTTAATTTCAGCGATATAGGTACGGCTGACAAATGCTGTATCGATCTCGCTGCGGTGCTCGCGCACTTTCACTTTTGCCGAATCGCTTTTGTCAATGCCCAGTTGCGGCATATAGCGCGGGTTGAAACGAAACACACCCGAACCCGAACCGCTGTCAAGCAGGAATTGCAACGTCAATGTATCGTTGACACGGAAATAAGCAAAAATATCAAGGGAACGGCCGCGCGAATCTTCCAATTGCAAAGGAACGGTAGCGTGGCTTTTCTTGCGGACAGCCTGCAAACTTTGTGTTGTTTGCAGCACCAATTGTTTTTTGGAATAATCGATCGTGAAAGGTTGTGTACGGAAATTGACCAGCGAGATCAACCCGTCGATTGGACCGAAATCAGCATCGAGTACGGCGATCTCGGGTTTATCGATTTTGTAACTGCCGATGGCAATACTTTGTGAAGCATAGAATACCACATCCACGCGCTCACCCGTAGCGCGGAACGCAGTATATCCACCGTCTTTCTGTTGGGTGATATTGGCCTTGCCCGCAAACTTTTTGGTAACCACATTCACACCGCCACCGGTATCGAACACAAAACTTCCTTCCACGCCGTTGACTACGGCTTTGATCAGGATATGCCCTTGCGGAGTTTGTTCAAAAGGAATGATTACCTGGGCGGATAAGGCTACTGAAAGCGAAGTAAGCAGGAAAAAGAAAATCACGCGCATAAAGTCAAATTCAAAAGTCAAAAGTGTTACCCTGCGTTTATCGAAGGGTCAAAAGTCAAATTCGAAGGCAAAAGTAAAACGGAAAAAGTGAATACCGGCTCCCTGTTTTTAAGGAGGGCGTGAATGGTGAATGGTGAATCGTCAATCGTGAATAGTGAATAGGTCATCCCGAAGCTTCGGGAGTCAATCGTCAAGCGTCAAATAAAAAAGCACCGCCTGTGCGGTGCTTCCTGAAAATTTACGATTCGATATCATCAGTGCTACGTGAAATGCATACGATCTGCTATTCATTTTCACATTTACACACTTTCACATTGGTTACTTCACCACTTCCTCCAGATCCACCCAGTTGTCATTATCATCTGCCTGCTGCGCGATGTCCTGGATCAGGTTGGGGTCTACTTTTCGGTTAGTACGTTTGTCTTTTTCTTCTTTCAGTTTCAGCGTTAATACGTCTACGCACTCGCTGACCGAGGTTTCAAAGTATGCACTGTTTTTCTTTACAAAAAGATCATTGCCGGGAACTTCCAGCCGGATCTCGCAGTAATCGTTCTCCTGCTCGCTTTCCGGTCCTTTAAAGAGCGTCACATTGGCCCGTACGATCCGGTCGCCTTTGAGCGTGTTTACTTTTTCCCGTACAAAACCTTCCAGTTTTTCTCCGGCGCGAAAGCCCAGAGATTGAATAATGATGTCCATATCCAATTGTTTTTGGTAATTCAATTAATACCGGCAAAACGTGTCTGCGTCCTGCCCGCTATTATTCCTACAACAATAAAGCCGGTTGAAATGTTGGGCGGAAATACCGGATTATGAACGATATATTTTAAGTATGCGGAATTCTTTCCACGTTTATCAGCCGGCCACCCTGTCAGGGCTGTGTAGAAGGGCGCAAACTCCAGTCAAAAAATTCGTTAACATCCTTTTTAAACTGAATCATATCCGGCTCATTGATATAATACATGTGCCCCGAGTTGTAAAAGTAATGACGCACATTGCCCTGTGCTTCTTTCCGGAGAAACATATGCGCCACATCATATTTTGCCGTAAAATAAGGCGTGGCAAAGTCGTAATAGCCTGATCCCACGTATACTTTCAGGGACGGATTTTTAGTCATCGCATCCCGCAGGTTTTCGGCTACGTTGAGAAATTTGTTCTGCACATTATTGTAGTTCCACGGATAAACATTCCCAAAAATATTATAGGCCTTTTCTTCTTTGAACAACAAGTCACGGTTGATATAATCATTCATCGCCGTGGTAAACGGTCCGTCGATATTGCTGAATGACGGGTCATAACTTACATATTCACCTGCATCGTCGATATCGCGTCCGGTAAACCGCGCATCCAGGCGACCGATGGTCAATCCTTCACTGCGGCGCAATTCTTTGTAGAAGCGGTTTTCATCCACCCGAAGGTTGGCCTGCAAACAATACGCTTTGCTGAGACCCGTATAGTAACTCATTTTTTCTGCGATCTGTTCTTTCTCGGCATCACTCATCCAATCGCCTTTTAGCAAGGCCGTAGCATAAGCGCCCAATGCAAATGCTTCACTCTCCTTTAATGCTTTTTGCAGATCTGCCTGCAACGCGGGCGCCAGCTTTTTGTGATACCAGGCTGCTGCAGTATAGGAAGGAATATACAAAGCCCTCGGTAAATCATGCCCGACATAGTAATCGTTGGTACCGAAATTCAATACAGGGGAAATGAGAAAAATGCCATTGATATAAATGCGATAGCTGTCTTGCAGAAACTTGGCCAGTCCCGCAGCGCGGGTAGTACCATAGCTCTCCCCTGCCAGGAACTTCGGCGATCCCCAACGTTCGAAGCGGGAAAGAAAATGGCGGATAAACGAACCAACCGATTGTACATCTTCATTGAAGCCATGAAACTGGCGCGGATTTTCGCCGGAAGCGGGCTGACTAAAACCCGTAGCCACGGGATCGATGAAAACGAGATCCGTTTTATCCAGCCAGGTATATTCATTGTTGATGACCTGGTAAGGCGGGGCCGGCGCGGTACCATCCTTCTCCAGTTTCACACGTTTGGGACCCAATCCGCCCATGTGCAGCCATACAGACGAAGAACCAGGACCGCCATTGAAAGTAAATGTCAGCGGACGTTTTTCCACTGCTTCATTCTCTTTCCTGTAATAAGTAAAAAACACTTTCGCGATCAGCTTGCCGGTATCGTTTTTCAGATCGAGATAACCCGTATACGCGGTATAAGGGATAGTAGCCGTACCGGTTTTAACCGAGCCGCTCGATTTAACCACATGTACACTTGCGGGCAGGGAAAGGTCTTTTCCCTCTTTCTGGGCAAAGAGAAAAGGCGAAACAGTCAGCGCAACAAACAGGAGAAGCAGTCGCATAAAATGTATTGGTTTTAGCAACGGAAGATACTACTTTTCCGGGCAGCTATTATCTTTACCGCATGCAGGATATACTCGGGCAAGCCATTGCCGATTACCAGGCCGGGCAGCGGCGTACACGTTTGTGGATACTTCCTTCTTATGGTCCGCGGGAGCAAATGCCGGTGCGTGTTTATTTCCGTTCTCCTTCGGAAATGTCGGAGCTGGAACATTTCGCATTGGGTGCCTGCACGGGGCATATACTCGATGCCGGAGCAGGCGCGGGAAGTCATGCGTTGTACCTGCAACAGCAAGGCCGCAAAGTAACGGCACTCGATATCTCTCCGCTTAATTGTGCCGTGATGAAAGAACGCGGTGTAAGGGATGTAAGAAAAGCTGACCTCCTGAAATGGAAAGGCCGCCGGTTCGATACGATCTTGTTACTGATGAACGGCATTGGCATCACGGGAAGTATACAGGGACTAAAAGACTTCCTGGCAACCGCACCTACCCTGCTGAAGCCCGGTGGACAACTGTTGTTCGACTCATCCGACATTGCTTATTTGTATGAAAAAAAACCAGTGACCGGCCGCCGTTATTATGGCGAAGTAGATTACCAGTACAGGTACCGTGGACAGACATCGGATGTATTTTCCTGGTTGTATATTGACAGCAAAAGGTTGCGGGCCATTGCCCGCGCCGCGGGATGGCGTTGTGATCAGTTGTACCGCGAAGAGAGCGGCCAATACCTGATGCGGCTGACAAGATAAATCTGGAATTAAAATTGCCCTTCATCAATAAAGACTGCTAACCCATGCAAATTCAGCAATTAATTAAAAGATGGCCGGTATATACGGCGCTTGCAATAATCCTTGCGGGCTGTTCCTTCTCTCAATCCAAATCAAAAAAGCTGCTGCGCGCGGCTGAAGACGAAACATTTGACCTGATCATCGTTCCCGGTATTCCGTTGGAAAATGGCGAATGGGGCCGCATCATGAAAGCGCGTGTATACTGGGCAAAATTCCTGTATGAGAAAGGAATTGCCCGGAATGTGATGTTTTCGGGATCAGCGGTCCACAGTCCTTACTACGAATCCAAGGTAATGGCGTTGTATGCCGAAGCCATCGGCATACCGAAAGAAAATATTTTTACGGAAACCAAGGCCGAGCACAGCGTGGAGAACATTTATTATTCGTATAAAAAAGCGCAAAAGCTGGGTTTTAAAAAAATCGCATTGGCCACCGATCCTTTTCAATCCAAAATGACCCGTGGCTTTACGCGCAAAAGGGTAAGCAAAGACATTCATTTATTACCGATCGTGTTCGATACCCTCAAATTGATGGAGCCGCAGATGACGAATCCCGAAATAAACTTCGAGATCGCCCGGGCTGAAAATTTTGTCGCATTGAAAGAAAGAAAAAGCTTCTGGCAAAGGTTGAGAGGAACGAGGGGACGAAGCATGGAGAAAGAGCCTTATTAAGTCAAAAGTAAAAAGTCAAAATTCAAAAGTGAATTGTGCATAAACATCCCGCAACTGCAGGACTGGTTCGTGTATACACGAACCAGGGGGAAGAATGCGTGAAACCTCACGAACCCAATGGCTCCAGCTACTACCTATAACCTAAAACCTAAAACTTACTACTTACCACTTTCCTTCGCTTTGGCAATCCGCTTCCTCACCCTTGGGTTGACCATAGAAAGATCGTCGCCCATCAGCATACCCCATGGCTTAAGACCGTCAACGCGGTCGAAGATTGCTTTCATCACCGCAATGCCGGGTATGGACAGGAACATGCCCGAAACGCCCGCCAATGCACCACCGATCAGTACACCGATGATACTCACCAATGCATTGATGCGCACTTTCGAACTCACCACGTAAGGCATCAGGAAATTATTATCGATGAACTGTACAACGGTCAGGATGACCGCTACCCACAACACATCGCTGATATTGGTGGAAGTTGTAAGCGTGATCAGCATACAAAGAATAGTGGCAACCAGCATTCCGATATAAGGGATCATATTGAGGATAGCAGCGAGCACTGCCAGGAAAATGGCATACTCGATGCCGATGATAAAGAAACCGACCGCATTCAACACGGCCACAATGCCCATTTCGATCAGCAGTCCGACCATATATCCCTGTACTATGCTTTTTGATTCTTCCATTACTTCGCTCACGCTTCCCTTATGTTTTTCATTGAAAATATCTTCAAAAAATTTACGGATGAGTTTGCGGTAATACATGATAAGAAAGGTATAAAGTGGCAGCAGGATCACCATCAGCAAGGCCTGCATGGCACCGAACAAGGTAGAGCCCACCATGCCGGTTCCGGAGTCCTTCATGCCATTGGTGGCTTCTTTTACGGCCGCGTCCTGTTGTTTGGTGCTGATGCCAAACTGGTCGCTGATCCATTGCTGGGCGGTACGTGCGTGATCCATCAGGTGTTTCTTGATCGTGGGCATATCGTCTGCAAAAGCAGATATCTGCGACGAAAGGAACCAGATGATGCCGGCCAGGAAGATGATGGCCAGCAGGATGGACAAAAGCATCGACGGTACTTTGGGTAATCCCCACTTTTCGAGCCGGTTATTGACCGGCAAAAGCAGGATTGCCAGCACAATAGCGAAAAAGAGCGGCATCAGGATGTCCTTGGCGATATAGACAATACCGGCTACCAGTACGATAGCAAGCAGGTTGAGGGCAAACTTGTGGTAGAATGGCGGTGCCTGTGGAGCAGTCATGGTGTGTGTTTACAGGTTATTGTATAAAAAATCATACCAGCACCCGAGTGGGCAAGCATTCCTGAATATACGCAAAAGAGTCCGCTTCCGAAACCCGGATATTCCCCGGAGTTTCATGGGAATGTCATTCCAGGGGTTTTCCCAAATTATTCCCCAAAAGCCCTCGAAACATGGATAAGTTATTTACTTTTGTAAAAATTACTATCATGAAGATTTTTGTTGCTGGCCTCCCGTACGACCTCGACGACGCTGAACTGACTGAGATTTTTGAGAAATTCGGCACGATTGCTTCGGCTAAAGTGGCGATGGACCGTGAAACCGGTAAAAGCAAAGGATTTGGTTTTGTAGAAATGCCGAACGAAGAAGAAGCTAAGGAAGCCATTGAAGGATTGAACGATATTTCCCTGGGAAAGAAACCCCTGGTTGTTAAAGCTGCGGAAGACCGTCCTGGTGGCGGTGGTGGCGGATCCCGCCCCGGCGGACAAAGCCGTCCTCCCCGGTTTACCAACAATCGTCCCCGGTTCTGATAACCCGTTGTTGAAAATCATTGAAGCGCGCCGTTGAGGGGCGCTTTTTTTATCATTAAACAATAGCCGATGGAGCGATTTACGTATGCTATTACCTGCATGGCGCCACAGCCCTCCGACCATATGCTCGAAATAGGCTGCGGCACCGGACAGGCTGCCGTGTTACTTTTCCCGCTGATTCAACAGGGAAAGCTTTATCTGATCGACCGTTCTGCATCCATGCTGAAAAAAGCCGCGGAGAAACTCCCGGCCTCTGTAGTCACCGAACGAGCAGACTTTCCCGACTGGAAAAGCCGAAAAAAATTTGACAAGATCTTTGCTTTTAATGTAAGCGACAGTTGGGGTAAGACAGGTGCTGCATTTCTCCGTTCCATATCGCTCCATCTTGCTGCGAACGGACAATACTGGGTTTTTCACCAAGGTCCGCCCGGGTCGGGCAGCGGGCTTAACAGGCAAATCGTACAAAAGCTGAAAGAATCAGTACCCGGATCGGGGCTGCTTATGATACATACAGAAGAGAAGGCAATAGTTCCGTCACCCGTTCTGGCGGTAAAGTTTGTAAAGGAAAAGTCCTGAACCAAGTCGGACCCGGCGCTTTTTGTGAATGGTCAATCGTGAATGGGCTCTTCACTTTCCACATTTACACATCGCCGCCGATGGCGGCTCAAGCCTTCTTCTTCTTGCTGCGCAAACGGCTCAGCGTTTCCTCCGTCATGCCGAGATAAGACGCAATGTATTTAAGGGGAGCTCGATTGACAAGATCGGGACGCGATTCGATGAAATGCTGATAACGCATCTCCGCATTGGGAATACGGCTGATGAATGCACGGGCTTCCGCATCGGCATAATAGACCTGCAGGATCACCCGGCCGATAACATTTATTTCAACCGAGTTTTCGTAGAGATAAGCAAGCGTGGCGTAAGGAATCACAACCAGCTCAGCATCTTCCACTGCCTGGATACTTTCCTTCGCAGGTTCCTGGTTCGACATACTCCGGATAGAAGTAACCAGTTGGTTTTCGGTATTCATCCACGTCGTGATCTCCTTGTTGCCAAATATGATGTAAGCACGCAACAAGCCTTTCATCACAAAATAATACTTGTCACAGATCTCTCCGGCCTTCAACAGGTGCTCGCCTCTTTTCACACGGATCGCATGGCAATTCGCCTGAATGTAGTCTTCTACTTCACTTGTCAACGGATGAATGCTATTCAGAAATTGAACCAGCGGAGATATATCAACTTGTTTTCGTCGGCTCATGGGCGTATTATGTTTCGCAGAGAGAGGGTTTGTTCCGCAAGATAGAAAATATCTTCCGCAACTCCCACTTGCATCCATGATCCGGCAGGACAGTTATATGTAGTGATCGATTATCTTTAGCACTATGTTTTCCTTAAAAACAAAAAAGGCTGTTGTCACAGGCGGAGGCAGTGGCATTGGTCAGGCGATTGCTGTATTGCTGGCAAAACAAGGCGCTGAAGTGCATATACTCGAATTGAGTGAAGAACAGGCCGCGGAAACGTCCTCGCTGATCCGGGAAGCCGGCGGCACTTCATTCGTTCACGTGTGCAACGTGGCTTCTCAACCCGATGTGTCACGTGTATTCGAACAGATCGGAGCCATTCATATTCTCGTCAACAACGCCGGTATTGCCCACGTAGGCAAAGCGGATACTACTACGGAAGAAGATTTTGACCGCATCATGCAGGTCAATGTAAAAGGTGTGTATAATTGCCTGTATGCAGGCATTCCCCAATTGCGTAAAGCAGGCGGCGGCAGCATCATCAACATGACGTCCATCGCTTCAATAGTCGGTATTCCCGACCGCTTTGCCTACAGCACCGCAAAAGGCGCGGTACGTGCCATGACCCTCAGCGTTGCCAAGGACTATCTCGCCGATAATATCCGTTGCAATTGCATTTCTCCCGCGCGTGTTCACACCCCTTTTGTAGATGGATTCCTGGCAAAGAATTATCCCGATAACCGCGAGGAGATGTTTGAGAAACTTTCCCGCACACAACCGATCGGCCGCATGGGACGCCCCGATGAAGTGGCCGCCCTTGCATTGTACCTGTGCAGCGACGAAGCATCCTTCGTTACCGGCTGCGATTATCCTATCGACGGAGGATTTACAACATTGAACAACTGATAAAATTTTTACCAACATGAAATTGATCCGCTATGGTCAACCTGGTCAGGAAAAGCCCGGTGTTTTTGCCGGCGACCAGTATTACGATGCTGCCCCTGTTACGAATGATTACGACAAACACTTTTTTGCCAACGATGGCCTCGCGCGGCTGAAGGCCGCGCTCGACGCCAACGAACTACCGGTTTTACCCGCACCTGAAAGATTAGGTGCTCCCCTCGCCGATCCCTCCAAGATCGTGTGCGTAGGACTCAATTATAAAGATCATGCGCGCGAAACCAATGCCGCTATTCCCGCAGAACCTATTCTGTTTTTTAAGTCCACCACCGCTATCTGCGGCCCGAATGATGCACTGGTGATTCCACGCAATAGCACCAAGACCGATTGGGAAGTGGAACTCGCCGTTGTTATCGGAAAAAAAGCGAGCTATGTTTCAGTGGAAGAAGCCAGAGATTATATCGCTGGTTATTGTTTGCACAACGACTACAGCGAGCGTGCATTTCAGTTGGAGCGCGGCGGACAATGGGTAAAAGGCAAAAGCTGCGACACCTTTGCACCACTCGGTCCCTGGCTCGTAACCAAAGACGAAATTAAAGACGACAGCAACCTGGGCCTCTGGCTTACCGTTAACGGTCAAAAAGTACAGGACGGCAATACCAGCAACCTGATTTTCGATGTACCCTTCCTGGTACATTATATCAGCCAGTTCATGACCCTCCTTCCCGGCGATATCATTTCCACCGGCACACCCGCAGGTGTTGGCCTCGGACAGAAACCTGAACCCTGGTATATCAGGCCGGGTGATGTGATAGAACTCGGGATAGATGGATTGGGCAAGAGCCGGCAGGTAGCGGAAAGTAGCAAATAATAGGTTGTAGGTTATAGGTTTTAGGTAAAACAGCCTGACATTTCCACATCTACACATTTACATATTTTCACATTATAAAAAAAACGCCTTTGGGCGTTTTTTTTATTTCCTCCTGACACAGGGCTGTCACTCACCGGTAGTTTCTTTGATTTATAAAAATCATCCAACTATGTCACAGATCAAACAACTACTTAAGGAATTAGAGAATGAAGCACAGACCACCCGAAAAATGCTTAGCCGTGTGCCTGCAGACAAATTCGACTGGAAGCCGCATCAGAAAAGTATGTCCCTGCGCGAATTGACCGGACATATCGCAGAACTGCCGGGCTGGGTGCAGCTTGTGCTTACAACAGAGGAACTTGATTTTGCGAAGCAGGCCTATACTCCGCCCCAGATCAGCAACACCGGCGATGTACAGGTACTGCTGGAGCAATCATTGGAAAAAGCAAAAGCTCAACTGGAACAGTCAAAAGACAATGATCTCGACCCGGAATGGCTGTTGCGCAATGGCGATATTATTTACAGCCGTTCTTCGCGCGGAGAATTTATCCGCACCACGTATTGCCAGATCGTACACCATCGCGCGCAATTGGGCGTATACCTGCGACTGCTCGACATCCCGATCCCCGGCAGCTATGGACCAAGCGCAGATGAAAACTGAATCATGCGGTTCATGGCACAGACCGGTCTTTGTACCGCACGCATGATGCGCATGCTAGCCGAACAGTTATCATTTCTGAAATGGATGGTAAAAGGAATCAGCGCCTGAAGGCCGTCTCATACACGTTGATCCATTGATCAGGTGTCATCTTCTGCATCAGCTGTCCGATCAATTCAAATGGAATGGACTCCGGCTTTTTAAACCGCACGCAACTCTTGCCCATGTCCAGTTTTGTTTTGGAAAATTGGGGATATGATTCCGTGAACCATTGATACAGTTCGGGCACGGCATACACGCCCATGTGATAAAGGGCGATGAAGTTTTTTTGCGAAGCGATGCTCACAAAAGGAAGCGGCAATTTGGGATCGCAATGATAGCCTGCGGGATAGTATGAATGGGGTATCACCCAGGAAGGCATTTTATAGCCGATCACTTCTTTAAAACCCGGTGGCAGGTTTTTATTGATCACCTGACGTAATTGCGTCATAGCGTCTTGTCTGTCGGCAGGAAGCGCCGCGATGTAGGCATCCACTTCGTTCATAAGCTTGTGTTGAGAAATGGAAGTTAGCATTTATAAAAAAGAAAGCCCCTATGAGGGCTTTCTTTTTTTCAATCAGTCAATGGATGAATAAATCACCAACGGCGTCTTATTCACCCATTGACTTATTCACTGATTGTATGGTTACATACGTTGTGTAAATGAGCGGCGTCCGCGTCCACCGGAAGTCCGGCGTCCTCCGAATGCCGGTTGAGCGGCAGCAGTGGTGGTAACGGGTTTGGCCACACTGTGCATCAGCGGTACATCGTAAGGATGTCCGGCGATCACCGGTACGTTTTTCTTGATCAGCCGCTCGATATCTTTCAGGAATATTTTTTCTTCGTAATCACAGAAAGAGATCGCAGTACCGTCGGCACCTGCGCGGCCTGTGCGGCCAATACGGTGTACGTAAGTCTCCGGTATATTGGGCAGATCGAAGTTGATCACGTGTGTGAGTTCATCGATATCGATACCACGCGCGGCAATATCGGTAGCAACAAGAATACGTGTGCGGCGGCTCTTGAAATTGGTCAGTGCTGCCTGGCGTGCATTCTGTGATTTGTTGCCGTGGATGGCTTCGGCGCGGATACCTGCTTTGCTCAGATCACGCGCAATACGGTCGGCGCCGTGTTTGGTACGGGCAAAGACCAATGCTGTACGGATCTGCTCATCCTGTAAGAGATGTACCAGCAATTGACGCTTGTTGTTTTTTTCTACGTAATACAACGCTTGCTGAATGGTATCGGCTGTCGAAGAAACCGGGGTCACTTCTATTTTCAGCGGATTGTCCAGCAGTATGTTCGCCAGCTGCTGTGCTTCGGGCGGCATGGTAGCCGAGAAGAACAAAGTCTGACGGCGCTGTGGAAGACGCGCGATAATTCTTTTAACATCATGCACAAAACCCATGTCCAGCATACGGTCTGCTTCATCCAGCACGAAGTAGCGGATATCGTCCAGGGAAACGTGACGCTGTTGCATCAGGTCGAGCAGGCGCCCCGGTGTAGCCACCAGGATGTCTACGCCTCTTCGGAGGTTGTTTACCTGCTGATGCTGGTTCACACCACCGAACATCACCATATGGCGAAGCGGCAGGTGCCGGCCATAGGCTTTGAAACTCTCTTCGATCTGGATGGCGAGTTCGCGTGTAGGTGTAAGGATGAGTGCACGGATTTTTCTGCGGTCATTCTCTGCGGGTGCATTTTCCGCCATCAGTTGAAGCAGCGGCAATGCAAAGGCAGCCGTTTTACCGGTACCGGTTTGCGCACAACCTAACAAATCTTTTCGCTGAAGTATAATGGGAATGGCTTGTTCCTGGATGGGAGTGGGTTGGGTATACCCCTCATCATTCAACGCGCTGAGCAATGGCTCAATGAGCTGTAATTCACTAAATAACAATTGACTAAAATATTTGATTAATAATAATGGTAAGGCTATCAAAAAAGAAATGATACTTTACCCGCCTTACGTTACGCCTTCACGGCAGTTGTTGATCAGAAGTCAACTAAAGAGTGAGAGATAACATAATAGAATACGAAGGTAAGTAAAAGATTCCATATCCGGAAGGCCCCGTGTTAAGGATGTGTAAATGTGGAAATACGGAAATGTGGAAATGGATTGTTACGAAAAATCCAACGGTTTCCCTGTAAGCTTGGCCCTCCGAAGACATTTTCACATTTTCACACTTCCACATTTCCACATTCTTGCTATATTGTTGGCTGAAAATGACCGCCATATGGGAGACGTTCAGGTTAAGAAGCAACCTAAGAAATACGATGTAGTTATTGTAGGATCCGGTGCCGGAGGAGGCATGGCTGCTTATACACTGGCCAATGCAGGCCTTGAAGTGTGTATGATCGAAGCCGGCCCCATGTACGATCCGCAGAAAAATATCACGCAGCTTAAAAATCCCTGGGATTCACCGCGACGCGGCGCATCCACTAAATTCCGCCCGTTCGGCGATTTTGACGCCTGCTATTGGGGATGGAGCATCGACGGTGAACCTTACACCAAAAAAGAAGGCACACAGTTCGACTGGTGGCGCGCGCGTATGCTCGGCGGACGCACCAATCACTGGGGACGGATCTCCCTTCGCTTTGGCCCTAAAGATTTCAAACGCCGCAGCATCGACGGACTCGGTGAAGACTGGCCCATCGGCTATGATGATATCAAACCTTATTACGATCGTGTCGACAAATTGATCGGTGTGTTTGGTACCAATGAAGGATTGGAAAACGATCCCGACGGTATTTTCCTTCCACCTCCACGTCCACGTCTGCATGAATTGTTTTTGAAAAAAGGGGCAACGGAAGCCGGCGTGCGAGTGATCCCTTCACGCTTGTCCATTCTCACACAAAAATTAAACGAAGACCGCGGCGTCTGCTTTTTCTGTGGGCAGTGCAACCGCAACTGCAGCATGGCAAAAGCCGACTTCTCCTCTCCCAACGTACTTATTTATCCTGCATTGAAAACCGGCAAACTTACGGTGCTTGCCAACAGCATGGCCCGCGAAGTACTCACCAATAATGAAGGATTGGCTACCGGTGTTTCTTACGTTAACAAAGAAGACATGCAGGAATATCAGGTGGAAGGAAGAGTGGTTATCCTCGCGGCAAGCGCCTGCGAAAGCGCACGTCTCTTGCTCAACTCTACTTCCACCCGTCACGAAAATGGCCTGGCCAATAACAGTAATGTAGTTGGTAAATATTTACACGATTCAACGGGTGCCGCACTCGGTGGTTTTATCCCTACCCTCTTCGGACGGAAGCGTTACAACGAAGACGGTGTAGGCGGTGCACACATCTATTCGCCCTGGTGGCTCGACAACCGCAAACTCGATTTCCCGCGCGGTTATCACATCGAATACTGGGGCGGCATGGGCCAGCCTTCTTATGGTTTCAACTGGGGCATTGAAAAAATGAATGGCAAATATCCCGTCAACGGTCAGCAGAAAGAAGCGGGTGGATATGGTGCTTCTTTAAAAGAAGACAACCGTTTCTTCTGGGGAGCCAGTGTAGGGATGGCCGGCCGCGGTGAAGCCATTCCGGTGGAAACAAACTATTGCGAAATCGATCCTTCTGTGGTAGATAAATACGGCATTCCGGTATTGCGTTTTAATTTTAAATGGAGTGAAAACGAAATACGCCAGGCACGTCATATGAAGGAGACCTTCAAAGAGATCATGCACAATATGGGTGCCGTGATCACCTGGGGCGGCGATGATGATGCCAGCAACAATTATGGCCTGAGCAAACCCGGAGAGATCATTCATGAAGCCGGTACCGTGCGCATGGGCAACGATCCCAAACGTTCTGCCCTCAACAAATACAGCCAGGCACATGATTGTAAAAATCTTTTCTGCGTAGATGGTGGGCAGTTTGTATCGCAGGCCGATAAAAACATTACCTGGACCATCCTGGCCCTGAGCATGCGCGCCAGTGAATACATTATTGAAGAAATGAAAAAACAAAATCTCTGATGGACCGTCGTCAATCCCTTAAACTGATCGCTACCGGAGCTATTGCTTCCGGCGCACTCGTTGCTGGCTGTGCCACCGACGACAAGAAGGATAAAAAAGTGGATACGCCTGCTGCGGATAAACCGGAGTTTACCACGGACCGCAGTCCCGAAGAAGCAGAATTTGAACGCGCATTGCGCGCTAAGGGTGCCTTCTTCAGTCAGCATGAAATGGCGACCATCACGATATTGGCCGACATCATTATTCCACGCGACAATGTAAGTGGCAGCGCGAGTGAAGCCGGTGTACCTGCCTTTATGGATTTTATTGTACAGGATATGCCGCAACACCAGACGCCCATGCGTGGCGGCCTTCGCTGGATGGATACGCAAAGCATCAAACGCTTTGGTAAAAATTTTGTAGAATGTACGCCAGCCGAACGCATCACGCTGGTAGACCTGATTGCCTATCCCGAACGCGAACACGTCAAGAAAGATAAAAAACTGGCACCCGGTGTCGCCTTCTTTTCACTGATGCGCAACCTGACCGTAACAGGATTTTATACGTCCGAGATCGGCGTGAAAGATCTTGGTTATGCAGGCAACCGCCCCAACCAGTGGAACGGCGTGCCTGCAGATGTGTTGCAGCAATACAACGTAAGTTATACCGAGAAGGAAATCAAAGAATGCGTACAGTTTACCGACAACAATAGCTAAACGGTTTACGCAGTTACTTCTTCTTTGAATTGTGATTGATATTCATCGGTGAGTTTGCGTTGCAATTCAGATGGCAACGGTTCATGTGCGAGGTAACGCCTGCTGAACCGCGCCCTGCCTTGTGTAAGCGAACGGAGTGCAGACGAATAATCTTCCATTTCCGCTTGTGGTATCTGCGCCGTAATCCGCCGTTGGTTTCCATCATACCCCATATTCAATACGATACCTCTGCGTGTTTGCAGATCGCCCATCACTGTGCCGGTCCATTCTTCCGGGCAGGTTACCTGCACCTGGCACACAGGCTCGAGCAGCTGCGGATCCGCTTCGCGGAAGGCCTGGCGGAAAGCCTGCAAACCAGCGAGCTTAAAGGAAACATCGTTGCTGTCGACCGGATGCATTTTTCCATCCATCACACATACGCGTATGTCGCGCGCATAAGAGCCCGTCAACGGACCATGCTGCATTTTTTCCATCACACCTTTTAATATCGATGGCATAAAACGGTTATCGATAGCACCGCCTACTACACAATTGCAGAAGACCAACTTGCCGCCCCAGTCGAGTGCAATCACTTCTTTGTTGCGCACGTTCAGTCCTTCGGGATCGGGCATTCCATCGAACCATGGCTCGATACGTAATGTTACTTCGCCAAACTGACCCGCACCACCACTTTGTTTTTTGTGACGATAAGTAGCTTCGGCAGGTCTGCGGATGGTTTCGCGGTAAGGCACACGCGGACGTTCGAATTTTACATCGAGGTGAAATACATGTTGCATTTTCCATCGTACCACAGCAAGGTGCATGTCGCCCTGCAGATGCAACAGTGTTTGCCGGAGTTCGGCCGATACTTCCAGCAGCAAAGAAGGATCTTCTTCGCGGAGATGATGCAGTGCCTGCGCCAGTTTTTCTTCTTCCCCTTTTTTTGCGGCTTCCACCGCTACGGTCATTACAGATGGTGGAAATTGTATCGGAGGCAGCTCATCTCTCCTGCCCTTTGCATGCAGCGTGTTGTTTACATGCGTGTTTTTCAGTTTCAGCGTAGCGCCGATGTCACCCGCGGTAAGTTCGGGCACGGCGATCCGTTCATTTCCCTCCACCAGGAATAATTGGGAAAGTCTTTCAGCGCCGCCGGTGGTTTCATTTTCCAACTCCATTCCACTGCGAACCGTTCCTGCATATACTTTGAAAAAGGAAAGTTCGCCGATATGTGGTTCGGCTACGGTTTTAAAAACAAATAAACAGGGCGGTGCCGACGGATCGATTGGTATTTCCTGCCCGCTGCGGGTAAGTTGTGCGGGCATTTCATTCGCACTGGGACATACATGATCGATGAAACCCATCAATCTGCCGCTGCCCATGTTGCGTTCTGCAGAAAGGCAGAATAGCGGGAATAATTCCTGGTTGATGAGTGCCTGCTTCATCCCCGTCCGCAGTTCTTCTTCGTCAAGCTCTCCTTTGTCAAAATAAATTTCCATTAGTTTTTCATCGTTACCTGCAACGGCCTCTACCAGTAGTTTGTGCAGTTGTTCCGCACGTGGTCTTTCCGCTTCGGGAATGGGCAATTTCTCAGGCTTGCCTCCCGTGTCACGGAATTTGTACAGCGTCATCCGCAGTACATCTATGATTTCATGAAAACCCGCCCCGGTTTGTAAAGGATACTGTACGACCGTTACACGCGGACCGAAATGCCCGCGCGCTTCTTCTACTGTGCGATCGAAGTCGGCCTGGTCACTATCGAGTTTGCTCACAGCAAATACCATGGGTGTCTTGAAGCGTTGCGTATAATCCCATATCGTATCGGTGCCGGGTTCCACACCGTTCTCCGCATTGAGCAGCATGATGCCGGTATCGGCCACGCGTAATGCGGCAATCACCTCTCCGGCAAAGTCCTGGTAGCCGGGTGTATCCAGTATGTTGATCTTGTAACCGCGCCAGCGCACGTGCAGCAACTTGCTGAAAATGGAATTACCCCGCTCTTTTTCCAGCGGATGATAATCGGCTGTTGTGTTTTGTTCGGTAATATTTCCCTGCCGGCGTATACAGCCGGTCTCGAAAAGCATGCACTCCGCTAAGGTGGTCTTACCCGAACCGGCATGGCCGAGCAAGACGATGTTTTTAACGTGTGCGGTATCAAATTCAGGCATGGCAGAATGATTTAAAGGTGAGGAATAGGGATACAATAGTGCCATCCGGTAAATAGTTACCGGTCTACGCCTGTCTGTAGTAACAGAAGCCTGTCTTGGATACTAAGCCTGGAGAAATCTGTTAACCTCTTCGCGTAATTCATCCAGCATCTGATCGAGGCGCTGGTATTCATCGAAGAGCTGTTCGTGTGCTGCGTAGCTTTCATCGCGCAGACGGCTGTCATTGGCCTGTTCGGCTCCTACCGTGTTTGCGTGCTGCTTGATCGCCTGTTTGAGGTCATGAATATTGATGAGCTGGATGTGGAGCTGATTGTCGAGATGCTCCAGGGTCTGCAACTGGTCGCGGGAGAGTGGGCGGGAAGATACCTGCTGCAGTCTGACTCTGTTCTGCGTAAGTTCATTACGATAACCACGAAGTGTGTTGCGCCAGTTGATACACTCTTCGGTAAGCTGTGCTGTTTCTACCTGAACCATGGGAGTATTATTTAAGAGTGAAAAAATAAGTTTCCTCTATTATTCTTCCCCTGGGGCGGATGGTTTACGTAAGATAGGATAGTTTTTGGAAAAAAACAGCCGGACTTTTGCACATTAAAAAATCCTTACCACACATTGCGCGGACAGGTATCGCCGTAACGGTTGCCGATCAGGAAACCAATCATTATTTCGTGAGTACCACGGCTGTAAGTATTAAGATTTGTTTTGGTAAAATCGTATGAGTAACCCACATTGAACGTGTTACCTACATTGAGACCTACCATGGCTGCGTATCCGTCGAACTGGCGGTAACTGCCACCCACCCAGAGCAGGTCGCGGTATTGAAGTTTCAGGTTGACTTCCGCCTGGTAATCATTTTTGAAAGCGCCACTGATATATTTCACCATTACCGAAGGGATGGCGTTGACATCATCGTTCAGCAGGAAGCGGTAACCACCGGTAAGGAAAATATGCGGAACCAGTTTGCCTGTTTTTTCAAAGCTGGCATCATCCACGAACGCGAGTTTCTGTGGTATTACCTGCTGCGCAGAAAGTCCCACGAAATAATCCGCTGAATAAAGCCACAGGCCTACGTTAAGATCGGGTTTGATTTTGCGCAGCTCGCCTACTGCACCGTTGCCCACAGCCGGATCGGAAGGATTGGCACCAAAGAATGCTTTACCGTCGGCGTTAAGGCTTACACTGGTTACACCCGCAGCAAAACCTGCAGAAAGATTGGTGCGTGGCGTGAGGCCCAGATGATAAGCATAAGAAAGGTTGGCCGTAAAACGATTGAAGTTGCCTGTTTTATCATTCACTACCGACATACCCACACCATGATGCGGTTCTGACGCGGTGTAAGATTCCCAATAAGCATTGCCTCGTGGATTTTCGCCCGGTACCTGGTAAGAAGTGGGCGTCGTTTTCCAGTCTTTTTTACCAATGGGTCCGTGAACGGTAGCGTACACAGTACGCGGTGCACCGTTGAGCCCTACCCACTGATCACGCACGCTCAGCTTGACGTCGGTATAGTTTTCAATACCGCTCAATGCCGGGTTGAGAATGTAATTATTCAGGATGTATTGCGTGTAATGTGAGCGCTGCTGCCCGTAAACAGAGCAACCGATCACGAGTACCATCGCACAAAGCAGCATTAGTTTCTTCTTCATCGCCGGGAATTAAAACACATTAACGGATAATATCTACGAAGCCGGTCATCGGTTTCCGGCCGTTCTTAGGATCGATGATATAGTAGTAAGTACCGACCGGGGCATCTTTTCCATTGATACGGCCATCCCATGGTGTGGTGTAGTTGACGATCTGGTGAATCAACTGACCATAACGGTTGTAGATCTGCACTACACACCCTGGGTAACTTTCCAGGTAAGGTATTACCCAGCGGTCGTTGATTCCGTCGCCGTTAGGACTGAAAATATTCGGTATCACCGGCGTCTTCAGCAGTTTTACAAACACCGCGTCGGAGGTATGGCAACCTTTATCGGAAACCACTTCCAATGTGTAGGTAATGTCATCTTCCGGCTTCACCACAATCGCAGAAGCAATGGAAGGATTGCTCAGGTAAGTAACCGGCGTCCAGTTGTAGCTCACCGGAATATTGCTGATGATGGTTGGTGTCAGGGTTACCTGTCCTCCTTCGAGTACTACTTTATCAGCACCGGCATTGGCAACCGGCGTCGGGTTTATCACTATTGTCTGCTGAACGGAATTAGAGCATCCGTTTGTGGCATCGTACGTATAAGTGATCGTGTGCGTGCCCGCACCTGCTGCATTGGGATCAAAGTTGCCGCCCGTTCCTACACCCGGACCTGAATAGGCTGCAGTGCCGCTAAGAACGCCACCATTGAGGATCTGCGCCTGCGTGAGTACAAAGGAAGGTTCGTTGGAACAAAGTGCCGTCAGCGGATCAAAGTTCAACTGCGGTGTGGCCCCGAGTGTGATATCACGTTCCAGTACATTCACGCAGGTGATACCCGAGTAAGCTTCGTAACGCACGCGGTAAGTGCGCGTGGCCGGGCTGCCAAACTGCGGATAGGTATGCGTATACTCGCGGCCATTGGCCGGACTGTTATCCGTTGTTTTATTGGTTGGATCACCTGTGTAATCCCAATAGATCTCCAGGCGGATGATCTTACCCTGATCGATGGTAGAGGCATCTTTTATTACAATGTCCTTGTTGCTGCACAAAGGACCGGTGTTCTGCACGGTGAAGTCGGCCACTACGTTGCTGCTGTTAACGACAACAGAACGCGTGGTTTGGGCCGTACAACCTTCGTTGGTGGTAGCGATCAATGTGGCGGTATAAGTGCCCGCCTGCGTATAATGGTGCGTTGGGTTTTGCTGGGTCGACGTATTCGGATTACCGGCATTGGCATTCGGATCACCGAAGTTCCATTGCCAGGCCGTAATGCTGCCACCGGCATATTGGGATGCGTCGGTGAACGGTGCGGCTACGTCATTGGTACAGGCATCAGGCGCTGTGAAAGCGGCAACCGGCAAGCCGTGAATGATCACTGACCCGGACGTGGTAGTGCTTACGCAGCCTTTGTCTGTTTCAACCTGTAAGGTAACGGTGTATGTTCCTGGAGTGGTATAGGTATTGGAAACCGTACCGCCGGCGGGTGCAAGTGTTTTAGGTCCTGAGCCGTCGCCGAAGTTCCATGTCCATTTAACGATGCTGCCGGCGTTGGCCACTGAATTATCGGTAAAGGAGGCGGCCTGGTCTTTACAGCCGGGCAATACCGGTGCAAAAGCAGCAACCGGCAGCGGATTTACCACTACGGTGTGGGTGGCGATATTCGCTGGTGTTACGGACTCGCAACCTGCGGCTGATTTTACCTTCAATATAATATTATAGGGACCGGCCGTTGCAAACGTATGGGTAAATGGCGCTCCGCTGTTGCGCACGTCATCCGTGACCCCGTCGCCGTTGAAATCCCATTGCCACTCGGTAACAGAGCTTCCGGGAGCCGTGCTGGCATCAGTCAGTGTGATGGTATTGCCCAGACAAACCTCAGGCGCTGTAGTGAAAGACGCTCTTGGCTCGGCAAAGATGGTGGTGATGTTTTTGGTTACCGGGGTAGCGCAACCGTTGTTGGAAGTCACAGTCAGTACCACGTTGTAAGGCCCTGTGGCAGAATAAGTATGTGTACCGGGGTTGCCCGCTCCTGCCGCGGAACCGTCACCAAAGTCCCAGGCGTAAGTCAGTTGCGGACCTGTGCCATCCGGGATTGTTGCCGTAGCATTGAACGATGCATTGCCTGCAGGCAGACACACATTGGGCAATGCGAAGTCTGCAACCGGATTCGGGTGAATCGTTACCTGTTGCGTGAAAGGCAAGCTGGCACAACCACCTGCCGTGGTAACGGTAAGGCTAACCGTAAAGGTACCTGTGGTAGCATAAATATGATTGACCGGCGCATTGGTATTGTTGGTCACCACGGGTGAACCGTCACCAAAATTCCAGGCCCATTTGTCGATGGTGCCCGTGGCGATCGTTGAATTATCTGTAAAAGTAACGGCCTTCGTTGCGCAGTAAGGACCGGCAGACGTGAAGGATGCCACCGGCGGATCGGTTACGACAACGGTTTTGCGCACCGTGTCGGCTTTGCAACCCACATCTGTGATGAGGGTGTATTTGACTTCGTAAGAACCTGCCGTGGTATAGGTATGCGTAGTGGTGGTTTCGTCGTCTTTTATATTGCTGTCACCAAAGCTCCAATGCTGATGGGTAATCGGGCGACCGGACAAGGTGCCGGGATTGCCTGTAAAGGAAACCGGAGAAGTGAGACAGCCGTTCGTGCTGAAGTTGAAATCGGCGGTCGGCAGGTCGAACACTTGAAGATCATAATCGATTTCCTGGTTGCCGCTGCATCCGTCGGCCGTGGGGTTTTCGGCCAGTACTTTGATCGGATAAATACCGGCAGCCGGTACGGTATAATTAGAAGGCAGTTTGTATTTATACAGGGTACGTCCGTTCACTACGGTGGTAGAGGTATAAACCGGTGCAGTCTCCGTTACATCGGCGAACAGGCCATTGAAGCGCCAGGTGATGCTGGTAGGTTGATACGGGAAGGTCATGGACAGTTCGAAAGGGGCCCCTTTACAAGCCGCCGGAAAATCGACCGAAGCAAATTCATTGTCTACGCTCACGTATTGATAAAGGTCTTTTACGTTGGCGCCGGCAGAATAGCCGTAAGACTCTGCATCACCGAAACCGTAAGCGATAGCGTTGAAGCCGGAGTCGGACGCGAGCGTATGGTACCCTTGCCCCACATTATCCAGGTACAAATAAGAATAGTTGGGATCGCCCGGGTGCGTTACCCATCGCGACGGAGCCACGGGCACGTTGTCGAGTTTGAAGGAACTGATGCCCGTACCGCCATTGTTCATGATCACATGAATATGGTGTTGGTGGCGGTAAGTGGCCTGCCCTGCCAGCAGGTTGGAACTCACCAGGGTTACTTTATCGATGTTCTGCTCCACGGGGTTCAATACGATCATGTCGGGATCGTAAGGTGCCGGGTTGCCGTTACAGCCCTGGGTGGTAAAATATTGGGTAACGGAAATCGGCTGGTCTGATTCGATCAGGTTCTGCGTGCCGTTGATGAATTCGTAGTAAATATTGTTGACAAAAGAAGCCGGGGGAATGAGTGCACCGTTTACATACACGTTGGCGGTAGGAACGCTTTTGGCCACCCGGTAATAGTTGTTGGGGTGGTTGTAGCTGGGTACGGTCAGAAACCTCTTGCCCCAGGATGCTACCGGGTAAAGCTGTTGATAGAGGTTATCGGAGCTGTTGTTGGCACAGGTGGCGGGAAGGCGGATCTTACCCGATCCCGAGAAAACAGCGATCTTTTTACAGGTGCCTCCCGCTCCCGCAACAGACCGGATATGGGAACCGCTGAGGTCAACGCCGGTAGTACCGTTGCCTTGCCCGAGGATCTGGTAAATCTCCCCTTTGTTCAGGTTAACGGAATAAGTGGTGCCCCCGATCCAGCCGCCCTGAGTATTTCCGGAGGGAGTGATTTCAACGGTCGTGTTGTCCTCAACGGCCACTACCGTTACGAAGGAATAAGCAGGGCTTTCGTTGGAAACCTGGGTAAAACTCATCGCGTAATACTCTTTGCCGAGTACGTTGACTGGCAGACATAATGTCGCGCCACTGGCCTGGCTACGGGTAATATAGGAGTAAACCACCACCGGCTTTGCGGCGGTAACATGAATGCCACGGTTGTAGAATTGCCCCTCGGTCTGCACAAATGCCGTATTGGGGATAACGACCGAGATCACCTGGCCGGCGTTAAGACTACCATTCTGGATGGTGGTGGCACCGACCTCCACGGAAAAAGTGGTGGCTACATCGGAGGTAATATATAAGGTCATGGACAAGCCGGCACCACCAACGTGGTGTGAATACGAAAGCCAGAAGTCACGTCCTTTATTGGAAAAGTCCTGGGCATGTAATGCGGCCAATGGGCAGGCCAATGCCAGGAAAAAAAGCAGCGTCAGTTTTCTCATCAGTCCAGAGCCTTGAATAGAGGCTTATGCAATTTAAGGTAAAGGAGCACATTGTCCAAAAACTGAAAATGAGCCGTGAAAAAAGCAATTCGAGCCGGCATCAGGTGGACAAAATTCACTATTCATACCTTTTACTAAAGTTAATTAGTAGATACAACTAATAAGTATTTAGTAATCATTTATTTATTACATTTAAAATAATAAAGAATGCTGAGCGTCATTTTATGCAATACCAGGGTACACAATGCGAGTTATTGAACGCAATAAAATAATATATAAACTTATTATACATTTGATAAACAGTTATTTAAATTAAAATATTAAACCTAAAAATAGTAGTACATAAATCAATGTCTTCAAACTGCCCGTTTGCTAAAGAACTTGGATAAGAAACATGGCTAATTTATCTGCCTCCTGCCTTGTTTGATCAGCCGGAATACAGTATTCAACCGTGAAATACAGGCGGGCATACCCCCCTGCTCTCTTTCGCTTTTACTATGTTGGAAAATCCAGGTTCGGATGATTTGTCCGTCAGTTGAGGATAATTTTTGTAATTAAGCCCCGGCTGTGTATCGGCAGAAATGCGGAGATAAGACCAATCGCAATAAGAAGGTTTAGTGAAAGAAAATCCTGCGAAACCGGAAGGGTAAATTCCCCGGGCAGGATGAGTTATGGTTAGTTTCCCGTAAGCGTTTTTCTGGGGAAGCCAGATTGTTGAGTGAAAAGAATGCGGAAAATTCTGGGCCGCTTTTCGCGTTCACCTCAAAAAACTGCGGCAGGTATCAGGGGATTAGCAATCGCTTTTTTACTACAGGCATGATACAGAAGCCGGAGTTCTTGCCTGCCAAAATTGCAGTTACTGCGATCATAACTCAGGCGTGAAAGCAATCTAATGCTGGTCCAATCGAAGCAAAAACACCTGTAAAAAGCGACCGTCTGCTGCGTCAGTATATCGGTTGTAACACAGCATTTTTCCGTTATTGCTCCAATTCACGGAGCCTACGGGACGGCCGTCATCTTCCGTTTTGGCTGTGATTCGTTCCGTTTTTCCGCTCACTACATCGGTAATAAAAACGCTGTTGTCGGCCGTGTAGGCCAGCATTTTTCCGTCCGGACTGAAGTTGAACGGCCCCTGAATGGAGAAGCCATGACTTGTAAATTGCGTGACTTTTCCATCCACCGGCGACACACCGAAGAGCTGAATATGGCCTTTATTATCTTCCATCAAAAAGGCGATTTGTGAACCATCGGCGTTACTTCTCAGCCAGTGCCGGGGTGTTGCACTCACCCCTTTCTCCGTAAAACTGAGGCGACGATGTGTGATCATATCCGGCACAACCGGGAGAGAAGTTGAGGTACCACGCAGGTCCATTTGGGTCAACAATTCCAACAGATCCGAAGGAATTCCGGCTATAAAAATTTCCGTTTTCAGGTGCCCGTTTTCGTCCCTTACATTTCCCTGGTAGGCGATTGCGCGACGGTTTTTACTGCTTCCGATCCAGGTTTCGTCGAAAGCTTTTTCCACTTCATTGCTGCCCGGAGCCGCCCGCGCAACCACCGGCACCACCAGCATGGCGAACATTTCCCCGTCGTGATTCTCCCCTTTTTCATCCGGTGATACGATCACCTGACGACCCGGAACCATTATGCCGACCGTACGTAGCCCCGGCTCCGCTACGGCATCATTGTAGGTAAAACTGATCCATTCACCATCGGCCGTCCAGGTATGCGCATGTGTGCCGCCACGCAGTGCACCGTTTGTATAAGGCGCTACCACATCACGCGCGTCAAGAAAAACAGGCTTCTGCGGATGGGCAATATCGATGGCCACACCCGTCCGGCGTGTAACACTATAAGGATTGTCTTTGCCGGCATTGCTTATTCCGTGTATAAACAACACCCGGTCTGCCACCGGTGAAAAAGTGGCCGCACCCACCCCCGGCCCGTAAGCTGTCTGCCCGGGCACTCTGTAAAGCGTCCTGATTTCGCCGGTGCCGGTATGCACCATCGCAATAGTGCCGGTGCTGCCGATTTGCGTATCCTCGTTCCGGCTATCGAATACGATCCAGTGATCGTCCGGCGAAAAACATTGCGTTGAGTTGAGGCAATGTCCCGCAGCCCCCTGTGTGAGTTGAATTTCCTTGTACATAGTTGCCATTTTATTGCCGCACACCGATCAATATCATCGTGGTTACCGGGTACTCTTCAGGTATGAGCCGGTCATTTTCCTTTATAAAAAGACGGGCATGTTGTTGCCAGCGATTCTTCACGATCCATTCATTCCGGAAAACTTTCGATCCTGTATGAATCGAAAACCCTGCAGTTTTCAATTGCGCCTGCCATTCCTCAAAATCCCAGAAACAAAATGTTTCGTGCATCTCGCTTGTCCAGTTGTCCGTATAATCCTTGCGCGAAAGAAATTCCGTGGCATCCTGCAGGCTTACGCAGGCATATTGCTCACCTTCGTACTCTTCCCATTCAACCTGCATTTCATAGCCCTCGGCCCGGCGGAAATCGCGGGCAAAACGCAGGAAGCGCGCATGCGTGGACAGTGATGCAAGATGGTGCGCCAGTTCCTCGTGCCTGGCAAATTCTTTCAGAGGTGCCTCATTTTTACCATCGGCCTGGTTCAGCCACATCCGGACGGTTTTGTTTTTATTCGCCGGTCCCACCACATCGCGGTTGATCCAGACACCGCCTGGCACCAGCTCTTCATACCGGTTGGCGATAAATTGCAGCAGGTCTTCTCTGCCACCGTAAGATTCTATTTCGTGGGTGAGAGACGAAGTATGAATGGTGTTCATCGATGCTTTGGGAAACACCAATCCCGTTACGGCATTTTTCTGCGAAAAAAATACGAACGGGTTATTGAACTCGCGGTTGGTTTTGCGTTGCTGACATATTTCAAAAAGAAAGCGCGACACTTCAATGCCATAAAAATCGGATTCACGCAGTGATGGTTCGGTGGTGGCATATTTTATCCAGGAGCCAACTGCGCAACCGATATCCCCCACCCGCCCGGGTTGAATGAAAGAAGCCGTGTCGGCAAACTTCACTCCGGCGATCTCGTCCATTTGTCTTACATATACATTATAGTCACGCGTTTCGGTGAGGTCACCATCTTGTCCGATCATCTGATCATGAAACAGCCATTGTACTTTTTCCCCTAACCCGTATTGTTGCCAGATCCGGAGAGCGGCGGCATGCATACGATCTGTCAGCCACGCCTCCTGGTCCCATGTTTTATTTTCAGCAATAAATTGTACCAGGTCCCAGGGCATTTCCGTGTGGTGCAACCATGTATGGGTATCGGATAATTCAGCCGGTAATATGGAGAAACCCAGATCGCGGTACATGGTTAATACGGGTGTAGAGCAGATCACCAACGTGTTGACTGGTGATAATGTTAAACGGCCCTCGCTTTCATGTGAAATGCGTTTCAACGTATACGAAGCATAGTTTTCTATCTCTCCCACATCATCTATACCGTAAACATACACCGGCACACCCAGCAGCTGACCGAAGGCCTGCAGCATCATCGCGCGCAGGTAAAACGGAACAGGATTGCGGCGCGTATTGGAATGATTGGCTGAGGTTACGGGAAATACAACTCCCTGCACCGCATCCGTCCTCGCGATCGAAGTACCGTCCAATCCGTTTACGTTACCGGGAAACGACTGAACCAGTTGCTGCAGATAAGAAAACTGAAATTGTGTAACGAGATGGTGCCGGCCAGGCATTAATAAAAACATAGGCTAAACGCGGATTAGGGTTTAAAGATAGGTATACCACCCTGAAAGTTTTTATATTGCGGGCATGAAAGAGCAAGCCGGAATCAGGGTGGCGGTAGATGCGATCGTATTTGGTTACTCCAGGCAGGATGGGGTGTCTGTGCTGCTGGTACAACGTAAATATGAACCGTATAAAAATAGCTGGGCGCTTCCGGGAGGTTTTGTATTGGAGAGAGAATCGTTGGAAGAAGCGGTGAAAAGAGAACTGTCCGAAGAGACCGGCATCCGCGTGCAATACCTCGAACAATTATACTCCTTTGGTGATCCCGGCCGTGATCCCCGGCAACGCATCATTTCCATTGCTTATTGGGGATTGGTAAAAACGAGCCAGTTCGCACAATTGCGGGCGAGCACCGACGCGCAGAACGCCGCCTGGTTCAACATCAAATCACTTCCTCAGCTTGCTTTCGATCATCGCACGATCGTACAAACCGGTATCGAACGGTTGCGCAGCAAAATACGTTATCAACCCGTGGGCTTCGAACTACTCGACCGCAAATTTCCTTTTGCCGAACTCGAACAACTCTATACGGTATTACTCGACCGCCCTATCGACCGGCGCAACTTTTCCAAAAAAATGATGGCACTCGGTATTCTGGATGAAACAGATGAGGTAGCCAAAAGCGAAGGGAAAGGCCGTCCGGGCAAACTTTTTCAATTCAACAAGAAACGTTACCAAGCCCTGTTAAAAGAAGGCATCAGTTTCGAAATCTGACATTTTGCGTATTTTTTACACAAATTATTTGGCCGTGATTGCAGCCGGTTTTATATTTGCGTAAATATTACACAAAATGAAACAGACAGCCGTTATCATCGCCAGGTTTCAGACACCTTACCTTCACGACGGGCACCAGCATCTGCTTCGCGAAATCAGGCAAAAACACAATAAGATCGTGGTGGTCTTGGGCGTTGCACCTGTCCGTTTTACCAAGAGAAATCCTTACGATTTTCATACGCGGGAAAAAATGCTGAAAGCATTCGATCCGGAGTTGATCATTCTTCCCTTACCCGACAAACGCTCCGACGAAGTGTGGAGCCGCTCACTCGATCAGTTACTCAGCACTACCCTTCCCGGTGAATCATTTATTCTATACGGCAGCCGCGACAGTTTTTGTACCAGCTATAAGGGCACCTTTGAAACAATGGAATTAGCAGCCGGCAGCCCGCACAATGCCAGTGAAATACGCGAGCAATTGGCTGATCACGTTTTAGGCAGCGAACCATTTCGCATGGGTGTAAACTATGTATGCCAGAACAGTTACTCCCGCCTCTTTCCTACCGTCGACATCGCCGTGATCGATGAAACAAACAACGCCGTGCTGATGGGGCAGAAATCCGAAGCGGGTGGCTGGCGTTTTCCGGGTGGTTATTGTGATGTAACCGATAATGAACTGGAAGAAGCGGCACTGCGCGAATTAGCAGAGGAATGTGGTGATGTTCAAACCGGCACGCTTCATTATGTTGGTTCGTTAAAGGTAGATGACTGGCGATATCGCCATGAATCCGACAAGATCATGACCACATTTTTTATCACAAAACTGAAAGAAGGACAGCCCAAAGCCGGCGATGACCTGGCACGCGTAGCGTGGATTCCTGTCGACCAGCTTCCTTCACTTATAGCGCAGCAACAGATCATTCACGAGCATGAGCCCCTGTGTAAAAAGCTGCTGCAATTCCTGTCCAACAATCCTGTTCACTTCTAAACGCTTTATCATGAACTCCTCCAATCTCCTCCTCTTAGCCGACGCCTATAAATACTCGCATCACCGCCTGTATGCGCCCGGCACCGAAAAGATCTACTCCTATCTTGAAAGCCGTGGCGGCGCATTCGAACAAACCGTTTTCTTCGGCCTGCAATACCTGTTGAAAGAATATTTATCAGGCGTTGTGGTGACCAAAGAAAAAATAGACGAAGCAGAAGCAACTATGAAAGAAGTATTCGGCCGCGATGATGTATTTGACCGGTCACGTTTTGACTATCTGCTGAAACGGCACAACGGGCGCCTGCCTGTTCGCATCAAAGCCGTTCCCGAAGGAACCGTGATTGGCACACACCAGGTACTAATGACGATCGAAAACACCGATCCCAACTGTTACTGGCTGACCAACTTCCTGGAAACATTGCTGATGCAGGTATGGTATCCTGTAACGGTTGCTTCGCAATCATACGAGATAAGAAAAATTGTAAACCACTATTACGACGAGACGGCTTCCACTGAATCTGCGGAGGGTATCGACTTTGTATTGAACGACTTTGGATTCCGCGGCGCGAGTTCGGTGGAAAGTGCTTCTATCGGTGGTGCGGCACACCTGTTGAGTTTCCGTGGCAGTGATACGGTGATCGCCAATCAATGGCTGCGTAAGTACTATAATGCACCGGCTGCAGTGGGGCGATCCGTACCCGCCACCGAACACTCGATCTGTACCTTGCTGGGAGAAGAAGGTGAACTGGAAGTATTCCGGCACGTGCTGGAAAGTTATCCCGAAGGAATCGTGTCCTGCGTATCCGATTCGTTCAATATTTTCCGGGCCTGCCGTGAATACTGGGGTACCGAATTGAAGGAGCTGATCCTCTCGCGCAAAGGCACCCTGGTGATCCGTCCCGACAGTGGCGATCCGGTCTTTACACTGTTGCGTGTATTCGATATTTTGTTTGAAAAATTCGGTTATACGATCAATGACAAAGGTTATAAAGTGTTACCATCCCAGGTACGTGTGTTGCAGGGAGATGGGCTTAACCTGTCCACGATCCGTTTGATCTACGGAGCACTGACCGTCAACGGCATTTCCGCAGAGAACCTTATATTGGGAATGGGTGGTGCCTTGTTACAGAAAGTAGATCGTGATACGTTGAAATTTGCGCTGAAATGTTCGTATGCAGAAATAAACGGCCAGGGTGTGGATGTACAAAAAAATCCTGTCGAGCTCGATCACCACGGGCAACTGGTGCATTCGTTTAAAGCATCCAAATCAGGCCGGCTGAAATTGATACAGAACGATAACGGGTATCTTACAGTCCGCGAAGACGAAGCCCCCGGATCGGAAGATCAACTGCAATTGGTATTTGAAAACGGTGAACTTTTCAATGAGCGCAGTTGGGAAGAGGTACAGGAGCAAATGAAAGACTTGCGGGAAGCAGAAGGTGAAGCAGCCGTCGTAAGTCATAGGTTTTAAATACGAGGTAACCAGGCGTCAGCAACTTTTTGCGACGTCACGCACAACTGACAATTCACAAAAATGGAAAAAACACTGAAACCACTCAGCAAGCGACTGAGTTATATACTGCGACATCATCCCGGGTCGATCGGACTTACAACCGATCAGGCCGGTTGGGTAAATGTGGAATTACTATTGGAAAAACTCAAAGAAAACGGATGGGAAGTAAATCGCCAGCTGCTCGACATCGTTGTGGCCACTAACGAAAAGAAAAGATTTGCCTATAACGAAGATGGCACACAAATCCGCGCCAGCCAGGGACACAGTATCGGCGTGGACCTCGAACTAACGGAACAAACACCGCCCACTGTATTATACCATGGTACTGCTGAAAAAAACCTGGCGTCTATAAGGGAAAAAGGACTGCTGGCGGGTACCAGACAGCATGTTCACCTGACAGACAATACGGAAACCGCTAAACAGGTAGGGCAACGTCATGGTAAGCCTGTAATATTACTCATAGATGCGGCGTTAATGAAAGCAGAGGGATATGCTTTCTTTTGTTCTGCTAATGGTGTATGGCTTACTGATGCAGTACCCGCGAAATATGTGAAAGTCATAAGTAATAAATAAACAGCCGCCAGGGATTGCCGGCGGCTGTCATTCACAATTGCCAATTGTAATTCACTGCGGATTTAGTATTTTTCCGGTCCAAGACTTTTACAAAAAAATGAGCTATCGACCGGGAACGCATATACTGGCCACGTTGGAAACAAAAGCTGCAGAGTTATTGCAGGATCATCAGGCCTTTCGTCAGAAAATCGATGAATTAATCACTGCATACGATTTGCAAAAGCTCGGAGAGGTTTATCATAAATTTGAACCCGGCGGATTCACGGCGGTTATCTGTCTCAGCGAAAGCCATATTTCTATTCATACGTGGCCGGAACATCAATTGATCAATCTGGATATCTATCTGAGTAACTACCAACGTGACAATGATGGAACAGTTGCCGGTATCTATCAGTCATTACAACAATATTTTCAGGCCGGCGTGCAGGCACATCAAACGTTAAGCCGATGAGCCTCTTACCTACCTGCCCTTCCTGTTCTTCATTGCTGCATTTTACAAATGCAAATACTAATCTTATCGCTTGCCGATGCGGAGCCGTTGTATTCAGAAATGCACTGGATATCCGCCTGGTTAAAGACAGGAAAGTCATTTCAGGTAACGATACCATTCTGCAACCCGGAACAGAAGGCATCTGGTCCGGTAAAAAATTCAGCCTGCTCGGACGCTGCCGCCTGTGGATCGATGATGTGACGCTGAACCTCTGGACAATGAGCTATGATGACGGCACAACCGGACTACTCGCCGAAGGTTATGGCGAATACCTTGTATTGTACGAACCGGAAGTTACAGATCCGGCATTGCCTGACGGCCTTCGCATTGGCCAGTCGAAAACGCTGATGAGCAAAGCCACTTTCTGGCTTAATAAACGATCCACCGTAAACTCCTGGGATTTTGAAGGGGAGATCATCATGCCGGCTGTCGCCGACCATCCGGTTATTTATGAATTTGGTTCTCCGGCTGACCGCGTATACTGGAGATGGAATATCGGCATCTCCACTACCACCTACAAAGGCGTGATAGCTGATTTTGCTGAACTCCATTTTACTAACCTTCGCGGGAAAGATCTGATTAGCCGCAATATCAGTTGCCCGAAGTGCAAAACTGCTATTAACCTGAAAAACTATCCCCAGTCCCGAAGTTGTGTGTGCCCATCCTGCGAACAATGGATCGCCTTCCACGAAAACCGCTCACCCATAAAAGTACATCCCAGTAAAACCACGCACTCCATCGCCCCCTTGCTGCGTCCAGGTACAAAAGGAAAATTAAAAGAAATTGAATATGAGGTAATGGGGTATGCGGTCAAATGCCAGACGGACTATGCTGGGTATTGGATTGAATACACATTATTTAACCCGGCCATGGGTTATGCATTCCTGAGCGAGTACAACGGCCACTGGATTTATCTTCGTGAGAGGTCGGACGCACCGTTCGTAAAAACCACCGACAACAGCCTTGAGTGGAGGAAAGAGCCGTTTCGCCTATTCAATGCCTACTACGCAATTGTTGTCAAAGCCGGTGGCGAGTTTCCCGGAAACATTTTTGACAAAAAGGATACACATATACGTGAGTTTATTTCCCCTCCTGAAATGTGGATCCGCGAACAGGAACCTCAAAAACCTATCACCTGGTTCTTCGCCACAGATCTTTCCGTCACCGAACTAAAAGAAGGGTGGCCTGATATTCCCATGCCTGCACAAAAAGGTATAGGAACACTACAGGAAAAAGAGTACATAGCTCCTGCTAAACTCATTGGGTTTTCTCTCTTTCTATTGTTATTGCTCGGTATCGTTCATTTGGCGATAAACCAGACAAAAAGCCGGCGTATACTGTTAAGTCAGACCGTAACTTTTGATTCGACAAATAAAAAAGCGACCGTCAACATCCCGAGTTTTTATCTGGATAAATGGCGGAGTAATATAGAACTGGATTTTTCAGCCGGTATCAATAACAGTTGGCTTGAATTGTCCGGTACATTGACCAATACAGATAATGGAAAAGAATACTCATTCGAAGAAGGCATTGAATATTATTACGGCATTTCCGAAGGCGAAAGCTGGACTGAAGGGGAACGTAGAAAAAAAGTAGACCTTATGGCAGTCCCGAGCGGCAATTATACAATGGAAATAGAAGGAACGAGGGAGTACGGTTCGATTGATTCTTTCTATATTACAGTAACCTACGACACGCCGCTCAACTCCAATTACTGGACACTTTCCGGCTTGTTCGTCGTCATCCCTGTAGTTATGGGTATCCGCCTTTTCCTTATCGAAAAGAAACGATGGATGGAAAGCCCTTTTAACCCTTATAGTTCAGAATGAAGCAAATAAATTTTTTCAATAAAGAATCTGACTACTACGCATTCCGGTGGCTGATCGTGGCTTTTGCGATCGTAACAGCGGTAATGATGTGGTATGACTTAACAGGCAACCGCCTATTTTACTCAACACCGCAACAGCAATGGTCCAACTCAGGTCCCGGCTATCATAAATAAAAAAATTGCTTATGTCACAAGCATTGACTAACTCGATTCTGTATTCTTTTGTCGGTATAGGCATACTGGCGATCGCATTTGTACTTTTTGAAGTACTGACTCCCAAACACAGCCTCCGAAAAGAAATATTGGAAAACAAAAACGTAGCACTGGCGATCCTGGCTGGGTTCTTCATGGTGGCTGTAGCCATTATCATTGCTTCTGCCATACATTGAGATGAATCAAAGCGGAAACAAAGCGCAGTGGATATTATTGCTGGCAGTTTTTGTGATTGCCACCTGCGGACTAATTTATGAACTGGTTGCCGGCACGCTGGCCAGCTACCTTCTGGGTGATAGTGTTACGCAGTTCAGTACCATTATCGGCGTTTATCTCTTTTCGATGGGTATCGGTTCTTTTCTGTCAAAATATTTCCAGCATCATCTATTGAGCTGGTTCATCAAAATAGAACTGCTTGTCGGATTGATTGGCGGATTCAGTGCGGCGTTACTTTTCCTCGTGTTCCCCCTGGCGGCATCGTTTCGGATCATTCTTTACAGCCTGGTCAGTCTCACGGGCATACTCGTCGGACTTGAGATTCCGCTCCTCATGCGTATTCTTAAAGACAAGGTGGAGTTTAGTGAACTGGTGAGCCGCGTGTTTACATTCGACTATATCGGAGCTCTGCTGGCATCGCTCATTTTTCCGCTACTACTCGTACCTCACCTGGGACTTATACGTACTTCACTTTTCTTCGGCATTCTCAACATTGCCGTTGGTTGGTATCTCGCACATCGCTTCCGTAAAGAACTTCAGCGAGGCACTATGCTGCGTGCGACTGCTGCGTTGTTGCTGCTGGCGGAAACCGCGGCTTTCGTATTTGCAGACCGCATCATGCGCTATTCCGAAAGCCTGCAATTCAACGACAATATTGTCTATACAACTTCCTCACCTTATCAGCGGGTGGTGATCACGCGCAACAAAAGAGAAACACGGTTATTTTTGAATGGCAACCTTCAATTCAGTTCGGCCGACGAATACCGTTATCATGAAGCACTTGTACACCCGGCTCTGTCCGGCATCCAATCGCTAAAGCAAGTGCTCGTATTAGGTGGTGGCGACGGGCTTGCTGTAAGAGAAATTCTCCGGTATCCGTCCGTAGCGGACATTACGTTAGTTGATCTTGACCCTGCCATTACTAAACTTTTTGCCTCACAGGAAAATCTGCGAAAACTCAATAACGATGCCCTCAACAACGAAAAAGTAAAGGTGATCAACCAGGATGCGTTCACCTGGCTGCGCGATAATCCTGCACAGTTTGACGCCGTCATCATCGACTTCCCCGACCCTTCCGGTTTTGCCATTGGCAAACTTTACAGTACTGCATTCTACCACATCCTGCGCAATCACCTGCGACCTGGTGGGGCTGGCGTTGTACAAAGCACTTCGCCCTATGTCGCTCCAAAAAGTTTCTGGTGCATCGATACCACCCTGAAAGCCGCCGGATTTTATACGCAACCTTATCATAACTATGTTCCGTCTTTCGGCGAGTGGGGGTATATTCTTATCAGCAATCAACCCTTGGAGAAGAAAACGGTAAATCTCCCCCCTGGACTTCGATATCTCAATAATGAAGTATTAGAACAGCTTTTTATTTTCCCCTCCGATATGCAGGCGCATACTACACTTGAAGTAAACCGGCTCAATAACCAGGCACTTGTTCATTATTTTGAAGAAGAGTGGAGTAAATATCTCGAACAATGAAGAGAAGAGAATTTATCACCCTTGCTGCCGTTGCAACAGGCATCAGTCCTTTGCTGAAAGCATGTGCCTCCTCGCGGGTTATAGGAGGAGAAATTGTTGGAGCCTCGGCCGAAACAGGACATCGCGTTCGCAACGCAAGCTTACCAGATGCCGGTGAAAACCGCGAAACGCGGGTGTTGATCATTGGCGCGGGTGTTAGCGGATTATCTGCCGCAAGACAACTGCTCCGCAAAGGCATTACCGATTTCACTATCATCGATCTCGAAAAAAACAGTGGAGGAAATGCTGCTTCCGGAAAAAATGAATACTCCGCTTTCCCCTGGGGCGCCCACTACGTTCCGCTTCCCAATAACAACCTGACAGAGTACCTGGCATTTCTGGAAGAATGTGGTTCAATTACTGGTTGGGAAAAAGAATTGCCTGTATATGAAGAAATGCATCTCTGTGCCGATCCGCAGGAGCGCTTATTTCTTAACGGGAGATGGCAGGACGGCCTGGTGCCACATTTCGGTTTAGCAAAAAATGAACAGCAGCAGATTAAAGCTTTCCTGTCAAAAATGGATCACTATCGGCGACTCAAAGGAACCGATGGAGCTGATGCATTTGGCATCCCTGTTCACCAGTCAAGTACCGATGCAGCACTCCGCGTACTCGATAACATTACGATGGAGGAATGGCTTCATCAGCAGGGATGGAACAGTCCCGCTTTGCATGAATATGTTAACTATTGCTGCCGCGATGATTTCGGCACTCCGCATTCTATTGTCAGCGCCTGGGCCGGTATTCATTATTTTGCCTGTCGGAAAGGGACTGCTGCCAATGCCGTTTACAGTGATGTTCTTACCTGGCCCGAAGGCAACGGATTCCTGATTAAACACCTGGAGAAAAACATCCGGACACAATTACAACTCAACACCGTTGCGCTAAATGTTAAACAGAAAGAAGACAGTGTAACAGTATTGTGCTATAATGAGGCTACCCACAAAGCGATCAATATAAAAGCGCAACAATGCATCATAGCCGTACCGCAGTTTGTAGCCGCACGGCTATTAAAAAATGGCAGCAGGATAGCGACAACCGCCGCACATTTTCACTATGCGCCGTGGATGGTTGCCAATATCCTCACAGAGAAACCAGCAGAACGGTCAGGTACAGGTCCCAGTTGGGATAACGTGATCCATGGCAGCAGCGCATTAGGTTATGTAGATGCATGCCATCAGTTACCTGGTAATCCGCTCGTTCGAAATCTCACCTATTACAAACCCTTAACGGATGATAAACCCGTTGATGAGAGAAAAAAAGCGCAAAGCAAAACCCATGAAAACTGGTGTAATGAAATTCTTCAAGACCTTTCAAAAATCCATCCCGACATCCGCGAAAAGGTAAGAGAGATCAATATAATGATATGGGGACATGCCATGATACAACCCTTGCCAGGCTTTATTCACGGGCCACAACTGGCAGCTGCCGCTCAATCTGTTGGGGGTAATATTCACTTCGCTCATTCGGATTTGAGTGGTATCAGTATTTTTGAAGAAGCCTTCTGCCAGGGACTCTACGCAGCAGATAAAGTAATAGCAGCAATTACATGAAAAATAATCGTCAGCCATGGATCGGCCCCCCGGCAATCGACAGCTTATTCATCCTGCTGCCCCCCTTTTTTTGTCTGGCGATCATTGCCCTTTTCCCATCAGCATTTTTGTCCCCGGATCCGGTATCAACAATCAACTGGATCATTCTTGTGGTGCTGATCGATGTATCACATGTATATAGCACATTATATCGTACCTATTTCGATCCGGTTATTTTCCGCCGCCAGCGCATGATCCTGCTGGCTATACCATTTTTCGCTTTTATCGGAGGTGTATTATTGTATTCACTAAGCAGTGGCTGGTTCTGGCGTATACTTGCTTATACAGCCGTCTTTCATTTTATACGCCAGCAATATGGCTTTATGCGTGTATATAGTCGCCGTGATAAAACCGGTACAGTTGCGTCGCGCATCGATACATTGGCTATTTATACCGCTACACTTTACCCTATTGCATACTGGCACATGACTGGTCCAAAAAACTTCAATTGGTTTATTGAAGAGGATTTTTTTTACCTCCCCGGTGAACGGTGGTTGCCCATGCTAACCGTCATCTATTTCACCATCATATTCACTTATCTGACAAAAGAAATAGTCTTGCGTGTACGCGACAAATCAACCAACTGGCCCAGGTTTATGCTGATCAGTGGCACTTTTCTATCGTGGTATGTGGGTATTGTTTACTTCAATGGAGACCTTGCCTTTACCTTGCTGAATGTTGTCAGCCATGGAGTGCCATATATGGCGCTGGTCTGGCTTTATGGAAAAAAGAATTACAGCCGGGGTAATAGTGGTCGCTTTTTGAAAATGATATTCAGTCGCTATGGCTGGACGTTTTTTCTGATCGTCTTATTCATACTCGCATTTGTGGAAGAGGGAATATGGGACCGGGCCGTCTGGAACGAGCGGGTCAATGTATTTGGCAAGACCTCTTTCTCTCTTTCAAAAGAAGGATTAACTATTCTTGTTCCTTTACTGGCCCTGCCACAACTCACCCATTATATTCTGGATGGCTTCATATGGAAAATGAAGCCGGACAATGAAGGTTGGAATAACGAGATAATAAGTAATAAATAAACAGCCGCCAGGGATTGCCGGCGGCTGTCATTCACTTATTGACTTATTCACTTATTGCATTCACTTGTTCGCCGCTTTCCAGCCATCTTTCAATCCTACCGTGCGATTGAAGACCATACCGCTGGTGCTGCTGTCTTTGTCCAATACAAAATATCCTTTGCGGATAAATTGATACGCTTCACCAAATACGGCATTGCGCATCGCAGGCTCCATATAAGCCGCTTTCACCAACGTGAGTGAGTCGGGGTTGATGTATTCTTTGAAATCACCTTCTTCTGAAGACGGGTCTTCCACACGGAAGAGCCGGTCATACAAACGCAATTCGGCTGTCACGGCATGTTTCACACTTACCCAGTGCAAGGTCCCTTTCACATTGATGCCCGATGTATCTGCACCGCTTTTGCTTTCCGGGATATAGGAGCAATGCAGTTCCGTCACATGGCCATCCGCATCTTTGATCACTTCATCGCAACGGATGATATAAGCGCTTTTCAGGCGCACCATTTGTCCCGGTGCGAGACGGAAATATTTCTTCGGCGGATTTTCCATAAAATCTTCGCGCTCGATATAAAGTTCATTGGAGAACGGCACTTCACGCTCGCCACCTTTCGGATCTTCCGGGTTGTTCTCGCTGTGAAGGATCTCTTCTCCGGCATCGCCGCCCTTGTAGTTCGTGATCACAACTTTCAACGGATCGAATACCACCATCCGGCGGAGCGCAGTCCTGTTCAGGTCCTCGCGCACGAAAAATTCCACGAGACCGAGGTCAACGCTGTTCTCGCGTTTGGCAATACCTACCCTGTCACAAAACTCGCGTAAAGCAGACGCTGTATAGCCGCGGCGGCGCATTCCGCTGATAGTAGGCATACGCGGATCATCCCAGCCGTTTACATGTTTTTCATTCACCAGTTGCAGCAGCTTACGCTTACTCATCACGGTGTATGTGAGGTTGCGGCGTGCAAATTCATATTGATGTGAAGGATAAATGTCCAGTTGCTGAATAAACCAATCGTATAATTCGCGGTGAGGTACAAATTCCAGCGTACAGATCGAATGGGTTACTTCTTCGATCGCATCGCTTTGTCCGTGTGCAAAGTCATACATCGGGTAAATGCACCATTTATCGCCCGTCCGGTGATGGTGTGCATGCTTGATGCGGTACATGATCGGGTCGCGCATCAGCATGTTAGTATGCGCCATGTCGATCTTTGCCCGCAGTGTGCGGCTCCCATCGGCAAATTCACCATTGCGCATGCGTTGAAACAGATCGAGGTTTTCCTCTACTGAACGATTGCGGTATGGGCTGTCTTTACCCGGCTCGGTGGGCGTGCCTTTTAATGTAGCGATCTCTTCGCTGGTGCTGTCGTCTACATAAGCCAGTCCTTTGTTGATCAGTTGAACGGCAAATCCGTAGAGCTGATCGAAGTAATCCGACGCATAGAGTTCATTTTTCCATTCAAAGCCCAGCCATTTAACATCATCCTTGATACTTTCCACATACTCGGTGTCTTCCGTTGTAGGGTTGGTATCGTCAAAACGGAGATTCGTATAACCGCCGTATTTTTTGGTCAGGCCAAAGTTGAGACAGATGCTGGTAGCATGTCCGATATGAAGATAACCGTTGGGTTCGGGTGGAAAGCGCGTAACGATGCTTTTATACTTACCGCTTTTCAGGTCATCTTCAATGATTTCCTCCAGGAAATTAAGGCTTCTTTCTTCTTTTTTAAGTTCTTCTGACATAATGCGCGAAGATACAACAGAAAATGGCATAAAAAGGCCCGCATAAAGCGGGCCTTTGGTGTGTGGTTTATTCTGTCAGCTATGCGATATAGTGGCAAATGCCGGTTTCTTACGTTTCATGAAATTATCGATATCACCCTGGAGGTGTTTACCTGCTCTGAGCGACCAGAATTCCGGCGGCGGCAGGGACTCCCCTTTTCGTTTGTAGCTGACTTTCCGGGTTGTACTATCGCTTTCAAAATAAACGGCCGCATCATCAGGGCGTACCGAATGTTCAAGATCCAGTACAAGTTTGGCGGTCTGTATCTGGCGGCCATCGTTCAGTTCCAGTGTAAAACCGGCACCCGATCGGTGGATATGCCGGATATTTCCGGCTTCAACAATTTCCAGTTCCGGGGAAAGCGAATGCAGGGTGTCTTTCACCTGCCTGGCTCCGCTCATATCCGGATTTTGGATAAGTACTAATTTTTTCTGTTGGTCATTGCTGGCCATTACACGTGCAGGTGCAAGGGCCAGTACGGGCACAATAAGCCCTGTCTGGTAAAGAAAATCACGACGGCGCATAACGTTGGACGATTTTATGGTAAAGAGGCCGGGACGGCTAAATACCGGCCTCTTTTATGGACGAAAAATACAATACTACTTCACAAGTTTGTACGTAACGGATTGGCCGTCGTACATGGCATTGAGTACATAAGTACCGCCTGCCAATCCGGATACTTCCGGCAGGATCAGTGTGCTGAAGCCACGTGGTGCATCGATGCTGCGGCTTACCATCACACGGCCTGTGATATCGGTGATCCGTACCAGCACCTTGCCGGCTGCAGGCAGGTTCAACCCAAGCTGTACCTGATCACGGAATGGGTTAGGACTCACGCGTGTCAGGAATTTCACTGACTGATCGTTGGTGAGCATCACTACGTCGCTGTATTCTACACCACCGGAGAGGCTCACAATTTTCAGGCGGTAGTATACGCGGCTCATTCCGGCTGCACCAATATCCAACCATGAATAGTTGCTGGTAGTATTACCGTTGTTGCCGGAAACACGACCCATTGCAGAGAAGTTGATACCATTCGCACTTTTCTCCACTTCAAAATAATCGTGGTTCAGTTCAGAAGCTGTCTGCCACTGCAGTAATGCATCACTACCCTGCCAGCTACCGCTAAACGATGTCAGTTTCACCGGCAGCGGGTTAGACCCGGTTTGAATAATGAAGCCGCTGAAACCTGTTACATCGAAGGTTACTTCCCAGCGTGATGCCGTGGCATTCCATACGATGTTGGCATCAACCGGATCGATTACGGTGCGCTGACCGGTGTAAGATCCGGGCAGACCGGTTCCGTTGTTGGACTGGCCTGCATATTTTCCTACGCGCAGGTTGGCTTTGCCCGTGTTGTCAGACGGACCTGTAGGCAATTGCGGACCACCGCCGACAGCGGTATTGAAGGCGTTGAATTCAGCCTGTGTGAAATAAAGTGTAACCGTACCTGTTGCGGTAGCCGCATTGGTTGTCGGGGTGATTTCGTAGTGACGTGCCACAAAAGGCTGACCAGCCACTGTTGGTACCGAACCTTCGATCCACACTCTGGTATTGACGCTACCGGTTATCGGCTGTGCGCCGGTTGCCTGCACTCTGGTGATCAATGCGCAGGATCCACCGTAGAACAAGCCATCGGAAGGTATTGTCTGCGTTACGTTCTGTGCTGTTGCTGGTAATGTTGCAACGGTAACCGTAAGTAAGGCACCGCTACTGTTCACGGATCCGCACGTGTTGGTTACCACAGCGCGATAATAGCGTCCATTGAATCCGGTTACGTCTGAAATGGTAAGTGTATTCGTGGTTGCACCGCTGTATACACCTCCATCGCTAATATTATTTGGAGTAGTGAATCCTGCATCTGTAGCCCACTGCCATACATAAGTTGGAGCCGGAGTACCGGTAGCAGCAACAGTAAATGTAGCCGAACGTCCGGAACAGGTAGATACGGCAACAGGTTGCGTTCCGATCGTGATCGGTGTGTTCACCAGGTAGGTACATTTAGCCGATGATGTTCCGATCGCATAAGCGGTATTTGTCAGCAGCCAGTTTGCGGGGTTATTGATGGCAGTAAGATAGGCCGCCGGACAGGTAGCGCCCGCAACGGTACAGTTATATTTTCCGTTGTCCGATTCCACATCGGATACTGACATAAAAACAGCCGTAGTGCCACCGGAGAGACCCGGAGGTATGCTGCTTTCGTTACCACCAGTGGCTGCGACGCCATCCCATGCACTAGCAGTGCTTACGCCCACAATTACGTTTGCATGCAGACCGGCGATAAAGCGGCGGGTGCCGTCGTCGTAATTACCGGCAGGCCCTACTACCGGACCGGTCTGGTAAACCAATAGCTGGTCACCTGCGGTTGAAAACTCCATATTATCGGAAGTTGCCCGGGTTGCCGCAACTCCCAGTTGAACGTTTCCTGCTTCATCGGAATAAGCCGTCCAGGTAACAATGGGGTCTACATATGTGGAAATAAAAAACACTTCGGTTCCCTGCGCAATGCCTGCAGCGGGAACAGTCCACCGGATGGTGCCTTCGGTATTAACGATAAATGCGTTGCTCGCGCCACTCCAACCACGGTCGGTGAAGTACAGCACGGTGCCTGCGGCAAGGCCGCCGGGCTTTAATACAACGAATGAAAAACGATCCTCACGGTTTGTCGTTCCACCAAACTGGCTGTTCGACAGATCAAGATCACTCTGGTAACTCGTAAAAGCGAGATCGCCTGCAGCCAGGTTGTTTTGAGCAATCATATTATTGCTGAAAAACAACGACCCGCAAAGCGCCAGAAAAGACAGGTAGAATTTATTCATAAAATCAAGGTTTAGATGTGCGTTTAATAAATAGGTAGCGTCTGGTTCGCGACGGGTGGGTTGGCTTGGTTGATTTGTGGTGTTGGTTAGTGTTCATGTTTCTCTTATGTTCTCCTATAGTTTTATTCAGTTTAATTGTTGTCCGGCCTTTATACCTGCCTGCAACATTTGTGTAATGCCTAAAAATCCCTGCGGTGTATAGATTACCCATACACGGATTTTTGAGTTATCGCTGCAGGCTATCGTGAGGCCGTTTATTTCGTCAACGGTGAGAATCGTTCCGGGTTTTGTGCCGGCAGGTTCCTCTTCGTTCAAAAGATCAGCACAGGGGATGCAGAGCACGTTTTGTCCCCAGCGTGTGCCGGCTCCTTTGTTCCATGGATTGCAGGCATTGATCATACGCAGCACCTGTCGCCCGGTCATGGTTTGCCAATTGATCATCAAATTGGCTGCCGATATGCGTCCATGGTATTGAGCCATTGCTTCATCCTGCGCTTGTAAGGGCAGCGGATTACCACTGATCAGCATTTGCAACACCGGCCCGCAAAGTTGTGCGCCCATCATGCCGAGACGTCCCATTTGCATACCAAATGTATCCGTGTCGGCGATCGGCATCTTTTGCTGCAATACAACCGGCCCCTGATCAATACCGGCTGTCATCAGGTGAAGCGTAATACCGCCTTCGGTTTCAAACGCCAGCATTTGCGACAGCACCGGATTTACGCCGCGGTAACGGGGTAATAATCCGTAGTGGAAATTGATGAACCGTTCCGGTAGCAATGCAAGTGTTTCCGCTTGCAATACATAAGGAAAGGTCATCGCAAAAACTGCCAGCGGACTGTGTCTGGTGATCAGTGCTTTCAGTGCCTCATGAAGTGAACGGCGATCAGCCGTCACTACCTCCACACCCGAATTGGCCCAGCCACTTTTAACCTCCGCTGCAAATGCTACATTATCTTCCGGTAGTACGATTGCTTTGAGCAATCGCGCCATGGTCAGTTGCTGCAATGCAGGAAAAGCGATCTCATTATTACAAAGAACAATAACTCCCGGCTGGTTCATATACACAAATAAGTATTAATCCAGCTGGAAGAAGGGCTATCCGGGATCAGGTCAAGCATTTGCCGGTAACCTTCACCGGTTTCTTCGATCGTATCCTGTACGACCAGCAAACCATCTTCAGCAGTGCTGACGAGATAAGCCGGTGCCGTAACGGTATAATCCGGTTGCAACCGCAATGCCCCACGCGGTGAATCGATCGTTTGCGTTTGCATCTCCCTGATCACATCCGGTACCCGTTGTTTTGCCTCCTGTTTCTTCCAGGCATTCATCAGCAGCAAACCAACTTCCCAACCCTGCATGGAAAAAAGATTGGGGTCTTTTGCTTTCGCCTCTTTATAAAACGCATTAAAGGCACGGTTGCTATCATTGTCCAGCTCCGGGAACCAACCCGTGTAACCACGCATGTTTTGTGGCAGGGGCTGATCAAGGGAAAAATCTCCCGGTGTCTGATCAAACATCATCATAGAACCGTACAGTTCGAGTGCGTACGTTTTTTGCAAAGAACCGATCTGTTCAAAAAAGAAACGGGCTACATCACCGCAGTATGTACATAACAAACGGTGCGGCCCAGGTTGCGTTTTGAGAAAATCCTCGAGTGGTGCAACCGAAAAGTTTTCTTTTTTAAAATGTCCGACAAAGCGGTAGACAATTTGTTTGCCTACCGCTTCCAGACCTGTTTCTATTGCATGTGAATGCCGGTAACCTCCGTCGTAATACGACGTACAGTTAATCACACTTATATTATCTCCGTCAATGGTTTTGCCGCATAATCTGCCGGTAAGATGTGCATATACATTGCTGTTAAGCGAATGCTGGATCACATTCCGCGGCTGATAGTTTTTATCCGGATAGTTAGCACCACCATTGGTTACTACGATCAGTTTGCCGGCCGTTGCCGCAAGCGCGTCGAGCGTGGGTACCGTACGGTGTTCAGCGTATACCACTACCATGTCGGCCTGGTCTTCCAGGAACAGCTTTTCGGCCCGTAGTTTTATTTCTTCTTCTTTAAGTCCATACCCGATCGAATAGACTGCAAACTTGCAATCAGCAAACTGATGCAGGTCCAGGCAGGCTTTCAATCCATCGAGAAAATCAAACCCGATGGATGGATACAGCGTAGAAGAGGGTAACAGAATTCCTATTGTTGGCATTTCCCGTTTTAGTTTCTGGCCGGGAATACCCCGAACATGCAAATAATGTAGTTAATACCCAGCACCGGTTGCCGTGACGAATACGGCGAAGTACCACCGGCCTGCCCTACCACCAGCGGACTGAGTTGCATCGCTGCCATAGCGCCATTACTGCCGGTATTATACGCCTCTGTGTCTGTAAAAAAAGCCGGGTAAGATCCCTGGGGAGCATCTTTATTGCCAAGCACCGTGCTTGCCTGCATTGTGATTGATCCTGCTACCGGGTGGGTATGCGGAGGCAGGTTGGCCGCTGTAAGCGTCTGCGTTTCAGTACCACCGACCTGACCAATCACATAAGGCGAAAGGCCTGGTCCCTGTCCGGCACCAACTGGTGTGCGTCCGGACATATTGGGTAACCCAAAATTAGAAGTGCCGTTACCCCCGTACGTTGTACCGAGTATAGCAAACAAGGCTGTGTTGCTTTGAATAGCAATAAGCTGCCCCTGGCAAAATGCCCAGTTTTTGGGAAAAAAGTTGCCTGCAAACATCCGGATTTCGCCTATTGTTCCTTCCATAGTTTAAAAGTTGATTAAAGTTTAGTTACGCGAAGGAAAGATTCCTTCAACACAAATAATAAAGTTGACGCACAAGTAGGGCTTCAGGTTACTCAATGATGAGCCGCCATTACCGGCCGCAGGCACCTGCAAATTCAGCGTTGCGGGAACCATGGTTGTATTGTTGGTTGAACTGTAAATATTATCTCCGTTTACCGCGGGATAATTGTTCACCGGACTGATGAGTCTCCCGTCCTCGCTGGACACCATAATGCCCGCAGTACCTGTCACCGTATGCGAATGGCCGGCGATGTTGGCAGGCGTAATGGTATTATTTTCCGTGCCTGCTACCTGACCAAGCGTATACACAGGTAGTCCCGGACCCTGTCCCGGATGAAGGGCAACACGGCTGGCCAGGTTGGGTAGATTAAAGGTAGTCTGACCATCACCACCGTAAGTGGTGCCAAGCAGTGCATACAAGGCGTCGTAGTTGGAAATAGCTAATTGCTGTCCCTGACAGAACATCCAGCCACGCGGATTGAAGTTGCCACCAAACATGCGGACTTCTCCAAGATATCCTTCCATAAAAAATAAGTTTTTAGTTTCTTGACGGGAATATTCCCTGCAAACAAATAATGTAATTGATGGCCAGGTACGGCATCATATTATTGACAGGCTGTACGCTGCCGGGACCGGCAGCAAGCGTTACAATCGCAGGTGCCATCGTCACGTTGTCGTGAGAGGAGTCATACTTGGTACTACCGTCGTTGCCGAAATACGCATTTGCGGGACTTTCAGCATTTCCGGGCGTGCCATTACCCATCATGGCTGCAGTTCCCGTAAGATTGCCGTGCGTATGCGGGGGAATGTTGTTGGTTAAAAGTGTTGTTGAGGGTGTACCTGTAGGCATGCCGAGCGTGTAATTGGTCGTACCATTACTACCCAATCCAACTCCGGTTCTTCCGCGGAAATCGGGCAGGGCAAAATTAGTAGTACCATTTCCACCAAAGGTGGTACCCAACAAAGAAAAAAGCGCCTGGTTCGTGTTAATTGGCAGTATCTGCCCGTTGCACATAGCCCAGGTACGGGGAGCGAAATTAGGAGCAAACATCCTGATTTCGGCCATGGTTCCTTCCATAAGCAAGGTTTGGTTTAGAGGTGATTAAATCGATTGAGCTCGTTTTTATAAATTTTATTCCCGCAACCATCGTTGCATCGCAGGATAGGGTGCTACGTTTTTTTCCGCTGCCTGTTTTTCTTCAAAGGTCATTCCCATCCATTGCAGTAACGGCACGCCGAAATAAAGACCGTTATCAAAATTACCGGCTATGCTGCTTCCTCCTCCCTGGTAACCGTGATCATGGAACACATAACGGGAGTCGACACCAAGATACCTGCATGCCGCATAAGACCAGGCAATAGCCGCTATCTCCTCTCCTTCACGGGAAGCCCTGGTAGCAATATTATGTTGAGTAAGGGAATGTCTTTCAGACGCAGGAACAACTGCAATATGTCCGGCTTCGTGCAGAATATCACCGGGATAAAGAAGATCGGGATAATAAACATGTATGGCGCCATCGTGAATGGCCAGGCCCGCAAGAAAACCCTCTACCGGCGTGTCGCTGGTATAAACCGGTATTCCTATTTCGTCCAGGAACTGAAGACTTATCTCCAGCTCTGTTTGAATATTCACCATACAATAAGGTTGTTTCAAAGCTAACGAAAGTTTTGATCAGACCAAGTTTTGTTGGTGAATGTTTATCGAATACAGGTGAATAACACGCCGGTGAGGGTGAATACACCCTCCTAGTTCCAAAGTGGCTTTTTGCCCGCAGGCTTGATTGAACCTTTTGGTTTGGGAGAATATTGCAGATGCTGACGGGGATCGTGCTTCTGCGTTGCTTTTGCCTGCGCATGAAGGTCTACGGATGGCACCGGGGTATTACTTTCCTGTTCGCCTCCCCCGGCAGGTACCTGTTGCTCTTCAACCGTCGGAGCCATCGGCACCTCCACTGCAGTACTCGTGCGTTTTACCGCTTTCTTTTTCTGCGCTGCTTTCTTTTTCGGCGCTGCTTTCTTAACCGCCGTTTTTTTCTTCGGTGCGGCCTTTTTCTTTGGAGCGGCCTTTTTCGCTGCTTTCTTTACGGCTGATTTTTTAGTGGGAGACTTTTTAGCCGCCTTTTTCGCGGGCATTGATTTTTTCTTAGCCGCTTTCTTTTTCGGTGCCGCTTTTTTTACAGCCTTTTTAGGAGCGGCTGCTTTCTTCCGGGGTGCGGCCTTCTTTACCCCTTTTGAGGCTGCTTTTTTCGCTGATTTTTTCTTTGAAGTTGCCATATGTAAGCATTTAACGGGTGAGTAATAACAAACGTATTGAGTTATACGCTTCTGTGTTATCGGCCAAAAACCATACCAGCCAACAATCCCGCACCAGGCCAGGAGGGTATGCTTTTTGTCGCTTATAGTGATGTCTTATTTCTTCATTTAAATGCTTATCGCCATGAACAATATCACTTACCAGGCCTGTATTGAAGCCTGTCTTGCCTGCGTTGCAGCCTGCCGTCATTGCGCATCTGCCTGCCTTCGTGAAGAAGAAGTGCAGCATATGAAAGATTGTATCCAACTGGACATGGAATGTGCCGCGCTTTGTGATGCAACGGCTGCCATCCTTTCAATAAGTGGCCGGCAGGCAAAAGAAATGGCCGCACTCTGCGCCGGCATTTGCGACCAATGCGGGGCCGAATGCGAACGCCATCAACACGATCATTGTAAAGCCTGCGCCGAGGCCTGCCGCATCTGTGCAGAGAAATGCCGCGCAGTAACGGCGGCAGAAACCAGGACTTCCATTGCCATTCGTTAATTTCAAGCCATGGATGATTATACTCCCGTTTTCGAATCGGCATTCCTGCAAAGCGCAGAACTCATTGCCGTGGAAGCGCACGGATCACAGCAGCGTCAGTTTGAGGACGCACCGTACTGGCGGCACCTGCAACGCGTGGCAGAAACCGTGTTGAGCTATACAGATAACGAATCACTCACCGCTGCCGCGCTTTTTCACGACATATTGGAAGATACTCCCTGGAGCGAACACCAATTAAAAGAAAGGGTTTCAGCGATTTCCTCGCCACAACATGCCGTGCTGATCGTTAGCTGGGTAAAGGAATTGACGGATGAATTCATTAAAAGCAATTACCCGGAATGGAACCGGAAGCGCCGCAAGCAGGCCGAAGCGCAACGATTATCAAAAGTCAGCAGTGAAGCGCAAACCATCAAGTATGCAGACATCATGGACAACAGCCGGAGTCTTCATACAGGCGGCCAGTCTTTTGCACCCAAATACCTGAGCGAGGCCCTGCATCTGCTGCAGACCATGACAAAGGGTAATGCTGCTTTGCGCGAAGAAGCTTTGCAGGTGGTAACACAGGAAATGACGAGGCTTAATATAACAATCTACTCACGTTAGCTGGCATATTTTGTGAACCATAAAAAAGAAAAAAGGTTATGAAATATTTACTGCCGATATTGTTATTGTGGAGTGCATCAGCATTTGCGCAAAACATGGATGCGGCTACCGTAAAAAGAATTGTGGAAGGGAAAAATTATGTTGTGCAGGCACAGATGGTCACTTCCCGTTATGGTCCACCTACACCCGGCCGCACCCTTACATCCGATTACGAATTTACTGTAGCCCCCGACTCTGTTATCTCCTACCTGCCTTATTTCGGCCGTGCTTATACGGCGCCAACCAATCCGGCCAACAGTGGTATTATGTTTACGTCCACCAAATACGACTACACCGCCAAAAGAACCAAAAAAGGTTGGGAAATTACGATACGTCCGAAAGATAACCGCGACATCCAGGCCGTGTTCCTCGACATATCCGACTCGGGCAATTCCCAGATACGGGTCAACAGCTATAACCGGGAGTCCATCTCCTTTTCCGGCAGTTTGGTGGAAAGAGATAACAATGGCAAGAAGGCTTTTTAACCAAAAGCGGTTTATTTTTGTGCCATGTTAAAAACAGCCTTCCTCGCCGTATTGCTGATCGCGCTTCGTGCGACCGCACAAGACACCCTTACTTTTGCCACGTATAATGTAAGCATGGAGGCCGAGAACTATGTCCGCCGCGGTACGCCGGGCATTTCGCATGCCATACTGCAGCAGCAACTGGCGACCGATACCAATTCACAAATCCGCAACATTGCCAGCATTATAAAATCCGTTCGCCCGGATGTGTTGGTCCTGAATGAATTTGACTACATACCGGACGCTGATTCGGGCGTTGGGGCATTTATCCGGCATTATCTCAATACCGGCACCGACGCCATCGACTATCCTTATTTTTTTTATGCGACGGTCAATACCGGTCAGCCAAGTCCGTATGACCTTGACAACAATGGAAAAGCAACGGGCGTTGGGTCTGATGCCTGGGGCTTTGGTAATTACCCCGGCCAATACGGCATGGCAGTTCTCTCGCGCTACCCTTTTGATACCACCATCAGAACATTCCAGCGTTTTTTGTGGAAAGACATGCCCGGTGCATTGATCACGAAGAAAGCCGACAGCACTAACTGGTACACGCCCGAAGCCTGGGCGCAGATGCCGCTTTCCTCCAAATCGCATTGGGACATTCCCGTTAAAGCCGGCAATACTACTATTCATATTCTGGCCAGTCATCCAACTCCTCCGACATTCGACGGACCGGAAGACCGCAACGGCAAACGCAACCATGATGAGATCCGTTTCTGGAACGATTACATTTCCGGCAACGCAAAATATATTTACGATGACCGGGGTGAACATGGCGGTCTTGCAGCGAAGCAACGATTTGTGATAATGGGTGACCAGAATGCTTCCGCCGATGAAGGCGATGCTATCCGGGAAGGAATCGCTTCTTTGCTCCGCAATCCTTTGGTCAATACACAGCCTGTTCCTGCCAGTGAAGGTGGCGCGGCAAGCAAACCAACTAATCCCAACGCAGGTTTTCATACGGCCTATTGGGGCATGCGCGCCGATTATGTGTTGCCTTCTTCCTATGGTTTTAAAGTAATCGGTTCCGGTGTTTGGTGGCCTGCTGCCGGTCAGCCCGGAGCACAGTGGGTGGCAAAGAGAGAAAGCTCTTCCGATCACCGATTGGTTTGGGTGAAAGCGGTTGTCAATAAATAAGAAGTAAGGTTATAGGTTTTAGGTTATAAGTTATAACCATCGGTGTTTTATTGACGATTCACGATTGACTCCCCAGCGTCGGGATCACCATTCACAATTGCCAATTTACAATTCACCATTGACAATTCACAATTGACAATTCACCATTGATCAATTGCGCGAATAATCGAAGTGCATATTGCGTCCGGAGTAATGCACAAGTACCAAAGCCATGATGCAAAGTATCAGCAGCAACGATATCTCCAGGTAAAATTTAACGACCGACTGTTTCACAATCACTTCCGATTCACGTTGCAAAACATTTCCCTCGGTTGTCTGCACTTCATTCAAGTGACGCAATGCCGTAAGCGCCCCGCTCAATGGATTCAGAAAATCTTCCCGGGTGTTTGCCGCTTTTGCGGACTTTTCCAACGCATTGTATGCATCCAGGTGTTGCCTGAAATCTTTCCAGTACTGCGTTTCCGTTACGGTGAGATATGTTTTCTCATAAGCCTGGATGATGGAATCCATCTGCCGGTTCCAGTTATTGACCTGTTCAGACACCAGTGCCCCTTCCGATAAATGGAATAACTGCTTCTGGTAAAGCAGGTCATTCAACCGGAACAAATAAGTAGCGGGCATGAGACGATCATGATAGATAGACGTCATGTTCTCTTCCAGATCGAGATAGCTTTTTCTGCTGGAAAAATTATTCAGCAGCATGATCACAAAAATGATAAATAGTCCGAGCAGCAAGCGGCGCTTCGAAAGGGTTTGCATACCTGCTTTCATAATGGCAAATTTTCGTTCGTCGTAAGTGAATGATCAAGATACTGCAATTTGTGCAACAAAAAACCCCCGCGTTATGCGGGGGCATGTTTTCCATTGAGTGGATCTTATTATATGATTAATAACGTCCGTCTTTTTTATCCATGTCGCGGCCAATCAGGTAACCAACACCTGCACCAACCACACCACCGATTACACCACCGGCTGCACGGTTTTTCTTATTCACGATGGCACCTGTTGCAGCACCGGTAGCTGTACCGATAACGGTACCTTTCGCCGCTTTACTCCAACCTTTTTTCTTGGTAGTGGTGGTTGAATTAGAAGCTACCGGAGCAGCCGTACCTGCAGAACTCTTGCTGGTGGTCGTACGACGCGGAGCGGGAGCTGCTGCCTGCTGTTGCTGGTTATAATAAGCTTCGGATTCTTTTAATTCGTTAAGCATTTTCCAACGTTGGAAATCTGCAAAACCTACAGTGTCGGCATACTTAACCGCACCGGCTGTCTGATCGTCCGGCTTCGATTTGGTGTTACATGCTGCAACACCCACCGCGAGCGCAACGATGAGTAATGTTCTTTTCATGAGGGGTGTTTTTGAAGGTTTCATAATAATTCGTTTTATACCCTAACCTTTGAAAAAACTGTGCCGGGAGAACAGTGTTTGTTAAAGACCATCGGATTTATACCGGAATATTTTCAGCGCCAATAAGTTATTCCTCCGTTTTTTTAACACTTGAAAAGATGACAGGGAAAGCCGGACACCTGCCTTAACTAATTGATAACTTATATTATAAGACCTATTGCGCGCGAGTGAGCAATTGCTTCCGCACTGTGCGTAAACAAACACACTTTTATTCCTTTGGCTTCGAGCGATTGTAATGTTCGCGCAGTTAAAGGCATACGCCTGCTGTTGACAACACGTATATAAACCGCATGCACACGCGATCCATATTTTTCTGCCAGTTTGAAATAAATATCCGGATCACTTTGCGAATTATCACCGAGTAAAACAAAACGCTGATTGGGGAATGCCTCGAATATCCGTGCGATACGCAACAACTTCCCCTGGTGTTTGGTTTTGCCTGTTTTGATGATTTCGTACCACCGCTTGATCTGGTTCAGCAGGAAGGCGCCTTCGGGTAATTTTCTGAAACGGAAAACATCCACGAGGTAATCATAAAGATTCCACTCACTGCTCGATACGTAGAAGAAAGGATTGGGGGCTTCCGGCGTGGTATGCGCAGCCGATAACATGGAATAATGCAGCGCCACATCGGGGAAAATTTTGCGCGTATGCGGACTATTGAACAATAATGTTTTCATACGGTGCCATACCGTACCGGAATGGGACACCATGATGGTATCATCGATGTCTGAAATAAAGCCGAACTGTGTTTTGTGTGGAACAAAAACCAGCCCCTGCCCCACGATCCCGTTGGTGCTGTCGCCCGCCTTCACCATTACCTGGTGCCATCCCGCATCTACTTCTTCATCAGACTTCCAGTCTATGCGGAAAAACCCATCCGTTTCCGTCAGGGATGAAATGACCTTTTTATTCCATTGCAACATGACTTTGACACCGGGAAGCGGCCGTACGAAAAAAAGGCGCAACATTCTCCACATATTACGCAAAGGATTGCGCACATGACTGGCAGCATATTTGGTTGAATGGTTGAAAACATGTCCGAAGATGGTCATATCATGTGTATGACCAAAACCGTGGTAAATCTTGACGTGCGCCTTAGGCGAACGTACGCGGTCAGAAACGGACGATGTATGTTTAGCATATGTCACCAGCAACTATTCGTTTACTATTTATTATCAACCCGGGTGCCGGAAATAACGATACGGACTGGGAAGAAGCCATCAGGGCTTTTTTTTCTTCCCGTAAAGAATATGAAATCCAGCTCTATCCATTCCCCGACCCCTGCGATCCGGAGCAGATCTGCAAGGTCATCAGGGAGGCGAAAGCCGATCGCGTCATTGCCGTTGGCGGCGATGGCACGCTGAAACTCGTAGCCGAATGCGTACACGGTACCGAAACGCCTGTGGGCATTCTCCCTGCCGGTTCAGCCAATGGCATGGCTACAGAGCTGGGAATACCCGCAGATCCGGAGCAGGCACTACACACGTTGATCGAAGGGGAAGTAAAACCTATTCACCTGACAAAAGTGAATGGAGAACTTTGTATTCACCTGGCCGATATCGGCTTCAATGCGTTTGTGATCAAAAAATTCGACGAAGAAAAAAAACGCGGGCAATGGGGTTATGTGAAAGCAGCCTGGAAAGTATTGTGGCAGACAAAATACATGGAAATAAAACTGACCACTGACAAGGAAGAAGTGGTGAGAAGGGCTGCGATGGTGGTGATAGCAAATGCCACGCAATATGGAAACGGCGTAATGATCAATCCCGAAGGCAGCTTATACGACGAACGTTTTGAAGTGGTGGTAATCCGCAAAATCTCTGTTACCGAAATATTCAAAATGCGTTTCATTCATAAAAACTTCAATCCCGCGAAAACCGAATTCTTCCAGGCAAAAGCGATTGAAATTCGCTCGCGGCACAAAGCACATTTCCAGGTAGATGGTGAGTATCGTGGTAAGACAAATACCGTCGAAGCCGTTATCCAGCCTCATGCTTTAAAGATGATTGTCCCGAGGGTGAATGGTCAATCGTGAATTGTCAATCGTGAATGGTGAAGAGTGAATTTCAATAGTGAATAATACATCCCTATACCCTATACCCTACGCCTTACACCTTCTTTATAAAACAAAGCGGCCGTTCCCAACGAACGGCCTGCTTCTATTTACTGTTTGCTGACAGACTACATCCTTAACGTATCACGCCGCAGCCGATACGACCACCCGCATTGCCTGTGGGCTGGGTTTTATAATCATCCACACCACCGTGAACGATCAATGCTTTTCCGAGAATATTGGAAGTGGTGTCACCACCCAATGTCCAGCGGTCGGTTTCAACAGTGATGGAACCTTTTCCTTTACCGTCGAGCTTCACGTTGCCGATATCGCCGAGGTGGTATTCGCCCTCGCCCCACTTACCATGTTTAACATTGGTCGGGTTCCAGTGACCGTGGCTCATATTACCATGATCGCCGCAATCGCCATGCTGATGAAGGTGAACGGCTACACTTTTATTTGCCTTGGAAGGAACCGTGATATCAAGTACCATTTTCACTTTGCCGTTGTCGGCATCAAACTTGGCCGAACCGGTTAAGGTAGTATCGGGATAGGTTGCTTCTATCGTAACCTCCGCATGTTTCACCATCGCCATAGGCGCTTCAGGACCTGAAGGACCATGTTGCATGTGACTGGCGGTGTCCGGAGAAGTAGCCAGTGAATCTTCTTTTTTATCGTTGTTATTTGCGTCGTTGTTGCAAGCTACCAGCCAGGCGCTGCCTGTGGCCATCACAACAAGAGCAAGTCTGCGGAGAGAGAAAGCTGAATGCATAAACGTGGTTTTAGAATTTGTTGAAAAAGGACAGAAAAGACCTTGCAAAAACAATACCCGTTGTATTCCAGCCCTTCCAATGGGGATTTGGGAAGATTTATCCCCACAAAACCTGTTACACGGGAGGGATAGTAACAACCCGTATCAACCACAACTGCCCGGTGGCAGGTTATTTGTTTCAACAACAGAAACAATACTTTATGCCTTTTATAGAATCTGCCGGCGGGCGTGATCCCGTAAAACTTTATTACGAAGACTGGGGTGAAGGAAAACCAGTAGTCTTTATACACGGCTGGCCATCCAGCCATCGGATGTGGGAAAACCAGTTACTGCATTTTGCAGCTAAAGGATACAGGGTAATAGCCTATGACCGTCGTGGTTTCGGGCAGTCTTTCAAACCGTGGAGTGGTTATGACTATAATCATCTGGCGGACGACCTGAAGCTGGTGCTCGATACACTGGATCTGCAGGATGTGACACTTGTGGGTTTCTCGATGGGTGGAGGCGAAGTGGTCAGATACTGCAGCCGTCATAATGCAGCGCGTGTGAAAAAAATCGCACTCATCTCCTCCATCATTCCTTTTTTATTAAAAACCGGCGATCATCCCGAAGGCATCGATCAATCGGTATTTGATGGATTTATTGAAAAGATCATTGATGACCGGCCGGCCTTCCTGACCGGCTTTGGTAAAGACTTTTTCGGAGAGACCTTGCTGCATCATCCGGTCAGCCAGCCTCTGCTGGATTGGGCGCATTCACTGACATTGCCCGCGTCTCCCAAAGCCACCATCGACTGCGTAGGCTCTTTTTCCGCAACAGATTTCCGCAGTGAATTGTCCGGTATTAAAGTGCCCACATTGATCATTCACGGCGATGACGATAAAATCGTTCCGCACAACATCACGAGTGAACAAACGGCGAAGGCAGTATCGGGTTCAGTATATAAAGTCTATCCCGGCGCACCGCATGGATTGTTCATCACCCATCGGGATGAATTGAATAAGGATCTTGAAGATTTTTTGCGCTAGCGCAAAAAATCCAAATGTGTCCCGAATCCCCGGGAATATGAAAATGTGTATCCCGAAATCTCGGGAGTATAAATGAAGCAGCCAGGACGAAATGCATTTACACATTTTCACATCCCGCTCAAAGTGGGCACATTTACACATTAAAAAAAGGGCCCGTGGCCCTTTTTTTATTTCTCGCCATTAATAACCGCTACGGCTTCGTGCAGGCGTGCCCGTTGACGGGCTATGCGGCGTCCGCGGAAGAACATGTAGAGATTGAGGAACAACATACAGCCCAGGTAAATGCTGAAGCCACCGAGTTTGTAGCTGAGCACTTCTGTCATTTCCCGGCCGGTAAGAATTTCGCCTCTTATGTGCAAAATCCAGAGAGCGAAGCCCATGTTGAGCAGGTAAAAACCTGTTTCAAAAAGCCGGTTGGTAGAAAGGGCAATATCTGCCCGGCCGTTAAAAATATCGAGCATAAATACACGGCTGTTGCGGAAAAGTGTGCGTGCTACATACCAGGTGAGCAGCAAAGCAACGGGAAGATAGATGAGGTAGGCGGTAACATGAAAAGAGTGTCCCATAACCGGAGATTTAGGTTGAAGAAATAGATTGTTTACGCAGGCTGATCAGGTAGATCGCGCCCATATTCAAAAAATGTATGATACCGAGCAGCAGAAAAATGCCGCCGCTTCTGAAAGCGATATAACCCATCATTTGAGGTACCGAATGAATGGCAGGCCAGGTACGTAAGGTAAGGGCAAGATGACCAAGGTTCAACAGGTAATAACCCGTAAGTAAGGCCTTGTTGATGAATTTTGTGAGTGCTTCATCACCCTGTAATAACCGGAGGATGTACAGGCGGCCGTGGTGATAAAACAACCAACCGGCCCTGATCGTCACCACACCGGTTATCATCAGATACAGCAGGTAGGTAAGCGTGTTCATAAGCGAATTGTTGCACAAAACTAATCAACAATTCTATATTTTCAATATTTTCTGAAAGTAAAATAATAAAAATATTTTACTGCTTGTCTGCTCTTTCTTAATTTTAGAGACAAACAGTCGTTATGTCGTTATTGAATCAGCAAAAAGGAAAGGATAAGAAGAAGGCAGATAAGAAGAAAGCAGGCTCAGGTCCGCAGGGTTCGAAATTTATTCAGAAACCCGCTTCTGGTTTTGTTTCCAAGCAAGCCAATACAGGTTCGCAGCGTGGCAGTTAATGCTAGTTATTAACGCGCGCCGAACAGCAGGCTGCCTACACGTACCAGTGTGCTGCCGCTTTCTACCGCAATTCTGAAATCAGCGCTCATCCCCATTGAAAGGGTATCAAATGCCGCATAACCGGCAAGGGATTGGTATTGCACAAACAGACTGTGCAGATGCTGGAATTCCTCTCTTACAACAGCCAGGTTATCGGTAAAAGATGCCATGCCCATCATTCCCCTGATGCGCACTCCCGTGAGTGGTTGGGCCGTTAGTTGTGCCCATAGCTCTGCCAGTTCTGTTGCATCCAGGCCGAATTTCGTCTCCTCGTTGGCTATATGTATTTGCAGCAGGCAATCGATCTGCCGCCCTGCCCGAAGCGCTTCTTTATGAATTTCGTGTAAGAGACGGTAGCTGTCCACACCATGGATCAGGTGTACAAAAGCTGCGATGGAGCGCACTTTGTTCCGTTGTAAATGACCGATAAAATGCCAGCGTATATCGGAGGGGAGCACCGGTTGTTTCTCCAGCAGTTCCTGTACATAATTTTCTCCGAAATCCCGCTGGCCTGCATCATAGAGTGCTTTGATGTCTTCAACCGGTTTGGTTTTAGACACAGCCACCAGGGTTACATTTTTCGGAGCGAGCTCTTCAGCGAGGTGTTGATATTGCGCGAGATTTAAATTCAAAAGTCAAAATTCAAAAGAGTGAATGGTCAATCGTGAATCGTCAATGGTGGATTGTCAATAAAGAGTCGAGCCTTACGCCTTACGCCTTACGCCTTATACCTTACTTCCCCTTGAGGATCGAACGGCTGATAACAATCCGTTGTACTTCGCTGGTGCCTTCGTAAATCTGGGTGATTTTAGCATCACGCATCAGCCTTTCCACATGGTATTCTTTTACATAACCATAACCGCCATGGATCTGTACCGCTTCAACGGTGGTCCACATGGCTGTTTCGGAAGAGAATACTTTGGCCATCGATGAACTCAGGGTATAATCAATCTTTTCGTCTTTTTCCCAGGCGGCTTTCAGGCAAAGCAAACGTGATGCTTCGATGCGCGTAGCCATATCCGCAAGTTTGAATGCGATGGCCTGGTGATTCATGATCTCGGTGCCGAATGCTTTACGTGTTTTGGCATATTCGCGTGCAAGCTCGTAAGCGCCACTGGCAATGCCCAGTGCCTGCGAGGCGATACCGATGCGGCCGCCGGCCAAGGTTTTCATGGCAAAAGTGAATCCGAATCCATCGTCACCGATACGGTTTTCTTTCGGCACCTTTACGTCGGTGAACATCACGGTATGGGTATCGCTTCCGCGAATACCGAGTTTATTTTCTTTGGCGGCAACGGTTACGCCGGGCCAGTTTTTTTCAACAATGAGTACGTTGATACCTTTTGATCCTTTGCTGGCATCGGTTTGCGCAATAACCAGGTATACCGAAGCGGAGCCACCGTTGGTGATCCAGTTTTTGGTGCCGTTCAGCAGGTAGTGATCGCCCATGTCTTCAGCGGTTGTACGCTGGCTGGTGGCATCGCTGCCTGCTTCAGGTTCACTGAGCATGAATGCGCCGATATACAGTTCACCATCCTTCTTGCCCTGGGCAAGGGGTACGAGGTATTGCTGTTTCTGTTCTTCCGATCCGTATTGCTGCAGGCCGTAACAAACGAGGCTGTTGTTGACGCTCATGGCCACGCTTACACTCGCATCAATTTTGGAAATCTCTTCCATGGCCAACACATAACTGACCGTATCCAGACCTGCACCGCCATATTTTTCCTCGACCATCATTCCCAGGAATCCGAGGTCGGCGAGTTTGCTCAACTGTTCGCGGGGGAAAAGCTGTTTTTCGTCTCTTTCAATCACGCCTGGAAGACATTCCTGGCGGGCGAAATCACGGGCAGCCTGTTGGATCATGCGTTGTTCTTCGGTCAGTTCAAATTGCATACAATCGGTTGTTTGTTAGGGGTCAAAGATAAGGGCTGACGGGGAAAATTCCCCTTCTTTCGTTGGCGACAGCGATCTGCGGACCGGCGCTCATTTTTCCATAAGTATTGTCCGTAGCGGGTTTAAGGCTGTCGTCTCCTGCACACACAGTTTTTACAGCAGGCAGGGGTATTCTCAAAAATAGTGTATGCGCTTATTTTTAATGCAAACCTCTTCAATGAAAATGCTGAAATCTTTCCCACTGGTATTGCTCTGCTGTTTGTTATACCTTTCGGGGACTGTTGCCTGCCTTGAACGTTCACGGCCGGGGCGTCATAAAGAGATTGCTACGCAAACGGATACTGTTTCACGCCGTTTTGGTAAAGGCTATGAAGATACGCCGTATAAGGCCTGTTGCGGTTGCAGTGCCTGCAAATGCTGCAACGGCGGTGGCACCCGTGGTAGCTGCGAAAGCAAACATAACCAAAAAACATCCGGTAGTAAAACGATAGCAAACGGTACTACCTGCCGGGCAATTACAAAGAAAAGCACCAGGTGCAAGCGCAGTCCCCGCGCTAGCGGATACTGCCGGCAACATGAACGATGACCTTTCGGATGTCAGCCGCTTGTTTTTCCTCCCGGTTCGCCAAAGGATTATTGCCTGTCGCCTTCCCCCGATCACACAACCCTCCTGCCGGGATTTATTTTTGCCTTTTTTCCAACAAAAGCATCCACAGCTTGTTATGGAGGCGGTACATGACCAATTTTTGACGTAATTTTGCCGCACATTTAATAGAAAAGGGGCGCATGAAAAAGATCCACATTATTTTGCTTGTCGCAATTGCCGCAGCAGTTGCCGTTTTGGTTAGCTTCCTCCAAGCCACCTCTACCTACGATACCGTAGCCACTGCCAGATCCAAACCCGGCAAGTTCGTGCACCTGATGGCCAGTTGGGACAAAGGTTCGCCCCTCCAGTACGACGCCATCAATAACCCCAATTTCCTGAGCTTTACCGCTATCGATACCCTCGGTGAAAAAGTAAAAGTCATTTACAACAACCCCAAGCCCGAAAACTTTGAACAGGCCCCCCGGCTGGTCATGAAAGGTAAGTATGTAAACGGCGTTTTCGAATGCAGCAATATCCAGACAAAATGCCCGTCCAAATACAAAGAAGAAGCGGGTAGCAACAATACGCAAACCACCCAGGCCGGTTCAAACGGAGCGCAGCCCGCCTCCACACGTACGATCAGCGAACTGTCCAAATAAGTTGACATGGAAAAATACATTGGCGAGTACCTGCTTCCGGGACAGCTAGGTCATTTCTTTATTATTCTGTCCCTCGTGGCATCATTGGTAGCGACCATCGCTTATTTTATGGACGTGCGCACGGTACGCCTGAACCCAGGTACCACTTTTTCACCCTGGCGCACCCTTGCCCGCGGAGCGTTTATCACCGAAGTCATTTCGGTTATTTCCATTTTCGTCATCCTGTTTTACATCATTCACAACCACCGGTTCGAATATTATTACGCCTGGAAACACAGCAATCTCTCCCTGGAATTTAAATACCTCCTCGCCTGCTTCTGGGAAGGCCAGGAAGGTAGTTTCCTCCTTTGGTCGTTCTGGCATTGCCTGCTGGGATTGGTCGTGATCAAAACCGCGAAGTCCTGGGAGTCTTCCGTGATGACCATCATCAGTGGTGCGCAGTTTGCACTGGCAACCATGGTGCTCGGTATCTTTTTCTTCGGCAGCAAGATCGGCACCAACCCGTTTATCCTGCTGCGCGATACAGAAGGCTTTCTCAATAATCCCGACTTCCGTGTCAATGGCAACCTTGCCGGTCCGATCATGAACGACTACCTGTCGCACATCGTGGATGGCAATGGCCTCAACCCTTTGCTGCAAAACAGATGGATGGTGATCCATCCGCCCGTGTTGTTTCTCGGTTTTGCCTCTACGCTCATCCCCTTTGCTTTTGCACTGGCCGGTTTGTGGACACGCCGGATCAGCGAGTGGATCAACCAGGCTTTGCCCTGGGCACTTTTCTCCCTCGCCGTGTTTGGTGTAGGTATTATGATGGGCGCCTGGTGGGCTTACGAATCGCTCAACTTCGGCGGCTATTGGGCCTGGGATCCGGTAGAGAACGCTTCGCTCGTGCCATGGCTGATACTGGCTGCCGGCATTCACACGTTATTGATCTACAAACACAGCGGGTACTCGCTGCGTTCAACCTACCTGTTTCTCGTCCTCACTTTCATCTTTGTACTGTACTCCACGTTCCTGACGCGCAGTGGTATTCTCGGTGAATCATCCGTTCACGCCTTTACCGATCTGGGCATGAACGTTCAATTATTTCTTTTTCTCTACGGCTTTGTATGGCTGGCGCCGATACTGGCAGCCGATACATTTAATAAACGCATCATTACCGGATTTTCCGCAGCGGTGCTCGGGCTTGCCTGTTATTTCCTCAACATCAGCTGGCTGCCGTTGATCGCAATGCTTGCAGGCGTGGTCACTTTCATGGTTTTTGTTTTTCAGCAGGTGCCTTCCGTGAAAAAAGAAGAAGAAGGTTCTTCACGCGAATTCTGGATGTTCATCGGCTCGCTGGTATTTTTCCTCTCGGCGATGGTGATCATTTTTAAAACCTCCCTGCCTGTTTTCAATAAACTATTTGGCATTAATACCGCCGCACCGGAAGATGTGGAATACAGTTATAACCAGATACAGGTGCTGGTAGCTGTTATCATCGGCTTACTTACAGGGGCCACGCAATACCTCCGCTATCGTAGCACGCCCACGAAAATATTCTGGAAGAAAATGGCCCTGCCCCTTGTTCTTTCGATTATTGCTTCGGCCTTGGTGCTGGCCTTTGGCGAGGTTAATTATACCCAAAAAGGATTAGGGTTCGAGATGGAGATCTGGCTGGCCGTGGCAGCCAGTGTGTATGCCATCATCGCCAACGCCGGTTATATCTGGATCGGTATGCGCGGCAAACTGAACCTGAGTGGCGGTTCTGTAGCACATCTTGGTTTTGGCCTGGTGTTACTGGGCATTCTGTTATCCTCCGCGAAAAAAGAAGTGCTTTCTTACAATACCAGCGGCATTGCGGTTTCCTTTGGTGAAAAGAGTGACCAGAAACCCGGCGAAAACCTGACGCTGGTCAAAGGCATGACCATGAAGATGGGCAAGTATGATGTTACGTACCGCGGCGACTCATTGCATCCCAAAAAACCAACTCAACGTTATTTCCGCATCGATTTCCGTCAGCGTGAAACCGGTGAACAGTTCACGTTGTGGCCGGATGCTTTTATCAATGATAAAGAGAATGCACTCATGTCCAGCCCGGATGCACGCCATTACCTGAGCCATGACGTATTCGTGTATGTTTCTTCCATGCCTGACCCGGGAAAAAATACCGACACCTCTAAATTTGTGAGTCATGTTCGTTCCGTTGGCGATACCATTTTTTATTCAAAAGGATACATCATCCTGGAAGACCTCGCAGGAGCAGATAATATTCCGCTGGACAAATTGAGTCCGAAAGACAGCGCGTATACGGCAACCCTGCGTGTGCATTCCTTTGCGCGCCAGGGCGATTACAAAAGGAACCTGTTGCTTGTGAAGCCCTTCGATAAGCCTTCTTACGCCGAGCCCGACACCGTGATGGCTGAAGGACTGGTATTGCGTCTGGACGAGCTAAACGGTGGCAAAGCCAATATCGGCGTACGGGAGTCCGACAACGTACTGGAGTATGTTACCCTGAAAGCCTACAAATTCCCCTTTATCGGCGTCTTGTGGGGAGGCATCGTGATCACGGCCTTTGGTACGTTTATGAGCATGGCGCGCCGGATCCGGCTTAACCGCGCTGCCCGCAATAAGACCGTTCCGTCAGCCGAAAGTCCGGGCGGGTCTTAAAAATCCCTAAAAAGACTGAAAATATGGGCCGGTTTAATCCACAATAGCATTTGTGACGTAATTTAGAGGTGCATGCGCCCCACCCTTTCATACATGCTGCCGGTCGTTCTGTTTTGCGTCACCTTATCCGTGAAGGCGCAGAGTCCCCCCATCCCTCCGTTTGAAGAACGTGAAAAAAAATGGGGCCCCAATGACACCATTATTGTGGGTGCCGTATGGTATGGTTATACCGGCGACCCTGCTTCTTTCGAAATGCTCTCCTACCGCGAAGAAGAAAATATCTGGATCTCCAAACTTTCACCCGCCCGGTTAGCCCAACGCCAGGAAGAATGGACCCGCTTGCGCAAGGCCGTTCATGTTACTTATCCCTACGCCCGCGCAGCCGGTTATACGATCAATGAAATCAACCGCCAGCTGGAAAATGTGAAAGATAAAAAAGCGCGTAAGGCCATCATCAAGTCGAAAGAGAAAGAGCTCAAGAAACAATTTGCCGATCCGCTTTCCAACTTATCCGTTTACCAGGGAAAAGTATTGATGAAACTCATCAACCGGCAAACGGGCAACAACTGTTACGAGATCATCAAAGAATTCAAAGGCGGCCTCAATGCACGGATGTACCAGACCGTTGCTTTTTTCTTCGGCGGCAACCTCAAACAGCAATACGACACAGATAACGATTCCTTTGACCGGCAGATAGAAACTTTTGTCAAAGAAATTGACGGTAGTTGGTACGGTAATTACCAACGCCGCTAATTCCTCCTATTCAGTATCTTGCAGCATGAAATTAGACATCCTCGCCATTGGCGTACACCCCGATGATGTTGAGTTGGGTTGTTCCGGTACGCTGATCAATGAAATACGCCGCGGCAAGACCGCCGGCATCGTCGATCTTACACAAGGAGAACTGGGCACCCGCGGCACTGTTGAAACCCGCTACACCGAAGCAGCAGACGCTGCACGCATCATCGGCGTAGCCGTGCGTGAAAATTTAAAAATGCGCGATGGCTTTTTCCGCAATGATGAAGCACACCAGCTTCAGCTTATCCAAACCATCCGTAAATATCGTCCCGATATCATCATCGGAAATATCCTCAACGACCGTCATCCCGATCACGGACGCGCCGGTCACCTGATCAGCGATGCCTGTTTCCTTTCAGGCCTTGCCCGCATCAGCACCAAAGATCAGCAGGGCAACGAACAGGAAAAATGGCGTCCGCGCTATTTTCTGCAGTACATGCAGGATTGGTACCATGAACCCGATCTGCTAATCGACATCAGCGACGCTTTCGAACAACGCATGCAGGCTGTGCAGGCTTATGCCACCCAGTTTCACACGTCTCCCTCCGGTGAGGAAGGTCCGCAGACCTATATTTCCACTCCGGACTTCCTCGACAGCATCATTGCGCGGGCGCGGATGCTGGGCAAACGAATAGGTGTGAAATATGCCGAAGGCTTCATTTCGGATAAAAAAATCGGCATCAGCAGCCTGGATGCGCTGATTCTCAACGAAACCTAATGTTAAATTGCCCTCGAAAAGGGCTTATTTATCCACTTAATGGTCATCTATGGCGATCCTGTGACCGTTTTGCCACCGGAAAAGATTATCTTTGGCTATTCGCTAATCCCGTTTAATTAATTGTATTTCAAGATAAATCATGGCTAGTCCCAAATTCCCCAAAATCCAGGCATCCTTTCACGGTGAGTTGAAAAGAAGAATCAGTGAGTACTTTTCACAGAAAGGTAAAAATCCAACCGGTAACTATAAGTTGTACCTGAAGGCTGGTATACTGCTTACTGCCTTTATCGGTATTTATATTCACCTTGTTTTCTTTACACCCGGAGTTTTCTGGGGTGTACTGGAGTCTATCACCCTGGGCTGCCTTATCGCGGCGATTGGTTTCAATGTGATGCATGACGGCGCACACGGAAGCTTCAGCCGTTACAAATGGGTAAATAGTTTTGCAAGCAATGTGGCAAACTTCCTTGGAGCCAGCCAGCACATGTGGAAGACCAAGCACAATGTGATCCACCATACCTATACCAATATTCATGGTGTGGATGATGATATCGAAGCACGTCCTCTCCTGCGTCTTTGCGACGAGCAGGACCATTATAAAATTCACAAGTACCAGCATTATTATTTCTGGGCAGCTTATTCGCTGCTGTACCTGTGGTGGGTGTTCGTTACCGACTACAAAAAATATTTCATGCTCAAAATCGGTTCTATTCCTCTTCGTAAGATGACCGCACAGGAGCATTTCTTCTTCTGGTTCTACAAATTCGCACATGCTGTGATCTTCGTGGTATTGCCGATCTATTTCGCCGGTGTAATTCCCTGGCTGGTTGGTTTCCTTACCATGGGTCTCGTGGCCGGTTTTGTACTCAGCATCGTATTCCAGTTGGCACATACCGTTGAGCATACGCATTTCCCGATGCCTAACGATGCCACAGGTAAAATGGAAGATGAGTGGGCTATTCACCAGTTGAAAACAACGGCGAACTTTGCTACCCGCAACCGTGTGGTAAGCTGGTTTGTTGGCGGATTGAATTTCCAGGTAGAGCACCATTTATTCCCCAAGATCTCTCACGTACATTATCCTGCAATCAGCAAGATCATCCGCAAAGCCTGCGAAGAGTATGGCATTCAGTACATCGAATATCCCCGTGTACGTTACGCCGTGGCCTCGCACGTTTCTTTCCTGCGCCAGATGGGCCGCAAATAACCGGCTTGTTTTGCTTTGGTTAAATCTCAGATGAAAACCTTCTGAGGTGACGGATAGCCATGCAGATTTTCGTAAATTTGCGATTCAATATTTTTTAGCATGGCAAAAGTTAAAGTCGGTATCGTACAGATGAGCTGTACGGCGGATAAGGAAGCAAACATCAATAAAGCGGTGGAACGCGTGCGCGAAGCCGCCGCCAAAGGTGCGCAGATCGTTTGTCTCCAGGAGTTATTCACCTCATTGTATTTCTGTGATGTGGAAGACTACGCCAACTTCCAGCTTGCAGAAGCCATTCCCGGACCATCCACCGATCGCCTTACAGCCGTAGCCAAAGAACTCGGTGTAGTGATCATTGCCTCCCTGTTTGAAAAACGTGCAGAAGGTCTTTACCACAATACCACCGCCGTGCTCGATGCCGACGGTACTTACTTAGGCAAATACCGGAAAATGCATATTCCGGATGATCCTGCTTACTACGAAAAATTCTACTTCACTCCCGGCGATCTGGGATATAAAGTTTTCAAAACCAAATTTGCCACCATTGGTGTGCTCATCTGCTGGGATCAATGGTATCCCGAAGGAGCCCGCATTACGTCACTGATGGGTGCGGAAATTCTTTTCTATCCAACCGCTATCGGCTGGGCAACTTCGCAGGATGCGCCTACCAATACGGAGCAATACAATGCATGGCAAACGATTCAACGCAGCCACTCCGTAGCCAATGGCGTACACGTGGTGAGCGTGAACCGTGTAGGGCTCGAGCAACAGGGTGCCATGAAATTCTGGGGAGGTTCTTTTATCACCAACCCATTCGGCAGCATCCTTTACCAGGCATCGCATGAAAACGAAGAAGTGCATGTGGAAGAACTGGATCTTGCAAAAACTGATCAGTACCGCACACACTGGCCCTTCCTCCGCGATCGCCGCATCGACTCTTATCAACCTATTACCAAACGTTATATCGACGAAGGATAATCAATCCTAATCACTTGCTATGAGCGCATTATCACCTGCTTTTCCGGCCGGCGTAACACCGCGTGAGCTGGGCTACTATTTTCCCGCTGAATTTGCTCCGCATGTAGCCACGTGGCTGAGCTGGCCGCACAAAGAAGCCAGCTGGCCCGGCAAGATCAACGAGATCTACCCGGCTTATGCACAGTTCGTCAAAGAACTGACCGCAGGCGAACTGGTGCGCATCAACGTGGCCGATGACGGAATGAAAGCTTTTGCCATCGATCAGTTACAAAAAGCAAATGTGGACCTGACCAGGGTGGAGTTTTTCTTTCACCCCACCAATGACGCCTGGTGCCGCGATCATGGTCCTGCCTTCCTGATCAACCCCAATGCAGAACATAAAAAAGTAATCGTCGATTGGGGCTATAATGCCTGGGGCGATAAATATCCTCCCTACGATCTCGACGACGTGATCCCTACGCGTATTGCCGAACATTTTCACCTGCCTGTATTTCATCCCGGCATCGTGATGGAAGGCGGCTCTGTGGAGTTCAATGGAAAAGGCACGCTGCTGACATCCACGGCCTGCCTGCTCAACCCCAACCGCAATCCGCATCTCAACCAGGAACAGATCGAAAAATACCTTGCCGACTATTATGGCATTCAACAGGTGCTGTGGGTAGAGGAAGGCATCATCGGCGACGATACAGACGGGCATATCGACGATACGGTGCGGTTTGTGAACGAAGACACGGTGCTGACCGTTGTTGAAAGCAACAAGCAGGATGAAAACTACGAACTGTTGCAGCAAAACCTGCGTCAGTTAAAACAAATGCGCCTGCTCAACGGACGTCAGCTAAACATCGTGGAACTGCCGATGCCGGACGCCGTGATCTGGGACGATCAGCGTCTGCCCGCTTCTTATGCTAATTTTTATATTGCCAATAAATCAGTGATCGTACCTACTTACCGTTGTGCGCAGGATGACAAAGCGCTGCAATTGATCCAGGAAGCATTTCCTGATCGCCGTGTGGTGGGTATCGATTCTACGGAAATCATCTGGGGCCTGGGAAGTTTTCACTGCCTGAGCCAGCAGGAACCAGGTGTAATTTGAAGATTTGATGATTTGAAAATTTGGAAAGGACAGGACTCCACCAAAAGCCACATTATCAAATTTTCAAATTATCAAATTTGCTCTAAACACTATCCCTTAAAAACCAGCCTGTTACTGATCAGACAATTCCGGCTGCTTCGCCAAATGAAAAAGACGTAACTTGCATCCGTTTTTTTCAATACATAACCATGGTAGATTTATTGAATTACGACCCCAATGCGGTGAGTAATCCCAACAATAACATTTTCGGTCTGCCGACCGATGAAGAGACAGCCCGTTTGGTGATAGTGCCCGTGCCCTGGGAAGTGTCCGTGAGCTACGGCGCCGGTACTGCACGCGCGCCTGAAGCCATCCTGAAAGCCTCCATGCAGGTGGATCTTTTTGATCCCGAAGTACCCGAAGGCTGGAAAAATGGCTACTATATGCGCCAGTGCGACCGCAAGGTGCTGATGAAAAGCGACTACCTGCGTAAAGAAGCCGAGTTGTATATCGACTATATTTCCAAAGGACAGGAAGTAGCCGCCAACCAGTTCATGTGCAAGACCATGAGAGATGTGAACGAAGGGGGCAATTTTCTTAACCAATGGGTATACGATCAAACCAAAGCATTGCTCGATAAAGGCAAGCTGGTGGCACTCCTCGGCGGCGATCACAGCATTTCGCTGGGCTATCTGAAAGCGATCGGTGAAAAGGAAGGCGACTACGGCATTCTCCAGATTGATGCACACTGCGATCTCCGCAAAGCATACGAAGGTTTTAATTATTCGCACGCAAGCATCATGTACAATGCGCTGGAAGAAATTCCGCAGATCTCACGCATCGTGCAGGTGGGTGTACGCGACTATGGCAGCGACGAATGGGATTATTTACGCAATAGCAACGGCAGAGTGGTCACCTACTTCGACCGCGATATCAAAAACCGTTTGTTTGAAGGCGATACCTGGAAACGCGTTGCAGACGAAATCGTAAGCACACTGCCACAAAAAGTGTATGTGAGTTTCGATATCGATGGCCTTGACCGCAAATTGTGTCCGCATACAGGTACGCCGGTGCCCGGTGGTTTTGAAATGGAAGAAACATTTTATCTCTTCCGTAAAGTAATAGAAAGCGGGCGTCAGCTCATCGGCTTTGATCTTTGCGAAGTAGGCATCTCGGATACTGATTGGAATGCCAACGTCGGAGCACGCGTATTATTTAAATTATGTAACCTGCTTGTGGCCAGCAACAGCTAATTTCATGGTATGGAAAGTGGAAAGGAAAAATATGAACTGGTGCTGAAGAACAACCGCGTGCGGCAGTACCGGATTTTTGCCCTATTGATCATTCTGCTTAACCTCACCTTGCTGGCACTGCTCGCGTTTTATACGAGCAATCCATCGCACAGAAGTTTTGCGTTGACAGGACTGGTACTTTGCCCGCTTTCCTTTGCCATTGCCTGGTTCATGGGACGCAGCAAAAGAAGTACGCGTAGCTGGGATCCCCTGACCGCTTCTTTTTTTTACCTGATATTCAGTTGGGCGCTGATGACGTACTGGCTGCCCGCCGCCCTGAACTTTCTGCTGTTTGCTTTTTATATCATATCGCGCCGCCAGTTAATCGTGCAGGTAGCGGCTGATCATATATTTTATCCCTCCTTTCCTGCAAGAACGGTGTCGTGGAAGGAAATGAATAATGTAATACTGAAAGATGGTCTGCTGACGCTGGATTTCAAGAACAATAAAATCCTGCAGAACGAGATCGTCAACACTCCGGGTGATATTCCGGAGTCTGAATTCAATCGCTTTTGTCAGGCACGCATGAGCGCCTGATTAACTATTTAACTCATCGCATGGAATTATCCCATTCTCCCTACCTCCTTTATTCCGACGGCCAGGGAAATATATTTGAAGATACGTCGCTGTATGTGACCGGCCGGAGTGGTTGGGACGCCATGGAAGTGCCTGCAGACGAGTGGATCGAATTGCCGGATGGCGGTTCATTGTATGAGCTGCCGGGGCGCCGCGGCATTGGCATAGATGTGATGACCGGTGAAATGCGTCTTTGTGAAAAAGGATGGGCCGTGGCCGCCTTCATTCCTCCTGCGCATACCGGCTTTTACCTGGCTGCCTATGAAACTTCACCGGATGCGCCAACGCTTCCGTTGTTCTGCTATACCGCCGCAGGATGGTATGATGAAAAATTCTATGTCCCTGCCGTACGTATCGAACAGGATATCCGCCAGGATTGTGAAGGTTATGACCAGCAAAAAGTAGAGAAAGGTGTAGATCATTTGCTGAAAGCTTATCCGCACAACCGGCTCGTACAACACCTCGCCAACAATTGTGCATTGACTTATCAATGCCCTGCTGCACGCAATTATTTTTTAGGAAGATGGGAATGTCCCATCCCCTCCTCGCCTGCTTGTAATGCCAATTGTGTGGGATGTATTTCCCTGCAGCCCGATGAAGAAACGATCGTATCCACACAGGATCGTTTGCGTTTCAAACCGAGCACAGAAGAGATCGTTGAATTTACTGTTCCGCACCTCGAAGAAGCACCGTTCCCGATCGTGAGTTTTGGTCAGGGTTGCGAAGGCGAACCTTTGCTGATGTGGGAAACCATTCGCGAAGCAATCATTGAAATCCGCAAGCACACACCCAAAGGCAGTATCAATATCAATACGAATGGCTCCAAACCCGATGCTGTCCGCAAGCTGTGCGAAGCAGGTCTTGATTCCATTCGCGTAAGCACCAACTCTGCTCGTGCTGAAGTATACATGCCCTATTACCGCCCCAACAACTATCACTTTGACGATATCGTGGAAAGCCTGAAAGTGGTTAACAGTTTCGGTGGCTGGACCTCCATCAATTACTTTGTATTCCCCGGCATGACGGATAGTGTTGCCGAATATGAAGCCTTACGCAAACTGATCCGCGATACAGGTCTGAAAATGATTCAATGGAGAAATTTCAACATTGATCCCGACTGGTATCTTGGTAAGATCGGCGTGGGCGATACGGGAGAATGTATGGGTGTGAAACAATTGCAGGAACTCATTCGCGAAGAATTCCCCGATTTAAAATACGGTTATTTCAATCCGCCGATGGAAAGAATCAAAGGAAATTTTGATCTTGATTTTGCGCATCACTGAGAGGGAAAGGCGTAAGAGTTAAGGCGTAAGGTGTAAGGCCCGAAACTTCGGGCCGAAGCTTCTGCCTAAGGTGATAGGTAGACTTAGAGGACTAGTTTTTTGCGCCTTGGCGTGAGCCGACGCATACTACCCGGTTGTTCATTCACCATTTACCTATCGATCTATTCACCATTGACAATTCACCATTGACCATTGACAATTCACCATTGACCATTCACCATTGACCATTCACTTATTGCCATAGATCGCCACTTCACGCAAGCCGCTGCTGCTTTTCACTCCCCTGTACATCCCCTCACTGTTGAACAACAGCGCCGCATTGCCTTCGGCATCCACGCCGATCATACCTCCTTCTCCGCCGATCTTTACCAATTTATGCATCACTACCATCCGCATTGCCTCTTCCAATGTCAGTCCTTTGTATTCCATCAGGCAACTGACATCGTATGCGGCGATTGCGCGGATGAATAATTCACCGTGACCTGTACAACTGATCGCGCAGGTATGGTTGCTGGCATAAGTACCGCTGCCTATAATGGGACTGTCGCCAATGCGGCCCCAGCGTTTGTTGGTCATGCCGCCGGTGCTTGTTGCCGCGGCCACATTCCCTGCATGATCGCAGGCAACCGCTCCTACTGTACCGAATTTTTTATCCTTCAATTGTATGTTGTGATCGAGGGCTGTCTGTCCGCTTTCCTGCGCCAGTTTCCATTGGGCATTGCGTTGTTCGGTGAAAAAATAATCCGGTGATGCTTCGGCAATGCCGAGTGCTTTCGCCAATTCTTCCGCACCTGTTCCGGCGAGAAATACATGTTCGGTATGTTGCATTACTGCGCGCGCCAGTTCAACAGGATTCCTGATGCCGCGTACGCCGGCTACTGCGCCGGCCATACCGTTGCTGCCATCCATGATGGCCGCATCCATTTCATGTTCGCCGTTAAAGGTAAACACGGAACCTTTTCCTGCATTGAACAAGGGTTCATCTTCCAGGTCTTTCACCGCGGTCTCTACCGCATCCAATGCAGCGCCTTGTTTTTCCAGCACAGCATAACCTTTATCCAATGCGCGTTGCAAAGCCTGTTGATAAGCGGCTTCCAATGCCGGCGTCATGTGTTCACGAAGAATAGTACCGGCGCCGCCATGTATGGCAAGAGTGATTGTAGACATATCAATGAATTCAGCTTTCTGCTGATGGAGTTTGTTTTTTCCGGGAGAGATAATAAACAGGAATACCGAGCAGCAATATTCCCAAACCAAATACGGATGTTTGCCATTGCGCGTAGATCAGTCCCACGGCCATCGTACCAGCCATCAGGCAATAGATAATGGGAACTACGGGGTAACCAAATGCCTTATAAGGCCGTTCTGCATCCGGACGCGTGCGGCGTAAACGGAAGATGCCCAGAATGGTCAGAATATAGAATAGTAAGGTGATAAATACAACATAGTTGAGCAAGGTTCCGTATTGGCCGCTCAGGCAAAGCAGACTTGTCCAGATACATTGTGCCCACAATGCCCAGCCCGGCACATCGTTTTTGTTGAGCTGTCCGGCCTGACGCAGGAACAAGCCATCTTTTGCCATGGTATAATACACGCGTGCACCAGTCAGGATAAGTCCGTTGTTGCAACCGAAGGTTGACACCATGATCATGATCGCAATGATCAATGTACCGTTGGTGCCAAAAATGTTGGTAGACACTGCGGTGGCAACCCTGTCCTGTACGGCGAAAGCAATATTGCCCGCCGCTTCGGTGGGAAATACAGCCGGTGCATCACCTGCCGGAGGTGTCAATGGCAGCACAGATACATACATCAGGTTGGTCAATACATATACGACGGTAACGATAATGGTACCGAGGAATAAACTCAAACCCACATTGCGTTTCGGATTGCGGATTTCGCCGGCGATAAACGTTACGTTTTCCCAGGCCACGCTGCTGAACACAGAACCGACCATGGCAGAAGAAATCAATCCGATCGCCATCATCATGGTTGCAGGCGCCTGAAAAGCAGACCAGCCAATTTGCTTACCCGCTTCATCTTTTACGGCCTGCGTGTATTGCAGATCGAAACCGCTGCTCCAATTAAAATTCCACACATCAGCATCGGCGGCCAGCAGGAAACCAAATACAATGAGCCCAAAGATGGCGAGGAGTTTTGTGAGGGTGAAGATGCGTTGCACCAATTTCCCTTCTTTAACACCGCGCGTATTTACCCAGGTTAGAAAAATGACGAGTGCGATGGAAACCAATTGTGCCGGATATATTTTAAACCCGCCTCCGGCATCAAAGAGCATGTTCTTTTCGTCCATGGTCAATGCGGGAATAAAATAACCGGCGAATTTGCTGAAGGCAACCCCAACGGCTGCGATGGTACCTGTTTGTATAACGGTGAAGAAACTCCAGCCGTATAGAAATCCTGTTAAGGGGTTATAGGCTTCTTTGAGATACACGTATTGGCCGCCGGCTTTGGGAAACATCGAAGAGAGTTCGCCGTAGCTGACGGCTGCGAAGACTGTCATGATACCGGTAAGGACCCAGAGAAGGATGAGCCATCCACCTGAACCAACGAGCCGCGTCATGTCGGCACTCACGATGAAAATGCCAGATCCGATCATGGAGCCGGCTACGATCATGGTGCCGTCCAGCAGTCCCATGGACTGACGCAGAGAAGGTTGTTGGGTCATAAACAGTGTTTATGGTTCAAGATAATACATTCGTTTCATTTTCGCCGAAGGCGTTATAAACAAAAAACCTCCCGTTGTGCGGGAGGTTTTTGAAGAATATTGTATGACCTTTTACTTCTTGTCTTTACCTTTTTCGGAGCGGTACTTATCATTCAGTCCGCTGATCACATCTGCGGTGATATTGAAAGAAGAATCTTTGTAATAGAAGATACCTGGTTCGTCTGCGATGATATAAGTGAAGCCACTGTTTTTATTATACTCAGCGATGAACTCTTCGATTTTTTTGCGCATGGTCAGGTTGCGCTGTGTCACTTTTTCACCATAGCTCTGTTCGAGTTGTTGTCTTTTTTGTGCGATGCTTTGTTCGGTGGCCTGGAGGTCTTCCATTGCGCGGTTCAGGTCGTCGGGTGTCATCTGACCTTTTTCCTGGCGTGCCTGGTAGCCTGAACGTTTTTCCTGGTAAGAGCGAACGAGGTTGTTGAGTTGTGCATTGATGCCTTCTTCTTCCTTGTTCATTTCAGCTTTTACGTCTTTCACCATTTCGCTGTGTTCCTGTACGGAGTCCATTTCAAAATAAGCGATGCGGAAAGGTTTGTTGGCGGTCGCTGAGTCTTTGCCAGGCTGACGATGTGCGGCTGCATCCTTTCTACCTGAGTTAAAGAAGAGGAAGAATAGCACGCCCACTGCGATCAGTAAGACTACATTAAGAACCAGAGAGAGATTTTTCATTCAACGCTTTTTTTTGCAAGTTAACAATCAGGGTCGGCAAAGATAGGGATAATGGTCACTTTAGGAAACCCTTAACAGGTGCGGTGTTGGTGAATGGTGAATAGTCAATCGTGAATAGCTTAGTTGAAAATGCTTCAAGCCTGTCGTCAATCGTCAATAAACAGCCATAGCCTTCTACTTATAACTTAATACTTATAACCGGCTGTTTTACCTTATACCTTCTGCCTTAAAAAATAAAAAGGAGCAGAATAAATCTGCTCCTTGTATCATGAAGCGAATACTCGCTTATTCTTCTTCGTCGAATGTCATGGCTTCGCGGGTTGTTTGCAGCAGTTCGTATTCTTCTTTGCTGCCCACGATCATGTTTTCGAATTCGCGGAGACCTGTACCGGCCGGAATCGGGTGACCTGTGATCACGTTTTCCTTCAGACCGAGCATTTCGTCGGTTTTGCCGTGGATGGCAGCCGAAGAAAGTACTTTGGTGGTTTCCTGGAATGATGCGGCCGAGATCCAGCTTTGTACACCAAGCGATGCTTTGGTGATACCGAGCAGGGTCGGTGAAGAGGTAGCTGCTTGTGTATCGCGGTACTCTACCGGCTTCTTGTCGTTACGACGCAGGATAGAGTTCTCTTCGCGCAGTTCGCGGAGGCTGATGATCTGACCTGCACGGAGCTTGGTTGATTCACCCGGATCGGTTACTACCTTCTTATCGAAGATGTAATCGTTCTCTTCCACGAACTCAAACTTATCTACCAGATCGTCCTCGAGGAAGCGGGTATCACCCGGATCCACGATGTTTACTTTACGCATCATCTGACGCACGATCACTTCGATGTGTTTGTCGTTGATCCGCACACCCTGCAGTCGGTATACTTCCTGGATCTCATTCACTACGTACTGCTGCACGGCGAATGGTCCCTGGATAGCGAGAATGTCCTGCGGAGAAATCTGACCATCGCTGAGCGGAGAACCGGCTTTTACGAAGTCACCGTCCTGCGCCAGGATCTGGCGTGTGAGCGGTACCAGGTATTTTTTGGTTACACCGTCTTTTGCTTCGATCACGATCTCGCGGTTACCGCGTTTGATAGCGCCCATTCCTACCACACCATCGATCTCGGATACAACGGCAGGGTTGCTTGGGTTACGTGCTTCAAACAGTTCGGTTACACGAGGCAGACCACCCGTGATGTCACGCAGTTTACCCAACACGCGTGGAATCTTCACGAGTACTTTACCGGCTTTCACCTGCTCGCCTTCTTCGACCATGATATGGCTTCCGGTAGGCAGGTTATAAGATTTATTCTCTTTGCCTTCCACTACGATAGACGGAATCTTGGTCTTATCGCGGGTTTCGATAACCACTTTCTCACGGTGACCTGTTTGTTCGTCAGCTTCCTCGCGGTAAGTAACACCTTCGATTACGTTTTCGAACTTCATGGTACCGTCGATCTCGGCAACGATAACGTTGTTATAAGGGTCCCATGTACAGATCACTTCTCCTTTGGTAATCTTCTGACCGTCTTTCACGTTCAGGGTAGAACCGTAAGGGATGTTGTTGGTGATCATCAGGCGATCGTTCTTGGTGTCAACGATACGCACCTCACCGGTACGGCCGATAACAACCTGGATCTTGTCGCCTTCTGAATTTTCTGTGGTAACTGTACGCAGACCGTCGAACTGGATAGTACCGTCGAACTTGGCCAGCATGGTAGAATCGGTAGCAGCAGAGCCCGCAACACCACCCACGTGGAAGGTACGGAGGGTCAACTGTGTACCTGGTTCACCGATTGACTGTGCAGCGATGATACCTGTTGCGTCGCCTCTCTGTGCCATTACACCTGAAGCCAGGTTACGGCCATAACATTTAACGCAGCATCCGCGCTTGCTTTCGCAAGTCAGTACAGAACGGATTTCTACAAATTCGATACCTGCATCTTCGATCTTACGGGCCAGTGAAGCGGTGATTTCGTCACCGGCAGCAATGATCAGTTCATCGGAAACAGGGTTATAGATATCGTGCAGCGAGGTACGGCCTTCGATACGGTCGGCCAGCGGCTCGATGATGTCTTCGTTGTCTTTGAGTGCTGAAGTAGCAATACCACGGAGTGTACCGCAATCCTCTTCGGTGATCACCACGTCCTGGGCTACGTCTACGAGACGACGTGTCAGGTAACCGGCATCCGCCGTTTTAAGAGCGGTATCCGCCAGACCCTTACGGGCACCGTGCGTAGAGATGAAGTAATCCAATACGTTCAGACCGCCTTTGAAGTTGGAGAGGATCGGGTTTTCGATGATCTCGCTTCCGGTAGAACCTGATTTACGCGGCTTGGCCATCAGACCCCGGATACCGGCCAGCTGCTTGATCTGCTGCTTGGAACCACGGGCACCGGAATCCAGCATCATGTATACGGAGTTGAAGCCTTGCTTGTCGTTGGCGAGCTCACGGATCAGTGTCTCGGTCAGACGTGTATCCACACGGCTCCAGATATCCACGATCTGGTTGTAACGTTCGTTGTTGGTGATGAGACCCATGTTATAGTTGTCCCATACTTCGTCTACTTCACCTTTCGCGTTTTCGAGCAATTGTTCTTTGATATCCGGAATGATCAGGTCATTGATAGAGAATGACAGACCACCCTGGAAGGCTGTACGGAAACCAAGTTGCTTGATATCGTCCAGGAACTTCGCCGTTTTCGGAATGTTGGTGATTTCGATGATGTCACCGATGATCTCACGGAGATTCTTCTTGGTCAGCAGGGCGTTTACAAAGCCCACTTCTACCGGTACAAACTGGTTGAAGATAACGCGGCCAACAGTAGTCTCGATGAGTTTATGTTCCAGCAGGCCATCGGCATTACGGATGTTGGTTTTCACCTTGATCCATGCGTGCAGGTCTACTTTTTTCTCGTTGTGAGCAATGATTACTTCCTCGGCAGAATAGAAAGCTTTGCCTTCGCCACGGATGGTTTCCGTTTCGGTGGTACGCTTACCCTTGGTGATGTAGTACAGACCGAGTACCATGTCCTGTGAAGGAAGGGTAATAGGTGTACCGTTCTGCGGGTTGAGGATGTTGTGAGAGGCAAGCATCAGCAACTGTGCTTCGAGAACTGCTGCGTTGCTCAGAGGTACGTGTACCGCCATCTGGTCACCGTCAAAGTCGGCGTTGAACGCGGACGTTACGAGCGGGTGCAGTTGGATCGCTTTACCTTCGATCAGTTTAGGCTGGAAGGCCTGGATTGAAAGACGGTGAAGTGTAGGGGCACGGTTGAGGAGAACCGGGTGTCCTTTCAGGATATTTTCAAGGATATCCCAAACCACCGCTTCCTTCTTATCTACCAGTTTACGGGCAGATTTTACCGTTTTAACGATACCTCTTTCGATCAGTTTACGGATGATAAATGGCTTGAAGAGTTCTGCTGCCATGTCTTTCGGCAGACCGCACTCATGGAGTTTCATTTCAGGACCTACCACGATTACGGAACGACCGGAATAGTCAACACGTTTACCGAGGAGGTTCTGACGGAAACGGCCTTGTTTACCTTTCAATACGTCAGACAGTGACTTCAGTGCACGGCCACCTTCGGCTTTCACCGCGTTGGATTTACGGCTGTTGTCGAACAGGCTATCGATCGCTTCCTGCAGCATACGCTTTTCGTTACGCAGGATCACCTCAGGAGCCTTGATCTCCAGCAGACGCTTGAGACGGTTGTTGCGGATGATCACACGACGGTAAAGGTCGTTGAGGTCGGAAGAAGCGAAACGGCCGCCGTCCAGGGGAACGAGCGGGCGCAGTTCCGGTGGAATAACCGGAATGTATTGCATCACCATCCACTCGGGGCGGTTGGTGATACGTGTATTGGCATCGCGGAAAGCTTCCACAACGCTCAGGCGCTTCAGGGCATCAGCTTTACGCTGTTGTGAAGTTTCGGTAGCAGCAGCATTGCGCAGATCGAAGGACAGTTGGTCCAGGTCGATGCGCTGCAGCATGTCATGTACCGCTTCAGCACCCATTTTAGCAATGAATTTGTTGGCGTCGTCATCAGGCAGGTACTGGTTGTCTTTCGGCAGGGTGTCCAGGATGTCCAGGTATTCCTCTTCCGTCAGCAAATCACCATAATTCTGTCCTTTATCGGCACGGATACCGGGCTGGATTACTACATAACGCTCGTAGTAAATGATGGTCTCCAGTTTCTTGGAGCTCACACCCAGCAGGTAACCGATTTTGTTAGGCAGCGACTTGAAATACCAGATATGAACAACAGGTACTACAAGTTTAATGTGTCCCATTCTCTCGCGACGTACTTTCTTCTCGGTAACTTCAACACCGCAACGGTCGCAGACAATTCCTTTGTAACGGATACGCTTGTATTTACCACAAGCACATTCGTAATCTTTTACAGGCCCGAAAATTCTCTCGCAGAACAAACCATCACGCTCAGGCTTGTAAGTACGATAGTTGATGGTTTCCGGCTTCAATACTTCACCATAGCTTCTTTCCAGGATATTATCCGGAGAAGCAAGACCGATGGTGATCTGTGAAAAAGCCGCTTTGGGACGATTTTCTTTTTTGATAGCCATATTTTGAATTAAAAAGTCAAAAGTAAAAAGTCAAAAATCAAAGGGTAAAAGTCAGTGACCGGCTGGTCGCTGACTTTTACCTATGAAATGAATTAGTCGAACTTCAGATCGAGACCCAGACCGCGCAGTTCATGTACCAGTACGTTGAACGACTCAGGTACGCCTGCTCTCGGAACGTTATCACCTTTCACGATAGCCTCGTAGGTTTTCGCGCGACCGATGATATCATCTGATTTCAGGGTCAGCAATTCCTGCAGGATGTTGGAAGCACCGTAGGCTTCGAGTGCCCACACTTCCATTTCCCCGAAACGCTGGCCACCGAACTGAGCTTTACCACCAAGCGGCTGCTGTGTGATCAAGCTGTATGGTCCGATTGAACGGGCGTGCATCTTATCGTCCACCATGTGGTGCAGTTTGATCATGTAGATCACACCCACGGTTGCTTTCTGGTGGAAGCGCTCTCCGGTTTCACCATCGTGCAGATAAGTGTGACCGAATTTAGGAATGCCTGCTTCGTCGCAATACTTCTCAATCTCTTCAGTGCTGGCACCGTCGAAGATCGGGGTGGCGAATTTCACACCCAATTGTACACCGGCCCATCCCAATACGGTTTCATAGATCTGTCCGAGGTTCATACGGCTTGGTACCCCGAGTGGGTTAAGCACGATATCAACCGGTGTTCCGTCTTCCAGGAACGGCATATCTTCTGCACGTACGATCTTGGCAACGATACCTTTGTTTCCGTGACGACCGGCCATCTTGTCCCCTACTTTCAGCTTACGCTTAACAGCGAGGTACACTTTAGCCAGTTTCAGTACACCGGCGGGCAGTTCGTCACCGATAGAGATGTTGAACTTCTCGCGTTTGTATCGTCCCAGTTCTTCGTTGTACTTGATATTATAGTTGTGCAACAGGATGTTGATCTGATCATCCACTTTGCTGTCGCCTGTCCATCCCAGCGGATTCATGTTGGCATAATCCAGGCCGGCCAGGTTTTTAGCAGTGAACTTGGCACCTTTACCGATCTGTACTTCACCGAAGTTGTTGGTAACACCGGTTGAAGAATGATCTTTCAGCAGGGTGGTCAGTTTGTCAAGCAATACCTGCAGCAGGTCGGCTTCGTTCTTCTCGTGAATTTTCTCGAGTTTCTCGATAGCAGCCTTTTCGCGCACTTTTGCGTTCTTATCCTTCTTGGCACGCTGGAAGAGTTTTTTGCCGATAACGATACCTTCCACACCGTTTGGTGCTTTCAGTGATGCGTCTTTTGCATCGCCGGCTTTGTCGCCGAAGATGGCACGGAGCAGTTTCTCTTCCGGAGTAGGATCAGATTCACCTTTAGGGGTGATCTTACCGATCAGGATATCACCTTCTTTGATCTGGGCACCTACGCGGATGATACCGTTCTCATCGAGGTCGCGGGTAGCTTCCTCAGATACGTTGGGGATATCCGGTGTAAGTTCTTCTTCACCCAGTTTGGTGTCACGTACTTCGAGTTCGTACTCGGAGATGTGCACGGAGGTGAACATATCTTCTTTCACTACACGCTCGCTGATTACGATGGCATCCTCGAAGTTGTAACCTTTCCATGGCATGAACGCCACTTTCAGGTTTTTACCGAGAGCCAGCTCGCCGGTGCGGGTAGCATATCCTTCTGTCAGGAAGTCGCCTCTTTTTACCTTCTGGCCTTTCTTCACGGCAGGCTTCAGGTTGATACAGGTTTCCTGGTTGGTTTTGATGAATTTGGTGAGGCGGTAAACGCGCAGGTCATCTTCGAAAGAAACCAGTTTCTCTTCCTCGTCGCGGTCGTAGCGAACGTGAATTTCATTGGCATCTACGAATTCTACCACACCCTCTCCTTCTGCGTGGATCTGGATACGTGCGTCACGGGCAGCCTTGCCTTCCAGACCAGTACCTACAACAGGTACATCGGGACGCAGCAGGGGCACCGCCTGACGTTGCATGTTTGATCCCATGAGCGCACGGTTGGCGTCATCGTGCTCGAGGAACGGAATCAGGGAAGCACTCAGACCTACGATCTGGTTAGGTGCAACGTCCATGTATTCCACTTCGTTTTTATCGAGGATCGGGAAGTCACCTGTTTCGCGGCTTACGATACGCTCTTCCAGGAAGTTTCCGTTGTCATCCAATGCGGAGTTTGCCTGGGCGATCTTGGCCGTATCTTCTTCTTCTGCACTCAGCAGCGCGAGCTGCTTCATGTTTACTTTACCGTTCTCTACCTTACGATAAGGCGTTTCGATGAAGCCCATGTCGTTGATCTTTGCGTGTACGCAAAGTGTAGAGATCAGACCGATGTTTGGTCCTTCAGGCGTTTCAATGGTACACAGACGTCCGTAGTGGGAGTAGTGTACGTCACGCACCTCAAAGCCTGCACGCTCACGGCTCAGACCGCCTGGTCCGAGTGCGGAGATACGACGCTTGTGCGTGATCTCAGAAAGCGGGTTGGTCTGGTCGAGGAACTGTGAAAGCTGTGAAGTACCGAAGAACGAATTGATCACGGAACTGAGGGTACGGGCGTTGATGAGGTCTACCGGAGTAAATACTTCATTATCGCGCACGTTCATACGCTCGCGGATGGTACGGGCCATACGGGCCAGACCTACGCCGAACTGAGCATACAATTGCTCACCTACTGTACGTACACGGCGGTTGCTCAGGTGATCGATATCATCAATCTCAGCTTTACCGTTGGTAAGTCTTACCAGGTATTTGATGATGAGGATGATATCTTCCTTGGTCAGTACTTTTTTATCAAGCGGCTGATCGATGTTCAGCTTGCGGTTGATTTTATAGCGTCCTACTTCACCCAGGTCATAGCGTTTGTCGCTGAAGAACAGTTTGTCGATGATACCGCGGGCGGTTTCATTGTCCGGCGCGTCGGCACCACGCAACTGGCGGTAGATAAACTGTACCGCTTCCAGCTCGCTGTTGGAAGTGTCCTTGTTGAGGGTGTTGTAGATAATTGCATAGTCACCACCTACGTCTTCGCGTTGAACGAAAACGCTCTTCACTTCCATGTCGGAAATGGTGTCGATGGCTTCTTCATCGAGGATGGTATCGCGTTCCATAACGATCTCGTTACGTTCGATGGAAACAACTTCACCGGTATCCTCGTCAACGAAGTCTTCTACCCATGTGCGGAGTACGCGGGCAGCGAGGCGCTTGCCAACGTATTTGCCAAGGGACTTTTTATCACCCTTTACCTCGTCGGCCATGCCGAAGAGTTCGAGGATGTCTTTATCTGTTTCGTAACCGATAGCACGGAGCAGGGTGGTTACGGGGAATTTTTTCTTACGGTCGATGTAAGCGTACATCACGTTGTTGATGTCGGTAGCAAATTCCATCCACGCGCCTTTGAAGGGGATAACACGGGCGGAATAAATCTTGGTACCGTTCGGGTGAACGGACTGACCGAAGAATACACCGGGTGAACGGTGCAACTGGCTAACGACAACACGCTCGGCTCCGTTGATCACGAAGGTACCGCGGGGAGTCATGTAAGGAATGTTACCCAGGAATACATCCTGTACGATGGTCTGAAAATCCACGTGCTCCTCGTCATTACAGCTGAGGCGCAGTTTCGCTTTCAGCGGTACGGCGTAGGTAAGACCACGCTCCATACACTCGTCAATAGAATAACGGGGAGGATCGATGAAGTAATCCAGGAATTCCAGCACGAAAATGTTGCGGGTATCAGTAATAGGAAAGTTATCCTTGAACACACGGAAAAGGCCTTCGTTATTCCGTTTGTCAGGAGTCGTCTCTAACTGAAAAAATTCCTTAAAGGACTGAATTTGTACTTCAAGCAGATCGGGTGTTTCAGCCAGGTGCTTAATCTTACCGAAATCCACTCTTGCGTTCGCTTTTGTTGAAGACATATGCGTAAAAACCGGTTTAAATGAGTCTGGACGCGCAAACCACTTTCAGACCTTCATTTTAGAAAAAACGAAAGTAACTGATTACTAATTATTTAGAAATGGTTTGAAACGTCAAAATATATTTGGCCAAAATAAAGGACTGCAAAGGTAAGAAAATATATTTATTGGCAAAAAAAGTTTGCACACAACAATCTGGCCAAAACATCATGGTTTTTGAGCCACCTCTTATTAATTTTCCGCAAACGGCCTTTTATGAAAAAACGATCCCCGGCCGCCTTCCTCCCCGGCTTCACGCAAAAAGAACGTGTGGCCGTGTATAGTCTGCTGATTGGCATGCTGTTGCTGCTGTCGGGCCCCTCTTTCCTTCCGTCAAAGAAACCACCGCTGCCGGCAGATACCGCCTGGCTGTCGGCAGTATTGCTGCCTGATGCGCCGGAACCTGTGGCCCCGGCGGAACAGCTGGTGTCCGCTCAACTATTCTATTTCGATCCCAATACGCTTGACAGTGTGGGATGGCTGAAACTTGGACTAAAGGAAAAAACGGTTCGCACGCTGATGCGTTTTCGTGCCCGTGGCGGCCGTTTCCGGTCGCCGGAAGACATTGACCGCATTTATGGGCTATCGCCGGCAGATGCGGCGCGGATACGTCCCTACGTCAGCATTGCGCAAACAGCTGCTTCACCTTCCCTTGCTGAAAAAAAATTGTACAAACCTGTGCAGTTGTCTGTGGATATCAACACGGCCGACAGTGCATTGTTCGAATCATTGCCGGGTATTGGCCCGCGGCTCGCGGCCCGGATCATCAGCTTCCGCGAAAAACTCGGTGGTTTCTGCCGGATAGAGCAGGTAGCGGAAACCTATGGACTACCCGACTCGGTATTCCGTAGAATACGCCCGCAATTGCGGATAGGCGAATTACGTCTGCGGCCGATCGCTGTCAATACAGCTTTGATGGAAGAATTGGCGAAGCATCCCTACATCCGGTATAAGCTGGCGAAGGCGATCATTGCATACCGGTCGCAGCATGGGTCGTTCCGGCAGCCCGAAGATCTGCGAAAGATGGCGGTAATGGATGAGGAGACGATTGCGAAGCTTACGCCTTACCTGCAACTGGAATAAAAAAAGCCCCGCCAAAGGCGGGGCCATTTTATCTTTTGAGAGATGCGATTAAGCAACCTCTACGTCAGCACCGGCTTCTTTCAGCTTAGCTGCGATATCTTCAGCTTCTGCTTTAGATACACCTTCTTTAACGGGCTTCGGAGCTGTGTCAACCAGTTCTTTCGCTTCTTTCAGACCGAGACCAGTCAGATCTTTAACGATCTTAACTACGTTCAGTTTAGAAGCGCCACCGCTCTTCAGGATTACGTCAAATGCAGTTTTTTCTTCAGCAGCGGCTCCACCACCGTCGCCACCAGCAGCAACTACTACTGCAGCAGCAGCGGGTTCGATACCGTACTCTGATTTCAGGAAATCAGCCAGTTCTTGTACTTCTTTTACTGTCAAGCCTACCAGGCTTTCGGCTAATGCTTTTACGTCTGCCATTGTTTTGAATTTTTACCGTCTTCATCTCCGTGTTAAGGATCCGACGGCTTCTTTAAAAAAATTGTTTGTGCCTTTGTTTTATACCCTCAGGCCGGGTAGTTATATACGCAATCAGGCAAGCCTGATCATACGTCGGGGAATTACTCCGCTGTAGCGGGTGCTTCTGCTTCTGTGCTTCCGCCGGCTTGTTGCTCGTGATGGTGCAACAGGGCAGCCAGTACGCGCTTGGCAGGAGACTGAAGAAGACCGATAACTTCGCCGATGAGCTCGTTCTTGGTCTTGATCTGTGTGAGGGCTTTCAGTTGTGCATCACCTTCGTAGATGTCGCCGTTGATGAAAGCGGCCTTCAGAACCGGCTTGTCGCCGTTGCTCTCCTTGCGGAAAGAACTCAGGATCAGCGCGGGTTCTTTAGGATTTTCAGAGAACATTAGGGCAGTTACTTTGTGCAGTGAATCATAGATACCTGCATATTTTTCGCTGTCCAGCGATTCCAGTGCTTTACGGATGAGGGTGTTTTTAGCCACCTTCATCTCAACAGATTTGTCGAAGCAAGTGCGGCGCAGCTTGCCAACTTGTTCTACGCTCAGTGACTCGGTGTCAGTGATGTAGAAGTTGTTATATTGTTCGAACTTGCCTTTCAGCAGTTCAATCACTTCGTTTTTTTGATCTTTAGTCATTTTAGTAAGTTTTGACTTCGTTAAAGTTTGAAACTACTCCCCTTCTTATGGTTGGGGAAAGCTGGTCAGCGCTTAGTGAATAAACGCTTTGGTATCTACGCTGATACCGGGGCTCATGGAGCTGGCCATGCTGATGCCTTTCAGGTAAGTACCTTTGGCAGTAGCAGGTTTTGCACGGATGATAGCATTCAGGAATTCCTGGCTGTTTTCCGCGAGTTTCTCGGGAGCAAAGCTCACACGACCGATAGAGGCGTGAATGATACCGGCTTTGTCAACTTTAAAAGCAATCTTACCACCTTTAACTTCGTTGACGGCAGCAGCTACATCATTTGTTACAGTGCCGGTCTTGGGGTTGGGCATCAGGTTACGTGGACCGAGTACTTTACCCAGTTTACCGATCTTAGGCATTACAGCAGGTGTAGCGATGATTACATCGATATCTACCCATCCGCCTTCGATTTTAGTGATGAACTCATCCAGTCCTACATAATCAGCGCCTGCTTCGTTAGCAGCAGCTTCTTTATCAGGAGTGCAGAGTACGAGTACGCGCTTTGTTTTACCGGTGCCGTGAGGAAGGGTAACTGTACCGCGGATCGCCTGGTCGGCTTTCTTGGGGTCTACACCCAGACGCACGTGCAGGTCAACAGAAGCGTCGAATTTTGTTGTGTTGATCTCTTTCACCAAAGAAGAAGCTTCTTTGAGCGAGTATGCTTTGTCAGCGTTCACTTTGGAGTTGACCGCCTTTCTTTTTTTGCTAATGAATGCCATTGTAATTCGTTTTAAAAGGTTCTAGTTAAAGCGGGAACGTATTAATTTTCCCAGGGAGCTTTCCCTTCTACGTTCAGACCCATGCTGCGGGCAGTACCGGCAACCATTTTCATGGCGCTTTCCACGGTGAAACAGTTCAGGTCGGGCATTTTGTCTTTCGCAATAGCCTCTACCTGATCCCAGCTCACTTTGCCTACTTTGGCGCGGTTGCTTTCTTTGGAACCTTTCTGAATTTTAGCGGCTTCCATCAGCTGAATAGCTGCGGGAGGAGTTTTGATGACGAAGTCAAAACTTTTGTCGCTGTAAACGGTGATGAGTACCGGAAGAACTTTTCCGGGTTTGTCCTGTGTGCGGGCATTGAACTGCTTACAGAATTCCATGATGTTAACACCTTTGGAACCCAGCGCAGGACCGATCGGGGGAGCCGGGTTAGCCTGGCCGCCCTTGCATTGCAGCTTTACATAGCCGCTGATTTCTTTTGCCATTTCTTTTTTGATTTATTGGTTCAAGCGCCCTGGCATTATTGACCAGAGCTCCCAAATTCCTCACTCCCGGCAAAACCGGGATATCGAAAGAACTGATTGGGGGTGCAAAAGTAAGCCTGTTTGGTTAGAATACCAAATTAAGGTGTAAGGCCCGACACTTCGGGCTAAGGTGTAAGGTGAAAGGTTTAAGGTGGTTAGTACCCATAAAACCTAACAACCTACCGCCTACTACCTACCTGTACACCACTACCAGCTTGGGATGCAGCGTGGTATGCGTGGTATTATAGCTGGATACAAAGAGACGTGATTTATAGGCCGCTTCGGTTTGCATGCGCAGGAGGAACCCATAATTCGCATTTCCGCTGACCATGCTCTGCACCATATCCTTTACATTCAGGTCGAGATCGAGTCGTGGCTGTGTAGTAGATGGCACTACAATCTGACCTGCAGTATTTACCGACGGCATATTGTTTACGGTCACGGTAGAAATCGACCAGTTACTTGTGATCTGCTGAACAAGCATTGAATTATCGGTGCCAAAATTCGCATCTTGCAGATTGCCGTTGATTGTCGGACTTGGATAAGAATACAGGTAAAGATTGGCACTTACAATAGTTGCAGTCGATGGAATCGTGCTCATATCAAACTTCAATATCTCGCGGCCGATAAAATTGCCGCCACCTGTTGTCCAGGTCATCACTGGCAGATCAATGCCGGTAATGGTTCTGACCCAACCCGCTTCATTCAGCAACTGCAGTTCATTGGGATTGTTTGCCGGAGCAAACGTAGCCGTAGTGCTGGCCGGAGGAGCTGCTACAAGAACCTTCATGGTATCAACTCCTGTTGCGCCATCATTGTCCGTAACCATCAACTGAAAAATATATTCGCCCTGGCGGAACCCTTTGATCTGGGTAGAAGGTGCACCCGGGTTTACTATCACCGTTTCTGCCGGACCCGCTACCTGGCTCCAGAGGTAAGCAACAACCTGCCCGTCGCTGTCGGTACCCGTACCTGTTACAACAACATTGTCCTGGGGTAACACAATATTTTTGGATTGACCGGCGTCAGCAACCGGAACTTTGTTCTCATTCCCGATAAATTCGGTTTCTTTCTGACAACTAAAAGAAGTGAAAAGTACGGCCGAAAAGATCGCGCCGATGAGGATTCGCTTTTTCATCAATGGTGGTTTGATTTAACTGCGGCAAAATTAGTGTAAATCCCCCTAAATTTCTATAGATAGTAACTACAAGAAGATCGTCTAGTGCAAGGCATTTTTCGATGGCAGCAATGACTTTACCCGGAACAAAATCACTTCCTCATTCCGCTGGTATTTATCTTTAAAAGAATAAAGTACCTCTGGATTCAGTTGGCGTACGTCGGAGCGGTAACCTATATAGGACTGCCCCGGTCTGAGTATCGTATCGTACTGCATGATCTGACCGCTGGACAGATAATAATAATACGGCATCTCGTAAGCTATATCGGGTATCACCGGCAATTTACCTTCATTGATATCCACTATCTCCAGATCCATATCGAGATCGAGTGTGTCGGGCTTTTTGTAAAAACTGAGCGGACGATTATCATTGGCTTCCGCTATGTTTTCCATTTCCTGGTCATATTTTATCTCGCGGGCTTCATAACGCACCGGTATCAGCACCACCGCATAGATCAGGCGCACCAATGCAAGGCCCATGACAAAACATATAATTCCATAACGGATCGTCAAACGCCGGTAGATTACCAGATATCCTGTCAGCAACAGGATACATATTCCTGCCGCCACCTCATTCACATCTTTGAGAAAAGGCAGGATGATGAGCCCGGCCAGCACTAATGCAAACAGAATAAACATGTAGCGCAACACCTTCTGCACAACGTCCGGATAGCGCTCGCGGAAGGAAGCATACAACCAGGTAAGAATCATCAGGGCAAAGGGTATGAACATGTACACATACCGCATTTTGGGCTTGCCGGTAAACCAGTACACCGGAATATTGAAAAGAATAAAAAGCAAGGCAAAATAGACCAATGGCGTGTGGCGAAGTTTGAGTTTTGTCTTGCGGATAAGAAAGAAAAGGAACAGCGACCAGGGCAACAACAGCTTCAGGAATTCGGCGGGATACATCAAGGTCTTTTTCCAGAGAGCCTGGCGGTTCTCTCCCACCGCCGATTTATTCAACGATTCTTTCAGCAGGTTAACGAAAAACTTATCGGCCTGCCCGTAAAAACTATACACATAAAAATAACTGCCGACCAGCGCACCAAGTAAAGCGATGCCGGCAAAGTGTGCCCAATGGAATAATATGCGCACCGACCTGTTGTAAACGCACAGCGCCGCAAGCGTGAGTCCCTGGAATAGCAGGGAAGGGAATCCTTTGGTTAGAAAGCCGACTGCGCACAAGGCGTACGACAGCAGGTACATCGTGGTCCATCGCTTGTCCTGGTTGAAATAAAAAAGTGTCATGGCCTGCAGGTAAACGATCAGGCTGTAGAACACATCGATCTCTCCGCCGTTGCTCAATCCCCAGAAAAAAAGGTCGAGGCTGGTCATGAGAAAAAGCGAAGAAAGAACAGCGGTATAAGGGGAGATTAATTTTCTGACGAAATAATAATTGGCCAGTCCCCATGCGAGGATACTGAGCAATGAAGCAAGCCGTACGGCTAACTCATCGGATGAGCCCGTGAGTATCATGAGTCCGCTGATGATCCAGTTGTAAAGCGGTGGTTTGTTATAATACTCCCATCCCATGGTAGTAGGACGGATGAAATTGCCGGACTCCATCATTTCGATAGCGATAATGGCGCGCCGTGGCTCTTCGCCGTCGAGGGGAAAGTAACTGAGGTTGATGAGTACGGAAAGGACGTAGCAAGCCAGGAAGATGGCAAGCCAGATGCGGTCGGTTCGGGTTGATCCCTGCAGGGACGTTAATTTGCGCATAACGGTACCGGCGGAATGACAACGAGCCAACTGTTCAGGTTGGCTCGTTATGGTAAAAGTTATTTCAGTTTACTAGCTGATTTTTTCAACCTGCATATAATTCAGTTCTACAGGTGTGGATCGTCCGAAGATCTTCACGGTAACCTTCAGCTTCTTCTTCTCGTCGTTTACTTCTTCGATCACGCCATTGAAATCGTTGAATGGTCCTTCGATGATCTTGATGGTTTCGCCAACGATGAATGGTTCGCTCATGCTTACCCCACCGGTTTCGGTCATCTCATCGATCTTGCCGAGCATTTTATTCACTTCCGATTTGCGGAGGGCGATAGGATCGTCTTTACCGAGGAAGTGAATAACGCTGTTGGTATTTTTGATAACGTCGCGCAGGTCGTCGTTGAGTTTGCCGTCTACTATTTCGATCATTACATAACCGGGATAGTAGTTGCGCTCGCGCATGACTTTTTTACCATTGGCAACTTTGTACACTTTCTCCACGGGCAGGAATACCTGTTTCACGATTTCACTCCAACCGCCGCGGGAGATCTCTTTATCGAGGTACTCTTTAACCTTACGCTCCTTGCCGCTCACTACACGAAGCACGAACCATTTGGTTTCCTGTTCGGCAGGTTGCTGGGCATTATTGCTAGCTGTTGTTTCCATCGTCCGTTAAAAAAGGGTTTGATACAGAAAGTTAAGTGCGCCGCCGGCCAGGAAGTCCATTACCCATACCAATGCTGTGATCAGCATGGTGGATACGAGTACGATCATAGTGGACTGCTGGAGTTGTGCCCAAGTAGGCCAGGTCACCTTCTCGGTCAGCTCCTTGTAGCTCTCTCTGAAATAGTTTCCGATTTTGTTCATCGTTTCGATTTAAAAATCTGCGATTTAAGTCGCTCAAAAAGTAGCACGGGCACTAGGATTCGAACCCAGATCAAAGGTTTTGGAGACCTCTATACTAACCGTTGTACTATGCCCGTAGAAAGCTAAAAGCTATCCGCCATCCGGCGAACAGCTTTTAGCGTATTTCTTTGCAAATATATAGTTATTTGCGATCCTTGTTACAAGCCTGAGGCCTGCGACTGGACTTATTTCAAGATCTCAGTAACCTGTCCTGCACCTACGGTACGGCCACCTTCGCGGATAGCGAATTTCAGACCTTTTTCCATAGCGATCGGTTGGATCAGTTTAACGGTCAGGTTGGTGTTGTCACCAGGCATAACCATTTCTGTTCCTGCGTTCAGTTCTACTTCACCTGTAACGTCAGTTGTACGGAAGTAGAATTGAGGACGGTATTTGTTGAAGAATGGAGTGTGACGGCCACCTTCGTCTTTGCTCAGTACGTAAACTTCGCCTTTGAAGTCTGTGTGCGGAGTGATGGAACCGGGTTTAACGATTACCATACCACGACGGATCTGCGTTTTTTCAACACCACGGAGGAGGAGACCGGCGTTGTCACCAGCTTCACCTTCGTCGAGGAGTTTGCGGAACATCTCAACACCTGTAACGGTAGAGTTCAGGGGAGATTCCTGCAGACCTACGATCTCAACGGGCTCACCAACTTTGATACGGCCACGCTCGATACGACCGGTAGCAACTGTACCACGACCAGTGATAGAGAATACGTCCTCTACGCTCATCAGGAACGGCAGATCAACCGGACGGGGAGGCAGTGGGATGTAGCTGTCAACAGCGTCCATCAGGTTTTCAATTTCTTTAACCCACTTTTCTTCACCAGCCAGGGCGCCTGTAGCGGAACCTTTGATGATTGGGGTGTTGTCGCCGTCGAAACCGCGTTTAGTCAGTTCTTCGCGAACCTCGATCTCAACCAGCTCCAGGAGCTCTTCGTCGTCAACGAGGTCAACTTTATTCAGAAACACAACCATTTTAGGTACACCTACCTGAGCAGCAAGCAGGATGTGTTCTTTTGTTTGAGGCATAGGACCGTCTGTAGCAGCCACAACTAAGATAGCACCGTCCATCTGGGCAGCACCGGTGATCATGTTTTTCACATAGTCAGCGTGACCAGGGCAGTCTACGTGTGCATAGTGACGATTAGCTGTTTCGTATTCTACGTGAGCGGTGTTGATAGTGATACCGCGCTCTTTTTCCTCAGGAGCTCCGTCGATTTCGTCATATTTTTTAGCCTGCGCCAGACCTTTCTTAGAAAGGATTTCTGTAATGGCGGCAGTCAGCGTGGTTTTACCATGGTCAACGTGGCCAATGGTACCAATGTTAACGTGAGGTTTTTCCCTCTTAAAGGTCTCTTTTGCCATTTTATCGGTTTTTAGTTGTGTTTTACCAATTATTGTTTGTGTATAATAATAAGCCAACAGTATCGTACTATTCGCTTCAATTATCACTGCTGTGTAGTTACCGGAATAAGCCACGGGCGATTATCACGGTTGACTGCGAGCCGTTAGTGAGAATCGAACTCACGACCTCTTCCCTACCAAGGAAGTGCTCTACCCCTGAGCTACAACGGCGTAGTTCAGTTTGTGAGTTACTGCTTTCGAATGCCTGCCTGATACAAAGCACCTGTCAGTGTTACAAACTGCCTGTGAGCGGGAGACCGGGCTCGAACCGGCCACCTGAAGCTTGGAAGGCTACCGCTCTACCAAATGAGCTACTCCCGCGGGAACTAATTTGATGATTTGATAGTTGGAAAATGTGACAATCACGAACTATCAGACCACCCAATTAAAAGAACTTTTCCATCCGATATGCATTTTCAACTCCGAACCTTGATCAAATCAACACATCGGCTAATTAACTAACTGTGGGCAGAGAAGGATTCGAACCTCCGTACTCCGAAGAGAACAGATTTACAGTCTGTCGCCTTTAACCACTCGGCCATCTACCCATTTCATCAATAAACAGCGAACCGTTTACCGATTGAGCCGAAGAAGGGAGTCGAACCCCCGACCTACTGATTACAAATCAGTTGCTCTACCAACTGAGCTACTTCGGCTTATATCCTGAAAGAACTTCCGGAATTCCCGTCACTTGCGTAACAAAATATTCCGTTATTTTTTGGGAAGGCAAAGGTAAGGGAATTTGACAATTGCAAAAATTTTGATGCAGGATTTTTTTCTTTGTTTTCAAACAGTTGTGAATAAACTGTTCAAAGGCCCGCCAACACTGTATTTGCCCCGCACAACTTTTTTACCTTTTTTCCAACCGGGTGCAAATTAAAGACAAAAAAAAGACTCCCGGAGGAGTCTTTTCTAAAAATTCTGTCAGGCAGCTTGTTTTTCTTTCTTTCGTTTTATCTGGTTGACAACGGAGTCAAGGGCAGCATCAAAAGATTCTTCAAAGGACTTACTGGTCGATTTGACAAAGAAGTTGTGCCGCGGTACATGTACACGGATTTCTGCGATCTTGTCCTTAATGGTGTGTACCACATTGTCCAGTTTTAAATATACCTGGACTTCAATGATGCGGTCGTGAAACGTGCCGAGCTTTTGCAGTTTCCGCTGAACATACTCTACGAGCTTGTTGTCCGCATCAAAACGAACAGTCTGAATGTTTACATTCATAATCATCGCGTTTAATAAGTGAGACAATAATTAAAAGAGCTACCATGTTTTGAACATCTGTTCTCTGCTCTGAAGTTAGCTAATTTTAATACGGTTCCCAAGCAAAAAACGCTAATTTTTTTCCAACAATTCCACCCGCAAAAACCCGTAACTCCCTCAGGCCCGCGGATGCGCCTTGCGGTATACATCCTTCAATTTCTCGATCGTATTGTGCGTATACACCTGCGTGGAGGCCAGGCTGCTGTGTCCCAGTAATTCCTTCACCGCATTTAACTCAGCGCCCTGATTCACAAGATGTGTGGCAAAGGTATGCCGCAGCACGTGGGGGCTTTTTTTGTCCAGCGTAGCCGCCTGCTCCAGGTGGGCCTGCACCAGCCGCTGCACATAACGCGGATACAGCTTTTTCCCCTTTTCCGTTACAAACAAACTCTCATGCGGCCCTTCAAACAACCGCCGCTTTTCCGCCATGTATTTTTTTAACTGATCCGCCATTTCACGGCTCACGGGAATGATCCGCTCCTTGTTGCCTTTTCCCAATACTTTTACCTGCAAGCGCCCCGCATCCAGGTGATGCTCTTTGAGCTGGATCAGCTCGCTGAGACGCATACCTGTGGCATAAAACAACGAGATGAGCGCGTGGGCATTCATGCTTTTCCAATCCTCCGTATGCTGCTCCAGCGCCGTCAGCAACTGGCGGGTCTCCTCCTCTTTCACAAATACCGGTAACCGCTTACTCTTCTTCGGCACCACTACCCTTGTCAACGGCAATTGGGTAATAGTTCCCTGACGCAGATGGTATTTGAAAAACGAGCGCAGGGAAGAGATCTTACGCGCAATGGAAACCGCTTCGATACCGTCGCCCCGCAGCTCAGCCAGCCAACTGCGCACAAACGCAGAACTGACCTCGGTGAGGGTTACCGGTCCATATTGCGTGAGCAAAAATTCGCTGAAGTCGCGAAGGTCCGTGGCATAAGCCCGGATAGTGTGCGCCGAATACCTTTTTTCGAACTTAAGGTAATCCAGGAACGGAATGATGGCATCATTAGCCGGCGCAGAAGAAGCTGTCATCTGATGAAGTTACGAAAATGCAAAAAAATAACCGCAGGCAAAAGCCTGCAGCTATTTTCTTATATAACATTTAAAAGCGCTGATTAATATCAGGCTTCGATTTTTCCGCTCTGGATCTGCTGCTTGTAGATCGCTTTCAGCACCTGACCGCGACGCTTTACAGAAGGCTTCGTGAAGCTTTGACGCTCACGCAGTTGCAAAAGAACTTTTGATTTTTCAAATTTCTTCTTGTACTTCTTCAGTGCCTTGTCTATGTTTTCGCAGTCTTTAGAATCGATGATAAGCATAATTATATACCTCCTTCGGCATTTTTTTGAGACGGCAAAGATAAGCGTTTTTTATTTCCATGCAAAAAAAATCCATTTTTATCGTGCTATTTGCTCGTATGCACCGCTTTCTGGAACTTCGCGCCATGTTTACCGGTATCATTGAAACCATGGGCCGCATAGAATCCGTTGCTGAGGAAGGCAGCAACCGCACTTTCTGGGTCCGCTCCCCCCTTTCATCTTCCTTTAAACCCGATCAAAGCGTCAGCCATAGCGGCGTGTGTCTTACCGTGGAGGAAGTCCGCGATGACCTGCACCGCGTAACCGCCATCCGCGAAACACTCGACAAAACCAATCTCGGCGACTGGCAACCCGGCCGCCTCGTCAATATTGAACGCTGTCTACAGCTCAACGGCCGTCTCGACGGACATTTTGTACAGGGACATGTAGATACTACCGGCACCTGCATCACCCGCACCGCCAAAGACGGCAGCTTCGAGTTTGATATCCGTTTTGCCGAATCATTCGCTCCGCTGGTGATCGAAAAAGGGTCGATCTGCCTCAACGGCATCAGCCTTACCGCATTCGCCGTTACACGCAATACGTTCCGCGTTGCCATCATTCCCTTTACTTACGAACATACCAATCTCCAGGAGTTGAAAGAAGGAGATGTGGTGAACCTGGAGTTTGATATGATCGGTAAATATTTATTAAGAAGCCTGTCTTTAAGGGAGAAGGTGTAAGGTGGAAGGTTTAAGGTGTAAGGTTATAGGTTATAGGTAATAGGTGAACAGGATGTTGATTAGCTGGTAACCGAACCAATACTACCATTGACGATTGACGATTCACCATTGACGATTGACAATTGACAATTCACTCCTATATTTGAAGATGCCACCCACCAAAACCCATTACCCCGTGCTGGATGGTCTGCGCGGTCTGGCCATATTGCTGGTTGTCGTTTATCACAATTTCGGCTTCATCAATTATTTCTTCTTCGGATGGCTCGGCGTTGACCTGTTCTTCGTGCTGTCAGGGTTTCTCATCACCGACATCCTGATGAAAACAGTCAACCGTCCCCATTTCCTGCGCAATTTTTATATGCGGCGCGTGTTGCGCATCTTCCCGCTTTATTATGGAAGCCTCATATTATTCCTTCTCATCCTTCCCGCCTGCGGCATCCTTACTGCCCAACTCGCTTATTACCGCGACAATCAGTGGTGGCTGTGGACCTATCTTCAAAACTGGCTTTATATTTTTAAACCGACAGATGCCAATATTCTTCATCATTTCTGGTCGCTGGCCGTAGAAGAACAGTTTTATCTTATCTGGCCATTGACCATACTCCTTCTCCGTAAGCCTTCACGGTTGTTTGCCCTATTGTCCGTTGTACTGGTAGCCGTAGTAGTACTGCGCATCGTGGTGTGGAACTACCAGCTCGAAGAACTGGCTTATTTTAATTTTTATACGTTCTCGCGGATCGACGGTATTTGTATCGGCAGTATGCTCGCATTGCTTCGTACGATCCGGATCAATTTCCTGCGGAATTATACCGCGCCGGTGGTGCTGAGTCTTGCACTCGCCAATTTTATTTTCTTTTTTATCAACCGCTATTACGGCTATACGTTTCCCTTCCTGGCTTTTGTCGGTTATACAACGTTCGCGGTAATGTTTGCTTTGCTGGTTAATGAAGGCGTGGAAAATAAAAGCCGGTTGCTCCGGCTGCTTTTTGATAATGGGTTGATGAAATTTTTCGGACGCATTTCCTACGGGCTTTATGTTTTTCACTGGCCCGTATTCATATTAACGGCCCCGTATTTCCAGGATCTTTTTACCCCCGCCTTACCACTTGCTGAAGCACGGATCGCCGCCTCCATCGCCGCTACCCTCGTGGGTATTGGGGTGAGCCTGATCAGCTTCCGCTATTTTGAACAGTATTTTATCAGGAAAAAGATTTCCTACGAATAATCCTCCGTCTTTTTCAAGGTCTGGCAACCGGTTATTTGTATTATTGCGCACCGGCTTACAGCTATGGACATTACAGAACTCAGCAGAACAACATCCGCGCAGTCATTGCGTCATCCGTGGGAGACCGCGCGGGTACGCGCTATCCGTTTTCTGCTGGGCAAAAATCACCAGCACCTGGCCGATGTCGGCGCCGGTGATGCGTTCGTGATCGAAACACTCGCACAGGCGGGAATTGCCAACCGGTATACCGCCATCGACACCGCCTACACACCGCAACTGATTCAGCAATTACAACAACGTACGGCCGGTTTGCCTGTTGAATTTTTGCAAGTCACTTCTTCCGCACCACCACACAGCGATGTTGCCATGCTCGCCGATGTGATCGAACATTGTGAAGATGATGCAGCCGTGTTGAATGATACCGTACAAAATATCCTGCAACCCGGGGGTACACTGTTGATAACCGTACCAGCCTTCCAGGGATTGTTTTCACAACACGATCAGTTATTGCTGCATTACCGCAGGTATTCACGCAAACAGTTATTAAAGCTGTGCCGCGAACAAAACCTCGAGGTTATCAGCAGCGGTTATTTTTTCTTTACCCTGTTAGCTCCACGTCTTATTCGTTTGCTGGGAGAAAAAGCAGGTTGGTGGAAAACAACACAATCCATCGACAACTGGCATAGCAGCAGACTGGTTTCTCGTATTATTTCGTCTATTTTGTGGTTCGATTTCCGGGTAAGCTATGCTTTTTCCCGTATTGGTATTCATTTGCCCGGACTCTCATGTTACTGCTTATGCAAAAAACGGCCATCATAGTTCCCTGTTACAAAGAAGCTGCGCGCCTGCAGCCGGAATTATTTATCCGGTTCCTGCAGCAAAGGCCCGATGCCGATCTGCTGATGGTCGACGATGGAAGTCCCGATAACACCGCGGAGGTATTATCGACCCTCGCAGCGTCTATACCCGGCCGGATCCATCTTATTTCTTTGAAAAAAAACAGCGGCAAAGCCGAAGCTGTCCGGCAGGGATTATTGCATGCCATCAAAACGCCTGATTATACTTATGCCGGTTATCTCGATGCTGACCTCTCGACCAGCCCCGAAGAATTTATCCGCCTGAAAGATATTCTTGCCAGCGACTCGCTTGATTATGTACTCGGCTCCAGGATAAAAACTTTGCAGAGTTCCATTCAGCGTTCACAGTTCCGGCACTTAACCGGACGTTTTATTGCCACACTCATCGATACCAAATATCGATTGGGCATTTATGATACGCAGTGCGGCGCAAAATGTTTTCGTATTGATTTGCTGCAACAGATCATCGAACAACCTTTTACCACCAAATGGTTTTTTGATGTGGAATTGCTGTTGCGCATCCGTAATCTGCAGATGGCCCGCCGCGGTGCGGAAATTCCTTTACGACGCTGGCACGATCCGGGCGGATCGCGGCTTTCCATCTGGAAGTCGCCTGAAGTAATGGCCGATATGTGGCGTTTGTTCAACCATTATAAACGTAACACGCATGATTGAACTGCGCCAACGCAACCGCTACCTTCCTGATATTGCTTACCTGGCTTTGTTACTGCTGATAACCGCCATAGCGTACTGGCCGGTGAGCCTGCATGTTTTCAGTTTAAAAAATGATGCCCTCAATTATTTTCTGCCCGTGCGCCGGTTGGTCAGTGAATCTTTTCATAACGGGCAGTTATCATTGTGGACACCTTACCTCAATCTCGGTTATCCGCTGCACGGCGATATGCAATCCGGGGTATGGAATCCCATTGTTCAATTATTTTCCCTCTTCGGCCCCTATACATTATATACGTTGCAACTGGAAACACTGCTCTATGTGTTCCTGAGTGGCACAGGTATGTACTACCTGCTCAAACATTTCAAGGTGCATCCGCTGGCAACTATCATGGCGTCGGTTGCCTTTATGTTATGTGGTTTCAACAGCGACTCGTGTCAGTTTCTCAACTGGATCGCCAGTGCTTCCTTTCTTCCCTATGTATTCCTGTTTTACTACCGCTGCCTGGAAGAGCGTTCGGTCAAACAGGGAATATATACTGCTGTAGCACTTTACTTTCTTTTTAACTGTGCTTATCCCGCCGACTTTATCATTACCGCCTACCTGATGATTGCCATGCTGATACGCCGCATCGCATTGGATTGGCGCAAGAATATTCAATGGAAAAATCTGTTGCTCACGCACGGAACGATGACGCTGCTATTCCTGGTGTTGTGCCTGCCGGCTATCCTTTCTTTTTATCAAAGCCTCCCGCTGACCGAACGCGGCACCGGCGCTTCTTATGAGGATGTGATGAGCAACCCCTTGCACCCGGCCTTGCTTTCGTCTTATCTCACACCGCTGGCCGTATGGAAAATGCCCGGCGTGGAAATAACAGATCCCCTCGAAAGAAATTCCTATATCGGTCTGCTGGCATTTATATTAATGCTAACTGCTTTCTTCTACCGCAGACTCCCCGCTCCCGCTTCCTTCTGTAAAGGGGCAATGCTGGTTTTCCTTTTATTCAGTTTGGGTGAAATGGGCGGCCTGCGGATCGTGGCTTATTATGTATTACCGTTGATGGATTCATTCCGTCATCCGGCTAATGCAAAACTTTTCACGTTGTTCTTTGGTTGTGTACTCGCAGGTTTGCTATTTCATCAACTCATCACTTCCGGCGTAGACAAGCTCTTCAGGCGTGGCTGGGCGGTTTGTTTATTATTGTTGGTCATCTTGTTTGCCATTGCCATCCTGAGCGGACCAACTTTACTTTCAGCAAATGGATGGGCAGCGGCTAAAGGTTCCATGAGCGACCGTATCAAACAATTGATGGAAAGCCTTTCGGCAGGCGATCTTATTTTACTGAATATATTGCTGCAGATTCCTTTTCTGATTTTATTGTTCAGGTTTATTCGGCAACGGCGTTTTGGTTATGCCACCACGGTGGGCATCCTGAACTGTATATTTTTCACCATGCTGTTTCAGCCTTTCACCGTGGTAAAGAATACACGCGCGGCTGTTGTGCAGCAACGCATCAATGAAATTAAAAAAGACGGCTACCCCGTACCGGATCTGCGTTATACCCTGGCGCAAAACGGTGAAGGCAATGAGCAGGACATGAGCGAGATCGGAGTACGGAATATGTACAGCAAACAGATCGGCCGGTCCGAGTACCGTGTTTCGCCGAGCAATCTGCTGGTGCAAAATCAATTCTGGTTCAATGAGCCTTTGCGGCAACGTTTATTACAACATCCGTTGTTTTACAATCCTGCCTTTATTTTTCCGATAGCGGATACCGCAACGCAGGCCAGGGATACCACAGGTTTGATCGCTTTTATCGATGATATCAAAGTGCCGCTTCGTATCGACACCTCAATACAGGGAACAATACGTATCAAAGATTTTGCGCCGCAGTCCATCCGTTTTGAAACAAATGCGATAGGCAACAATTGGGGTGTAATCATGATTAACCGTCATCCCCGCTGGCAACTGTACCGCTATGGCCAACAGGTAACACTGCTCGATGCCAACGTGGCATTCATGGCGTTTGAAATACCGCCCGGACCACAGGAATATGAATTGAAGTATTACCAGACGGATCTGCAGATCGCCTGGTGGATCAGTACTGTTGTGTTGTTCTTGTTTATTGCTTTTGTCCTCCTTACACGTGTGAAGCGGAAGGCTTCAGTGCCGGCGTAGGAAAATAACGGTCCCGCCAATTGAGAGCTGGCTTTTCGATGAGCCAGGTAAGCAAAATACCTGTACCGATATTGGCTGCGGTTTTGAGCAGGAACACGGGAACCACTTGTAAGTCTCCCCGGAAAAAATAGTGATTGATGAAGTTGCTGATGGCGGGTCCGGCCAACATGTGTACAAGGTAAATGGCATAAGAATAACGGCCCACGAATGCCAGGGCACGATACAATCCCTGTAATCGGGTTGCTGCCAATATTCTTTCAATCCGCCATTGAAAAATCAATCCGGTCGCCAATGCCGCTGCAAATGCTACATACAGTAAAGTAAATCCCGGCACCAGGATGAATTCGTTTTCCGCCTCCATTAAAAATACCGGCAACAAACCTCCTGCCATCACGATCAACAATGCAGGATAATAACGGCGGACAAAGGCTTTCGTTGCTTCATAACGGTAATGATAATACCATGAAAGCAAAACGCCTGCCGTCAGCGAATCGATACGCAGGTGCGTGGGAAAGAAATGTGTGTACGGAGAAAAAGCCAGCCATGCATTCGTCAGTGCGCGGCCGGTAAGGCAAAGCAACATGATCACGATACATACCACCGGCACTGCTTTCCCTTTTACATAGCCGCGCGCCGCGGCCAGTGTGAGCATCAGTGCCAGTATTAAATAAAAATGTTCCTCGATCGCCAGCGACCAGGAAATACCGATAATGCCCGGATGATAGTTTTGAAAAAAGAACAGTTCGGCCAGCAACGATCCCGTTGTTACCGGTATTCCTTTCCACCAATTATAAAGCAGGTAAATGATTACTACCGCATAGAACAGCGGATAAATTTTAAATGCGCGGCGCAACAGGAATCGCCCTGCACGCAAGGAGCCATTGGCGGCATATTCGCGGAACAGTAATCCGGAGACAAGAAATCCACTAAGCACAAAAAAGAGGTCTACGCCGATCCAGCCCATGCGGGTGGTTATAACTGTAAGGGCCCCGTGACGCAGCAATACAAGGAAGATGGCTAGTCCTCTGAAAACATCGAGTAACAGGTTTCGCTGACTAACCATCTTCGCTTGCGGCTTATCGCATCAGGTACATTTTTCCGTAACCTTTATTGAAGTATTTATCGGTGTTGTCGTCAGATGATTTGTATTTATCCAGCGACTTGCCGTTGAGATTGGTGATCACGCGATACAGGTACACGCCGTTTGCCAGCTTGTCACCGTACTGATCCGTTCCATCCCATTTGAATTCTGTGATGTTGCGTCCGATATGCAGGGGTCCCAATTCGTCTTTCGTGATTTCCCGCACCACTTTACCCGTGATTGTGAGGATTTGTATCCGCATGTTTTGCGGCACTTCGCTACCGGTGAGCGTAAATACAAAGGCCGTTGACGTGGTGAAAGGATTCGGATAGTTGAGCATGTTTGAGATCATCGGCTTATTGATCACCTGGAAGGCCACGCGGTACTCAATATTACCGGCGGCGTTCTCACTCCTGTCTTTCCCGCTTACGATCAGTTCATACTCCCCGTCCTGCTGCAGCCATGGTTGCACCGTCACCGTAGCCGTGTTGTCAGGGTTCGGTGCCTGTCCTGCCGGTGTAAAGCGTACCGTATCGGCATTATTGAAATAGTACCGGCGTAATGAACCATCCGGGTAACGGATATGCAGGTTCAGCAGGCTCGTATCGTTGAGCACCATCCACCGTGCTTCGTCTTTGAGTTTGATCAGGATGTCTGGTTTGGACGAAACGATATCCCTGTTCAGGATGTGCGTACCGTCGAAGGTTACATCCAGCAGCGGGTTGAGACTATCCGGCTTTACATAAAGATTTCTGAAGGCAAAGTTGTTGAATACATGTTGCTCCGGCTGATCTTCATCCGGGTTGAAGTTCACAAAGAGAATATTCTTTCCGGCGAGTGACTGGGTTGCCACGTTCACTTCCAGTTTGATGGTATCGTTAGGCAACAGGTCTTTTTGTTTCGGAATCGGAATGATGTTCTCGATGTTGTTGCGGTCGGTGATCGACAGTTTAACTTTTATACTGTCAAACTGTGTCTGGCTCACGTTTTTGAAACCGATACCGAAACGGAACGGTTCACCTACATCAACCGTATCTTTTGTTGTAAAGAAAATATTGGGAGCAATAGCACCTTCCGGTACCGGATCGTAATACAGGCGCCAGTAGTTGAGTTGGTAAGGCGTCAGGTGCGATGTATCTTTTGTATGCATATACATACGCAGATACGGATAGTCGGCTACATCGATACCGCTAATATCGGTAACCTGTTGGGTTCGCGGAATGTTGCGGATCAGGGTATCTTCCTGACCGGCGCGGGTGATACCGATGATGTTTGCGTATACACTGTCACTACTTGGCGTCTCCATGGAATAGCCCCCCATTCGAATGTTTTCCATCCTTTGGCAGGTCCCATTGGCGGAGAGGAAAGTGCGCCATTATCGTCGCGGCCAAGCAGTTCAGCAGAAAGGGTGACCACATCGTATACACCGTTACCTACTACCCACCTGGGTGTAAAACTGGGATCATTCTTTTTATATACAAGAATAAAAGGACGTGCACGATAGAATGAGTCTATTCCGGAAAGCCCTGCATTTTTAAGATAATGGTAGAGCGAATTGCCCGCCCCGTATGTGTTTTCATCCGCTTTCCAATCGTTTGCCCAGGCTTGCGGGAAGCCGGGGAATGACTCCGGTGAAAGGGTGAAGTTACGTACGACTACATACTGACCGTCAGGAATCGAATCTTTCATGAAGTTCATCATCAGCTTACGGCGCTCCGGTGTATCATAACGCCATTCGAAGTTGATTTTACGGGATGGCGTACAGTTGTTACTCAAACTGCCGAAACGCGCAAGACCAAGACCACCATTAGATGTATTGTCCCGGGTTACATTTATCCAAGGTGCAAGGGTGGCAGAATCCAGTACGTTAAATACCAGTGAAGAGAACCAGCAGGTGTTGGCCCCGATAAGATTATCATTCACCGAAATACCTACTGCGGTTTCCTGTACGGCACCTGTTGCCCAGCAACCGTTACTCGTGAAAATATTATTCGATGTAGTGTTATAAACCCACTGACGCTTATCACTCAGCAGATGTGTATTGTAGTTGTTTGATTTTTCATGCTGGAAGTAATGCGACTGGTTAAAACCTGTCTCCGGTCCGGGTATGTACACGAATGAAGAGGTATTCCAAACCGGATCGCCGGTGACCGGTGTCGGGGATACACGCCAGTAATAAACTCTGTTGGCGGTGAAGGTCATCGGCGCATCAAACTGTATCAGCCCCCCCGTGCTGCTGACCGAACGGGCCACTTTGGCCGGAGAGTTGAAGAGCTCCGTCGTATCCATCTCAACATTGTACTGCCGCATTTCAGCAAAAGCATTCGCAGAGGAAATACTGAACTTGATGTTCTGCTGGTTAACGATGGAATATTGGTAAGGGTAGATCGGGCGCGCCTCATCTTCATAGATGTAGACGTCCTTCGTTACACTGTTGTTCGATTCATACAATTCATCGATGTTATTGTCAGCGTCAAGCGTCACGGTAATCTTGTTCAACCCTTTGTCTCTGGTAGGAACGATGGGCACATCGATCAATACAGAGTCAGCATATTTGGTAAAGGCAAGTGTGTCTCTTTTGATGATCTCGGTGGTCAGGTCAGGATACGTACGTTTTACTTCCACCACCATTTTCTTATTGATCGACTTGCCAAGGTTCACGTATTTGGCATTGATCGCAAAATGTGTTTCGGCTACTGAAATAAAGGAGGGGCTTACTTTCACCAGCGGGTCTTCGATGGCATAGTCGGGTTTTTCGCTGTTGTAAAAACGGATGGCAGGATCACCATGCAAAGTAAACTGCTCTACCTGGAAACGCGCATAGAAGTCGCCTGCAGGAGTAGCGGTCAATACACGTGCAACAGCCTGGTCCATGATCTCCCCTAATGTTTTACCATAGTGAGTAGTGGACATGGCCGTATAGTTCCACGTATTGTATACGTCGAGGTAATGCACGATACCAAGGTGGGTACTGGCAAGGAAGGCAATCGCGCCCCGCTCGGGTGCCAGTACATATTTCTCCGACAAGGTTTCTTTTGTTACAAAACGTGCGGGGTTGAAATTATAGAAGTTACCTGCATTACAACCCATCACGTTAAATACCGGGTATTTGCCGGCATTGTTATAGTTCATCGGGTTATCGAGGTTGAACTCGAGTGTGCTGGAAGATGAGTGGCCGAAGTAAGTCAGCAGACCGATACCTTCCGTGAAAAGGTTGGCAATCCGGCTGCTGTTGAGTTGTTGTACTGCGTCTGCAGATGTTTTAACGAAACTGCTCACATTCCCTGCATATGCAGTATCACCGATAATCTTAGCGTGGTTGTTCAGCGCGATCGTTAACAGGTTGCTGGTATTGAAGTCACTCGCTCCCACCACGTGGACCACATTTTTCATCCATGATTTATCTGCGATCGTCGGCGAGTTATAACTATAGAGTTGCTCATACTGCTTTACTTTGGTGAGGTACAGCGCTACTTCATCGCCATTGATGGCAGACAAACGTCCGATCGGCGTGAGTGGAATAAAGTTGCCCGGAGCCGCGCTCATCAGGTTATCGGATGCCGGCTGTCCAAATGTAGGTACAAGGTTGAGCTTTTCTATATCCACATGGCTTTCAAACTGACGGTACTGGTTATACATCACGCCCTTACCTACCAGGAATACACTTTTCAAAGGGCGGCTATAATTGGCGCGTGCCCAACGGATGAAATTGCGGACACTCAGCGGATGTTTTTTAATACCGAATGCAAACTGATCCACCAGTTCGTCGATCATGTAAAGATTGGCCACATAACCTCCACCCTGTGCGGAACGGCGATAGTTTTTATACTCTTCCACCGGTTGGGTACCGCCTGTGCCGGTGAGTACATTCGGGTGGGTGATGATCAGGAAATCCCCCTGGTTGGCAGGAAGCAGATAGTTCACAAAGTTGCGCTGCTGGAAACTCGTGATGTTGCGGATGTTGGCGGGCGCCGTATTCAGCAGCACCAGTTCACGCGCTGTACCGGAAGGCTGCAGGAAGAAACGGATGGTGCCCGCCACAGCCGTATTGCCTTCGTAGCGGCGGCCGTTGGTGATATCGTATAAAACCGGAATGCCGGTAAATATAAAATTCGTGATCTCCAGGTAATTGCCCGAAGGATTAGCCGGAAGGCTGAAAGAGAAATTCGTATTGGCTCCGCCGAAATTGAATTGACGCGGATAGCTCACTTCCATCATGGCAATGTCGAGACGATCGGGCAGCGGCGTGGCCGGAGGCAGCACGGGTTCGGTAGCGTTGGTGACCACGAGGCTCGCGCTGTTGCCGCTGATCAGTGAAACCGGAAATGTAGCGGATAATTTTTGCGCGCTGAAAAAGTCGACGTGCTGATCGATAACCGTGTTGCCGTTCAAACGCAATACCAGCTTGCGCGGATTCTCGGCATTACCGGCGGCATTGACTCGCACAGTACCGTCGGGTGCTCCGGCGCCTGTATAAACAGCCAGGTTGTTGTCGGAAAAAGTGAGCGTGCCGTCACGCGGAATATCGTCTGATACCCAGCCCTCCCCTTCGTCGTAAGAAGAAGAATAAGTGTACTCGTGTTCAACCGGAGAAGAATAACCCTGACCGATCTTGCTGCGGTAATAAATACCGGTTGTATGCATGAAGAACGGCTCTGGCGAAACGCCCGTGGGAATATTATTAGCGGCAGGAACAAGACGAAGGTTGTTACCTGCTGTATTCACGGTAAGGAAGTAAGCTGCCGTATCGGTCTGCAGACTCCATTTATCCGAAAGCTGAAAATCGGCGTTCCGGTATAATGGATTGTCGGCTTTACCATCGTTCATCTCGCCCCAGAACTCGATATAATCCGAAGCGCCGAGTGTACCGGTCTGAACAGATGTATACAAGGGAATTTCTTTACCGTTGCGCCAGAGTTGAAACTGTGCAACAGGGGTTGTTTGCAGTCCTATGCCACCGAGCGCAGACTGACTGATCCGGTAAATACCGGAAGCACCTACTTTGAATTTGTAGTAGGTTTTGCTATAGTCGATCCACTCGTTATTGTATACCTGTGCAGATGCACTCAGGCAGCAGATAAGTAGAAATGGAAGTAAAAATCGTTTCATGAAAAAACGTTTTGTGCTTGTTGTACAGATTTAGTTTTTCTTCTTTTTATTCTTGTCTCCCGCCATATCGAGACGAAGCGAAAACACGTGGGTAAACAAGGGATTGGATTGATTGGCAAGGTTGGTAAACGCATAATCGATTGTTACGCTCTGAATGCGGAAACCGGCACCGGCACTTGGCTGATATATCCACACTTTCTTTTGATTGAGTGTGTCGCCATCGGCCAGCGCTTTTTGAAAATTGTTGATACCTGCTCGCAGGAAGAATACATTGTTGAAGTTGCATTCGAGGCCGATCTTGGGATCCACACTCACCGGATCGCCGATGATCACGGTGTTACGTTTACCATCGAACGTAAGGTCGAAGTTGGTTTCCGCCAGCAGGGTGGCTTTTTTGCTGATCCGGAATTCGCGGCCGACACCCAACACCAGGCGGGGCGCGGTCATTTCGGTTGACTTCACCGGAATTTCGTTGTTGGTGAGGTACAACACTTCTTTTTCTCTTTCGGTAAAGCTGAATGACCAGGTGTTGAAAGTAGAAGTGATATCACGGCCCACCACACCAAAGCGCCATTTGCCCTGGTAGATCTGTAAACCCGCATCGAGACCAAAACCCCAGGCTTTGGCAAACTTGCCCACGTTGCGGTGGATCACTTTTGCATTCAGCCCAAAATGTACTTTCTTCTTCTCCGTTTCTTTCAGCTTTTGAGAAAACGAAAGCATGAAGGCATAATCTGCAGAAGAGAATGCCTGTATGTTATTGTAGTTGAGCGTACCGTCGGGTTCTACCAGGAATAAGGTATTCATGATATCATCTACGGCAAAACGCAGTCCTGTGATGCCGATGGTGCGCTTATTATTTGCGGAGGGAAATGCAACGCTGACAAAATCATATTTACCGATACCGGCAAAATACTCGGCGTGCATGAGATTGACCTGTGGGTCGTCTTTGATGTTGACCAGCCCGGCGGGGTTCCAGTAACCGGCCGTACCATCTGCTACACCAGCCACCTGTGCACCACCCATGGAAAGCCCACGCGCACCTGCACCGATGTTGAGAAATTCATTCGAATATTTACGAAACTGAGCCCGGGAAGATAACGACACAAAAACGCAGCACAGGGTCAGGTATAGACTGAAGCGGTTCATTCGGGTAATTTTCAGATAAGCGGTTATTAATTAGACAGTTTATTTGTCCTTAGGGCTGCCTGCAAAAGTAACATTTACCTTTGGAATATCATAGCCCCCTTCCTATTAAGCACGCCCGAAAACGCATATAATGAAAAAAAATTGTCTAATCGGCCGGCCTTGACGGGGATGGCGTACTTTTGAGCCCAAATTTCGACTTAACACAATGAATCTCATAGAAGAACTACGCTGGAGAGGCATGATCCAGGATATCATGCCCGGCACGGAGGAGCAACTGCTGAAAGAAATGACCACGGCCTATATCGGGTTCGACCCCACGGCCGAAAGTCTGCATATCGGCAGCCTCGTTCCTATTCTGCTGCTGGTACACCTGCAAAAAGCCGGGCATAAACCCCTCGCACTGGTGGGTGGAGCAACAGGCATGATCGGTGACCCCAGCGGTAAAAGCGAAGAACGTAACCTGCTGGACGAGAACACCCTGGCCCGCAATGTGGCCGGCATCCGTGCCCAGCTAGAGCAATTCCTCGACTTCGACGGCAGCAAACCAAATGCCGCAGAAATGGTGAACAACTACGACTGGTTCCGCGGCATTTCCTTCATCGATTTTCTCCGCGACACCGGCAAGCACATCACCGTTAACTACATGATGGCCAAGGATAGTGTGAAGAAACGCTTCGAAGGTGAAGTGGGCATCAGCTATACAGAATTTGCTTATCAGTTGATGCAGGGCTACGACTTTTACTGGCTCTACGAAAACAAAAACTGCAAACTGCAGATGGGTGGCAGCGACCAGTGGGGCAATATCACTACCGGCACCGAACTGGTGCGCCGTAAGGCCGGCGGAGAAGCCTTTGCCTTCACCTGCCCGCTGATCCGCAAAGCAGACGGCACCAAATTCGGCAAAACCGAGTCCGGCAATGTCTGGCTCGACGCCTCCCGCACATCGCCTTATCAGTTTTACCAGTTCTGGCTCAATGCCAGCGATAGCGATGCCGCCACCTGGCTGCCGATCTTCAGTTTCCTCGACCGGCCCACGGTCGAAGCATTGAAAAAACAACATGAAGCGGCACCTGAGCAACGTCTTTTGCAGAAGAAGCTGGCGGAAGAAGTCACTTCGTTTGTCCATGGCCGTGAAGAATACGAAAAAGCAGTAGCCACCACAGAAAGACTCTTTGCCAATCAACATGCCGCCGCCGAATCATTAAGCCTCGAAGACCTCGAGGCAATGGAAGGTGTGGTAAAAGCATCGGTCAGCCGCGACGAATTAAAGGCCGGCATCGATGTAGTGAGTTTCCTGGCAACTGCGAATATATTTCCCAGTAAAGGTGAAGCCCGTAAATTGGTGCAAGGTGGCGGTGTAAGCATCAACCGCCGTAAAGTAGAAGCAGTTACAGATATAGTGAACGAAGAGCAGTTGCTGCACGACCGGTACATTCTGGTACAAAAAGGAAAGAAAAATTATTACCTGGTAGAAGCCCAGGGATAGTTTGAAAATTTTCGATAACGATTTTGAGCGCCCTGCATTCGTGTGGGGCGTTTCATATTAATGTTTGATTGGTAAACCCGGGAGATGGAGTGTTCTGCACGGTAAGCGACTTCTTATTGGTGGTTCGTGAAGACACAAACCACGGCGGCTAACAGCCATTCACGATTGACAATTCACCATTCACAATTGACAATTCACTATTGCCCATTCACGATTGACGATTGGCGATTCACCATTGACGATTCACGATTCACGTCCTCCGTATTCTTCACCCTTTTGCGATAGTTTTTGAAAAGACTGTGCCAGCGGAGTTTCAGCACACCGAGAATCCCTTCCTTCACAATGCCTTTGTTCATTTTGGATACACCAAAAGTCCGGTCCTGGAAAAGAATAGGCACTTCCTTGATTTTGAAACCCAGTTTCCATGCCGCAAATTTCATTTCAATCTGGAAAGCATAACCGACAAAGCGGATCTGATCGAGATTGATCGTCTCCAGTACTTCACGGCTATAACACATGAATCCGGCAGTAGGATCTTTTACCGGCATCCAGGTAATGATGCGCGTGTATATAGAAGCGCCTTTAGACAAAGCAATACGATTGGCGGGCCAGTTGGTTACGCCGCCACCTTTGGTATAACGTGAACCTACTGCCAGATCGGCGCCTCCATTTTTGCAGGCATCGTACAGGCGGGGCAGGTCATTGGGATTATGGGAGAAGTCAGCATCCATTTCAAAAATGTAAGCATAGCCGCGTGCGGTGGCCCATTTAAAACCATGGATATAGGCTGTTCCCAAACCGAGTTTACCTTTGCGTTCTTCAATAAATAGCTCACCGGGAAATTGCTGCATCAGTTCCTTGACAATAGCAGCAGTGCCATCAGGCGATCCGTCATCAATCACCAACACATGAAAATCCTGTTTCAGTCCAAAGATGGCATGAAGAATCCGGGAGATATTGTCCCGCTCATTATAGGTTGGTATGACGACTAACTTCTCCAAAGGATATACTGTACGAATTTACAACAACGAAAAAGGTTCCCTTGTTAAAAATTGTTCACAAAAAAGCAAGACCTTTTACGCTTTTTTCAGTTTTGTGCGGGTGAAAATTTCGGTGAGTTTCTGCTTGGTATTTTGCGGAAAATCGCCCTTCATCATCCAGTCATAATACTGAGGCTCAGCCTTTAGCACTTCTGCTACCGACTTGCCTTTGTATTTACCGAAGTTGAAGATCTCTACCCCGTTTTCCATGATGAACCGGCGTGCGAAATCCACAATCACTTCTTCGCCGATGGTTTTATTGATGGAATCGAGTGTGGTGCCGAGTTCGGGATAGCGCTCGAGTTGTGCAAGCAATATTTCGTAGGTAGCAGCGGCATCCACCTCGGCGCCATGTGCTCCTTCCAATGTTTTGTTGCAATAGAAACGATACGCAGCGCTCAGGGTGCGTTGTTCCATTTTATGGAAAATATTCTGCACGTCTACCATGCGGCGTCCTTTCATTTCAAACACCACACCTGCGCGCAGAAATTCTTCGATGAGCAGCGGAATATCAAAACGGTTGGAGTTGTAACCGGCGAGGTCGCAGCCGTCGAGCATCTGCTTCAACTCCTGGGCTACCTGCCGGAACGGAGGTGCATCCTTCACCATTTCATCAGTAATCCCGTGAATGTCGGTTGACGTGGCAGGGATGGCAATTTCGGGATTAATCAGCTTGCGTTTCTGGATGCGGGTGCCGTCGGGAAGTATCTTAACCACGGCAAATTCAATGATACGGTCCGTACCCAGATTGACACCGGTTGTTTCCAGGTCGATAACAGCAAGCGGTTTGGTTAGTTGAAGCATCAATTTATGGTTTTCAGAACGGGCGTAAAGGTAAAGAAACTGACCTAGTTAACCACTTTTTTATCAGGACAGCCGTTTTTTAACCGAACTTTTAATTAATACGTAGGTATATTTGCATACTATAGTCTTGCAATCACACGTTTAACCAGTCAAACACGCATCATGAAAACGAAACTTTTTGCATTGGCCGCCCTGCTGACACTTGTAATCGCAGCAACGTCCTGCTACTCTTCCAAAAAAACAGGCTGCCCCGGCAACCCCGGCACCAGCGCCCGTTTCCGTGGCTAACGTTCGTTAGACATTGATATTAATTTATTATTATCAGTCTATTATTTGACCGGATAAATTATATTTGCTCCGCAATGTTCAACAACACACATATTCATCATCATTTCTTACACAGCCGTAAGCCGTGAGATGTTTTATGTTTAATCATACTTGAAGGCTTACCAGTGGTAAGCCTTTTTTATTTGACCCGTATATCATTTTTATGGAAAAGAAAATTCGCATCGCTATTCAGAAATCAGGACGCCTGCACGACGATTCGATGCGGCTGCTCAAAGAATGTGGCATCGACGCCGGCAACAGCCGCAACCAACTCCGCGTGGCCGCCACCAATTTCCCCGCAGAGATATTTTTCCTCCGCGACGACGATATCCCCGAATACGTACAGGACGGTGTGGCCGATATTGGTTTCGTTGGTGAAAACGTGGTGCTGGAAAAAAATAAAAAAGTCAACACCGTTGAAAAACTGGGTTTTGGTAAATGCCGTCTCTCGCTCGCCATTCCCGCCAACAAGCGCATCCGCTCCGCCGAAGACCTCGCCGGAAAAAAGATTGCCACCAGCTATCCGCATATTCTATCCGGCTACCTGAAAAAGAAAAAGATCAAAGCCGATATTCACACCATCAGCGGCTCCGTGGAAATAGCTCCGCGTATCGGACTCGCCGATGCCATCTGCGATCTCGTGAGCTCGGGCAATACCCTTTTCTCCAACGAACTCACCGAACTTGAAACCATCCTGCAATCAGAAGCAGTGATCATCAGCAATAATGACCTCTCTCCCGCTTTGCAAAAGATACTGCATAAATTATTGTTCCGTATTCAGTCCGTCAAACGCTCGCGCAACAACAAATATGTATTGCTGAATGCCCCCAACGAAAAGCTCGACGCTATCTGCGGCCTGCTTCCCGGTATGCGCAGCCCCACCGTATTGCCACTCGCAGAACCCGGCTGGAGCTCCGTTCATTCCGTGATCACCGAAACCGATTTCTGGAATATCATCGAACAATTGAAACAACAGGGCGCAGAGGGCATCCTGGTTATACCGATCGAAAAAATGATTCTCTGATGATGCGTGTTTATAAATATCCCGCCGCTTCCCGCTGGCCGTCCATCTTACAACGTCCCGCGCAACGTGCAGGCAACGTACAACAAACCGTTGCGACTATCCTCGACGAGGTAAAGACCAACGGCGATAAAGCTTTACAGGTTTATGCGCGCAAACTCGATAAATGGGAAGGCGGCAAGTTGGAAGTATCCGCTAAAGAGATAAAAGCCGCAGCGCAACAACTTTCACCGGCATTACGCAAAGCCATTAAGACAGCCGCAGCCAATATCACCCGTTTTCACGAGGCACAGCAACTGCGCACCGGGGTGATCGAAACCCAACCCGGTATCCGTTGCTGGCGCAAACGGATGGCTATCGAACGCGTAGGCCTTTATATTCCCGGAGGTTCTGCACCACTTTTCTCTACCGTATTGATGCTGGGCATTCCCGCACGTATCGCAGGGTGTGAAGAGATCATTCTCTGCACACCTCCGAATCCTGATGGCACTGTTCATCCTGCCATTCTTTTTGCTGCACAATGTTGCGGCATCACGCGCATCTTCCGCATCGGCGGCGCACAGGCTATTGCAGCAATGGCTTACGGCACCAAAAGCGTTCCGCGTGTTTTCAAAATATTTGGCCCCGGTAACCAATATGTAACGGCGGCCAAACAACAGCTGCAACAGATCGCCGCCATCGATATGCCGGCCGGTCCTTCCGAAGTACTGGTGATTGCCGACGAAACGGCCAACGCTGCCTTCGTGGCCGCAGATCTTTTGTCGCAGGCAGAACATGGCCCCGATTCACAAGTGGTGCTGGTGACAACAACCGAACAACTGATCGGGAAAGTAAGGGAAGAACTGGCCACACAATTGCAACAACTGGAACGAAGGGATATCACGCGTGAAGCCCTGAAGCAAAGCCGGCTCGTACTGGTAAAAACGTTGGACGATGCAATTACCCTGTCCAATTATTATGCGCCGGAACATTTGATTCTGGCCTGCGATAAGGCCACCACGTTTGCCAATAAAGTGAAGTCTGCCGGTTCGGTTTTCATTGGCCACTATTCGCCAGAGTCTGTTGGTGATTATGCAAGCGGCACCAATCATACGTTGCCAACAAGCGGATATGCAGCCATGTATAGTGGAGTATCGGTTGAAAGTTTTTGCAAGACTATCAGCTTTCAACAGCTCAGCCGCAGAGGACTTAAAGGCATTGCGGGTACGGTGATGACCATGGCAGAAGGAGAAGGACTACAGGCACACAAACAAGCCGTTGCAATCAGGCTCAACCGTTAATATTCTTTCAACCGTTTTATATTTTATCAGTAATGGACTCTTTCAATCTGGAAAATCTTGTCAGGAATAATATCCGTAAAATGCGCCCCTACTCTTCTGCGCGTCATGAGTTCAGCGGTGAAGCCACCGTTTTTCTCGACGCTAATGAAAACGCATTGGGCAGTCCGCTTAGGTTTGCCGTAAGCCGCGACTCATCACCGCTGAACCGCTATCCCGATCCACTGCAACATCGCCTCAAAGAACAGATTGCGCGCATCAAAGGCATTCCGCCTTCTCGCATTTTCCTCGGTAATGGCAGCGATGAAGCCATCGATCTGTTGTTCCGGATTTTTTGCGAACCGGTTACAGACAACGTGATCATTTGCCCGCCTACCTACGGCATGTATGAAGTATGTGCAGACATCAACAATGTAAAAGTAAAAGAAGTACCACTTCAGTCTGATTACCAACTCGACCTCGAAGCAATTGCGGGATCGATTGATGTGTTTACGAAACTTATTTTTATCTGTTCGCCCAATAACCCAACCGGCAACAGCATCTACCGTGAAGACATCGAATTATTGCTGAATAATTTCGACGGCATTGTGGTGGTTGATGAAGCCTATATTAATTATGCACGTCAGCGCTCTTTCCTGCCTGAATTGACCGAGTATCCGAATCTGGTTGTGTTGCAGACTTTCTCAAAAGCCTGGGGCCTGGCAGGACTACGCCTTGGTATGGCCTTCGCATCGGAAGAAGTGATCCATTATTTCAACAAGGTAAAATATCCTTACAATCTTGGCGAACACACACAGGCACTCGCGCTCGAAGCTTTACAGCAAATGGAACAGATCAACGAATGGACACGCCAGACGGTTGAACAACGCGAATGGCTGGCAAAGCGTTTGGCCGAACTGCCTGTGACCAAACGTGTCTATCCATCCGACGCCAATTTTCTGCTCGTGGCCATGGACAACGCCGATAAACTGTTCAGTTACCTCACCGGCACGGGTATCATTGTACGCAACCGCTCCAAAGTGATCCTTTGCGACAACAGTCTTCGTATCACGGTCGGTACACCGGAAGAAAACCAACAACTACTCAACGCCTTAAAAGCTTACAACGCATGAAAAAAATATTGTTCATCGATCGTGACGGTACTCTATTGAAAGAAGCTCCACCGGATTATCAGGTAGATAGCTGGGAAAAACTGGCGTTTTATCCGGATATGTTTACCTGGATGCGCCGCATTGCATTGGAATTGGATTTTGAACTCGTGATGGTTACCAACCAGGACGGATTGGGCACGGATAGTTTTCCTGAAAACACATTTTGGCCAATCCATGATTTTGTGATGAAAAGCCTGGTCAACGAAGACATTCATTTCAGCGCGGTTCACATCGACAAAAGTTTTCCTGCCGAAAATTTGCCTACGCGCAAACCCGGCACCGGCATGCTCACTTCGTACATGAATAATCCGGAATACGATATTCCCGGATCGTTTGTGATCGGTGATCGCATCACCGACGTACAGCTTGCAAAAAATCTGGGTTGCAAAGCCATCTGGCTCAACAATGATCCCAACCTGGGCGCGGCAGAAGTAAACGATGACAACAACGCCTTACAACCATTCATCGAACTGGAAACGTCGAGCTGGAAAGCCATCTATGAAAGATTGCGGTTGGGACGTCGCGTTGCGGAGCATCGCCGCGATACACAGGAAACAAAAATCTATGTGCGCATCGACCTCGATGGCAGCGGACGTTCAGATATCAGCACCGGTTTGCCATTCTTCGATCACATGCTGGATCAGTTGAGCCGCCACAGCGGAATGGACCTCACCATTCACACACAAGGCGATCTCGAGATCGATGAACATCATACCATAGAAGATACGGCGATTGCCTTAGGCGAAACGCTGGCCAAAGCATTGGGCGACAAAAAAGGGATCGGCCGTTATGGTTTCACGTTGCCGATGGACGATTGCCTGGCACAGGTAGCACTGGATTTCAGCGGCCGCGCGTGGCTGGTATGGGAAGCAGAATTTAAAAGAGAAAAGATCGGTGAAATGCCAACCGAAATGTTCTACCATTTCTTTAAATCATTCAGTGATGCCAGCCGTTCCAATCTGAATATAAAAGCAGAAGGAACGAACGAGCACCACAAGATCGAATCGATTTTCAAAGCACTGGCCCGCACTGTGCGCCAGGCCATCCGCCGCGATGTGGACTACATGCAATTGCCCAGTACAAAAGGAACACTCTGATGAATATTGTTATCATAAAATACAATGCCGGCAATACGCAATCCGTGCTTTTTGCCCTGGAGCGTATCGGCGCGCAGGCAACGGTTACGGATGACGAATCCCTGATCCGCAGCGCCGACCGCTTGATCTTTCCCGGCGTGGGTGAAGCAGCCACAGCCATGCAATATCTCCGCGAAAAAGGTTTGGATAAAGTAATCCCGACATTGACACAACCGGTATTAGGCATTTGCCTCGGCATGCAATTGCTTTGCGCGCATTCGGAAGAAAGAGACACACCCTGTCTCAATATCATACCGGTAACGGTACAAAAATTCAACACAGCCAACGAATTGAAAGTGCCACAGATCGGCTGGAACACGATTCACCATCTGCGTTCACCGCTTTTCAATGATGTACCTGATAACAGTTACATCTACAATGTACACGGCTATTATGCGCCTGATAGTCCTTACGCCATCGCGCTTTGCGACTATGGCATCCGCTATGCCGCCGCGCTTAACAAAGACAATTTCTACGGCATACAATTTCACGCAGAAAAAAGCGCCGCTACCGGCGAACAGATATTGAAGAACTTTTTATCCCTCTGAACATGAACGTACAGGTTGCTAAATTAGAAGATGTATGGCCGTTAAGGCAGGAAGTAATGTATCCGGAACTGACCATCGACGCGGTTAAATTGCCCGACGATGCGGAAGGATCTCATTTTGGCATCTATGAAGACAACCAGTTGCTCTCCGTTGTATCCGTATTTGCACGCAACGGTGAAATGCAATTCCGCAAACTCGCTACACGCCGCGACAAACAAGGAAAAGGACTGGCCCGGATACTGCTGCAGCACGTGTTGCAATTGGCGGAACAGAAAAAAGTAACCCGTCTGTGGTGTAATGCGCGCCTCAGCGCCACCGGCTTGTACGAAAAAATGGGGATGCAACAAAGCGGGGCGCCGTGGAGCAAACTCGGTCATGAGTTTATCGTGATGGAGAGAAAATGGCCAACACAAAAGATGGAGATCATTCCTGCTATCGACATCATCGATGGCAAATGCGTGAGGCTGACGCAAGGTGACTACGAACAGAAAAAAGTATACAACGAACATCCGCTGGAAGTAGCGCGCGCATTTGAAGACGCAGGACTGAAGCGGTTGCACCTCGTCGACCTCGATGGCGCCAAAGCCAAAACAGTCAAAAACTGGAAAGTACTGGAGACCATCGCCGGCAAAACAAGGCTCAGTATCGACTTCGGTGGTGGCATAGCGGAATTGGCAGATGTACAGATTGTATTCAATTCCGGCGCGCACTATGCAACGGTCGGCAGCATTGCCGTAAAAAAAGAAGAAGAGTTTGCCAGGTGGTTGCTGGCCTTTGGCGCGGATCGTTTTTTATTGGGAGCCGATGTAAAAGAAAAAAAGATCGCGATACATGGATGGCTGGAACAGACAGATATCGATGTAAAAGATTTTATCCGGAAATACCAACAGCGTGGTGTGCAGCAGGTGTTCTGTACCGATGTAAGCAAAGACGGAAAACTGGAAGGGCCATCGCTTGACCTTTACAAAGAAATCATTAGTGAATTTCCGTCGTTGCATTTTATTGCGAGCGGCGGTGTGTCTTCGGTGGCCGACCTCGATGCCCTGCTGGAAGCGGGTTGCAAAGGAGTGATCATCGGAAAAGCAATTTATGAAAACCGGATCAGCCTGGCTGATCTTCAACGATACAATTGATATGCTGACCAAACGCATTATTCCCTGCCTGGATATTAAAGACGGGCGCACGGTGAAAGGAACCAACTTCGTGAACCTGCGCGATGCCGGAGATCCGGTAGAACTTGGGGCTTTGTATGCGGCGGCCGGTGCCGACGAACTGGTCTTCCTCGACATTACAGCCACAGTCGAAAAACGCAGAACCTTAAGCGAACTCGTAAGAAAGATCGCGCGGCAGATCAACATTCCTTTTACCGTTGGCGGTGGCATCAGTAGCGCCGATGAAGTGAGTTTATTATTGGATCACGGCGCCGACAAGATCTCCGTTAATACGGCTGCTTTTAAAAATCCGGGGTTGATTTCTGCTATAGCCAACCGTTTCGGCAGTCAGTGTGTGGTGCTGGCCATCGATACCCGGCAGGAAGACGACGGCAACTGGTATGTGTATTTGCAGGGCGGACGTACACGCACGCCGGTGCTTTGCCGTGATTGGGCAATGGAGGCCTGCCGCCTTGGCGCCGGTGAAATATTGCTGACGTCGATGAACCACGATGGCACCAAACAGGGCTTTGCCTGTGAACTAACGGCTGAAATTGCCTCATCCGTATCTGTGCCGGTGATCGCCAGTGGTGGTGCAGGAACCGAAGCACATTTCGCAGAGGCGTTTACCAAAGGAAAAGCAGACGCCGCTTTGGCCGCCAGTATTTTTCATTTCCGTGAAATACAGATACCTGATCTTAAAAATTATCTTCGCCGCGAAGGAGTTTCCGTGCGGCTCTGACCTAAACTATTCAAACAAATGACCCCTGATTTTACCAAATACACCGATGGACTGATGCCTGCAGTTGTGCAAGACGTCAACTCCGGCAAGGTTCTGATGCTCGGTTTTATGAACCAGGAAGCGCTTGATAAAACACGCACAGAAGGGAAAGTATGTTTTTTCAGCAGAAGCAAACAACGGCTGTGGACCAAAGGCGAAACTTCGGGAAACTTTTTGCTGACCAAAGACATTCTGCTTGATTGCGATCAGGATACGTTGCTCGTCAAAGCTGTTCCGGTCGGACCTGTTTGTCATACCGGCGCAGATACTTGCTTTGAAGAAACCAATCCCTCCTTTTCTCTTCAGCAACTGGAAAGCATCATTACTGACCGGCTGACGAATCCTGACGAGGCGTCTTATACGACCAAACTTTTTCAGAAAGGCATCAACAAAGTGGCGCAGAAAGTAGGCGAAGAAGCGGTGGAATTGGTTATTGAAAGTAAAGATGATAATAAAGAATTGTTCCTCGGTGAAGCGGCGGACCTGCTGTACCACTACCTTATCTTATTGCAGGCAAAACAATTCAGACTTGATGATGTATTGCAGGTGCTTGCGGCAAGGCATAAAGAAAAACAAAGGGGAACATAAGAATATGTCCCCCTGAGGCTTCATCCTGTGTAGTTGATCACTCAATTAATCAAAACCCGCACCGTTTTAAAGCGACTTTGTGTTTTGTCATAGATGTTGAGCCAATAGATACCCGGCGTCAGCGATGCTGCCTGCGGAATAGTTTCTACCTGGTCATGCTGGGTTACGTTCACTTGTCGTGTGAGCAACTCCTGACCTACACTATTGTGAAGTTTTAAGGTATACGATCCTTGTTCCAATCCCGTCATCTTCACGCGCATCGGCGCAGCTTTCAGCGGGTTGGGTGATACGAGCACATCGCCCGGTACTTTCTCATTGAAGCGTACCATTACAATGTTGGAATAGGTATAGCGTGCGTCGTTATCTTTTATTTTTAAGCGGTAGTAGTTAACGCCCATGTACGGGAATTTATCCGGGTACAGGTATTCATTGCGTTGTTCTCCTCTCGCAAATACCATCGCGATCGATTGGAAATCCACGCCATTAATACTGCGTTCCAGTTCATAACCGTTGAGGTTCATTTCGTGCGTCGACGTCCAGTTCAGGTTGACAATTTTACCGTTGATGGCCCCTTCGAATTCGAGCAACGAAGCAGGCAAAGTGATATTACAATTGGTTGCAGTAAAAGTGTATGATTTACCCAGGCCATTGTTGTCGGCGGCAAAGCTGGTAAGCGTGCCGAGTGTGGCGCCGAGATTCAACAGGCCCGAACCGAAATCCAGTGAATTGCTTGAGCCACCGATCAACGCTCTTGAAGGCTTTGTTGGTCCCATCACGAAACCTGCATCGGACACGCTTTTGCCGATCATGGCTGTTGCGTTCACACCCAGCGTTGGCGAAGTTTCGCTGAACAACGACCAGGCCGGTGTGGTAGAATAGGTTCCGCTTGCATTACCATAATAGATATAAGCAGATCCGCCTACTACGTCTGTATTGACCAGCCCAACGGCGGTGGACAGTGGTTCACCTACCACGAGGTCGGCAAAACCGTCGCAGTTGGCATCGCGCATGTTGTCAAAGCTGCTTGCATACAATAATGACAGGTTAAGATTTTGACCGCCCAGGATAGAAAGAATACTTGTTGAACGAGGAGAAGAAAGTACCTGGCTCGATGCAACAGGGTTGGTAAATGCACCGGTTCTGCGTGCGAACACATGCAATTCACCTGCTTTCACCTGAAGGTTTAACACTTGTGGCAATACATTTCCTGTGGGTGCGCCCACAAGAATGTTACCCGTGCGTGAACCGCTTTTATATTTTGCACCTTTAACCTGGTAGCCAAAAAGATTGGCTGCATTACTGAGCAGTCCGCTGGTATTGGCCTGCAGACGTGCAACAGATGTTGTATTAACATCAGTACCTGTTCCGCTATAAACATAAGCCGTACCTGCCAGTACCTGGCCGCTGAGGATATCGAGTACGGTTTGTACCAATCCGCCAACGCCGGCCGTCAATGCACCGAGGTTAACACCCGCCGGAGCGCCTACTACTACGTCTTTGTGACCGTTGTTATCAAAATCGCCGGCAGCATCAACACTGAAGCCAAACAGCAATCCATCTATTTGTCCGTTCAACACACCGGACAACAGCGGACCGGCTACTACCCATAGTGTACCGCCTACAATAGGTACTGCCTGCACAAGTGAGCCAACCGCTCCGTATAAACCAAGCAGCGAACCGGTTGGCGGTTCCAGTGAACGGATAGTGGTAAAGGTGTTGCTTGCGTTGCTCAGGAATACAAATGCACCACCGGTTTTAATGGAAGCCGCACCGCTGATACGCGCATAGGTTGGCGCACCTACCACGATCTCTCCTTTCCCGTCGCCGTTCATGTCTTCGGCTACTGCCATGGAAAAGCCAAATAAAGGATTAATGGTTACCGTTGTGCTGTTGAAAAGACTACCTCCGGTGAGGTTGATGCTTACGAGCGGACTGGGATTGGTACCGGTGAGCGGGCCACCCTGGTATATATAAATCTTACCAACAGTAGCATTCACGACGGTACTGCCGCCAACGTTCACACTTGCCTGGTCCAGTGGTGCACTGATCAGCAGGTCATTTATACCGTCGCCGGTTACATCACCAGCGGTAATACTGAAACCAAACAGACCGCCGGAAATAACGGTGTTGGGCTGCAATGTTTTGCTTGGTGCTGTAGGCAGACCAGTAGCTGATCCGAAATAAAGGAACACGGCGCCAACGGAAACAAGGCTGCCGGAACCTGAAATAACATCGGCCATAGCAGGTGCACTGATGGCTACGTCATCAAAACCATCGCCATTCACGTCGCCAACACCTGCAACGGTGAAGCCATATAAGGCCTGCACCTGCAGTGCGAGACCGTTAAGCAGACCGGGCAGTACACCGTCGGCAGAAGTAGCCCATTCCGAAGAATGGTTTAAGGGGTCTATTGTAACAGGATAAGTTGCGTCGCGGTCATCAACCCACAAAGTGAGTTTGTTGCTGCGATCGTTGTAATGCATTTTTGCCTTCAGTTTTTTGTGATTCGCATCCCATACTACGAGATCATCATAAGCCATTTTGATGTCGTCGGTATTGGCGGGTGAATGAAAGAAAATTCTTCCATCACCAGCAGTGCGTACGCCGAGGCTTGACTCTACTTCCATCTGCACTTCCAAACCGGAAGTAGCAGAGGAAGGACGGGAAGGAATAATGAAATTTTGTCGAAGGCCTTTCTTTTCGTGTACATACTCTACCATCATATTGGTATAAGTATAGGTCACTTTATTCTCGCCTGTCAAAGCAGGTTCTTTCAGCAATGAACCCGTGTTCAATACACGGAATCCTACCTGCCAATAAGCAGCTTTGCCTGCGGTCATTTGTTTTACCGCATAACCTTTTTCGTCGATGCGGAAAGCCAATTGGTTATTAAGATTAACAGCAGCGTAAGTATCGCTGGCAGGAGAAGCAAATGCGATGGATGAATTTTCAAGATGTGTTACAGCATGTCCATACCAGTCGTCCGATGCAGATGCCGGTAATTTTTTATCTTTTTTCGGGGTTTGAACAGCAGAAGGAGTTGTGGTTAAAAACGGTGACGGCTCTTGTGCGTCCACATGTGATAACAACGTGAACAGGCACAAGCATACCAGTGGGTAAAACTTGCGTTTCATAAATCGGGATTTTGAGTGATCAATAGATAAACAGGATTTCGAAAAAACATGGTCTTTAACCATGACTTGCCGGGGAAAGAAAATGGCATGCGAGCTCCTTCAGTGAGGACCATAAGGATATACTACGGCCGGATAAGGGTACTGGCAGTTGACTTAATTTCGCAGACAAGGGTCAGGGTTGGCTCAGGTTATTGGGGGTCTTTTGATAAGATATCGGTGGTGAAGCTTCAGAACAAATGTAGGATTACAAAGAGGCGAAGTTGTACCCTGATCAATCCAACAGATACCCTTAAACGGTCAATCTGTTTTTCTTAACAATAAATATAAGGTGGAAGGTATAAGGGGTAAGGCGTAAGGTTATAGGTTATAGGTTGTAGGTTATAGGTAGTAAGTGTACATTCTCCATTGACAATTGACCATTCACCATTCACCATTGACGATTCACGATTCACCATTCACCATTGACCATTCACGATTGACGATTCACTTGTACTCCCAGGGAATCTCCACGCTGATCGTGGTACCTTTTCCCGGTGCGCTTTCAATGCTGTAATTGCCGCCCATCATGTCGGTTCTTTCTTTCATACCGAGGATGCCGTAGGTTTTGGAATGTTTGAGCTGTGAAGTATCCATGCCATTTCCATCATCGGTAATGTTCATGGCTATTGCTCCATCGTGATAAACAATAGTTACCACTACATGTGAAGCCTGCGCGTGGCGCGCTACGTTGGTGAGGGATTCCTGCAGTATGCGGAATAATGCGATACGGATGCCATCCGGCAGTTCCGTATCAGGTATGTTTGAGTCGAAATGCGTTTGCACACCGCTGCGTCTTTCAAATTCTTTGAGGTGCCACTCCATTGCCGCCGAAAGCCCCAGATCATCCAGCAGACTCGGACGCAGTTCGGAAGAAATACGACGGATACTGCCTACCGTTTCTTTCAACACGTCCAGCAGCCCTTCCATTTTCTGGCGCACCAGCGGACTCTCGGATTTAATTTCGGAGATCAGCCAGGTGATTTCCATTTTCATTACCGTTACCTGTTGTCCGAGTTCGTCATGTATTTCACGGGCAATGGACTTACGTTCTTCCTCGCGTACCTGGTGCAGGTGATCACTGAGTTCGCGGATAGTACGGTAAGAATGCTCGAGCTCCTGTTGCGCTTCGCGTTGTTCGGTGATGTTGACCATCGAACCGATCATGCGAATGGGCTCGTTGTGTTCGTCGAAAATAATGTATCCCCTGTCGAAGATCGTTACATAGCTGCCATCGGATTTAATGAAGCGGTATTCGGCCGTCCATATTTTGTCGCGATTGATCACGGCCTGGCGTATGCCGGTTGTCACACGTTCGCGGTCCTGCGGATGAAGACAACTATCCCAGAAAGAAATATGCTGATGAGTAATATTGCGTTCATAGCCCAACATGGAGAAGAAGTTGTCGTTCCAGGTGAGCTGTCCTGTTGCAAGCTCCCAATCCCAGATCACATCGTTGGTCGCTTTCATTACCAGGCCGTATAGTTCACCAGCCTTCACCAGTTCTTCAATGATGCGTTTCTCTTTGGAGATATCGATCATCAGTCCTTTGAGTACCACAGGACGGCCATCGGCTCTTTCCACGCTCACGATATCGCGCAGCCATACAGAGCGACCATCGGCCGCTATCATGCGGTAGGTGAATTCGTAATAATTGGTTACCTGCGAACGTGAATGGCAATAATTAATTACCCATTCGCGGTCGTCGGGGTGGATATGATCTTCCCAGAAATTAGCTTCTTCCAACCAGGACGACAGCGGATAGCCCAACATTTTCTCCGCATGCCGGCTGACACAGCGGAAACGGTTGGCATCGGCTTCCATTTCCCATACAATACCATCGATGCTGTTGACCAATATGCGGTAGTTGTCCTGCAGGCGGTTACTCTCCTGCCGCGCTTCTTTGTCGTCTGTGATATCCTGCAGTACCAACAACCAGCCGTCTTCCACCGCCCTTGCGATAATCTTCAGCCAGATGCCGGAAGGTTGCAGGAAGTGTTCCCAGCTGCAGGTAGTACCGGGCGTGGTGATTGTACCGAGTTGTGCGGGTAAAGGCTCTGGTTGTCCGAGGTAAGTATTAAGAAAGAAAACGGAATTATCAGTTGTAAATGCCGAGGTCAGTTTTTGCGCTTCGGCATTCATCCATTTGAATGAACCGTCAAAGCCAACAAGGATGACAGCTTCAGGAAGTTGCTGAAGAATATCGGAAATTAAAACTGCGTCGGGTTGCCTGATGCCCGCTGACCATTCACGATCCGCCATGTGTAAAGATTGATTAGGATGTCACACATCCATCCGGCTGATTAAACGGATGGTTCAGAGTCCATGGGCATTGATAAAGTTAACAAGCGAAGCAGTGTTGCGCAGGTTAAGCTTCTTGAGAATATTATAACGGTGTACTTCAACAGTTTTCAGGGAAATGTCCAGCTTCACGGCAATTTCCTTGGAAGAAAAACCATCCTTGATAAACTGGATGATGTCCAGCTCGCGGCGGGAGAGATTGTTCATGTCGGGTTGTCCCGGCTCGTCCTGGATCTCCTGCTGTGCAAGAATGTTTTTAACTTCTTCGCAAATATATTTTTTGCCGTTGTATACTTCGATGATCGCATGGATCATTTCTTCTTTGGATGAGTTTTTGGTAACATAGCCCATCGCTCCGAGCTGAATCAGCCGCTTGGCATACGCGGGCATGCTATGCATGGATACACCGATCACACGCGAACCAGGTGACAATTTACGGATTTGCTTGGTGGCATCGAATCCGTTCATCGGACTCATGTTCACATCCATCAGCACAATGTCAGGGCGGGTGTTCTTGGCGATCTCCACGGCTTCTTCACCGCTGCCGGTAGAATCTACGACTTCAAATCGGTCATCGCTGTTGAGGATAAATGACCAGGAGTCGCGTATTAATTTGTGATCGTCAACAAGCAGTATAGTAATTTTTTCCATTTGGATATAGGGCTTATACGTTTCAGGATAGGTTTATGCAATCAAAAGTAAATGAAAAATACCTTACCAGGGTTCAAAGCAACAACGACTGATGAAAGAAATACCAGTGTAAGTGTTTTTACCTACAAAGTTTTACGATTTCATCTATCGTATTTTTACTTACACTCTAATATAGTGATTTAATGGAAATTACCCATTAAAAAAGACGGTTTTCCCTCTTTTTTTTATTTGTGGTAAATGCCTAACGTGCCGTCGAACGCCGCCATTCAAGGTGGGATGGCAATACTCTTTTTTGTTCCCCCGGCAGCAATTTTTTGCCTTCGATCAAGCGAAAAAGAATGCCGGCGGCCTCCTTCCCGATCTCATAGGCGGGTTGTACTACCGTTGTCAGCGGTGGGTTAAAAAGTGAAGCAACGGTCAGGTTGGAGAAACCTGCCACACAAAGATCTTCCGGTATTTTCACTCCCATTTCGGTACACACTTCATACGTGTCCACAGCCAGTTTCTCCACCGCGGCAAATACTGCATCGGGCCGTTGCGGACCACTCAGGATTTTTTTCAACTGCTCACGGCTGTCACCATCGGCAGCGCTGCATTCCACAATAATGGATAAATGTTCCTTTCCTTTTTCTTTCAATGCCTGCAGATAACCATCCTGCCGGTGACGGCTAATGGAAAGATTACCGGCCATGGTAAGAAAAGCAACGCGCTCGCAACCGCTTTCGAGCAGCCGGCGACAGGTTTGATAAGCCAATAATTTTTCGTCGGTGATCACCCGCGGTGCATCGATCCCATCTACTACCCGATCAAAAAAGACAATGGGCAACTCGGCTTCGCGGCAGGCTTCAAGATGCGGATAGGATTCGGCTTCGGTAACGGAGATCAGTAATCCATCTGCCCGGCCGTTTTGCAACAACTGCACTACTTCGCGTTCCTGTTTGCTGTTTTCATGCGTCAGGTAAATGAGTACATGATACCCTTTTTCCTGCGCCACCAGTTCGATGCCATTGATTGCCTGCGAAAAAAAGTTGTTGCGGATCTCGGGCACTACCACTGCAATGGTGCGGCTTTTAGCCTGACGGAGACTGCTGGCATGCGGGTTGGGACGAAAACCATATTTGTCTGCCAGCGCTTTTACCCGCGCTTTGGTAGCAGCACTGATCTCGTGGCTGTCGCGCAGCGCTCTCGACACCGTCGACACGGCGAGATTGAGTTCCCGCGCCAGTTTTTTTAGATCCGTTCCAGCCATATCCGCAAAAATAACTCTTCATCGGCTCGAAAACGTTTTCGCAAAAAAATCTCCGGTCAGTGGTGTTTGCTGTTCTTTTTGCTGCAACTTGCGGCAAGGGTGAATCGTGAATGGTGAATAGTGAATGGTCAATGGTGATATACACTTACTACCTATAACCTTAAACCTTACACCTTACACCTTACACCTTAGGCCGAAGTATCGGCCCTTACACCTTACACTTATTACCTAAAACTTAATACTCAATACTTCCATGTACCGCTTTCAACAAACAATGCGCTGGTTCGGACCGAATGACCCTGTAAGCCTCCAGGATATCCGCCAGGCGGGATGCACAGGCATCGTGTCCGCTCTTCATCATATACCTAACGGGCAAGTATGGACTAAAGAAGAAATTCTCCAACGCAAGGAAGAAATTGAAGCGGCAGGATTGGTATGGTCGGTAGTAGAAAGTATCCCCGTGCATGAAGGCATCAAAACCCGCACGGGCAATTTTGAAGAATACATTATTAATTATAAGGAAAGCATCCGCAACCTGGCCGCCTGCGATATCCGCATCGTGACCTACAACTTCATGCCCGTGCTCGACTGGACACGCACCGATCTTTCCTTCACCTGCGCCGATGGCAGCAAAGCTTTGCGTTTTGAACGTGCTGCTTATGTTGCCTTCGATGCGCTCATGCTGCAGCGCCCGGGTTCAAAAGAAGCATACAGCGAAGAAGAATTGAAAAAAGCCTCCGATTACCTCGCTCAGTTAAGCGACGAAGACCGCCAGAAATTGCAACGCAACATCATTGCCGGCTTACCCGGCAGCGAAGAAAGCTTCACGCTGGCGCAATTTCAGCAGGCGCTCGATACCTATAAAGGCATCGACGCAGACGGTTTGCAACGGAATCTTATTGCTTTCCTGAGCGAGATTGCCCCGGTTGCAGAACAGGCAGGCGTGTTACTGGCCATTCACCCCGACGACCCTCCTTACCCGATGTTCGGCCTGCCACGCGTGGTGAGCACACCCGAACAGGTTTCCACTTTGATCAACGCCGTTCCTTCGCCCTCCAACGGTCTTTGTTTTTGCACCGGCTCTTTCGGTGTTCGGGCAGATAATGATCTGCCCGCCATGGTGCGCCAGTTTGGCGACCGTATTCATTTCGTTCACCTCCGCAGCACGCTGCGCGATGAGGAAGGTAATTTCTTCGAAGCCGACCATCTCGACGGCGACGTTGATATGTATGATGTGGTAAAGGCGCTGGTAGAGGTGATGCAAAAACAGGCAACCAACATTCCGATGCGTCCCGATCATGGTCACCAGATGCTGGACGACCTGAAAAAGAAAACGAACCCGGGCTATTCGGCTATCGGACGTTTACGGGGATTGGCAGAAATTCGAGGTTTGGAGTTGGGCATCCGCAGAAACTTGCAGGCAGGTTAATTGGCCTGTGTTGCATTGAGCACGATCTGCTCCAGTTCCGCAATATCGAAAGGTTTCTGCAGCGCGTAGTCTGCGCCCGCTTCCTGGGCCAGTTCCTGTATATTATTATTGGCGGTAAATAAAATCACCGGCACGCTCTTGTGCATGGGAGATCCTTTCACAATTTGTATCGCTTTTACCCCGCCGATATCAGGAATCCAGTTGTCCATCAGGATCACATCCGGGCTGTGCGTGTCGATATCTTCCAGTATGCCGTTGCAGTTATCTTTATTAATCACTTCGAAATTCCGGGCAGCGAGAATAATACTGCAGACTTCCAGCAAATCCTTATCGTCGTCGTAAATGATGATTTTTTTCACGCGGTAAATATAAGACAGAAGTTTTTCTTAATTTAATGTCTCCATCCGCCTTCGTTATTTTCCGTAAACTGTTGTTTTTGTGTTCGGGTACAGAATTTGTAGGGCTAAATGCTTATTTTTATGCACTATGCTGCTAGCCTCAAAAAAAATACACCGTAAAGGATCAGCATGATACTTATTGTCGACGACAAAGCGGAGAATATTTACTCACTGAAGGCCCTCCTCTCCATCCACTCATTTCCCGTAGATACGGCAACAAGCGGTGAAGAGGCCCTCAAAAAAATACTGGCCAACTCCTATGCGCTCATCATCCTGGACGTTCAGATGCCGGGGATGGACGGTTTTGAGGTGGCTGAGATTTTATCGGGCTATAGCAAGTCGAAGGATATTCCCATCATTTTTCTTACGGCCGTTAACACGGACAAAAAATACATTACCCGGGGCTATTCCTCGGGCGGGGTCGATTATATTACCAAGCCCATCGATCCGGACATCCTGCTGCTGAAAGTGAAAACACTTTACCGGCTGTACGAGCAAAGCCGGCAGATGCAGGAAATGCACATCGACCTTGTGCAGGAAGTGGAGAACAGGAAGAAGGCAAAAAGGGAAGCCGACGAAAAAGCCGCCGAGTTCCGCTCCATTCTTGAGTCCATTCCACAGATCGCTTTTACCACTACTGCCGAAGGCACCCTCGAATACAATAATACCCGCTGGCTCGACTATGCCGGCAGCGCCGGGGAATTCCCTCCCGTTCATGAGGAAGACGAAGATTTCCGCACCGCCCTGCTCCGCCAGATACCGCAGGGTTTGCCTATTGAAATGGAAGCCCGCATCCGCCGCCGCGACGGAGGCGACTGGCGCTATCATCTCGTTCGCGTTATGCCCGTGAGAGAAAATGATAAAGTGGTGAAATGGGCCGGCACTTTTACCGATATCGAAGACCAGAAACAGGCCGTGCAGAAAAAAGACGAGTTCATCAGTATCGCCAGCCACGAACTGAAAACACCGCTGACCAGCATCAAGGCCTACCTGCAATTGCTGCAACGCGAAGCCGTCGACAAAAATCCTTTGTCGCTTTATATCGACCGCACCCTCACACAGGTTAAAAAACTCGACGGATTGATCGCCGAGTTACTCGATATTTCCAAACTCGAAAGCGGCAAACTGGTTTTCGACCAGACGTCTTTTGATTTCGAATCCATGCTCACCGCGCAGATCGAAATGTTCAAGCGCAGCTACCCCGATTACCTGATCGAACGAACAGGATTTGTACCAGTGACGGTATATGGAAACGAATCACGCCTGGAACAGGTGGTGACCAACTTCATCAACAACGCTATTAAATATTCGCCCGATGAACGCAAAGTGATCGTGGATGCGCGGGTGAAAGACAATGACCTCTGGCTTTCCGTTACCGACTTCGGTATCGGGATCTCGGATGCCGATCAGAAAAAACTGTTCAATAAATTTTACCGGGCCCCGCAAGCCGTATCGAGTTTCCAGGGAATGGGCATCGGTCTGTATATCTGTGCTGAAATCATCCGGCGCCACGGCGGACAGTATGGTGTGAACAGTGAACCGGGCAAAGGATCGACATTCTATTTTTCCATTCCGCTTAAAAAAGAAGCTTAATATGCCTACCAGCCAAACGCGACGTACACTGACCGTGGGGTTCGGAATTTCTCTTGCCATCCTGCTGATTACTTCCGTAGCATCATTTATCAGCATCCGCAATCTTATTTATAGTGCCAATGAGGTCAATCATACCAATACGGTATTGAAGGAACTTGAAAACGTAATTTCCTATACCAAGGATGCCGAAACAGGCCAGCGGGGCTACCTGCTCACGGGCGACTCCGTTTTTCTGCAGCCTTATTTCGGCGCACGTGAAAAAACACAGGGATCACTTGATACTGTAAGGCGCCTCACGGAAGACAATCCTATTCAGCAAAGACGTATTACAGATCTTGGCGCCATCATCAATGCCCGGTTTGATTACCTCAGCCGTTCTGTTAAACTCAGGCAGACCGATCTTAACCAGCTTCAACTGGGCAAAGCCGAAATGGACCGCGCACGCCGACTGGTGATACAAATGCAGGAGACCGAACAGCAATTACTCATTCAACGTACCGAATCAGTACAACGGTTTTCTACTTTCACACCGGTACTGATTATCATTGCCGCTTTGATCGCCGTCTTCACCACTGTTTACTTTTACCGCAAAGTCAGCGAAAGCTTCAAGCGGCAACGTGAGCTTACCCTTGAATTGCAGGCGAAAGACAAGGATATCACCAACCGTATCGACATCATCCAGGGATTGGCCGCACAAATTTCCAAAGGCGATTATAAAATACGGTTGAATGAAGAACAAAGCGACGGGCTCGGAAATCTTTCCTTCTCCCTGAATATGATGGCTGCATCACTCGATCATTCCTTCACTTTATTGGGAGACAAAGAATGGTTGCAGACTGGCTCCATGCAATTGAGTGAAAAAATGGCCGGTGAAAAAACGGTGATTGATCTCACCAGCGAAATACTGAATCACCTGGCGTCTTACACCAACGCACAGGCCGGCGCCTTTTATTTACTGGAAGAAAATATACTCACCTTCCAGAATGGTTATGCCGTAAAAGCCGACTCGATCCGGAATAAGATTGAATCCGGCAACGGTGTTACCGGCCAGGCCGCCGAAAGTAAACGCACCGTTTTAGCCACGGATATACGGGAAGAAGATTTTGTGATCACCTTTGGGCTGGGCGAAGTACGCCCCCGCAGCATCGTGGCCTTCCCGGTTATTTTCGAAGGCAGCGTAAAAGGGGTGATCGAACTCGGTGCATTCACTGACTTCACCGAACGCGATCTGCAGTTGTTCAATACCATCGCGGAGCCCGTGGGCATCGCACTCAATACCGCACAGAGTCGCGCACGCCTGCAGGAACTGCTGGAAGAAACACAGGCGCAGTCTGAAGAGTTGCAGGCACAACACAGCGAATTGGAAAACCTGAATACCGAACTCGAAGCACAAGCTGAAAAACTCCAGGCTTCCGAAGAAGAGCTCAAAGTGCAACAGGAAGAGCTAATGGAAACCAACAGCGAATTGCAGGAACGTTCCAAATTACTGGAAGAGAAAAACGATCTCATTCTCCAGCGCAATCTCGAGATACAAAAGAAATCGGAAGAGCTTGCTTTAAGCGCGCGCTACAAGTCGGAGTTCCTAGCTAATATGTCGCACGAACTGCGCACGCCGCTCAATTCGATCCTGCTGCTCTCCCGTTTGCTTGGCGAAAACAACGATACCAATCTCAAACCTGAACAGGTTGAATTTGCCAACGTCATTCAAAGTTCGGGCAACAGCCTGCTCATGCTCATCGACGACATCCTCGACCTGTCCAAGATTGAGTCCGGCAAAATGGAACTGGAATACGAAGTGGTTCCCATCAGCGAAATTGCGCGCGATATGCAGATGATGTTTGAACCAATGGCCCGTGAAAAAGGCGTTGAGTTCCGCATCGTGCGCGAACAACGCGCACCCGGGGAAATCGAAACCGATAAACTCCGCCTCGAACAGATCATCAAAAACCTTATTTCCAACGCGATCAAGTTCACCGAAAAAGGATCCGTGGAACTCGCCTTTTCCGCACCGGAAGAACTCACAGGTTACCTCAACATCCGCGTAACCGATACGGGCATCGGCATTCCGCAGGAAAAACAATTACTCATCTTCGAAGCATTCCAGCAGGCCGACGGTTCCACCCGCCGCAAATACGGCGGCACGGGTCTTGGCCTGTCGATCAGCCGTCAGTTGGCACTGCTGCTGCGCGGTGATATCACATTGACCAGTGAACACGGCAAGGGAAGCACGTTTATTCTTTCCATCCCTGTAAATCCGTCAACCGTGGAGCAGCAGGAACCAGTGGAACAATTATCCCCTGTCGCAGACACAGAAACAACCGCAACTGAGCCCAGCCTTCCCGAGCCGTATGAATTTATCGCGGGTCATATTCCGGCCGATATGCCGGACGACCGCGATGAGGTACAACCCGGCGACAAAGTGATGCTGATCGTGGAAGACGATACCGGTTTTGCACACGCACTGGTCGATTTCACCAGGCGTAAAGGATACAAAGCCATCGTAGCCGTACGTGGCGACCATGGTGTGGAACTGGCACGCCGTTATCTGCCTGCCGGTATTCTGCTCGACATTCAACTGCCGGTCAAGAGCGGATGGGAAGTGATGGAAGAATTGAAAAAAGACAAGCTCACGCGTCATATACCGGTGCATATCATGTCCTCGCATTCGGTAAAAAAACAAAGCATCAGCCTGGGAGCGATCGACTTCATCAACAAACCCGTTGCGCTCGATCAGATGAATTCGGTTTTTGAAAAAATCGAATACTACCTGAAGAAAGACAACAAGCAGGTGTTGATCATCGAAGACAATACAAAACATGCCGAGGCGCTCTCCTACTTCCTCAGCACACACAATATCAGTGCGCGTATATCTGCCAACATCGAGCAGGGTCTCGAAACGCTGCAGCAGAAAGAGGCGGATTGCGTGATCCTTGACATGGGCGTGCCTGACATGAATGCTTACTCAACGCTGGAAAGCCTGAAAAAAAATAAAGGCCTCGAACACCTGCCTGTTATTATTTTCACAGGGAAAAGTTTATCACGCAGCGAAGAAATGCGTATCAAACAATATGCAGATTCGATTGTAGTAAAAACGGCGCACTCCTATCGCAGGATATTGGATGAGGTGTCCATCTTCCTGCACCTGATGGAAGAGCACAAGAAGAAAGAAGGCGGGGCCCCTCCACGCATGAAGCCATTGGCAGAAATACTGAAAGGACGTAAAGTATTGATGGCAGATGACGATGTGAGAAATATATTCTCTCTCACGCGCGTGCTGGAACAACACCAGATGCAGGTAGTACCTGCCATTAATGGCAAGGAAGCGCTGGAATTGCTGAAGCGTGAGAAAGACATCGATATTGTGCTGATGGATATGATGATGCCTGAAATGGATGGATATGAAACAATCGGCAAGATCAGGGCAAATAGTGTCTGGAAAAAACTGCCCGTTATTGCCATCACCGCTAAAGCCATGGCCGGCGACCGCGAAAAATGTATACAGGCCGGCGCCGACGACTACATCTCTAAACCCGTAGATATGGATCAGCTGGTATCCCTGCTGCGCATCTGGCTCTACGATCATTCAGCCAAAAGGAACAACTAACTTAACTATGAGTAACCGTAAGATCCTCATCATCGATGATGACGCTAAGAACATTTTTGCACTGACGGCCACACTCCGTTCGCGGGGTTATGACAGCACATCCGCCACCAGTGCAGAAGAAGGCATCCGGATGGCTGCTGCCGATCCGCTGACAGGTATCATATTGCTGGACATGATGATGCCCGGCACCGACGGATACCAGGCACTGCGGATGATACGCAGACACGAACAATTGCAAAAATTACCGGTCATTGCCGTAACGGCCCAAGCCATGAAAGGTGATAAGGAAAAATGTCTCGAAGCCGGTGCAGATGATTATATTTCAAAACCGATAGACGTTGACCGCCTGATGGAAAGGCTTGCGCATTTCCTGGTATGAGATTGATTAATAATGGAACCAACGAGGACCATATTTCTTTCGGATGAAGATATCGAGCTGCTGATAAACGATATGGCAGTTACGTATGGGTACGACTTCTCCGATTATTCCAAAGCTTCGTTCAAAAGAAGGATCGAACGGCTGCTCATGATCGATCACCTCTCGAGCTTCGCCGAGTTGCGTTACCGCATCCTGCATGACGAAAGCTATTTTCAGCATGTGGTGGAAGAGATCAGCGTCACCGTAACCGAAATGCTGCGCGATCCGGGCTTTTACCGCATCTTAAGGGAAACAGTGATTCCGCTGCTGGCCACGTACCCTTTTATCAAAGTATGGCATGCCGGCTGCGCCACGGGTGAAGAAGTTTATTCCATGGCCATCCTGCTACAGGAAGCCGGGCTATTACACAAATCCTTGTTGTATGCCACGGACATGAATCCCGCTGCGCTGGCCAAAGCCCGCAGTGGCATTTTTCCACTGTCGCAGATGCAGCAATATTCAAAAAACTATGTAGCCTCCGGCGGCACACGCGATTTTTCTTCTTACTATACGGCAAGTTATCACCTGGCGCAATTTGATCCCGCGCTCAGCGAAAAAATGATCTTTGCCACACATAACCTTGTTACCGATTTTTCATTCAACTCATTCCAACTGATTCTCTGCCGGAATGTGCTGATTTATTTTAATAAAAAACTGCAGGACCGGGTACTCAGTTTGTTTGATGAAAGCCTGGAGGCTAACGGTTTCCTGGCCCTGGGCACAAAAGAATCGATCCGCTTTTCCTCGATTGCACCGAAATACAAACAGATAGCCGGTAAGGAAAAATTATGGAAAAAGGTAAAATGACTTACCCCGCCTCGCTCGTAGCGATCGGCGGTTCCGCCGGCAGCCTGCAGGTGATACTCAACCTGCTGGATACCATTAATGCAGGATTCAGCATTCCTGTGTTACTTGTACTTCACCGCGATCCGCAGGGCGAATCAAGGCTGGAAGAGTTACTCTCCGTCCGCTCACACCTGGTGGTGAAAGAAGTGGAAGACAAAGACACCGTAGAACGTGGTCATCTTTATCTCTGCCCGGCAGACTACCACGTGCTGATCGAAGACGATGGCAGTTTCTCGCTCGACTATTCCGAAAAAGAACATTTCAGCCGCCCCAGCATCGACCTGGCATTCCGCGCGGCTGCCGATGTGTATAAAGAAAAATTGGTCGGCATCCTGCTCTCGGGTGCCAACGCCGACGGAGCGGCCGGTCTCCGTTATATTAAAGAAAGAAAAGGCACTACCGTTGTGCAGCAACCTTCGGATGCACTGGTCCGTTACATGCCCGACCAGGCACTGCAACAATCCGCCGCCGACTTCGTCCTCACCGGCGCCGAACTCACCCATTTCCTCCAGCGGCTTTATTATGTGTCACCCTGAATGCAAGGCATGATTTTAGACTGAAGTGTTTACCGTTAAAGAACCAAACATTCATTCTCATCATGAAGATTCCAGTTCAGTACAAAGGAAGCAGTTCCGATACCGAATTCAGCATACGTTGCCCGTCAGTGGCTGAAGCCGCTAAACTATACGCTGTTGCCCGTGGCAAACTGCTCAACATTAATCTATGGGAACAATATGCCGGGGGTGGCGCTGTCTTCCGCCTGCACGATACCGATGGTCACCGGTATCCGGGTAATGCGCGCAAACATCTTTACATAGCCATTGATATACCGGCAACACCCGGACCTGAGGCCGGGCAGGGACAGGAATGGGTAAAAATTGAATCCATCGATACACAGGAGTCACCCGGTTATCAATACACGATATTAACCGTACGCCCGGTATCTCCGCATTTCATCAGCGGCAGTTCTACCGCTCACTTCTTCACCAGTGCCGCAACCAGTAGTTTTATTGTATTACAGGAAAATAATAAGGTAATAGCCCGTGTAAGCGGACGTAATGAAACACCGAATACCGGTGCACAGGCAATGCTGGATAAAATCCGAAACTTTGTACTGGGATTGCTGGCCATGGCAGGAATGAACAAACCACAATGGCGAAAACTGGTGAAAGGATTATTAACGACGGAAAAAAGTTGACAGAGTCGAAAACTGTTACAGGCAATCGAAACGCTTGGCGTGTATATATCCTTCAGACTGCACGGGAACAACGGGAGGTTTCGACGATGGCGTCGATGCAGGAGGAGTAACCTGTTGAGCAGGTTTGTTATTTTTAAGCACATTCATCTGACGGCGCCGCCTGCGGGAGCCATCGGGTAAAACAAGCATCGGCACATATTTCTTTTCCATAATCAAGGCTGTTAGATAGAACAAGCCGCCTAAATCATGCCGGATAAGCTGTTATTAGTGAGCTATTAAGAAACTCAGGGAAAATCCTGATGTTTTAATTTTTCTGATCTTTTTGTTCACGCATCATTTCTTCCGCCATTGCATTCAATTTCATATCCAGTTCCTCCTCTTCCTGCCGGCTTGCCGTCAGCAGATCGGCGGCTTCGGTATAACCATACTTCCGGGAGATACGTGACAAATTACCATACCCCGCTATTTTGTAATGCAGTAGCTGATGAGTGGTTCCGATCAACGCCAATTCACGAAAATGCACATCATTATTTTTCTCCTGACGTAGTTTACTGATTTCGTGATCTATGTCTTCCAGCATACCGCAGGAGCCCTTCTCCATCGGTGTTTCGGTAATCTTGAATATATGTTCGAGCCGCGCCAGGTGATCATTGGTAATAGTGCGCGCATCCAGTAATAAAAGCGACAATTCGGCACTCATACAGGATTTGCGCAACTCGCCCAATGTATGGGGCAGCAATTGTTCAGCAGAATACATATCCTTCAGTGTACGCTGAAATAATTGCATGATCGGTGAACCAGCATCTGAAGTCATTCTAATAATTTTTTAATACACTTACTAAAGGGAAAATAGCGGGCCAGATTTCCCACCCCGTAGGTGTTGCGCTCATTCCCCATTTTGTAAAGTACTATTTACCCAATGCGGGTAATAAGAGCTGGAAAACGGCAGAACGTGCGGTAATAAAAAATTGCTCTTCCACAGGACCTTTGCAAATATTCGTCGGAGTTTCCGGTAACGGAATCAACGCAAGACGTTGCCCCACAGGTGATAACACCAATATTCCCTCATCAGTGGCGAATAATATGTTGTCATTTGCATCCACTACCATCCCATCCCCGTTTTGTTTCGCGAGTATGCGCCGCTCCGTAATGCCACCTTTAGGTGTAAGGGTATAACGGTAAAATCTTGCTTCATCCGGATGATTACTACCGAGATACAGATATTTTTCATCGTTGGAAAAAGCGAGGCCGTTCGGATATTTCAGGTCAGCCGAAAGCAGATCTATCTTTCCGTTACGATAGCAGTAAAGTCCGCCAAGCGGTTGAAAGCTTTCTTTGTGTAATACCTGCTCCTTCAGGCCATAAGGCGGATCGGTGAAGTAAATCACACCATCGGACCGCACAGCGATATCATTGGGACTGTTAAAAGGCTTTTGCTGAAATTCATTGATCAGCAATTCCGGCTCTTGCTCTCCGTCCCAACTCGCAATAGCGTGATTGCCATGCTGGCAAATCAGCAATTGTCCTGTTTTGTCAAAGGCCAGGGCGTTGGAACCCACCTGGTCCGACAGCCACTCCTTCCCTTCTCCGCTCCAGCCGCTTTTTTCCAGGAATACTTCCGTTTCTCCATCTTCCGTCATTTTATAAATACGGTTGGCCGGGGTATCGCTGAACAGCAGGTAACCCGAAGGATGCCAAACCGGCCCTTCGGTGAATTCAAATTTTCCACCCAATTGTTTTACTTCAGCGCCTTCATAAGGAGCACCTTTCTCTTCAAAAATTTCGGTCGTAATTTTCATAATTAAAAATATTTTTAAGCGTCCTTGCGGCTTATGCAGCTTTGGTTGAACCCGCAGCTTTGCACGCAAATTCGCAAAGAAATTAAGTACCCAGGATCATTCACTATTCACTATTCACCATTCACCATTGACGATTCACGACTCCGTGAAAAAATGCAATGTCTCTTCCCGTACCCACACGGCCACGGCTCCGTCTCCTACATAAAATTCTGCCACACCATAATCGTCGATCGTGATCTTGCCGGCTTCGGGATTGCAGATATCGATAAATGTTTTGCCTGCGTGCCGTTTTCCTACTTCCATTTTCTTATTGCCTGCCGATCCGTTGGTAATCACTACTGCACAGCCCGAATGTTCCCGGTCATCAACACCCTCGCGCGTCCACCCGATCGTATTTCCATGGTCGAAATAATCACGTTGAAAACCATAGGCCAGGTGGCAGCGTGTACGCATCATTTTTTCCACGCAGGTAACACCGTGCAGTTCGATATAAATCTCCTTATCTTCCTGGTAGTCTACATATTTCGCATCGTACAATGCCGGATAAAAAACACAGGGGATACCTTGTTCGCGTAATAGGATCAGGGCATAGGCATGCGACTGAAACCATTGCTGCACGGGCATTTGCAGCGACTGCAAAGGCTGTGTATCGTGATTATCGACAAAGGTTACGCTGCGTGCCGGATTGATACCAAGCAGACTATTATCAAGAATATTGCGCATATCATAATCATTACCCTGCTCGGAAGCCTCATGAAAATTCATATGCAGTGGCACGTCGAACAGTTGCACGCGACCTTCCGTTACATCGATATAATGATTGAGTGCTTCGGGGTCGTTGCGCCAGTATTCGGCTACGCAAAACAAATCTTTGTCCGCCACACCGCGAACGTGATCCAGCCACTCATTGTAAAAAGTATAAGGCATGTGTTTCACCGCATCCAGCCGGAATCCGTCAACACCGGTCGTTTTCAAATACCATTCACCCCAATGTTTTAATTCCTCCCGCACATAGGGATTACGGAATTCGATGTCGGCGCCCATGAGATAATCATAGTTTCCTTTTTCATCTTCCAGCATCTCATCCCATTCGCCGTGTGTATGTTCGTTGAGGATAACAAAAATGCTGTCGGCCGAGGTATCTACGCCCGTGAAGCAATTTTTATCCCATTTGAAAGAAGAATATTTGTCTCCCCTGCCGGGAAAGGTGAACTTCGTATGCGCATCGATATCATGTGGTTCACCGATCTTTTCCGTGCGGTTTTCGGCATCCACCTGTTGCACGAGTACTTTCTCGGTTTCATCACCGCCATGCATGTGGTTCAATACCACATCTGCCAATACCTGGATGCCATTATCATGAAAAGCCTTGATGGCGTCGAGGTATTCATCTTTGGTACCATAACGCGTACGGACCGTTCCCTTCTGATCAAATTCTCCGAGATCATAAATATCATAGACGGCATATCCCGGGTCATTTTGTCCCTGAGCAGATTTAAAGGCCGGTGGTAACCACACATGCGTTACACCCAGCGATGCCAGGTGCGGAGCTTTTTCGCGGGCATGTTGCCAGAGATTACCTTCGGGAGAATAATACCAGTGAAAAAACTGGAATAGCGTTATGTTTTGCATAATGTCAGTTGGTAGCCTGTTGATTTAATTGTTGTAGTGACATGGGAACCATCAAAGAAATATCTTTCTCTTTCAGGTGGTCCATAATATGAAAAATAGCATCGTGCCGCGCGACCATATAACCGGGCGGCGCATGGTTGTCTATCCAATACCATACCGCCACCTTAATCGCATTTTCCCGGAAATCGTTGAAATAGATTTCGGGATCGCGGCCGGGAAACAGATAATGCAGTTTGGCCATTGCCTTCATCACCGCTTCCTGGAAAGCACGCAGATCGGTGGCCGAATCGATAAAAAACTCAAGCTCGATACGCCGCTCGCGCGTCAGCGAATAATTGATCAGTGGTTTCTGTATAATATCGCGGTTGGGAATCATCAGGTGCAATCCCGAAAAGGTACGGATAGTAGTCGAACGCAACTGGATGTCTTCCACATTCCCGATAAAGTCATTTGTTTTAATCGTATGCCCGATATCAAACGGTTTTTTTATAGCGATATACACACCGGATATAAAGTTGGAGGTAATATCCTGAAAAGCAAAACCGAGGATGATACCGATGATACCCGCACCTGCCAGCAAAGATGAAACGGCCTTGTTCAATTGTAAAATATCAAGAGCAATAAACAATCCTGTAAGCAGCACAGCTAATTGCACGATCACCCCAAATAAACGCGCTACCGATGATTTACCCGAGAAACGTTGAACCAGCCTGAATACACCTCTCCTCGCCAACCGGCCGCAGGCCACCGCTACCAGAAAAATCAGCAGCGCCAGCAATATCTCCGGCAACATGTCCATAAATGAACGCCACCAGGAAACCGTTTTGTTATAAAACACATCGGTCCAGTGTTGCATCTCTTCTTTTTTTATTCATACAGATCATAGGTCACTTTTATTTGCCGGCGCACTTCATCCATCACTTCCAGCAGCATTAAACTGAACGCATGAGGCATCTGTTCACTTTCGTTTTTGCCTGCATGCAGACAGCGAAGCGTTTCACTTGTTTCATAGTGCAGCCCATGCCCCTCCCAGCTGCAGGGATAAACTATTTTCCCTTGTCCATATACTTCCACTTCTATCCCGGTCGCCTTTTCATACCAGGGATCCAGGATTTTGATCACGCCTTTTTCTCCAGTTATTTCAGCAGGCTGATCCGTATTGGCTCGCAGCGAAGATTCCAGCACGGCATGTTGTCCGTTGCGATAGTGCAGCAGCATAGAACATTCTTCATCGATGCCTTCCTCTGTTAATGTACCGATCGCTTTAATGGTATCGGGTTTACCGAGCAGCAATAACGACAGGAAAACCGGATAGATACCCAGGTCGAGTAACGAGCCGCCGCCAAGTTCCGGATCGAAATACCGATTGTCCGGATCGCGGGGAGCTTTGTAACGCATAGACGCTTTCACCGTCATTACTTCACCTATCACGCCCTCATTGATCAGGTCCAGTACCCTGGTGATGCTGGGCAGGAAACGGATCCACATCCCTTCCATCAGGAAACGGCCTTTTTCTTTGGAAAGCTGTACCAGTTGCATGCATTGTTCGTGATTGATCGTCATTGGTTTTTCGCAAAGCACATGTATGCCTTTTTCCAGGAAAGCCATTGCCTGCTCGTGATGCAGTGTATGCGGACTGGCCACATAGGCAACATCGGCTTTTACATTACGGAGCGCTTCATCCAGGTCGGTATAGTAAGCCGGTATTTGATGTTGCTCCGCAAATTCTTTTGTACTTTCTTCGGAATGGCCCAGCACGGCTACCACTTCCTGCGGCACGCCCGTGAGCGACAGGTCCCGGATAAAACTGTGCGCGATGCTGCCTGTTCCACTGATGATCCATTTTACCGGTTGATGCATATTTTTTTTATTTGTCAAAGGAGTTTTCCTCCATTAACATGCCACAGATGCCAGCATCGGCCGATTGCAGCAACGACAATGCATTCGTCATCTTCACGTTGTACGAACAATTTGTATTGGGGAAATAAATACACAAGATCAGGTTACATTCCGGAGCGCGAGGTAACTCCGGTAACCATCGTCATAAACAGCCCGGCGGCTTTCATCCGGCTGAATGATCTTTTCTTCCCGGATAAAACCGGCAGCCTCGTCCCAACTGCTGCGCAACCCGAGTGCATACAACGCGGTAAAAATGGCGCCCATGGCTGATGCTTCAGTATTGGAAGGCAGGTTTACCCGCAGACCGGTGATATCTGCCAGCATCTGCACCCATTCGGCCGACTGTGTAAAGCCACCGGAAGCGATCAACTCCGTTACTACATATTCATTGCTGCGCAATGCCTGCGACACTTCATGCAAACCATAGCAAATACCTTCCACTATCGCGCGAACAAAATGTGCCCGGGTATGATAGGCACGCAGGCCCGCAAAACTACCGCTGATTTTTGCGTCCCACACGGGAAACCTTTCTCCCTGCAGATAAGGCACACAAAGCAAGCCGTCGCTGCCCGGAGCAACAGCTTCGATTTCCTGTAATAAATCTTCAACGGGTTTATCAAATAATCCGGATAACCATTCAATGGCCAATCCGCCATTGTTGATCGCGCCGCCGGTGATCCACATATTTTCATCGAGCAGGTAAAAAAACAATTGCCCTTTTCGGTCGGGTTTGTATCCTTCGTGTAGCAGCCGCAATGCGCCGCTGGTACCGATTGTAACGGCTGCGCGTCCTTTGCCGATAGCACCTGCACCAAGGTTGGCCATGGCGCCATCACTGCCGCCAATGATCAGTTTAACGGGTTCATTGTTGACAGATAACAGAAGTTTATCACCGGTACACATGTAGGTAACAGGGACAGGCTCGGCCAGCCGTTCGGCTTTAATGCCCGCGAGTTCCAACGCTTCGCTATCCCATTGCAAACGCTGCGAGTCGAACAATCCCGTTGCTGAAGCCATGGAATAGTCAACGAGCCAGTCGCCTGTAAGATGATAAAAAAGAAATTCTTTGAAGGAGACAAACCTTGCGGCACGATCAAAAAGCGCAGGTTCATTTTCCCGGAACCAGATCAGTTTGCAAAGCGGCGACATCGGGTGCAACGGCGTGCCGGTGCGATGATACAATTGTTCAACCGATACGGTATTTTTCAACTCATCGGCCTGCGCGGTGCTGCGGATGTCGGCCCAGGTCAGCATCGGTGTAAGCGCACGCCCGTATTCATCCGTTAGCAATAAACTGTGCATGGCCGTGCTGAAAGAAATAGCCAGTACCCGATGTGCTTTCGATGCTTCGTCGAGCGCTTTGTTGCAAAGATCGATCACGTCGCGGAAAATTTCTTCGGGTGACTGTTCATGAAACCCCGCAGCAGGTTGAGAAGTAGTTACGGATCTTTTCAACACGGAAAGTGTTTTTCCCGATGTGGTTGCCGTTACAACTTTTATATGTGTGGTACCGATATCCGCTCCCAGTATAACATCCATATTTACTACCACACAAAAAATGTACCCTGCGCAAAGTGGAATTATTACCCCCGGCCGACTGGCTGGTTTTTTGCGGTTTACAGCCTGACAACAAACCGCAATCTATGAGCACCGCATTTCCCATTGTATCCTGGGGCAACGGCACCAATATATATGAAGTCAATATCAGGCAGTATACCCACGAAGGTACTTTCCGTGCTTTCATCGAACACATTCCCCGATTGTGCCGCATGAATGTGGAAATTCTCTGGCTGATGCCGGTAACGCCGATCAGTGTAGAGAAAAGACAGGGTTCCTGGGGCAGTTATTACGCAGCCAGCTCCTATACCGATATCGATCCGGTGTACGGCTCAGCAGACGATTTCCGTGAACTGATCCGCAGTGCGCATGCCTGTGGCATGAAGGTGATCATCGACTGGGTAGCCAACCATACCGGCTACGACCACCAATGGACCATGCAATATCCCGATTGGTACCGCAAGGATGACGCAGGCAATTTTACCGGGCTCTACGGCTGGGTGGATGTGATCGACCTGAATTATGAAGTACCCGAACTCCGCCGCGAGATGATCCGTGCCATGCAACATTGGATCCGCGAGTATGATATCGACGGTTTCCGTTGCGACATGGCGCGCACCGTACCGCTTGATTTTTGGGTGGAAGCACGAGCAGAATGTGATACCTTAAAAGAATTGTTCTGGCTGGCAGAATGTGAAATACTCGAATACCACGAAGCATTTGATGCCACCTACGGGTGGGAAGCAATGCGCGCCGCGGATAAATACATGGCAGGTGAAGAAGGCGCCACGCTTGCCAATGTGATACAGATATTGGGCAACTATATCCGCTACCCGGTCGGCTCGCGGAAATTATTGTTCACTTCCAATCACGACGAGAATACCTATCACGGTACCGAATATGAAAAATACGGAACGGCCGCGCTTGCATGGGCCGTGTTTTCCTGTACATGGCCCGGCATTCCGCTGATCTATTCCGGTCAGGAAAAACCCAATAAAAAACGACTGGCCTTTTTTGAAAAAGACGAGATTGATTGGTCGGGAGAAATTGAGCTGGAAAGTTTTTATACTACTTTGCTCGGTTTGCGTAAACACAACCTTGCATTGGAAGAAAGTGCTTCGGTATTGATATTACCTTCAGGACACAACGATGTATTGGTGTACCTGTGCCGCCGCCAGAAAGACAAGGTACTGGTGTTGCTCAATTTCAGCAAAGAGCAGGCAACCTTTACCATCGATCATCCGGCTATTCCGGATACTTATACCGATCTGTTCACGCAGGCAACGAGAGCCATTTCACGCAAAGCGAGTTTCTCGCTCAATGCAGGAGAATACCTGGTTTATCACATCACGCATCCGGAAAGCAATACGAACGTTTGAGGTCTTGTCGGGTTGATTTTTATAGTAAATTCGCCAACCCGGTTGCCGGGTAATCAATCCAAGACAGACATATGAACGGAACTCCTTCTTTTTCCCTGGACAAAAAAGTAATTGTTGTAACCGGTGCTACCGGCGTGCTCGGTGAAGCCTTTGTGGAATCGATTGCCGCCAGCGGCGGGCGTGTGGTATTGATTGGACGTAATACACAGACAGGCGAAGAAAGAGCCGCACGCATCCGCGAAAAAGGCGGCGAAGCTTTTTTTGCCGCTGCCGATGTACTGGACAAAGAAGCACTGATCAACATACGTGAAGAAGTACTGGCTAAATGGGGCAGCATCGATGGGTTGGTGAACGCGGCCGGAGGTAATTTGCCCGAAGCCGTAATCGGACCCGATGCAGACATTTTCGATATCAATATCGACGGATTGAAAAAAGCGTTTGACCTAAACTTATTCGGAACGCTGTTGCCCGTAAGTGTATTCGGACCAGCGCTGCAGCAGTCGGGTAATGGCAGCATCGTGAATATTTCGTCTATGGCTGCGCAAACGGCCATCACGCGCGTGCTTGGCTACTCGATGGCCAAAGCAGCCATCGATAATTACACAAGATTCATGTGTGTGGAAACCGCAAAACGCTACGGTACACGTCTGCGGGTGAATGCCATTGCTCCGGGCTTCTTCATCACCCATCAGAACAGAGCGCTGCTCACCAATCCTGATGGCAGTTATACCGCGCGTGGCGAAGCCGTGATCCGCAATACACCTTTCAACCGGTTTGGCGCTCCGGAAGAACTCAACGGTGCATTGATCTGGTTATTGAGTGATGCCTCCTCCTTTGTAAGCGGAGAAGTGATCTGTATCGATGGCGGCTTTCATATTTATTCAGGCGTTTAAACTTTTCCCCGATGTTATTAAAAGAAACCTGGCGCTGGTTCGGCCCTTCCGATCCTGTAACGCTTCCCAACATATTGCAGACCGGTGCGGCCGGCATCGTGACGGCACTGCATCATATACCGCACGGCGACGTATGGCCGCTGGAAGAAATCATAAAAAGAAAAGAAACGGTAGAAGCTGCGGGATTCAGTTGGGACGTAGTGGAAAGTGTAACCATACATGAATCGATTAAAACGAGATCGGGCAACTACCAGCAGTATATCGATCAATATAAACAAACGATCCGCCATCTCGGCAAAGCCGGCATACCCGTGCTTACGTACAACTTTATGCCGGTAAACGACTGGACGCGTACCGATCTGTCCTATAAAATGCGCGACGGGTCGCTGGCCCTTTATTTTAACTGGTCGGACCTGGCGGTATTTGATATCTACCTGCTCAAACGTGCGAATGCGGAAGCGGCTTATCCGGCCGCCATTGTGGAAGAAGCGGCCCGTAAAATAAAAACGTATACCCAGGCTCAATTGGATGAACTTGCCGGCATCATCATGTTTGGTATACCGGGTGAAGAAAAGCAAACGATCGCGCAGATGCGGGAGAAACTCGCCGTGTACAATGAAATTGATCATGCCGCTTTGCGAAGCAACCTGCAATATTTTTTACAGGAAATAGCTCCGGTGGCTGCGGAGGAAGGTATCCGCCTGGCGATCCATCCCGACGATCCTCCATTTGATATTCTTGGTCTGCCGCGCATCGTGAGCACGGCATCCGATCTTGATTTTATATTGAATGCGGAAAAATCGGAAAGCAACGGTATTTGTTTCTGTACAGGATCGCTTGGCGCCAATCCCCAAAATAATTTGCCGGAAATGGTAAAAGCCATTGGTAAAAAAATCCATTTCGTTCACCTGCGCAATACCCGCCGCGATGAAGCTGGTAATTTCTTCGAGGCCGACCACCTCGACGGCGACACCGATATGTACGCAACTCTCAAAGAGATTTTAAAAATACAACAGGAAGTCCCGCACATCATTCCCTTCCGTCCTGATCACGGCCATCAGATGCTGGACGATATGGGTAAACAAAATAATCCGGGTTATTCGTGCATAGGCCGTATGAGAGGCCTGGCGGAATTGAGGGGTTTGCAGTTAGGCATTTATGAAGGGCTAAGGCGAAAGGCTTAAGGCGTAAGGTGTAAGGCTTAAGGTTATAGGTTTTAGGTTTTAGGTGACTCTTTGCTCCTTACGCGCCTTTGCGTGAAAACAACGACGGCAATCCATTCACCATTGACGATTCACCATTCACTATTCACTATTCACCATTGACGATTCACCATTCACTATTCACTATTCACCATTGACGATTCACGATTGACACTAAAAAAACAGCCTCCTGGAAAGGAAGCCGTGTATACACTAACTGCTTAATGAGAAAAACTTGCCGCAAAAGTAGCGGGCTTAAATGATGTATGCTAATAATGCAGATGATGAAATTATTAAGCCTTCGCCGGACCTCCCCAATACAATCTCGTTTCATACTCCATTTTCACAAATCCATTCTCGTTGTGCGCAACAAATAATTGCACAAGACTTGAGATCATCGTATCATAAGTTGAATAGCCCGGCAACGGCGCCTGCGATGACGACAACAATTGTCCCTTCAATCCATCAAAGTCCAGCCACTGCACATTCGGGAATGTCTGCAATTGCATTTCTTCCGGCTCGAAGAATGTTTCCAATATTTCCTTATCCATTTCATTGTTTACCCGGCCCTCGATTGCAAAATCTACTTTCAATTCATTATAGGCCTGCAAAAATGGCGAACTGTTCATCCGGATATTCCAGGCAAGTACACGATGTCCGCCAGGACGAAGAATACGCGCAAATTCCTGTTTGGTCAGCACCGGATCCATCCAGTGAAAGGCCTGCGCTACAGTGATCAGGTCAACAGATGACTCCTCCAGCCCTGTTTCCTCGGCCGCATGCTGCAAACTTTGAAAACCGGGGTACTGCCCCAGTTTGCGCACACCTGCCTGCCGCATTTCTTCATTTGGCTCCACACAGGTAACATTATAACCTCTTTTTAATAGCTGTTCTGCAAATAATCCGGTTCCCGAACCAATATCGGCAATAGTTTGCCCGCTGTGAAGTCCCAATTTTTCCTCAAAAAAATCCACGACTGCGGAAGGATACGAGGGACGATAACGTACGTAGTTCTCTACACGATTAGAAAAGCGGGTGGTAGGCTGGTTTAGCACGCTATACGTGTTCATAATAGTGATTGTTCTTTTTTCTGCCGTGTTTCCTCTGGCAAAGCTCTGTTTTTTAATCGACGGTTTGTTTCCTTCATCAAAACTTAACCTGTTTTTCAAGAATGATACCGGATTAATAAAGAGGCATATTACTTGTGCTGTCTGGTTAACACCACAGATGAATAAATCGTTATCACTGCGCTGAGTTCCGCAACAGGTATCAACGCTGTATTAGTTTTATGCGTAACATGAATATAGCTGTTCCTATTCGTACACTTTCGTACGCATCCAGGGTATGGTTGCTTATCCTGGGCTTTTCCCTGCTTCGTTTTTTATTGGCCAGTATGATGGAACTCGGCAACGACGAAAGCTATTATTGGTTGTACAGCAAACAGTTGCAGTGGAATTATTTCGATCATCCCCCACTCGTTGCCATCGGCATCCGCATCTTTACGTTTAATCTTTTGCTCGAGGAACAGGAGTTGTTTGTACGCCTCAGCAGCATCGTCAGTTGTGCGCTTGCTTCGTGGTTTGTGTATAAAGCCGTAACGCAGATCAGCTCCCGGCGCGCGGGTTGGTTTGCCGTTATCCTTTATAATATTTCTTTTTACACCAGCCTCGTTGCCGGTGTGCTGGTGATGCCCGATTCTCCACAGTTGCTGTGGTGGACTTTCTCCATGTGGATGCTGGCCCGCATCTGGACCAACGACCGCGACTGGAAAAGCTGGTTGTTACTGGGATTAGGTTCCGGGCTTTGCATCATGAGCAAAGTGCACGGCATTTTTATCTGGACCGGCATCGGTATGTTTGCCGTCTTCTCCGGCAGAAAGTGGCTCCGCCTCCCGCAATTCTACGCCGCCGCCGTATTGGCTATCCTCATCGCCAGTCCGTTGTTGTTCTGGAATATTCATTACGATTTTATCACCTGGCGTTTTCACAGCGAGCGCGTAGACATCGCCCACGCCGTGCAGCAGAAAGATGGGTTCTGGACCGAACTGCTGGGACAGATACTTGTCAACAATCCCGTGAACTTTGTGCTGATGATGATGGCCGTGTATGCTTCGTGGACACAACGTGGCGCTACACACCCGGTGATCAAGCTCTACCATTATATAGGCGTACCGATGGCCGCGGTCTTTTTGTTTATTTCTATGTTCAGGGACATCTGGCCGCACTGGAGCGGCCCCGCTTATACGACGCTCATACCTGTAACCGCTATCTGGCTCGCCGGGCGCAGCCGCCAGGCTTTCCCAATATCACTACGGCTCGGCACGCTGCTCTTTGTATTATTTACCATCAGTTGGCCACTGATCGTCGAATTTTATCCCGGCACCTTCGGCAGCAAGGAACGCTTTCAACAGGGAAAAGGTGATGTATCCCTGGATCGTTATGGCTGGGAAGAGGCCGGTCAGCGATTCGAAGCTTTTTATTCGGCGGAACAGCAATCAGGTAAAATGCCACCCGGAACACCCGTGGTCTGTTCGTCCTGGTGGGGCGCCCATTTTGAATACTATTTTTGCAATCCCGCCGGCATTCCGGTGATCGGGCTGGGGCGGATCGCGGATTTGCATCAGTACAGCTGGCTCAATGCGGCGCGGCTACGGCAAACCAGCCTCCGGCAAGCCTACTGCATCGTAGCCTCCATCGAATACGCAGAAAAAGAGCACCGCTTGTATGATTATTACGATAAGGTAGAACTGGCGGAAACCATTCCCGTATACCGCAACGGACGACTCGCACAGCTCTTTTATGTTTACCGCCTGAGCGGATGGAAACAGGTTCCTTTCGAGGAGCCTGCTCCCGCTAAAACCTCGCATTATGCTTCGGTTCCGGCTTCCTGCGGACCTGCCGTGGTCGCTAAAACCCGGAAAATGTTGAAATAAGGCGCCAGCCTCCTAAATTTGCAGCTGCATTGCCCGATGGCAGGCAACTCAACCCATTAGCGCCTGAAACTGTTTGTATGCCCGAATTATCACTCGTCATTACCGTTTTCAACGAAGAAGAAAACATCCGTCCCCTTTTAGCAAAGATCAGGGAAGACCTCGGCAGCGCCGACTACGAAGTAGTGCTGGTCGATGACGGCTCTACCGACAAAACAGTGGCGCAGATCCGCGAGCACATGGACGACCACGTGCTGCTGGTGGAACTCCGCAAAAATTACGGGCAAAGCACCGCCATGATGGCCGGTATCGATCACACCTCGGGTAAATATGTGGCCCTGCTCGATGGCGACCTGCAAAACGACCCCTCGGACGTAATGCCCATGCTTGAACTGCTCATCCGCGAAGATTGGGACGTGGTGGCTGGCAACCGCAAAAACAGGCAGGACGGTTTCATCCTCCGCAAATTTCCCAGCCGTATCGCCAACGCACTGATCCGCCGCATGACCGGCGTTTATATCCGCGACTATGGTTGTACACTGAAAGTATTCAAACGCGAAATAGCCACCGAACTTGGTTTGTATGGCGAATTACACCGCTTTATTCCCGTACTTGCCAAACTGCAGGGCGCCCGCATTACACAGGTTGATGTAAAACACCACCCGCGTCAATTTGGAAAAAGCAAATATGGTATCAACAGAACCTTCAAAGTAATGTCGGATCTTTTGCTGATGGTGTTCTTCCGCAAATACATGCAAAAGCCGATGCACCTTTTCGGAACGATCGGGTTTATCAGCTTCGGATTGGGTATTCTGATCAACCTGTATTTGTTCATCCTGAAAATACTGGGGCATGAGATCGGCGGCAAACCCATGCTCATCCTGGGATTGATTTTGTTGCTGGGTGGCATTCAGATGATCACGATCGGACTGATTGCCGAGATCAGCATGCGTACTTATTATGAATCGCAGCATAAGAAAACCTATGCTGTGCGTCATCTTTATACTGCACACGGAAAAACCGGACCGAAACCGGTAGCCGATACTGTTTTGTAAAAAATCAGAAATAGTTTCCATGACGAACCCGCTGCAACAAAAACGGGAATACCGTATCCTGTTGTTATTCATGGCAGGATGGTTCCTGGTCAATAGTCTGCAGGCTGCACTCTCCGGCATCGACGGAGACGAAGCTTATTACTGGATGCTGTCGCAGCAACTTGGCTTCGGCTATTTCGACCACCCTCCTTTTGTGACGCTGCTGATGCGATTGGGTGAAACCTTTGGCCATGGGCCTTTCTTTACAAGATTAGGCACCGTACTGGTCACTACCTTAAGCATTGGTATTATCTACGCAGGCCTGCCGCAACGGCTTCGTTCTGTGCAATTATACCTTCCATTGTTTGCGGCCACACTCATCTTTAATGTTTACAGTTTCATTGCCACGCCGGATGCGCCCCTGTTTTTCTTTACTGCCATCTTTTTTTATGCGTATGGAAAATACCTGCAGCGTGCTTCCACCGGCGCTGTTCTTCTCACAGCACTGGCAATAGCAGGAATGTTCTACAGCAAGTATCACGGTATACTGCCGGTATTCTTCGTATTATTGTCTAACCTTCGTCTGCTGACGCGCGGATCATTCTGGCTGATCGTATTGCTGGTGATCCTTTTATTTCTGCCACATCTTTACTGGCAATATTCCCACGACTGGCCTACGGTCCGCTTTCATTTAGTAGAAAGAGCCACGCATATTTATAAAATAAAATATACCACGGCTTACATCTCCGGGCAATTACTGATATGGGGACCATTGATCTCGCTGCTGTTTTATTTCAAACTCTTCCGGTTGAAAAAAGAAGACCTGCTGGGTCGGGCGCATCAATTTACGTTCCTCGGCACGTTGGCTTTTTTTCTTTTTTCTTCCTTTAAAAATAATGTGCAGCCGCACTGGACGCTGGTTGGCGGCGTATCCTTCGTTATCTTTTTCTCCAGATACTGGACCGCGGCACAGACAAACTGCGTCGCATCTTTTTACGCCTGGCTATTGCGAATATTATACTCATCGTGATCGCCAGAATCTTGTTTCTTATTCCCGGCTCACCGGTGGCGAAGATCAAACACTACAAACCTTTCTTCCAGGCAAAGGCCTGGGCAGATACGATTTATAATAAAGCAGGTAACACACCGGTAATCTTCCCGAACAGTTATGCGTTTCCTTCCCTGTACCGGTTTTATCACCCCGATGTAACAACCATCGGTTACAATACCAAGAGTTACCGCAAAACACATTACGACCTGATTGCTGCCGATCAGCAACTGAACAACAAAGAAGTTTTTATCTACCGCGATGGCGATACGAGCAGCGCTCATATTAACGTGGCATCAGCCTTCCGTCCGGGTACGCTTGAACGGGTAGATAGTTTTACAGCCGTAAGTACGTTGAAATTAACCCCGTTGAATCTGCCCAAAGAAGCAAAAGCAGGCTCCCGCATTTCAGTTAATATAGAACTGGCAAATGAAAGCCGGCAAACATTCAGCAACCGGGATCAACGTTTGCAATTTGATTATTCATTCTCGCGCTATTCTTATCAGTTTGAAAATTCACCGCAGCGCTTTGCCATTCCGGATAGCATCATTACGCCGGGTTATCGCAAACAATTTACCATTGAAGTACAGATTCCTTCGGATCCCGGCACACACCGGTTCCTGTTGTCGATTGTCAATGGAAGTTTGCAGGGGAATTTTGCCAGCGCCTATTATCCGGTCAGGGTTCAGTAACGACGGGCGTTTCGGTTGCGGTCGTTTTCTTTTCAGGCTGAAATAAAAATATGGCAGCGGAAAGCGAAAGGATCGCAGAAAGGCAATAGAAACAAAGACTGATTGATACGCACAAAGCTTCATTCAATCCGAGTTGTCCGGCTACCCAAACGATCGCCACCTCCCGGGCACCCAGTCCGCCAACACTGAAGGGAAACAAGGTAGCCAGTGAAGACACCAGAAAGCTGAACATATAAGGCAGGTACTCTTCGGTAACGCCCAATGCGCGCAGGATAAAGATCACTGCCACCAGCTGGCAGCCCTGTACACCCAGCGCCAGCAGATGTGTGCGGATAAAGCGCGCACTGTGATCACGGAAAAAACGACGCAGCACCCAATAGTAGGCAGCCGTTCCCGCGAAAAAAGCAATGGTTGCATACAAGGCATACTCCCTGAATACAGGTAATGTCAATCCCATCAACACCAACAACCCGCCAAGCGCCCACAAGCCGGCCAACCGATCGAAAAACACGGCGCTGAACACTTCTTTCGCAGGCCGATTGTATTCACGTTTTACCTTAAGAATTTTATAGCCGTCGCCACCGATGCCTCCGGGAAGAAACAGGTTGTAAAACATTCCCAGCAGGTAAAGCCGCACATTGTAAGCAAGTGTGAGATTGAGCCGGATGTTTTTGAAAAAATTAAGCAACCGGAAAGAAGAAATGATCTGCGATACAACAAACACCAGGAATGCAACGACCAGCCACCAGACATTGGCTTTCTTCCAGAAAACCAGCAGTGCCTGCAGATCCACTTTAGTATACACAAGCCAGAGCGCCGCTACTGTAAAAGCGATCTTGAGGAATAACTTGAGATAAGATTTCAGGCGGCTGTTCATATTGTATCAACCCTTTCAGGGCTCAATTTTGACAAGATAATATTTTTCAAAAGTCTGCGGCCTGGTTTCCCGCTTAAGGAATTTCAGGCTCAGGCGCGTCACGCGGAAATGATCTCTTTCAATCACCTCTCCCACTTTCAGTCCGGACGCACGGATAGATTCCAATCCGGGTGTGCTGGTAAAGTACCAGCGTTCCTTATCCACTGAAGCGGGCAATGTACTATCGATGGCAGTCAGATGTTTTGTATAAAAATCAAAGGTGAAACTATGCGCCTGATAGAAACGCACTTCATCCAGCGGGATCTGCTGTTCTTTCGCTACTTTGGCCAGTTGGGTACCGCCCTGGTAGTTCATGATGGCAGGATAAAAATTTCCTGATAATAAAATATTAACGAGTGCGGCAATGCCCACGCTCACAGATATTAATTTAACCAACGCAGATCCGCGGAGGAAGCTCACACAGGCCAACAAGGCAAGGGCTGCCAGCACAGCGATCAACCAGTTGTGGAGCGGGAAGAACCAGCCATTCACCACTGCCAACAGCAACACCAGCAATACAGCGATGCCCGCCTGTATGCCCCATAATAACTTTAATGTTTTATCGCGGTTACGTTCTGCCAGATTGAGCAGGCGCGCCGCTACAAGAATGGCAAAAAATGGAAACAGGATATTGAGGTAATGTGGCAACTGGAATTTGGACAGGGAGATCAATATAAAAATAAGGATGCAGGTGGCTGTGGTCAACCCTTCCTGTCCCTTTATATAGCGGAAGCCGGTTTGAACCAGTTCCTTCAACCGCGCCCCTGCCGCGTAATACGCCAATATCGACCAGGGCAGAAAGGCCCACAGCATGGTGTGCAGGTAAAACAAATAATCACGTTTACCTCCGCCCCAGCTTTTGCCATCGAGGCGTTCGATGTTTTGCCCCCACAGAATGAATTTGATACCGGAGATATTGGTCATGCCGCGGATCACTTTTTCAGGATGGCGATCGAATTGCAGGTAATAACAATACACAACGGGCAGCATGAATACCGCGGTCATCAGTCCCACGAGTACCCAGCGCGGATGAAAAATCTGTCTGAATGCCCGTTGGTAAAGCAGGTAAAAGAAAATGGCAACGCCCGGCATTACGATACCTACCAGCCCCTTGGTGGAAAAGCCCAGCGCCATGAACAGGGCAGCGAGCACAGGATGATACCATTTACGGCTGTGTACCGTTTCCACCAATTGCCATACGGCCAGGATCATGCAGCTCGTGAGGATTGCGTCCATCCGTACGTCCATGCAGGCCAGGATAAATGCTTGTGCCGATCCGAGTATCAATGCCGCCAGCCGGCCGGTGTCGCGGTTGTACAAACGCGTACCAAGCCGGTAAGTGGCCCAGATGCCTGCGAGCGAAAAAAGCAATGAAGGAATTTTATAGGCCACCGTGGTCACGCCGAATACATAATAGCTTAAAGCGGACAGCCAGAAAAGCAAATGCGGTTTGTCGAGGTAATCACGGCCCTTGTCTACCAGGTCTACGAAGTTGTCGTGCTGGTACATATGCAGCGCTATATTGGCATGATGCGCTGCATCGCTGTCCATCAGCGGCACAAAAAGACCGATCACGTACGCCACCGCCAGCAATCCCCACAAAACGGTATAACGGGAAGAAGACAAAGAAGTAGTTGGCATAAGCTGTAAAAACTGATGATCCCGGGCTGTGCGGGAAAGCTGCAAGGTAGTACAAATTTGAAAAGTGTCTGCCATTGCCTTATCCGTTACGACCATTGGCAAACCCGGTTTTTATTCCTGGCCGGCAGGTATTAATTTTCCTGTGAGTCCACGCCGTCTATCACACAGCAATTCACACATGAAAAAAACAACAGCAGGCATCAGCCTTGCCGGTGAATATCTTATGGACGGCCCCCGTGGGGTTCATACCGGACTACGGCTCGGCAACGATCATCAGTTCCTTTTCTTTTATTCCCAGTCCGGAGTGGAACGAACAGCCCGCGGATCCTGGCATCAGGGGGACGACGACACCATTGTATTGGATACCGGCACTCCGCCCGGCGACGACTTTGCGCTGACAGAAGAGCGTCTTCAATACACCAGCGACATACGCGTGGGCGTTCAGGCCGAAAACCCGGTGCTGCATACACATGTACTTTGCCGGATCGATGGCGGTGGGCGCTCGCAACAACAGCGCGGCTCCCGCAATGGCGTGTTCACCTTTTCTCCTCAATCTGTAGAGTCTATTACTCTCATCTTCGATTATTGCCCGGAGAAGAAAACCGTTTTCAAACCACTCCATGCCTTTAATCAGTTCGACTTCCACTTCCAGCCATGGATCATGGATGTATATTTCCGTAACTGGCAATTGCAACTTCACGGGAAGTTGCTGAAAGGTTCGCACCCGCTGCTGAACGGCGATCATTGGTCGTTCAAACCGGCCGGCTGAAACAAATTGACCGTTCGGTAACCCGAAATAACTGTTCACTAAGAGCATTGGGATTCATAAGTAGAAAGAGCTTTCTTTATAACACTAAGACTGTCGTTACTAACCGAAACTGCCTTCAAAGATATTCTTCTCATGCTCGGCAGTACCCTGGATCACCAACCAGTAATATATCCATATTGCTGGTTTTTTTATTTACGGGTATGCGATTTGGATAAGCGATTATATGAAACGCTTTATCCACAATAACGGTCTGGCGATCGTTTTTATACTCCTGTTCCTTTTATCACTGGGTGGTCAGTTTGTAACCGGCTATCACGAACATAACAAAGAGCGGGAAGAAGAAGGCATGAGCCTGCTTTCCCCGGAAGCCTATGTGCAATCGGGACATTTCATCCAGGCAACATTCGAAAACTGGGAAAGTGAATTTCTTCAAATGGCGTTATTTGTTGTGCTCACCATTTCCTTACGCCAAAAAGGATCTTCGGAATCCAAAAAGCTGGAAGGCAAAGAAGAAGTGGACCGCGAACCATCGGCTAAAAGACCGGGCGCACCGTGGCCGGTACGGCGTGGCGGCTGGATACTGTTTCTCTATAAACATTCGCTTAGCATTATACTGGTGCTGTTATTCCTGGCTTCATTTGTTCTGCACTTTCATGGCAGCATGACCGATGAAAATGAACTACGCGCCCACAAAGGCCTGCCACCCGAAAACATAACAGGTTACCTGGCCGACAGCCGGTTCTGGTTTGAATCCTTTCAAAACTGGCAAAGCGAATTTCTTTCCGTAGCCGCAATTGTGGTACTTTCTATCTATTTCCGGCAAAAAGGTTCACCTCAATCCAAACCTGTTGATGCGCCGCATGCTGAAACAGGCGAATAGGCTGATGGCACGATTCATGTTTTTTTAATAAAAAAACAAACGTGGATATCATCATTGAAACACCGGCCCATAGCAATGTAAAATATACGTATGATAAAAACCGCCAGGCTTTCCGGCTAAAAAAAGTACTGGCGCATGGGCTGAGCTTTCCGTTTGACTTCGGGTTCATTCCCGACACCCTTGGTGAAGACGGCGATCCGCTCGATGTAATGGTACTATCCGAGTTCACCACGTTTACCGGATGCGTGGTAGATGCGAGACTGATCGGTTGTTTATTAATAGAACAAGGAACAGGTGAACACTTCATCACCAATCACCGTTACCTGGCGGTGACGGAAATATCGCGGCAATTCGAAAACGTTCAGAGCATAGAAGAACTACCGGAAGAACTGCTGCGGCAGATCGAACAATTTTTCACTGCCTATGTCACCGCAGAAGGAAAAGAATTGCGCATTACCGGTCAATTGAATGCATCGCACGCCGTAGCCTTATCCGAACGCAACCGCACGGAAACTTCAACCAACGGCATGATTGCCGGTATTCCCTTATCTAAAAGTTTATAGCAATGATCAATGCAAACCTGCTTAACCCCATCAGAGATCATCTTATCCAGGAACAGGAAACGCTCGCTGTTGCCGAAAGTGTTACCAGTGGTCTGCTGCAATTCATGTTTTCGCAGGTAGACGAAGCCAGCGGTTTTTATGAAGGCGGCATCACAGTATACAACCTTCAACAGAAAATCAGGCAATTGGCCGTGGATCCGGCTCATGCACGTCAGACAAACTGTGTATCGGAAAAAGTAGCGGAGCAGATGGCAAAACATGTAGCCCGGTTGTTCAGCAGCAACTGGGGCATTGGTATAACAGGTTACGCATCGCCTGTGCCCGAAGGCAATAACCAGGTATATGCCTATCTGGCCATTGTGCACGGAAAAGAAATCTGTTACAAAGGGAGACTGGAGGCACCCGGGGAAAATTCAATGGCGGCAAATCAGAATTATTATACAAAAGCAGCACTTACTAAACTGCTGATGTGTCTTGAGCAGGTTGTCAGTTAAAATTTATTACTCATTAAAACATAACGATCATGGCAAAGTATTCAAAAAAAGCCGGCGATAAAGTTGGCCAGGCTATTCATGAACAGAAGGAAGGAACATTAAAAAGCGGTTCCGGGCAAAAAGTAACAAGCCGTAAGCAGGCAATTGCGATCGGTTTATCGGAAGCACGCGAGGAAGGTGCTAAAGTGCCGGCGAAAAAAACAGCAAGCAAAAAAACCGCTACAAAGAAAAAAGCCGCTCCAAAAAAGAAAGCAGCCGCAAAAAACGGAACGGCCGCTAAAAAAAGAACTCCTGCAAAAAAGAAAAATAATCCGCGTAAAAAAACAGCAAACGGGAAAAAAACGGCAACAAAATCCTAAAGCGTTAACACAGGTGTTAAAACACATCCGGGAAAACCCTGATATATGAAAAATATCCCTGCTTTGGCATAGTATTCGACTTTCGGAAAATGCCTGTATGGATAAAATATTTACAATAGCATTTAATTTCCCGCTCGAGGATAGTAGTTATGTTTTAGCATTGGAAGCCACGGCGGAACAGATAGCCAGTGATCCTGTATATCGTGTATATGATTTCAGAATCGCCGGTAAAAAAACGGGAATGCCCTTATTGCCTCCACAGGAGATAAAACCGGTTCCTTTATCTGCCGATGCTGATAAAAAAATATGGGTACACAGGGATTCAGAAAAAGAATCAGCTATAAGTGGTGTATTGGGTAAAGCAATTGAAGCAAATGGCTGAGTGAAAATGGTGTGCGGCAAATGATTAAAAAAGCATTAGAAAAAGGCACAGCTTTTGCCTTAGTATCATTAAACCCTCATACTATGGACAGCAAAGACAAAAAAGGAAAACAAGATAGTTTACGGGTAGATAGCAATGACCCAAATGAGGTAGCCTATCTGCACAGGCAATTTCCTGACAAGCATAAACAAACTATTGTGGATGCAATCAAGGTTGCCGGCCCGATGCGTGAAAACATCATGCGTTACCTCGAAGGAAAAGCATAATCAGATCCGTACTATAACATGGAAGAGCGGGCATTGCCGGCTCTTTTTTTTATGTGAATGGTCATCCCGAAGCCTCGGGGGTGAATGGTGAATGGTGAATGGTGAATACAACAGCCGTCGCCAAATAGTAGTGGAAATAATTGAAGCCAATCTTTGCGGCTTAATTCCTTTGCGTCTTTGCTTGAACCTGTCTTCCTTTCACAAAGATGCTTAATGACCATGGATGCCGGGACACCGCTTTAAATAGTAAAAGCCGGAAAAAAATCCGGCTTTTAAAGACGATCTTCCTGCTCAGAGCTTTGGACGAGGAGGGTCGTTTAGGGTCTTCAATGGTATAGATTTAAATTCTTTTGTCGGAACGAGTCCGGCTTTTCATCGATGATGGATTCTCTCTTTCTGATTACTAAAGTACCTTAGAAATTTATCAAAAAGGTGAAAAACACCCCCTTTCTTGTCAAATTTTACGATTTGCCGTTATTTTTCGATGCTTGATAATGATGTTTTTACGATAAATAAGTACTTCCATGTAGCCATTTCTTCGGTTTACAGCTACGTCCTTTTCACCCTCCTACCGGATCGTGAATTCACCTTTCTGGCGGATGTCCTCAGACGAACTGCCGATAAACACTTCATAAGTTCCCTCCGGCACGTTCCATTTCATGTTTTGATCCAGGATCGACAGGTCATCCGGTTGCAGCGTAAATTGAACGGTTTTGGTCTGCCCGGGTTCGAGGCTGATGCGCTCGAATCCACGCAACTGTGTTACATACGTAATCACATTGGTGATCGGATGTTTTACATACAACTGCACCACTTCATCGCCTTTGCGTGAACCGGTATTCGTCACCTTCACTGCCACATTCACGATCGCCTGCGAATGCAATTGCTGCGGAGACACTTTTATTCCTTCATATTTAAAAGTCGTATAACTCAATCCAAATCCAAACGGATAAAGCGCTCCATTCGCACTGGTATAGCCGGCACCATTTCTTCCTTTCGATGGCTGATCGGCATGTGATCCGGGTTTGAAAGGAAAGTTGAATTCGATCTGACCGGTCGATTTTGGATAGGTCATGGTGAGCTTGCCTCCGGGATTGTAATCACCAAATAAAGCTTCTGCAATCGCCCTGCCCGCAGACGGACCGGGAAATCCTGTATGTAAAATGGCCGGCACATATTTCTGCGCCCAGTTTATCGTTAACGGCTGACCGGTTGCCACAACCAATACCACTGGTTTACCCGTGGCATACAGCGCCTGCAGCAGTTGTTCCTGGCGGCCGGGAAGATCCAGGGAAGTACGTGATAACCCTTCACCCACCGTCTTTTCATCTTCACCCAATACGGCAATAATGATATCCGACTCGTTGGCACGCGCCACCGCCTGCGCAATGCTGGCCTGGTCTTCTTTACTCAATGGCGCATCGATGATCTCCGTTTCAGGCCATCCTTCGTTGGTCACTTCACATCCTTTTTCATAGATCACTTCTGCCCGGTTTCCGATCAAGGCTTTCACGCCTGCCAATACCGATGTTACCGGGTTATTGGAAGGACCATAGCGGCTGATCGTGTATTTCGTGGCATCTGCCAGCGGACCGGCTACCAGTATTTTTTTATACCCGTCTTTTTTCAAGGGCAACAGATTGCCCTCGTTCTTCAATAACACGAGCAATTCCCTGTTCATTTCATGCGAGAAGGCTTCGTCTTTTGCCGTATGGACTAATTTGTCGGCTGCAGCAGGATCGGCAACATAGGGCTGATTGAAAAGTCCGACCATGAACTTCACACGCAGCACGTCGCGCACACGGTCATCCACTACTTTGATAGATAATTTTCCTTCGCGTACCAGTTCGCGGATATTATTGATATAGGCATCCGGCGGATCGAAGTTGGTCCATACGTTCAGGCCCGCTTCTACGGCCTGACGCGTGGCTTCTTTGAAATCTTTTGCCACGCGGTGTTTTTCATAAATGTATTCCACTGCCCGGCTGTCGGACACTACATAGCCTTTAAAGCCATACTGCTGACGCAATAATTCCGTGAGGAAATAATAACTGCCGGTCACCGGCACGCCGTCCCAATCGTTGTAACTGCTCATCACACCGAGCGGTGCAGCTTCCTGGATCACTTTTTTAAACGGATACAGATACAATTGGTGCATCTCACGGGGAGCCACATGCGGATCGGTACGTGCTTCTCCGTCGCGGCCACCTTTCGGTACGCTGTACACAGCGAAGTGTTTGATCGTTGCCGCTACACCCTGGCTTTGTATGCCGATTGTCATGGCCTTGCCCAGTTCGGCAATCAGATAGGGATCTTCACCGTAACATTCCACGTTGCGTCCCCAACGCTGATCACGTGCGGGATCGAGAATGGGTGCGTACACGTTGGTATAGCCCAAAGCTTTTGCTTCACGGCCCACGATCTCACCGGCCTGGCGCACCATTTGTTTGTTCCAGGTGGCACCAATCGAGATAGGTGCAGGCAATGATGTGGCGCGGTCATGCGTTAAACCATGAATGCCTTCATTGGTAAAATCCACCGGAATGCCGAGCCGCGTTTCTTCCACGAACCATTTTTGTACGGTATTGATCGCACGCGCATGTTTGCTGAAAGGAAACGAGTGCTCCGATGTGGCATGCGGATTAAACGGCAGACTGTTGAGGTGCTCGTCGATATTGGCGATGCCATCTTTCCAGATGGCCGTTTTCCAGGCGGCAGTAGGCAGTTCGTCTTTCAACACACGGCCGTAACCGTACAAGGTCGCCATCTGACAGGTCTTTTCTTCCAGCGTCATTTGCGACAGCAGGTCTTCTACCCTTTTGTCTACAGACTGTGTCGTGTCTTCAAAAATGTCTTTCTTTCCATTCTTGTTAAAATCGATCCATCCCTTCTGGTAGATGGTTTTTTGCTGCGCAAAACTGCAGGTCGCAGTGAAGCAGGCCACAGCGGGCAAAATCCATTTCATACAACTATATTTAAAATCCGAAAAATCAAATCAGAATTTGGCTGGTTTCATCTTCGGCGTTACCCAGTGGATCAATAACCACGCGAGTAAAAAGGAAAGTCCGCAGAAAATGAAAATGATATTGTAACCAGCCGTGATGTTGTTGATCGACTTGTAATAATCGAGAATACCGCCGATCATCATCGGGAACAGCACACCACCCACAGCGCCGGCCATTCCACCAATACCAATTACCGAGCTTACAGCTTTCTTCGGCATCATATCCGATACAATGGTAAAGATGTTGGCACTCCAGGCCGCATTGCCGGCAATAGCTAATGCGATGAGGGCAACCACCGTCCACATATCATCTGTATAACGTGTAGCGATAATAGGTAACACGGCTAACGCAGAAGCAAACAACGCAATCTTGCGTGCTTTGTAAACAGGCCAGCCTTTTTTAATCAATTTGGAAGAAAGATACCCCCCGCCTACTGCGCCGATTGTTGCACCAAAGTAAACAAGAATCAGCGGAAGGTTGGGCTTTTTCAAATCCAGATGAAACGTGCTGGAGAAATAGGATGGCAACCAGAAGGCAAAAAAGTACCAGATAGGATCGGTGAAAAATTTACCAATGATAAACGCCCATGTTTGTTTCATGCCAAACAAACGGAACCACTTCACCGGCGCTTCCGGTGTATCTGTTTCAGGTTCTGCTTCGTTGTCGCTGCGGATATAAGCCAGTTCTTCTGCTTTGAGCTTGCGGTGTTTCTCCGGTATCTCGTAGAAGAAGCGCCAGGCTATCAGCCACAAAAAACCGATAGCACCGGTAATGATGAAAGCTGCCTGCCATCCGTAAGCGCTCAATAAAAGCGGAATGATCACGGGTGCCAGTAAGGCACCGATATTGGAGCCCGAATCAAAAAATCCTGTTGCGAGCGCTCTTTCTTTTTTGGGAAACCATTCAGTTACTGTTTTAACAGCAGCAGGAAAATTGCCCGACTCTCCCAATCCGAGCAGGGCACGCACGAATCCAAAACCAAAAGTAGTGCGCACCAATGCATGCGCCATTGCGGCAATACTCCACAAGGTGATCGATACCGTATAACCGATCTTACTGCCGATGCGGTCGATCAAACGGCCAAACAACAGCAGACCACCCGCATAAGCGGCGGTGAAGGCCATTACGATATGACTGTAATCCGTTTCTGTCCAGCCAAACTCAAGCTCCAGCGTGGGCTTAAGATATCCCACTACCTGGCGATCGAGATAGTTAATCGTAGTGGCGAAAAAAAGCAGGCTGCATACAACCCATCTGTAGTTTCCCGGTTTTTTCTCTTGCATAAAAAGCAGTTTAATTAGTTACGAACGAACAGGAGAAGGTTGTTTCAATCCTGTGAAACTATAATAAATCAGGAATACATACACCGGAATCAATATCCAATAGGCTATTTGATTACCGGATACGCCTGTGAGCCATCCATATAAAAGCGGTAATAAGGCTCCTCCGGCGATGCCCATGATCAGCACGGCAGAACCGCGTGCCAGTTGTGCGCCGGTCAAACCCCTCAGTGCCTGCGGCCAGATAGCCGGCCACAACATCGCATTTCCCAAACCCAATA